>Ga0335073_10001547_pt1 | contig 30879 bp, 27 predicted proteins | sample Lox_Sample_22_FD_207093 | JGI IMG/M metagenome (GOLD analysis project Ga0335073, IMG submission 207093) | Soil microbial communities from Loxahatchee National Wildlife Refuge, Florida, United States - Lox_Sample_2.2 | ecosystem: Environmental > Terrestrial > Soil > Wetlands | place: USA... | reverse complement strand
CTGGATCACAGCTCGCGTGAGTGCTCCCTTTGATACCTGTCGCGATACTCAATCGATCTTGATCTTTCTGAGCAGCCGGAAGTCGCTCAACATCTTGCCGGTACCCAGCACCACGCTGGCCAGCGGATCATCCGCAATCGACACCGGCAGCCCGGTCTCTTCACGGATGCGCTTGTCGAGATTTTTGATCAACGCACCGCCGCCCGTCAGCACAATGCCGCGGTCGCTGATATCCGCGCTCAACTCCGGCGGCGTCCGCTCCAGCGCCACGCGAATCGCATTCAGGATCGTCGAGATCGACTCGCCGAGCGCCTCGCGGATCTCGCTGTCCTCGATCGTAATCGTCTTCGGAACACCCTCGATCAGGTTGCGCCCCTTGATCTCCATCGTCAGCGGCTTGTCCAGCGGATAGGCCGAGCCCAGTTCGATCTTGATCTGCTCCGCGGTCCGCTCGCCGATCAGCAGGTTATATTTCCGCTTCAGGTAGTTCATGATGGCTTCGTCCATCTGGTTGCCGGCCATGCGCACCGACCGCGAATAGACGATGCCCGAAAGCGAAATTACCGCGATATCGGTCGTCCCGCCGCCGATATCCACCACCATGTTGCCGCTTGGTTCGGTGATCGGCAGCCCGGCGCCGATCGCCGCCACCATCGCTTGTTCGACGAGAAAGACTTCGCTTGCCTTGGCGCGATAGGCGGAGTCCTCGACCGCGCGTTTCTCCACCTGCGTAATCTCCGAAGGAACGCCGATCACGATGCGCGGATGGACCATCATCTTGCGGTTGTGCGCCTTCTGGATGAAGTAGTTCAGCATCTTTTCTGTGATCTTGAAATCCGCGATCACCCCATCCTTCATCGGCTTGATAGCGACAATATTGCCCGGCGTGCGCCCCAGCATCTCCTTGGCTTCCTTGCCGACAGCCTCCACTTCGCCGGTATTTTTGTTGATAGCCACAATCGAGGGCTCGTTCACCACGATGCCCTTGCCCGCGGCATACACCAGCGTGTTGGCCGTTCCCAAATCGATCGCCAGATCGCTCGAGAAAACACTGAACAGCGAGCGCAGGCCGTGCGATCGCGAAGGACGCGAATGATAACCGTTCGATGACATGAAATAGACGACTTTTCTTTTTGGGACTCGTGCCTATTGTAAGGCCACCGGGGCATTTGCTGCACCGAAGAGGAGGGTGGAATTCTTAGGTTTTTCTAGGAATTCGTGGCCCGTTCCGCTATGTGCAGTCTTAAAACCGCAACGACCGCGTTCAATGAAAATGAGATCATTTACTTCGGTACATGGGACACCGTCCCTCCGGCTTTTTCGGCGCGTTTCTATGAGGCAGGAAATGACTGCGCAATCGATAACCGGACCGCAACCGACTGACGCAGTTTCGCTCACTCTTCACCGCAAGCCGTTGACGTCCCTCACCGGGATTCGATTCGTGGCGGCTATGCAAGTGGTGTTTTTCCACTTTGGCGCGGGGTACGCGCAAAGACACGATCTCCCAAAACCGATCACCAACCTCGTGACAAACGGCTGGACCGCGGTCACCCTCTTTTTCATCCTTTCCGGATTCATCCTGAGCTATATTTACTCCGGTCAAATCGCCCAGCCGGGAGGCAAGTTGCGCTTTTGGGAAGCGCGATTTGCCCGCATCTACCCTGTATATATTCTCGCCCTTCTTTTATCGTGGCCATTCAAGGGCCACCCCGGATTGGGACTGTCTATAGCCGTCTTCACCATGGTGCAGGCATGGAATCCCTTTCACCTTACCTACGGGGGCGCATGGAACTCGCCCGCATGGACGCTCTCCACCGAAGCCTTCTTCTATCTTCTGTTTCCCTTTTTCCTCCTCCTGTTCGAAAGATATTCCGTCAGGATCCTGAGATACCTTGCCGTGGCCGCGGTCCTGGTCATCGTACTCGGCCATACGATGACGCCCACCATCGACCCTCTCACCCGCGTCACCGGCCTGCCTCTTCCCGTATTTCGCTTTCCCGAGTTTCTTCTCGGAATGGCGCTAGGGCTTATCTTTCTGCGTAACCCACGCCAGCGGAGTCGTTCTCCGCTCTCCTTCGCTGCGATCTTGGCAATTTTCGTAATCCTCGGATTCGTGAAGGGCCCGTGGCTGTCCCTTCTGGCTGTCCCTCTCTCTGTCCTCATCTACGAGCTTGCAGCAGCGGATACACTCCTCTCCCGCTTGCTCGGTTCGAAGCCCCTTCTCCTGCTGGGCGGCGCGAGCTACGCCATATACCTGCTTCAGGAGCCGGTACGCTCGTGGATGCATTTCGCCACCACCGGCTCAACCGACCTGCGGACCGCAAAATCGGGAATCGACACATTCCTCAGCCCCATAGTCCTCATCGGCTTTTCTATCGCCGTGTTCCTCTTCTGGGAGGAGCCGATGCGAAAGTGGCTTCGTGCGTGGTTCAAACGACACACCGCGACCAGGCTTCCCGCCTCCTGAACATCCGAAAGCACCGAGCAGCAACGCTGCCCGGCGATCCCCATGCAGTATCCTTAACTGTTTGACTATCGCATCCACGAAAGCAGATTCCATGTCGCACAAGCTCTACAAAAACCTCATCGGCGGTGAGTGGGTCGCCTCCCGCACCGGCAAGACCTTCCTCAATATCAATCCGGCCAACTCCGACGACATCGTCGGCGAATTCCCGTCCTCCGCCGCCGACGACATCGATGCAGCCGTCGCCGCCGCTGCCGAGGCTTGGAAGACCTGGCGGCTGGTGCCCGCTCCCAAGCGCGCCGAAATCCTCTACAAAACGGGAGAGCTCCTCACCCAGCGCAAAGAGCAGTACGCCCGCGACATGACCCGCGAGATGGGCAAAGTCCTCGCCGAAACCCGCGGCGACGTGCAGGAGGCCATCGACACCGCCTACTACATGGCCGGCGAAGGCCGCCGCCTCTTCGGCCAGACCACCCCGTCGGAACTGAAATCCAAGTTCGCCATGTCGGTCCGTATGCCGGTCGGCGTCTGCGGCATGATCGCGCCCTGGAACTTCCCCATGGCCATCCCCTCGTGGAAGCTCTTCCCTGCGCTGGTCTGCGGCAACACCTGCGTCATCAAGCCCGCCGAGGACACCCCGCTCTCCACCTACAACCTTGTCCAGTGCCTCATCGACGCTGGCCTGCCCGCCGGAGTCGTCAACATCGTCACCGGCTTCGGACCCGACGCTGGAGCACCCATCGTCTCGCACCCCGGCGTCCGTGCCGTCTCCTTTACCGGATCATCCGAGGTCGGCCGCATCGTCGGCCAGACCGCCGCAGCCAACTTCAAGCCCTGCTCCCTCGAGATGGGTGGGAAGAACGCCATGATCGTCCTCGATGACGCCAACCTCGACCTCGCCGTCGAAGGCGCGCTCTGGGGAGCCTTCGGAACCACCGGCCAGCGCTGCACCGCCACCAGCCGCATCATCCTGCACAAGAAGATCGCCGATGCCTTCACCGAAAAGCTCGTTGCTCGCGCCGACGCCCTCAAAGTAGGAGACGGCCTCGATGAATCCGTCCAGATGGGCCCGCAGGTCAACCAGCAGCAGATCGAGACCTCTACCCGCTACTGCGAAATCGCCCAGAAGGAAGGCGCAAAACTCCTCACCGGCGGATCAGTGCTCGAAGACGGACTCTACGACAAGGGACACTTCTTCGCCCCCACCGTCTTCGCCGGCGTCAAGCCCGGCATGCGCATCGCCCAGGAAGAGGTCTTCGGCCCGGTCGTCAGTCTCATCGAATGCAAAAACTTCGACGAAGCCCTCGATATCGCCAACGGCATCGACTACGGTCTCTCGACCGCGCTCTACTCCCGCGACGTCAACCTCGCCTTCCGCGCCATGCGCGACCTCGAAGCCGGAATCACCTACATCAACGCCCCGACCATCGGCGCCGAAGTCCATCTCCCTTTCGGCGGAGTCAAGCACACCGGCAACGGACACCGCGAAGGCGGCACCGGCGCTCTCGACTTCTACACGACATGGAAGTCGGTCTACTTCGATTACTCCAACACTCTGCAGAGGGCGCAGATCGATACGGGAGAGTAAATTCGTCGAATGTGAGTCGAACAGAAGCGGACGAAAGGAGTCCGATCCCAATGGCTGTCGCCCAGATCTGGAAGAGCACAAATTTCACGATCGAATGCAGCCCGGGCAAGGCGCCCGGCACCGTCATTTTTCGATTGGCCGGACCGTTCACCGCACGGGATATGTACACCTGCTTGTCGCCCGATGCCCTTCGCAACACCTTCGAATCAACGCCTGATAGCGCACAGCCGACTGTTCATATCTTCGATCTCTCTAAAGTCCCATATATGGATTCTGCCGGCCTCGGCATGATGGTTAGCCACCATGTTCGGTGTCAGCGCCACGGGATTCGGCTGATTCTGGCGGGAGTGAGCCCACGCGTCCTCCAACTCTTCCAACTCACCAACGTCGGGAACCTCTTCTCTATGGTCGCGACCGTTGAGGAGACAGATCGCCCGTGAATGCAGGCGAAACGTCCACACTCGTCACATATCCCTCCCACTTCTCCCCCCCCACGCTCATCCAACCACGGAGGAGCGTGCCCACATGGAATTTCGCACCATTGAGCCGAAAATCCTTTATTTCGGAACTCCCGTCGCCCTCGTCACCTCTCTCAACGAAGACGGAACCACAAATCTTGCCCCAATCTCCTCATTCTGGGCGCTCGGATGGACGCTCATGCTCGGCCTCCTCGACGAGACCAAGACCGCTGACAACATGCACCGCCATCCCGAATGCGTGATCAATTTGCCGGATCCCGAAATGTGGCAGGAGGTGGAAAAGCTCGCGCCGCTTACCGCCAAGAACCCGGTACCGGAGTTAAAAACAAAGCAGTTTCACTTCGATCCGCACAAGTTCGAAACCGCCGACCTGACTCCGTTCGCGAGCGAAGTGGTCAAACCCATGCGCGTCAAGGAATGTCCCGTCCACATGGAGGCCCGGGTGAACAAAGTCCATCCTATCCGCGGAGAGAAGCTCGACCAGCTTGGCGGAGGTGTCGCCGCCGAGGTCGAAGTCCTCCGCGTTCACGTAGCCGACGACTTTATCCTCGACGGCCACTACGTTGACCCGCAAAAATGGTCACCCCTGATTTACAACTTCCGCCACTACTTCCGCCTTGCCGACAAGGAACTCGGCAGGACCTTCCGCGCCGAGCGCTGAGGACCGACCCAAACGCCGACCAAAATGAACCCATTTCTTTTCGTTCCCTCCCACCGGCACCTCGGGTATGATTCTCCGCAGGGACGAAGCCCTAAACCGTTCCGCATCAACGCAGCAGTGGAGCTTCGATGAATATCCTTCTGCTCTCCATGCCCGATTCCTTCGAGCACATGCCCACCGTCGCTATCCGTATGCCCAACGGAGCGCTCACATCGCTCGCCGGCAATCTTGACGAGCATCACAAGGTCTCCGTCGCTGACCTCATTCTCTGCCAGCGCACCGTAAACGAGACCGTCACTCGCCTGGTCCGCGAGCACGATCCCGACATCATCGGCATGTCCGTCATGACCTTTCAGCGGCGCAGCGCCGAGCGCCTCATGCACCTCGTCCGCGCGCTCAAGCCGGGCGTCAAAATCGTCGTCGGAGGCTATGATCCCAGCCTCGACACGGCTGCCTACCTCAACATGCCGGTCGACTTTGTCGTACGCGGCGAGGGCGAGGTCACCTTCCGCGAACTGACCCGCGCCCTCGAAGGCCAGGGCAGCATGCACTTCATATCCGGCCTCTCGCACAAAGAAGGCGACAAGTGGATTCACAATCCGCAGCGCGCCCCGCACAAGCTGGAGGACAACGATATCCGTTTGCCCAAGCGCGACGCCCGCGTACTCAAGGGATACACGCTCCTCGGCCGCCCGGTCGACGTCATCGAAACCTCGCGCGGCTGCACCTTCGACTGCAGCTTCTGCTCGATCATTGAAATGCGCGGCCGCAACTTCTTCACCTATTCCTTCGATCGCGTCCTCGATGACATCCGCGACGCCTACAACCACGGCGCGCGCACCATCTTTCTCGTCGACGACAACATCACCCTCAACATCCACCGGTTCGAAGCGCTCTGCAACGCCATCATCGAGGCCGGCCTCAACAAGATCGATTACTTCGTGCAGGGTATGACGTCCGCGATTGCCAATCATGGTGAGACGCTGGCGCCTCTGATGCGCAAGGCGGGATTTCGCTATGTCTTTCTCGGGATCGAGAACATTCTCGAGAGCGACCTGGTATTCCTGCAGGCATCGGCCAAGAACACTGCCCGCAAAGACGGCAAGAAAACCGGCAATGCCACTCTGCAGGCCATCCAGTACCTGCACGACAACGGTATGTACGTCGTCGGAGGCCTCATCGTCGGCAGCCCCGGCGACACTGCGGAATCTATTGAGACCAACCTCGAATTCGCGCGCAAGTACGTCGACTGGCCGTATATCCAGCACCCCACGCCGTATCCGAAAACCCCGATGACGGCAGATTTCCGCCGCCTGGGCCTCATCGAAAACGAGCAGCTTCACGAGTACGACGGCACCACGCCCATCGTGCACAATGAGAATCTCTCGCTCGACGAGATCGAATACCTGCGCTGGAAGGCCGAGCGCGGCATGAAGACGAAGCACATCCCCACCGTGCTCCTCCATGATCCATTGTTTGTTCTTAAGAACATGGGCAAGATGGCTGCGCACACCTATCGCGGCTCAACTCTCCGCACGTTTCTCGGCCTCGAAAGCGATCGTGCCGCGTTTGCCCGCTACAAGGAGATTCGTCACCAGGAACGCGAATACGTCAAACCCCTTCAGGTCCCTCGAAAGCCCGCCGGTTCGGCAGACTCTAAAGACGAGACCCTGGAGCAACCGCAGTGGGCAAACTCGATGGCAAAGTAGCCGACCTTACTGAACTGCCCGGCCTCACTGTTTGATCTCGTCGAAGTCTCTTTCGCATCCTCAGCGCCTCCCCGGCGCTCGAAGAGAGGACGCCTGTGTAGCCGCTGCACCAGGAGCTCGACCATGCCTCAGACTGTCCTCGTCACCGGAGCATCCTCCGGAATCGGAGCTGCAACCGCTCGACTCTTCCACGCCCGCGGCTTCACTGTCTTCGGAACTACGCGTGCCGCAAATCCCGTCTCGTCCCCGGAATACACCATGCTCTCGCTGGACGTTACCTCTGACGACTCGGTGAAAGAATGCGTCGAGCGGGTTGTATCACAGACGGGACGCATCGACATCCTCGTCAACAATGCGGGCTACGTGCTTAACGGAGCGATCGAAGAGACCAGCCTCGCCGAGGCGAAAGACCAGTTCGAAGCCAACTTCTTCGGCTGTGTGCGCACCGTGAACGCGGTGCTGCCGTCCATGCGCCAGGCACGCGCAGGACGAATCATCAATGTCGGATCGCTGGTCGGCCTCATCGCGATTCCGTACAGCGCTTACTATTGCGCCACCAAGTTCGCCCTCGAACCCTATTCGGAATCGCTCTGGTACGAACTCAAGCCTTTCGGCATCGGCGTCAGCCTGGTCGAGCCCGGATACATCCGCACCAGCATCAGTCAGGCTGCGCGCACAGCGACAGGGCTGATCCCCGCATATGAAGGGCCGCGCAATCGGGTCACGGCGGCCGTCAAACACGGAGTCGAAAAGGGCTGCTCGCCGGAACTCGTCGCCAGAGCCGTCCTCGACGCTGCTACCAGCCGCAATCCTCGCCTGCGCTACCGCGTAGGCTCCGACGCTCGTTGGCTGCCACGTGTCAGAAAAATTGTCCCGTGGAGCGTGTTCGCGGCCGGAGTACGCCGCCAGTTCGCCCTCGACGCAAAAGCCTGACAACTCAAGAAGGAGACACTGCCATGACTGACGAACTCCAGACTTTCCTCTCCTACTGGAATAACGAAGCCAGGAAAACCACCGAACTGCTGCGCACCCTGCCGACAAATCAGTATGACTTTCGCCCCGATCCGCAGGCCCGTTCTCTGGGAGAGCTCTCCTGGCACCTCGCCGAGGTGGACGCCTTTACCACGTATGGCGTCGAGCAGGGCAAATTCGAGATTGGCATGCGTCCACCCGGAATCGAACGGCCGCGATCCATTGAAGCCCTGGCACCCGGCTATGAGCGCATCCACGCCGATGCCGTCGAACGTATCTGCAAACTCACTGTTGGCGATCTCGACCGTAAGCTTCGACACATCACCGGCAGCGAACTCTCTATCCGCGAACTCCTCTGGAATGCGGTCCTCTTTCACATGATTCACCACCGCGGCCAACTATCTATCCTCTGCCGTCTCGCCGGGGCTACAGTTCCCTCAATTTACGGCCCGAACCGCGAAGAGATGGCCGCGCTGCGCGCAGCGCGGGCATGAAAACACCAGATTCTCAGCGCTGTCATGAATCCACGCCCGATCTGAAACATCTACTGACCGAGGAGATTGCACTCATGGCAGATGGAAAGAAGGTCGCCCTGATTACTGGAGCGAATCGCGGGATCGGTTTTGAGACCGCGAAGCAACTGGGCGAACAGGGCGTTACCGTGGTTCTCGGATCACGTAAGCTGAGCGATGCTGAAGCCGCAGCCGCCAGGCTCAAATCCGCGGGCATCGACGGCTACGCTGTTCAGCTCGACATCACCAAAGCCGCCGACCGGGCCGCTGCTTACAAGTTCATAGAGGAAAAGTTCGGCAAGCTCGATATCCTCGTCAACAACGCCGGCATCCTTGTCGCTGCGCCGGACACCGATCTCTCCAAAGGCTTTCCGCCGAACAGGACCAGCCAGACGCCGGATGAAGAACTGAGGAATGTCTTCGAGACGAACGTTTTTTCGGTTGTCCGCGTTACTGAGCAGTTTCTTCCTCTGCTTAAGAAGAGCGACGCCGGTCGCATCGTCAACCTCTCGAGTGTCCTCGGCTCACTTACTCTCCACGCTGACCCGAATAGCCCAATCGCCGACTTCAAGAACTTTTCCTACGACGCTTCGAAGACTGCTCTTAACGCCTACACCATTCACCTGGCTCACGAGCTGAAGAACACGCCCATCAAGGTGAACTCCGTCCATCCCGGATGGGTCAAGACGGATATGGGCACCGACGCTGCTCCGATGGAAATTCCGGAGGGCGCGAAGACCAGCGTTGCGGCCGCTCTGCTCGGCCCCGACGGTCCCAGCGGGCATTTCATCCACCTCGGCCAGGAACTCCCCTGGTAAGCTGCGGCCCTCCCCCGATGACGACAAAGGCTGGCGCACTTTGCACCGGCCTTTTTTCTAGGCTGCGCAATTCTCCCTCTGCTATGTTGGATGATCGTCAGTAACGGCTGCAGGCCAGGTCGAGATCTACTGCAGCGAAGTCGGTGGGCAGGATTGCCGCCGAACTTCAAAGGGGGTGCACCATGCACCTGCGGTTTAGATCTCGGGGATTCTGCGCAGCCGTTGTTCTCACTTCCATCGCAGCGTTCGGACAGCCTGGAGGCGTTTCCGGGTCCATACCTAAGCCTCCAAATACCGCTCTCATCAACGGGAAATGGTTTACCGGCAGTGCTTTCGAGGCGCGGACCGTTTACAGCGTGGGCGGAAGCTTCACCTCGCAGAAGCCGGAACGTGTGGACCAGACGCTCGATCTGGCAGGGATGTGGATCGTTCCACCGTTCGCTGACGCCCACAATCACAGCATCGGCACTGGTCGTGTGGAGTTGGACAGGATCGCGGTCCACCACTACCTGACCGACGGCGTCTTTTACGTCAAGATGCAGAACAATGTTCCCATTAACGAGGAGACTCGAAGACGGATCCCGCTGAATCAGCCCGACAGCGTTGATGCCATGCTGGCTCAGGAAGCGATCACTGCCACCGGCGCCCATCCTACCGAACTCCAGGACATCTTCTTCTTTCCCATGATCTACCTTCCAGGGTTCTCAAAGGAGGGCTATCAGAATGCGTCTATCGGGCCGGTCGATACGGTGGAAGATCTCGACCGCAAATGGCCTGCCGTCCTTGCCCAAAAGCCGGACTTCATCAAAACGCTTCTTCTGTATTCAGACGAGTACGAAAAGCGCAAGAGCGACCCCGCGTACGAGTGGAACCGGGGTATGGATCCCCAGGTGGTTACCAGAATCGTTGAGAAGGCCCACGCGGCTCATCTGCGGGTTTCGGTTCACGTAAATACGGCTGCCGATTTTCATAATGCGCTAGTAGCGGGGGCCGACGAGATTGCACACATTCCATTGACGGGCACTACCCCGGTCACCTTGGAGGATGCTCAACTCGCCGCTAAGCGCGGAGTGGTTGTTGACACGACCTGTGCAACGGTTCCCATGTTGCCTCTTTTCTTTCTTCCGGCTGCGGATCGCGACCAAGTCTTGAAGGCCCAGTTGGCCGATCTAAAGCTGCTCCACAATGAGGGAGTCAAGCTGGCCATCGGTACTGACATGCCGCCAGATACTTCAGTGAAGGAGATCGAGTATTTGCGCGGCCTTAAGGTCTTCGACGATCTCACGCTGCTGAAGATGTGGACCGAAACTACTCCGCAGTCAATTTTTCCTGAACGCAAGATCGGTGCTCTTGACGATGGCTACGAGGCCAGCTTCCTCGCGCTCGAAGGCAATCCGCTGGAGGACTGGAAGAACACGCAGCGCATCCGCGTGCGTTTTAAACAAGGCTTTGTCATTCAGCCATAGAGGGCTCTGAAGAGGTTGTGGCAAAAAGCATACCCAAGACCAAGGAAGATTCCTGCCGGACATACCCCAAGCCCCGCACTGTGTTGCACCTACACCGCCATCACTTCAACGCCCTTCGCGTGCAGCTCGGCAACCACATCGGGAGACACTCCCGTGTCGGTGATCACCATGTGAACCTGGTTCGCCGAACAGATCAGCCCCGGGCTCACCATCCCCATCTTGCTCGAATCGGCGACGACGACTACCTGCCGCGCCTGCCGCGCCATGGCACGAAACACCACTGCCTCGTCCATCTCGATGGTGCTCGCGCCGCGCTTCGCATCCATCCCGCAGACGCCGATGAATGCGCGGTCCACATTGATCTCGCCCAGCGATTGAATCGCCGCCGGACCGATCAGCGAGAAAGATCCTGCCCACTGCACCACTCCACCGGTCAGCGAAGTCTTCAGCCCCGGCTGATTGCAGAGCTCCATCCCGATATTCACCGCATTTGTGACGATGCGCAGGTTGCTGCGGTGGCGGATGCTGCGCGCAATCTGCGTCGTTGTTGTGCCCGCCGTGAACGCGATCGTCTCGTGTTCCTGGATCAGGTCCGCTGCCGCCAGCGCGATCCTGCGCTTCTCTCTTACGAAGCGTTCCTCGCGCGTTTGAAATTCAGCGTCGAAGCGAAACGGCACGTAGATCTGCGGCCCGAAAAGCTCCGCACCGCCGTGGGTGCGGCACACCAGTCCCCGCCGCTCCAGCTTGACCAGATCGCGCCGTATGTTGGGAGCCGATGTCTCAAGCTCCTGCATCAGGTCTTCCATCGACGCGCGCCCGTGCCGCAGCAGCACGCGCAAAATTTGATTAGCTCGATCGTCGGTCTTGAGTGACATCCCCGGGGCTCGCGAATACAGGTTCGCAGATCAGGGTAAATCAATACGGTTACGCATCTTCAAGAGAACTCTGCGTCACCGCGGCACGCTTGCCATCCACTCGCGTCAGCTCATCGCGCAGCGCGCGCACATCCTCCTCGCGCACCACATACCGCGTATAGTCGCGTTCTAAATCGGCCCCCAAAAAGAGCGAGTCATTACGGCGCCGCACCGGGCTTTCCACACTGGTGTTCAGGCTGGCATGAAATTCCTGCGCTCCCGTTTCCTCGGCAACCGTGCGGATATTCTCCGGATTCAGCCCCCCGCCTGCCATGATCGTCAGCCGTCCCCGCGTGCGCTCGATGGCCGCCGAAATATCCTGCGCGCTGTCCGCAACGCGCCGACGGCCACCTGAAGTCAGCACGCGCTGCGCACCGGTTGCGATAATCCTCTCCAGCGAGTCGGCGAAATCCGCCGACACATCCACAGCGCGATGAAAGGTCACCGGCAAGGGCCTTGCCAGCTCCACTAGTTCGCGCGTGCGCTCGACGTCCACATAACCTTCCGCATCCAGAATGCCCAGCACGAGCCCATCGGCGAAAAATTGCTTTGCGTGTTCGATATCCGCTTTCATTACCGCGAATTCTTCGTCTGTATAGCAGAAGTCGCCGCCCCGCGGCCGGATCATCGCAAACACATCGATCTCGATCCGCTTGCGCACGAGTTCCAGCAGCCCTGGGCTAGGCGTAATGCCGCCCTCCAACAGGTCGCTGCACAGCTCCACGCGCTGGGCGCCCCCGCGCTCCGCTGCCACCGCCGACTCCACCGAATCGACACAGATTTCGAGAACAGCCATCAACCTCACCTATTTCGAACAAGACCCAAATCTGTAGTTGAGGATCACAGAGCCGGTCCGGAAATCGCATCCCACTTTTTACGGCACCGGCTACCTCGCGAGAGGTAGCCGGCCTTCACAACGTAACAACGCCCGATGAAATTTCCGTCACAGGCGCGCTAGAACCGGTAGTTCGCCGAGAACTGCAGATGCCGTTCTACTGAACGAACAGCACCGGTTCCCGGTCCACTCGATCCCAGATTCGAAATATTGCCGAAGTTGGTGTCGGTAATCCCCATGTCGGGATTCCCGTAGCTCGCAATGTTGAATGCATTGAAGGCGTCGAAGCGGAAGCCCACCGTCTGCTTCTCGGTGATGTGGAAGTCTTTGAAGGCCGACAGGTCGACGTTCAAATAGCCGGGGCCGCGCACGTTGCCGTTCCGTGCAGTGCCGAAGGTATTGGGTGCCGGAACCCCAAACGCGCACACGCCGTTGTCCACTCCAGGCGTGGTACATGCAATAGCAGAAGGATCCGTGCCAAACCAGTTATCGATTGTCTGGCCCACAATTTTCAGCTTGCGATATTGATTAGGCCTGGCCTGGCCATAGCTGTTTGAGTTGTTGCCATTGGGTGCTGTGAACGTCTCCGGAAAGCCCGTGTAGCCGACGCCAACGGCCGCAAACCTCCAGCCGCCGATCGCCTCATCGGCCCAGCGGTTCACGTTGGAGAAGAACTGCTGTCCGCGCCCGAACGGAAGCGCATAAACCACCGAGCCGCTGACATTGTGCCGCACGTCGTATCCCGCCGGACCCCAGTCCGCAGCGCTGTCGTAGTAGTTCTGGAAGGCGCCACTGAAGCCGTTGACGTTGAGCGCATAGTTACCCAGGCTGTTGGTCAGCGACTTGGAGTAGGTGTAGTTCAGCGTGAACTCGAGTCCATGGGTGGCCCGTTCGCGCAGCACCACCTGCAGGCCGTTGTAGTTGCTTGCAGCACGGGATTCAGTGATCAGCAGCGGGCTGTTGCCGATGGCGCCAATGGGAGCGTTCTGTCCGATGTAGGGGTTGTTGAAGAAGGGAGCGGATGTGCCATCGCCGTTGACACGCCACTGGTTGACGTTGCCGTAGTCTTCGATGTGCTGGCCCTGCTCACCCAGGTATCCAACCTGCAGTGACATGGAACTCGTGAGCGCATATTCCGCTGTCAGGTTCCACATCTGCACGTATGCCGGCTTGATGTCCTTGGGGTAGACGTTGTAAGTGCCGCCAACACTCACCGAGCTTCCAGCGAATCCATCTTCAGCTGTCCGGGGGACGTTATCTGGAGGAGCATTCGTCGGGGAGGCAGTGGGTGTCTGGATGGCCTGAATGAAGGGCGTGATCGAGGTGAGGCGCTGATTCGAAGAGTTGCCCTCATAAAAGCTCGTCGCTCCATAGCCGCCGCGAAGCACAAAGCGATTCGATACCTGGTAGGCAAAGCCCAGGCGCGGCATCACTTCGTTCTGTGCGTCATAGCAGCCACGATTGCTGCATAGCCCCGAGCCAACCGGTGCACCCGCCGGAACCGCATGCGCATAAATCACCTGACCGGTTGCAAGGTTGATGTTGCCCGTCTTGTTATTCACCTCCGACCACGGCTGGTCAAACTCATAACGCAGGCCATAGGTGAGAGTGAGGTTTGGCAGAATCTTGTACGAATCGTTCGCGAAGCCACCAATGCGCCACTGCCGCTGTCCTACATTCACGCTTGCCAACGTTCCTTGCACCTGGCTCACGTAGTCGAGCACGAAGTCCGCGCCCCCATACCCGCCGGCATTCGCGAACGCAGGATTGGTGGTGAAGTTGCCGGTGTAGTTCATGCTTCCCAGATAGCCGTAGTTGTTAGCCGTGGGATAGTTGTTCTGGTAGCGAAGCGCCTGAACGCCAAAGTCCAGAGTGTGTTTGCCCCGCTGCCAGGTGAGGTTGTCGATATAGCTGTAGGTATTGTCGATCAAACCGCCGCCGTAAACCGGGTTGCCCACGCCAGTGATTCCACCGCTGATGCTCTGGAAGGAGAAGCCCTCGTATGCCTGGCCTGGGAATGGAATACCGACCTTGGCATTACCCGAAGTTCCGAACTGCCCGGTCGTATCCGTAGGAAAGTTCTGATTCCAGACCGTACGGGTAAAGCCGACTCGCGCCGAGTTCACGATCTCGGGCGAGAAAATGTGCACCCAGTTCGCTCCGCCAACCTTGGTCGGATAGTTATTGGGGCCGGGGAAGGTAATGGCCAGTACCGCGGTCTTCCCGTCGTACGCCGTCGACATCCCGTAAAAGCCGGTAATCTTGTCCGAGGGCCGCGGGTCGAATTCCAGCTTGACGTCTCCCTGGTTATTCGTCTTGAACTGCCGTGTGGGCCCCTGCAGGTTGTTTGCTGCAATCCCGTCGCTGGGCGCCGCATTCGGCAGCGGGTAGAGGCTCGGATTTGCAAACAGGAAGTTCGCAACCGGATTGTTGATGGGAAGACCCTTGTCGCCGACGAACGGCGCAAATCCGTGCTGCGAATCGTAGAGTTGAACCGGGTTGCAGCCGGGCGTTTGTGTCGGACAAAGAAGTGCGGAGAAATCGCCGTTACGCATCGCCTGCGTGAAGACGCTGGCCTGCCCGGTACCGCCCGTGTGATAGCGCGATCCGAGGTAATCGACAAAGAAGAACAGCTTGTTTTTCAGGATCGGTCCGCCCAAGGTGCCGCCGAACTGTGACTGCGAATACGGATTCACCGGAATAATCGGACTGGCGTGATTGTTAGTCCAGGAATTGGCGTTGATCTTGTAGTCCTGAAGGTAACCGTAAGCCGAACCATGGAAGCTGTTCGTGCCGCTCTTGAGAACTGCGACAATCCCGCCGCCGTTCACATTGCCGTAGTCCGCCGGTGAGTTCGCGGTAATTACCTTCAGCTCCTGCAGCGCTTCCGGGGCCGGGCTGTAAGAGATCAGGTTGTTGAAGGTCTCGTTGATGTCGATCCCCTCCAGCGTGTAGTTGTTGGCCTGCGCGCGATTGCCGTTCACATTCACCGAATCGGTGTAATACGTGCTGCGCTCAATCTGCGTCGTGCCTGAAGTGCCCGCCGTGCTGACCGCGCCCGGCACATACAGCGTCAGGGCTGAGAAATCGAGCCCGTTCAGCGGAAAATTCTGGATGGTGTTGGCGGTAAACGTGCCGCTGAGTGTGGGATTTTCCGTGTTCAGAATCGGAGCGGTGGACGCATTCACGCTTACCGTCTGGGTCTCGCTGCCAACCGTCAGTTTCACATCGAACTTCGCGGTCTGGTCGATCTCCAGGGAAAACACCGGAAGGGTCTGTGAGGTAAACCCGCTCTGCTTCACCGTCACCTCATATTGCCCGATCGGCAAGAAGTGAATGAAGTAAACACCGGACGCATTCGTCGTCGCCTCCGACTCCACACCGGTGCGGACGTTGCGCGCCGTCACCGTCGCTCCCGCAATCACTGCGCCGCTCGCATCCGTCACCGTTCCGGTGATATTGCCCGTGACCGTTTGCGCCTGCGCCGGTCTCACGTTCAGAGTGAGCACAAAAAGGAGCGCGGTGGCGAGAACCACCGCGCTGCGGGAGAGCCATCTAGGGCAAAACTTGTTGAGGGAGCGCATATTTTTCTAATTCCTCCTGAATCCGTTGCTGCAAACTGGCCTCGCGATCGCCGGCAGGTCGTGGCAATCACTGATGGGCAGCAGTATAACCACGCGGAAACACGGTTGAACAGAAAAAATGTTTATTTGTGTGGCGAATGAACAAATTTTATAGACGAGTGCTCAGCCTCGTTCTGGCCGTGAACAATTACTTGCGATCCGGCAGAACCTCCCAGATCGCGGGATCCTCCTCGCCCAGCACCCACGAGCAGAATCCTTCGAGACCACGCTCCTGCACCAGCTTGTACCGCTCCTCAAACGTCCGCTTGTCGGTAAAGAACACCCACTCCCGCATCTGGTCGCGATTTATGTAGAACCACGCCGTGCGATCGTCCGGGTCCCATTGAACGGCGCCGTTGTATTCCTTCGCCAGAAGCTCCGCGTTCGGCGCGCCGATATAGTCTCCGGTTGCATTCGGATATTCGACGACCTTCTTCGTTTCCGGATCCTCGCGGCGGATCGGTGCCCCGGCATACCAGTGATAGCCATAGACGGGAATGCCCAGCGACAGCTTTTCCTTGGGCACGAACTTCAGTGCGTAGTCCAGATTCTCGACCGTCCAGTTCCATCCCGCCACCGGGCCGGGCATCGTCCACCGCGTGTTCTGGTCGTAGGTCATCAGGCACACCAGATCCACCGACTGCCCGATCGCCGCCAGATCGTACGCCCCGCGCCAGTCCTCGTAGATCCACTTCGCAAACCCGCCCTTGCCCGGATACCCCGGCGCATTCGGCACCGTCGCAATTGAGAGCTTCAGGCCCTCCGCATGCAGCGCGTCCGCTGTCGCCTTTACCAGAGCCGACAACGCATCCCGGTCGGTCCATGAGATGTCCTCGAAGTCGAACTGAAACCCGGTATACCCGTGGTCCTTCGACTCGCGAATCAGCGCCGCAATCATCGCCTTTTGCGCTGTCGGGCTCAGGAGCAGTGTGTGGAACGGCTCCTTGCCTGAAGCGGCAATGATCGGCATGACGGGCAGATGTTCTTTCTGCGCCACCTCCATCACCAGCGGATTTGGCCCGCCATTCACCAGCCCATTCGCATCCACCGAATACCACGTGGGCACCAGCAGACCGATCTTCCCCTCGTGCGCCAGGAACGACCGCACGGAGTCCGGATTTTCCGTCAAGTAGAACAACGCCACCGGTCCCTGGTGCTCCGAGTCTCGATTTTGAGAACTGGGTCCAGTCTCCGCCCGCACGGTAGCTGCAACAAGTGCAACCAACATCAACCGCAAAATCACCTTCATCGAAGTCAGCCCTCTCTGCATGGATTCTGATTGGATCGCATGAATGTATACATTACATGCAACCCGCACTCGCGCCTTCGCCGGAGCCGCGGGCATCGTCTCCTGCGCTCGGACGGGGAGACTCGCGAGCATGGCCCCTCGCCCCGCCCCGTTGCGTTCCCGCCCGCCGCAAATTAGCCTTCGTCTTAACCATGACCACAGACGATATCCAGTTCCTCTACGAATACGACCGCTGGGCCAACCATCGCGTCTTCGAGGCCGCGGCTGCTCTCACGCCGGAACAGTTCACCCGCGACCTCGGCGGAAGCTTTGCCTCTGTGCGCGACACCCTGATCCATATTCTTGCAGCCGAGTGGATCTGGCTTTCCTTCTGGACCGTGCCCGAACTCAACATGGAGGTAGAGAAGGAGTTGAGAGCACGCCGCGCGCAGCTATTCAACCCCGCTCTCTTCCCCGACCTCGCCGCGGTCCTCTCTAAATGGGAAGAGATCAAGCCCACACAGACCGCCTTTGTCGACAGCCTCAGCGATGAGCTTCTCGCCAGGCAGGTCCCCTTCCGCTCCGGCCATGCCAGCCTCGCCCACCTCATGCAGCACATGGCCAATCACTCCACCTACCATCGCGGACAGGTCTCGCTCATGATGCGCCAGCTTCAGGCGCAGCCCGCCGCCACCGACTTCGTGCTTTTTCTCGGTGAAAAGATCGCGGCGGCGCAGGCCACAGCATCCGCATCCTGACTCAAGTCGCCGCGCTTATACTTCCTTTCATGGGATTCGAGCTCAGCAACAAAATCTTCCGTCTCCCGAACGCCCGGCGCATGGTCGTCGAGCCATTCGGCGTGCGCATCACCGACAAAAGCGGAAACACCATCCTCGAATCCGGCAGCAAGAAAGAAGCTTGTTTTGACCGCGCCTTGAGCGACGCCGACCGCCGCCTGCTCTCCGAGCTCAAGATCGGCCGGTAGAGACTCCACGGTTCGCCGACGAAAGCACCTCCGCCGAAACCATGAACGAATACACTTTGCCTCACAGATTGCTGGGCGAACGCCAACGCCTGGCTCTTATGTCAAAGCTCCTGGACCCTGTTGAATGCGTTCATATTTCCCATCTGGGAGTAGGTCCAGGCTGGCGCTGCCTGGAACTCGGCTGTGGCAACGGCTCCATCGCGCGGAGTCTGGCCGAACGCGTGGCGCCCAGCGGCCATGTGGTCGCGAGCGATATCGATTTGGCTTACATCGGCGATCTAAAGGCGCCGCGCGTTGAAGTCCGTCGGATCGATGTGCTTCACGATGCAATCGAGGAAGCGGCTTACGATTTCGTCGTCGCGCGTGCTCTGCTCCATCACCTCACCCCTGCCCGTGACGCCTTGAAGCGAATGGTCGCGGCTCTGAAGCCCGGCGGCGTGCTCCTTTCCATCGAACCCGACATGCTGCCCTCTACAGCCGCCGAGCCGGCTTCCATGCACAACTTCTGGCAAGGATGGTTGAAGTGGTCGGCTGAATCAGGAATCGACTACTTTATCGGCCGTAAAATTCCTGCCTGGCTGGATTCGCTCGGTCTCAACGATGTTGCCGGCGAAGGACACACGGCCCTGTTCAACGGCGCGTCGGACTGGGCCATCTACTGGACCGAAACCATGCAGGAACTGGCGCCGTCGCTGCTGAAATCGGGTCACGTTACCGAGAAGCTGCTCTCGGAGTTTTACACCTGCTATCAGGATCCGCATTACTGGACCAGCGTCATAACCTTTACAGCGAGTTGGGGCCGCAAGCCGGCGTGAGCAAAGTTTGGCAGAGCCCAGGCTCTCACTCCGGCAACCGTATTGAGTTACGATGTAAAGTCGCCGAGGTCGCCTGAATGATCATTGGAGTGCCCAAGGAAGTAAAGGACCACGAGAGCCGGGTCGCCATCACCCCCGCCGGGGTCAAGTCCCTCACCGAGGCCGGACATAAGGTTCTGCTCGAAACCCGTGCGGGAGACATCTCCGCCCTCACCGATGACGAATATCAGTCCGCTGGCGCTGAAATCGTCGGCTCCGCCCACAGCGTCTGGGGACTCGCCGACATGGTCGTCAAGGTCAAGGAGCCGATCGAGGCGGAGTATCAGTACTTCCGCGAGGGTCTGGTCCTCTTCACCTACCTGCACCTCGCGCCGTTGCCCGGCCTCACCGAGGCACTGCTCAAGGCTAAAGTCACCGGCATCGCCTACGAAACCATTCGCGACCGCGCTGGAACCCTGCCCCTGCTGACCCCCATGTCTGAGGTCGCCGGACGCATGTCCGTCCAGGTCGGCGCCTCTTTCCTCGAGCGCGAGTACGGCGGACGGGGCGTTCTCCTTGGCGGCGTACCTGGAGTTCCTCCCGCCAACGTCTGCATCATCGGCGGAGGCATCGTCGGCACCAATGCCGCAAAAATCGCAGTCGGCATGGGCGCAAAGGTCACCATCGTCGACCTCAACCTCAACCGGCTGCGCGAACTCGACGACATCTTCAATGGCAAGCTCTTCACCCTTGCCTCGAATTCCTACAACATTGCTCACGCCACACAGGAAGCCGACCTCGTTATTGGCGGGGTTCTCATCCCTGGAGCCGCCGCCCCCAAGATCGTCACCCGCGAGATGGTCTCGCGCATGAAGCGCGGCGCTGTCATCGTCGACGTCGCCATCGATCAGGGTGGATGCGTCGAGACCGCGCATCCCACCACCCACAGCGACCCCTCATTCCTGGTCAATGGCGTCGTTCACTACTGCGTTACCAACATGCCCGCAGCCGTCCCCTACACGTCCACCCACGCCCTTACCAACGCCACCTTCCCCTACGTCTTCAAGCTGGCTCAGAACGGAGCCCGAACCGCCATCCTCCAGGACGACGGTATCCGCGAAGGCGTAAACAGCTACGCCGGCACCCTGACCTGCGAACCCGTTGCCGCCTCCCAGTCCAAGCCATGGACCCCGGTGCGGGACCTGCTTGCATAAATGAAAAAGGGCGCGGTCCTCGCCGCGCCCATTGTTCCAAATCACTAACTGTTTATTGCGCCGGCGGCGCTTCTTCCTCTTGTTTCGAAGCGGCCGGGTTCGGAACCGTCAGCGAGTGTTCCAGCCGGAACGTCAGCGTTGTCTCTGCCGGAATCACGATGTCCTTGTTGCCGGTGAAAGCCGCGCCCGCTGTGCCTGCGCCCGCACCGATCAGCCCGCCGATGAGAGCGCCCTTGCCGCCGCCCGCCAGGCCGCCGATGAGAGCACCACCGCCAGCGCCACCACCGATAAACCCGGCCGTGCGCTTGCCCTTGCCCTTCTCCGCTCGGTCGATCGTGCTCGAAGCAATCTGGTAGGTCACGCCGTGAGCCCGAACTGTATCCAATCGCAGAGATAACGAAGCGCCGCCCTTAAATTTGCCCAGCGCCTTGGCATCGGTTACCGTCCCTACTGCTGTCGATCCCGCCCGAATGACGGTCACGCCTTTGATGCTGATCGGCGAGGCAACCGTCGCGGTGAAGCTCTGGCCCGGTTGGCTGAGCTTCGATCCCAGCGCCTGGCTCGTCGTCACCGCAATATGCGTTCCCGCTGGAATCACGATCGGCGGAGGCGGTGGTGGCGGCGGAGGCGGGGCCGGAGCCGGGGCAGGTGCCGCAGCCGAAGCAGACGAGGCCGGAGCCGGTGTCGACGAAGCCGGAGGCGCAGCTGGCGTGCCTGTGCTCGGCGATGTAGCTGGTGCCGGAGCTGGAGCTGCCGGTTGTGCTTCGTTGCTGGCCTGCTGGTCTTGTTTCTTGCAACCACCGGCAAGCAGCAGCCCTGCCAGGGCGAAGGGAAGAATGGCGGCGGAGACTCGATTTATTTTCATAACGGCACAATGATGCCATATCCGGGCCATCTGTGGCTCAAATTCCTTCCCCCGGCTGCCCCCCTGCGCGAGCCTATAATCTTTCCGCAGGAGCGCTTTTTGGCCGAATCAAAACACAGGCGTGCGACCGTTATTGCCCTGGGCGTGGCAACCCTCCTTCTGGTTTTAATACTTGGCGCGCTGAATGCTTTCCGGCTCAGCTTCCTTCACCCTGATTCCAGCGGACAAATCTTTCTCTTCACCTCGCTCTCTGTCATCGTCTTCCTGCTCTTCGTCACCCTGCTCATTCTTCTTCTGCGAAATATCCTCAAGATGCTCGCCGATGAACGCAGCCGCGTTCTCGGCTCCCGGCTGCGATCGCGCATGCTCATCGGCGCCGTCCTGCTTTCTTTCGCGCCGGCGCTCTTCATGTTTCTGTTCAGCTTTCTGCTGATGAATCGCTCCATCGATCGCTGGTTCTCGCAGCCCGTTGCCGAGTTGCGAGATAACTCCACCCGCATCGCGCTTGAGCTGGCCCATTACGTCAGCCTCAACGCCCGTTCCGAGGCCGAATCCCTCGCCCGCTCGCCGTCCTTCGAGCAGCACTATGAGAGTGCCGATCAGCCCCTCCTGCTCGACGAGATCCGCACGCACCGCATCACGCTCCAGGGAGGCTTCGCCATCGTCTACCGCGACGGAGCTCCCGTTGCCCAGTACCAGTTACCGCAGCCACCACAGCTTGCCGTGGTGCGTGGATGGCTGGATGACGACAAAACCCGGGAGATCAGCAAGCCCGAAGCATTCACCACTGCGGCGCTCCATGCCGCCCAGCGAACCGACGAGCCAATACTCGCCGTCGGCAACAACCAGTACGCTGTCGGCGATGCCACCATCGATGGCGGCGGCCTCATCGTCGTGGGTCTGCCCATGCCCGCCGGACTGAGCACTACCGTCGAGCAGATTCGCAGCGGAGCCAGCCAGTATTGGATCCTCTACCGGGAGCGCCGCAGCATCCGCAGTACGTATTTGCTCCTGTTACTGTTGCTTACTACGCTGGTCTTCTTTGCCAGCAGCTGGCTCGCCCTCTACCTGTCCAAGCAGATCACGCGCCCCGTCGAAGCCCTGGCCGATGCGATGAACGCTATCGGCGAAGGCCAGTACGAACAGCGCGTCACGGTCTCCGCTACCGCGGAGCTGGGCGAGTTGGTCCGCTCCTTCAACCATATGGCATCCGATCTAGAAGAGAGCCGACGGCTCGCCGACTCCTCCGCAAGCCAGTTGTCCGCCGCAAATTTCACACTCGAATCCCGCCGAAAAGAGCTGGAGACCATCCTGGAAACCATCCCCAGCGGCGTGGTCACCCTCGACTCCGAGTGCTCGATTCTGCAGGCCAACCGCGCTTTCGTTGATCTTGTCTCTCCACACCAGTCCCGAATCCTCACCGGCGTGCCACTCAAATCGCTCTTCGCATCCGAGGTCGCATCCGAACTCAGCGTTCTCGAACGTCGCGCCCAGCGCATGGGCCTCGCGTCCACCGAATTCGAAATGCCTTCTTCTGCCGGCGTCCTCAGCCTCACCGCGACCATTTCTGCGCTGGATCTCGGCACCGTGAAGCGTGGCTCGATTCTCGTCATTGAAGATGTGACTGAATTTCTCCGTGCTCAGCGCCAGCTTGCCTGGAAGGAAGTTGCGCAGCGCGTCGCACACGAAATCAAAAATCCCCTCACCCCCATTGCGCTCTCTGCCGAGCGCATCCGCCGCCACCTCGATCGCAATCTTCCCGAATCGCCCTCCGTGATCCGCCGCTGCGTCGACGTCATTCTCTCCTCGGTCGAATCCATGAGCACGCTGGTGGACCAGTTTGCCGTCCTTGCCGAGTTCCCTGCCGCGCAGCCCAAGCCTTCCGACCTGAACGCAATCATCGAGAGCGCCGTAATGTTGTTCCACGGCCGGCTTGAAAGCATCCGCATCGAACAGCGCCTCGCCCGCGATCTCCCGGCGGTGATGGCCGATTCTCAGGCCCTCAAGCGCGCTCTCGCCAACCTCATCGACAACGCCGCCGAGGCCATGGAGAACAGCCTTCTACGCGTCCTCTCCATCGAAACCCGTCTGAGCGAAAATCCCGGCATGGCCGAGTTGGTTCTCGCCGATACCGGCCACGGTCTCACCGGCGAAATGCGCGAGCGGCTCTTTCTCCCCTACGTCTCCACCAAGCAGCGCGGAACCGGGCTGGGCCTGGCCATCGCTGCGAAGATCGTCCAGGAGCACCATGGCGCGATTCGCGCCGAAAACAACTCGCCCGCCGGAGCGCGCTTCATCCTCGAGCTGCCTCTGGCCGAGACGAGCAACGGCACGAACGGCCACAAGACAGCCGAAGCCGTATTTCCCCTGCACGCGGGCTCCGGCGAATGAACCGTATCCTCATCGTGGACGACGAAGCGGAAATCCGCGAGTCGCTAGAGGAAATCCTCAGCGAAGAAGGCTACTCCGTTTCCACCACCGCCAGCGGAGACGAGGCCATCGTCCTGCTGCGCGATACTCCCTACGACCTGATGCTGCTCGACATCTGGCTGCCCGACCGCGACGGCCTCGATGTGCTCACCGAACTTCGCGCCCTCGATACCGAAGACAAGCCTGAAGTCATCGTCATCTCCGGCCACGCCACCATCGAGACCGCAGTGAAGGCCACCAAGCTCGGCGCCTTTGATTTCCTCGAGAAACCCCTGCTCCTTGAGCGAACGCTGATCGTGGTGAAGAACGCACTCGAAGCCAAGCGCCTGCGTATTGAAAACCTCGAATATAAGCGCCAGCTCAACCTGGAAACCACCATAACCGGAGAAAGTGTCCCCGCCAAGGCCCTGCGCCAGCAGATCAAGTTAATGGCCCCCACCAATGGCCGCGTCCTCATCTACGGAGAATCCGGCTCCGGCAAGGAACTCATCGCGCGCGCCATCCACGCCGAGAGCCCGCGTCACGACCGGGTATTCATCGAACTCAACTGCGCCGCCATCCCCGAGGATTTCATCGAGAGCGAACTCTTCGGCTACCGTAACAACGCCATTCCCGGCGGCCCGCCCGAAAAGCGCGGCACCTTCGAGCGAGCCAACAGCGGCACGCTCTTTCTCGACGAAGTCGGCGACATGAGCCTCAAGACACAAGCCAAAGTCCTGCGTGCGCTCGATGAACAAAGCTTCGTGCCGGTTGGCGCGGCGCAGCCTCTCAGCGTCGATGTCCGCGTGATCGCCGCGACTAACAAAAATCTCGAAGAGGAAATCGCCAAGGGCAATTTCCGCGAAGATCTCTTCTATCGTCTCAACGTGATTCCGTTTTTCGTGCCGCCACTGCGCGAGCGCAAAGAGGACATCCCCTCACTCACCCGCGAATTCCTGCGCACCTTCGGCCGCGAATACGGACGCCCGCGCGTCGAGATCTCCGAGGACGCGCTCGACCTGCTCAAGCATTACCCCTGGCCGGGAAACGTCCGCGAACTAAAGAACATCCTCGAACGCGTACTCATACTGAATCCCCAGGCCCACCGCATCGAGCGGCGTCATCTCCCGCGCCTCGTGCACCGCGCCGCCGGGCGCCGCAGCGAGGAGTTCAGCACCCTCCAGCAGGCCCGCGAAGCCTACGAGCGCGACTACATCCTGAGAAAAATCGACGAGTGCCACGGAAACATGAGCCGCGCCGCCGAATCACTCGGCCTCGAGCGCAGCCACCTCTACCGCAAGATGAAAACACTGGGGATCAGCATTCGCGAAGGGCTGGTTTCCTGATCACAATTGTGCCTATGTCAGATACAGATGATAGATCGATTATCTCGGGCGGATCGTAGAGTGTGAAGTCAGAGGAGCGCATTGGAACTTAATCGATCACGTCAAATGAAGCTTGGTAGAGTTTGTGGCGTAGCGAGCTTGCTGCTGTTCGGGATCTTCTATACAGCCACAAACTGGCGCGGACATCCCGGCCAGGCTTCGGTCAGCCCTTATGTCACATTTGTTGTCCTGCCGGCTATTGCAATCCTCTCGATAGTCTGCGCACTCATCGCGGCACTTTCGAATAGCCGATGGTGGTGGATCGCAGCAGCGGTTAGCAGTGTCTATGCTTTTCTATGGTTCGCAACATCAAGCGTGTAAGGGATCGAGCAAATGGTCCTCATCGTTGTCGCCTGGTACTCATGTTTCGCGTGAAGTTGACGAAAAGGGGAAAGCGAAAAAACATCAATCGTCTTCTGTTCCCTGAGCCCTGAGCCCTGAGCCCTGCTTTGTGCCCATCTCTTCCAGCTGCCGTCTCCAGTCCAGCGACTCCACAAATCCCCGCGACTCGCGCCAGTTCTCTTTCACAATCACATGCAGCTCAAGAAAAACCTTCGTCCCCAGCAGTGATTCGATCTCTTTCCGCGCTGCCGTACCGATCGCCTTCAGCTTGCTCCCGCCCTTGCCAATCAGAATCGCCTTCTGTCCATCGCGCTCGCAATAGATGACGGCGGAGATACGTGTGAGCGGCGGCTTGGCGTTGCGCGCCGGCTTCTTCGGCAGCGGCTTCGGCTCCTCGAACCGCTCCACCACCACCGCCGATGCATACGGAACCTCTTCGCCCGTCTCCACCAGAATCCGTTCGCGGATCAACTCCGCCACCAGGAAGCGCTCCGGCTGATCCGTGAACTGATCCTTCGGAAAGTACCGCTGGCCCTCCGGCAGAACGCCCACCAGCTTATCCATCAGCCGGTCGAGTCCATCCTTCTTCCGCGCCGAAATCGGAATCACCTCTGCGAATTCATGCAGCGACGAAAGCTGCTGAATCAGCGGCAACAGTTGGTCTCGCTTGACCAGGTCGATCTTGTTAATAAGCAAAAACACCGGGCAATCCAGCTTGCGAATCAACTCAAATACGAATGCGTCTTCGCTATCTTTCTTGCTCCCATCTGCCTCCGCCAGTTCCAACTTCCGCGTCGCATCCACGATGAGCAACACCGCGTCGCGTTTCTCGAGCGCATCGTAGACCTCCTGCATCATCCGCTTGTCGAGTGACGAACCCGGCTTGTGCACTCCTGGAGTATCCACGAACACAATCTGCGCTGCATGATGCTTTCCTTTGCGCGCGGGCACCTCCACTACCCCGAGAATCCGCGTTCGCGTCGTCTGCGGCTTGGCCGTGACAATCGCGACCTTCTCGCCCACCAGCGCATTCAGCAGCGTTGACTTGCCCGCATTCGGCCTTCCGATGATCGACACAAATCCCGAACGCACTCCTACGCTCCCTTCATACCCACCGCAGCCCGCGACACATGCAGTCGCTCGATGCGGCGATCCGTCGACGCGAGAATTTCAAAGCGAGCGCCGTACCGCTCAATTACCTCTCCCGCCTGCGGAATCCGTCCCGCCGCCTCGCTCACCAGGCCCGCCACCGTCGTCGCCACCGAGTCCTCCGGGATCTCTGCCTCTCCCGCCAGCAGGTCCTCCAGCCGTTCGATCTCCAGATTGCCCGGCACAATCCACGAGCCGTCCGCCTCATGCAACACCCGCTCCGGATCGTCCTCGTGCTCGTCTGAAATGGTGCCCACAATCTCTTCCAGCAGATCCTCGATCGTCACCAGGCCGGCCACACCGCCGTACTCATCAATCACGATCCGCATGTGCTGTTTTTCGTGCTGCATCTCGCGCAGCAACTCGCTCACCTTCTTGGTCTCCGGCACAAACGTCGCCGAGCGCTCAATGCTTGCCACCGTCTGCGTCCGCGCATCCTCATCGCGTATGTGCAACAGGTCATGCGCAAACACGATGCCCGTCACATGATCGAGCGTCCCTTCATACACCGGCACCCGTGAGTATGGCCGGACCTCGATCATCCCTAGAAAGGACTCGATCGTCGTCGATCCCGGCACCGCAAACATCTCCGGACGAGGCGTCATCACCTCGCGCACCACCTTGCCTCCGAACTCCACCGCCGAGCGGACGAGTTCGCGATTGCTCTCCTCGACGATTCCCTCTTCCTCGCCGGCCTCGATCAAAGCCTCCACCGCCTCGCCCGGTGTCTCCTCTTCGTGTCGCGGAGAAGCCTCCGCCAGCGCTGCAATCGACAGCAGAAAGCCCAGAAAAAGCGTGATCGGCATGACCAGGTAGAACATCAGCCGCAGAGGTCCGCGCAGCCGCACGATCCACAGGCCCCGCGTTCGCGTAAAGAACATGAAGGGCAGCAGCTGGTTGAACAAGAGGATCACCAGCACAACGCCCAGCACCACCTGCCCCACTTCCGCCGCCGTCGGCCGGTCGTACACCGGAGCCCGGTCGAAAAGCAGCATTCCGAAAAGCAGCGTCAGGCACGCCAGCGAGATCTGCGCCAGGATCGATGCCGACAGCCGCACGTGATTCCGACCCAGGTGCAGCCGCGGCTCAACCTGCTGTTCCCACGCATCGATATTCTCCTGGAACTCCCGCGACAGGAACTTGCCCATCTCCGAATAAAGACGGTCGACATACGATGCCAGCGTGAGCACGGCCAGCAACACCACGATCACAACCGCCGCCGCCCAGATCATCGCTCCGTACTCCGCCGCGATTTCTGACGTGCCGCCAACTTGGGTGCCCCATCCTTTCGCGCAGTTCGCGAAAGGGTGGGAATCTTTTCCCGGCGCCCTGAGCCCTGTGCCCTGTTCTCTGAGCTCTGTGTTCTAAGAATCAGCCCCTCTTCCAGCCCCAACTGTTTCCGCAGCCTTTCTTCCTTGCGAGCCATCTGTCCGGAATCCGTCTCGTGGTCCCCGCCCGCCAGGTGTAACACCCCATGGAGCAGAAGTATCTTCAGCTCCACTGGCAACGGATGCTTTCGTTCCTTTGCCTCGCGCGCCGCCATCTCCACCGAGATGGCCAGATCCCCCGCAAGGTTCTTATTCCCGTTCAGCTGAAAAGCCGGAAACGACAGCACATCCGTCGCCTTGTCCTTGTGCCGGAAGACTCGATTGAAGTGTCGCATCTGCTCGTCGCCGGTAAGCAGGACCGTGACTCTTCCCGTCAGCCTTGCGGCTTTAAGCGCACGCGACAGAAATCCGGCGATGTCCCGCTTCCTCAATCCGGCGGACCCGAACTTCTTCTCTATCGCAGGTTCAATCAGAATCATGGCGGATAACCGTGCCTCGCGCCACGCTGGGGCGAAAAAGCAAAGGAGGGCGCACGGCCCTCCTCTTAATCGTATCGCAGGCTCGCTGCAACAGTGGCAATTACTGCGGCTTGGAAGCTGGTTGTCCTTCGGCCTCGCCCATACGCAGCGGAAGCTCCTGCTGTGCCCGGCCGAAGTTGTCGTAGGCCTGAATCACTCTCTGTACCAATGCGTGCCGTACCACATCGCCGCTTTCGAAATGAATAAAGCGGATACCATCCACGCCGTCCAGCACGGTCATCGCCTCAATCAGCCCCGACTTGCGCGGATTCGGCAGGTCGATCTGGGTGATGTCGCCGGTGATCACTGCCCGCGAGTTGTTCCCCATGCGCGTCAGGAACATCTTCATCTGTTCGCTGGTTGTGTTCTGCGCCTCGTCCATGATCACGAACGCGTCGTTCAGCGTGCGCCCGCGCATAAACGCCAGCGGAGCCACCTCGATCACGTTCTTCTCCAGCATCTTCTCTACCCGCTCCGGCTCGAGCAGGTCGTAGAGCGCGTCATACAGCGGTCGCAGATAAGGATCCACCTTCTCTTGCAAACTCCCCGGCAGAAAGCCCAGTCGCTCCCCCGCTTCAACCGCCGGCCTCACCAGCACAATCCGGCTGACCTTCTTGGCCTGCAGTGCCGCCACCGCCATGGCCACCGCGAGATACGTCTTGCCTGTCCCCGCCGGCCCCACGCCAAAGACCATGTCCAGCTGATCGATCGCCTCCAGATACATTCTCTGGTTCAACGATCTCGGCTGCACCATCCGCTTGATGCCCGCTGACCTCTGCTTGCCCGTCTCCGCCAGGCTGCGCAGCGACACCGCCGGATCGCAAACCACCATCCGCAGCATCCCGTGCAGTTCGCCATTCTGCAACCCGACCCCTGCCTTGCGCAGGGCTTCGTAGTCGGAGAAGATGCGCTCTACTCGCGCAATACTCTCCGCCGAGCCCTCCACCACCACGGCATCCGATCGCATATCAATGCGCACATGGAGAAGGTCCTCCATGAGCCTGAGGTTTTCGTCGCGGGTCCCGAACAGAGACTCAAGATTCGGTGTGATGTCGAGCTCTTTTTTGGTCAAGCTGTGAAAATACCTCCGCTGGCTCCACGAATGGAGCTTTGTAGTTTCGATGCAGAATTTTGCTGTTTGGACTCGTCAGAAGCTGGCTCGCAAGCCCTTATCCGGCAGGCCAGTGTTCCGTAGGCGCCGGATTTCAACCCGTTCCGATCCGCCGCACAAACCACCCCGGTGTTCCACACCGAACCGCTGTCCGACGATGCGCCCCTGATGAAGATGCGCTCAGAGTAGCGCCGCTTCCCCAGCCCGTCAATGCCTGTTTAGTGAATTGTTTGTCCAAAACGTATCAAAGCCGGAACTTGCCCCACCCTCCCCGAATCCCCGGCTCGCGTCCGCTCATCCAAACGGCACCGATGGGCGAGCCGCAACACTTAGTCCACCAGCCATCGCAGTCGCTGCGCCGCTATGTGCGGGAAATCCTGTGGGTTCGCTCTGAACATCCGCGAACCCAGATTCTTCTGCCTGAGACGACCCTGACGCTAGTCCTGCGGCAGTCCGGCCACGCCTGCCTTCAGGATCAAATCCTCCCCAAAACCATCGTCTCGGGACTCCAGCGCGGAACCCGCATCATCCATCATGCCGCGCATTCGTTGATGATCATCGTCCGATTCACCGAGATCGGCTCGCCCGCCGTTCTGCACGATCGCGTCGACCTCCTTTACGACCGCACCCTCGCTCTCGACGAGGTACTTCCCCGCCGCGAGATCGACGACGTCCAGAGCCTTCTCGCCGGCACCCGCCAGAGAGAACAGCAGTTTCTCGCCGTGGAGCGCTTTCTGCTTCACCGCGTCCAGCGTCAGAACGGCCACTCCACGGACGCTGTCTCCCCGCAGATCGAAGCCGCCGTCAGCATCATCCGCAGCTCCGCCGGTCGAGCCTCCATCGCGACCGTCGCTCGCCGCGCCGGCATGAGCCAGAGCGCGCTCGAGCGGCAATTTCGTGCCGCCGTCGGCACCAGCCCCAAGACCCTCAGCCGCCTCGCCCGTCTGCAGCACGTCTGCCGCCTGTGGGACGCCGGCAAAAACCTCACCGACATTGCCCACGAGGCCGGCTACTTCGATCAGCCACACCTGGTCCGCGATTTCCGACTCTTCACCGGCCAGGCTCCCGAAGACTTCTTCCGCACCGCCGCCCCGCGCAATCTGCCGACTTTTTACAAGTAGCGGCCGCCGCCCCTTCGCTACCTTCGGAGCATGAAACTCCGACCATCCATGCGCATTCATCGCAACGCGGGTTGGCTCTCACGATTCGTGCTTCTCATCCTTCTTGCCGCTTATTGCCCCTCCGTGCGCTCTCAGACCGCCAGCCCAAAGGAGAAACCCATGCAGCACTACGCCCTTATCTTCCATGCGACCCGCCCACTCACTCCCGAAGAACTGCAACGACGCGGCCCCGAAATCCAGGCCTGGGTCAAAGCTGTCAACGGCAAAGGAATCACCCTCGACCCGCGAGCCTTCGGAGAGACCGTGGCCACCTTTTCCGGGCAGCAGGACGTCACCGTCACCCGCAATGGATCCAGTGACCCAGCGTTGGTCAACATCGTCTTCTTCGA
>Ga0335073_10001546_pt1 | contig 30887 bp, 30 predicted proteins | sample Lox_Sample_22_FD_207093 | JGI IMG/M metagenome (GOLD analysis project Ga0335073, IMG submission 207093) | Soil microbial communities from Loxahatchee National Wildlife Refuge, Florida, United States - Lox_Sample_2.2 | ecosystem: Environmental > Terrestrial > Soil > Wetlands | place: USA... | reverse complement strand
ACGTCCTCTGTCAATTCATAAATGCGGGAAAATGCGGGGGCGGAGGAAGCGGAGGAGTCGGGGGAGGCAAAGGAGGTAGAGGAAAAAATCAAAGGCGCCGGTACGGAGACTGGCGCCCCCGGGGTTGGGCGCGAAATTGGCACGTCAAAAGGGCCTTATTTCGCTTTAAATGTCGCGTTTTGCACCCTAAATTCGCCTATTTGCACGTTAACTTTTCCCCCCGCGCCGATTGTACACTCCGGCTTCTGGCCCTTCATTGGTTGTACGCGTACTAGAACTCGATTTGTCCGATAACGGCGTTAATCAGCATTTGCCTCAATGGTGATCTGGCAGTAGCATAAGCCAGACAAATTCGGAGCCTGCGCCATGCGTCTCGAACGACTCCCCGGGATGCTTCTAGTAGCCATCGCCTTCGCGAGGCTGGTCACCTTAGTTGCTTTCGCGGCACCACCGCGACAAACGATTGGTACCGCTGCATCCGATCCGCTCAGCGGTTATGTCGGAACGTGGATCGCAACAAACACAGGCGAGACCTCACCTTTCTTGGTTCTGAAACTCAGCGAGGCTGACGGCGCGCTGACCGGCACGATAAGTCGCTTCACGGTGAAAGGCCTGCGCAACGGGCAAATCGCTTTCAAACCACTGCCTCAACCGGTAGATCAGATTTCGTATGTGAAGATTTCCGACAATGGCGATCTGTCATTTCGCTGGATCGGCGATCCGCCGTTTGACGCAGGCGATGTGGAATTCGTGGCAGAAGGGACGGACGTCGCTTACATCAACGACCTTCCGATCTCTCAAGAAGCAGTGGGCCGAGTGTTTGTTGGATACTGGGGGTTAGGCGCATTCTACCCAACAGTTCAGTTGCACCGCGAAGGAACAACCTCCAGTGAGCATCAAACCGTATCGAATGATTGGGAAGAAGACGCTGCTGCAAGACTTATCAATCAAGCCGAGTTCTTGTACAAATCGCATCGCGGCGTCTACGTAGATTATCCGAGCCTGCTTCGCTCGGGCGAGCTAGAACAAAGCCGAGACAATTTCACAATAGTGTCGCTCGGTTTCCACTCTGAGGCTGACCCGTTTCCGGGACATGTGATTCGCCTGGTTGTCCCGCAGGATGGTGCGGCCTATCAATTGTCAATCGCGTGGAAGCCGTGCGCGAGTTGCAGCGCATCGCTTACCAGCGATCAGACCGGCGTCGTGACCGAGAGGTACACGGGCGACTGCACGAACGCGATAGTGGGCCCTCGTTAGCCCCGATTAGTCCTGCTTCCGGTCCATTTGAAGTAAGACCCTTACTTTTCCGAGAACGGCGTTACTCAGGAGTTAGGAGTCGGGATCCCAATAAATCGCGGGCCGTTTGTCGTATAATTACCCGCTAAGTCGGCAAGATATCCTGACGGTTTTTCCTTCATGGTGTAAACATGATTGCGACATCCTTGAGAACCATTCTAGCAGTCTCTATTTTCATTTCAATTGCTGCAGCAGAACCGTCGATGAAGCCGGAGCCAAATGCGTCCGATGAAGCTGCGATCAAGAGGGTCGTGGCGGACTTTAATATTTGCTTCAACAACAAGGATGCACATGCGTGCGCGATGCTGTTTGCCGGGGATGGTGATCTCATAACTACGCGAGGCGAGAGCACCCACGGCCGCCCCAACCTGGAAAAACATTATCAGACGGTCTTCTCCACGTTTCTCAAGAATGCTCATCGGGTGGACACAGTTCGGAATGTCCGGTTCTTGAATCCGACCATAGCCTCTGTCGATACGGAATGGAAATTGACCGGTGCTACGTCGCCGAATGGTACAGAGGCAGCCCCGCCCGTTCGTGAAGGCCTGCTGACATGGATCGTTACGAAGCGCGATGGGCGATGGTACATCACGATTTTTCACGAGCTGGATTTTCCAGGAAAATGAGGCGAGCTAAATGTGTCAGTTGCTAAGTCCTGGGTAGTCTGCTTCTCGTCCATGTACTGGGCTAGAACCGGACGCGCGCGGAGCGCCCCGCCTCTGTTCACTCTTTACCGAGAACGCGCATCGGGTAAAGCGCTAGCGTTACCCGGGCTTTACAATCGAAGAGTGCTGAAGAAGGACCTCATTCGCGCAGCACGTCGGCCTCATTTGATGAGTGAACGTAGTGGTCCGCACTCTACAAGCCGTTGCCGAATTGACCCAGGTTCGCTGTAACTGCTACGAGGTACGCAGCACGGATACTGCCTGTCTAGTACGTAATTTCTGTCGTCGAACCCAGCTTGACGCGGGATGAAAACGGTATTACATTTATGACTAGGTAATGGGAGTCGGCATGGAATCTGCGATCACCGTGAAGGGTCAAGCGACCATCCCCAAGGCCGTACGCGAGTATCTAGGGTTGAAACCCGGAGACCGAATCAAGTTCTTCATGCACCCGGATGGTAGTGTCGTTCTGCTGCCCAAATTGCCGTCGTCGGCCTTGCGGGGCATCATCAAACCCCGTCGCCGGCGAGCGGTTACAATCGAAGAAATGACTGACGCTGCTCGCGAGGGCGCCGCTGACGTCGCGAGCGGTACCGGGCGTCGATGATCGGGTTAGACACCAACATCCTTGTCCGCTACCTCGTACAAGACGATCCGATTCAATCGGCAAAGGCAAGCGACTTAATCGAGCGGCGACTCACTGAAGAAAACCCTGGTTTCGTCAGCACTGTGGTGATGGTCGAAATCGCCTGGGTGCTCGATCGCGCCTACGGTCTAGGAAACGATGAAATCGCCGCGGCCATCGAGAGAACGCTTCAGGTTGAAGTGCTCGTCGTCGAAAACGAGCAGGAGATATTTACTGCCATGATCGCGCTGAAGCGGGGAAAGGGCTCATTCGCCGACGCCATCATCCTAGCTCTCGGCGCGAAAGCAGGCTGCTTGTACACTCTAACATTCGACCAAAGGGCCTGCCGGCTTGCCGGCTTCAGACTTTCGTAGTCAGGGAGGCGCTAATCGAAAAGCCGGGCTCTCGACGCACTTCGCCAAGTGGAAAGGCCACAGCCGCTAACTGCTCGAAATCGTTGGTGGGCAGCCTTCGCTCGCTCCGCGAGCGAAGGCTGCTGGCCTGAGGTTGACTAGAACTTGAAAATCACGCCGATATTCGCCTGGCCCTGATTCGCTTTGTTGGTTATTTCAGTCTGGTAGAGGTCGCCGAAATAGTCTTCGCCGTAGCCCTCCTGCTGGGTGGTGTGCGTTGGAGAATAGCGGACATCGAGGCGAAGCCCGACGTGGGAGTTCGGCTCGTACTTAACGCCGCCTCCGACGGTGTAGGAGAAGCGATTGCTGATGCCGGTCAACACGCCATCGGTTCCGAAGTGGGTGAAGCCGAGGCTGAAGACGACGAAAGGCTTCAACTTGGATTCTTCGCCGCGGATTTCCCAAAGCGCTCCCCATTGGTACATGTCAAGATTCGCCGAACCGATGTCCGTCAAACCGCCGACGTCGGCGTTATGGGCTCGCAGCTCCGTGGGTTGACGATTCCACATGAATTCGGGTTCGAAGCCGGTCCAAAGCTGATAGTCCGCATAAACGCCATAATCGAAACTGCTTTTAATGCCAATGTAATCGACGGATTCCGACGACCCGCTGGGGGGGCTATAGGTTGCCGGTGGGTTATAAGTGATCTGTCCCCCGAATCTTGTCCCGCCAAACGGCGTGATTTCGAATTGAGGGCTGGAGGATTGCGCGGAAGCATTAAATGATGGCATGGCAATGAGAACGGCAACAACGAACAAGTATTTACAAATCCGCATCTCTTTCTCCTTTCGGTGGCGCACAATACAAGATACTGCGATTCGGCCTGCAGACAAACCCCCTTGAATTATTCCAGAGAGCAGCGGGGCAGTTCCACTTTCGGCTACACTTTGGCTGTTGCCCGTCTTCGCTTTTGATTCGGAATTCAAATCTTCGAGCGCTTCTTCACAACATGTCGATTAGAAGGGTGAAGAAAGATGACGAAGCCGCCTGCAGCAAAGGCGAAAGGCCGATTTGGTCATCCAGGATGGGCGCGAAGTGTCAGATTTTTGAGCTTCAGCCTTTTGGCCAAGGGAAGCGGTTGTTCAAAGCAAGGCACGAAGGCTCCTATCCTGCGCAAACGCTGAGACATAGAGGGTTGTGCCGCAACAGTAATACCCGGTTGTCTAGATGGGCACCATCGTGCGGTACTATCGGCGTTATCCGGTCGGCCATAGAGAAAGTCCGTGACCGATTGTGCCGAAAAGGTTACGGCTTTTGGCTCTCGAGTCCAGCACGCTCCAGCACGTCCAGCCAAAGATAAGCCTCGAAGCTACAGAATCCTCGGAACTCTATTCTCTGGGAGACCCAATGAATAAGAAACAGAAGGGCTTTTCGCTAATCGAGCTGCTTATCGTCGTGGCGATCATTTTGATCATCGCGGCCATCGCAATTCCCAACCTGCTTCGCTCCCGCATGGCGGCCGCTCAGGCGTCCGCGGTGGGTTCGATCCGCACGATCAATACGGCTGCGATTTCGTACAACTCGACCTACGGCAACGGGTTTCCCCCGTCGCTCGCGTCGATCGGCAACAACGGAACGACGACAGTTACCTGCACCAATGCTGAACTGATCGACACCGTTCTGAGCAGCGGCACCAAGCAGGGCTACACATTCGTGCTGACGCACGGCACGACGCAGGTGAATAGCTCGGCGAGCTCCTGCTCGGCCGGCTACGGCTACTCGGACGGCTACATGGTCACCGCCGTTCCGGTCACCGTCGGCACCACCGGCCAGACGTCCTATTGCTCGGACCCCTCTGGCGTGATCCGCTTCAACCCAACGGGCGCCGTGAACGCCGGTCCTTCGCCGAACTGCGCGTCGACCGACACTCCCTTGCAGTAAAGCAAAGCTACGCGAGCAAAGGGGGAGGCCCAACCCTCCCCTTTGTTCGTTTTCCGCCCGGAAGTCCTTGAGCCCTGTGGTAACAGCAAACCTAAACTAAAGAGAAGCTCGGCGAGCGCTATTTGGCGTCCGCGCGGACTGCTGCGACGATTTTCGACCGCGGCTTTCGAACGTTGCCGGGCGCGCGCGTCTTGACGCCGTGAAGCTTTGCTCCACCAGCTACTTCAGTTGTTTTTGGAGGGTCGCAAGAAGGTTCAAGGCTTCGAGAGGGGTGATCTCGTTGAGGTTGGCGGAACGGAGCGACTCAAGCACGGACGCGTCGATGGCGGCGAAGCTGGTCTGCTGTGGAGCGGATGGTGTGGCGCCGGGCGATAGCTCTTCGGTGAGCTTTTCCTCGCTTTGTTCGTGGCGCCGTAGAATTTCGCGTGCCCGCGCGATTACCGCGTGCGGCAAGCCGGCCAGGCGCGCCACCTCGATGCCGTAGCTCTTATCCGCGCAGCCCGGTTCGACGCGCCGGAGAAACACGATTTCGCTTCCCGCCTCCTGCACCGAGACATGCACGTTTTTGACGCCGGGCAAGAGCTGCTCGAGTTCGGTCAACTCGTGATAATGGGTGGCGAAGAGCGTGCGCGGGCGAGCGCCCGCGTAGAGTGCTTCGACGACGGCCCATGCGATCGAGAGGCCGTCGAAGGTGGCGGTGCCGCGGCCGACTTCGTCGAGCAGGACGAGGCTGGCGCGCGTGGCCGTGTTGAGGATGGCGGCGACTTCGCTCATCTCGACGAGAAATGTGGAGCGGCCGCGCGCGAGATCGTCCGATGCACCGATGCGCGTGAAGACGCGGTCCACAAGCGGCAAGCTCGCCTGAGAGGCCGGCACGAACGATCCCGTCTGCGCCATCACGGAAATCAAAGCCACCTGGCGAAGGTATGTGGATTTGCCGCCCATGTTGGGGCCGGTAATGATCAGCAGGCACTGCGACTCATCGTCGAGATAAAGATCGTTGGGGATGAATCGCTCGCCGCGCTGCTCGAGCAGGCGCTCGATGACGGGATGGCGGCCGGAGGCGATCATCAGGATACCGCGTTCGCGATTGGAGGCGGCGGGGCCCCGGTCTTTGGCGACACCTAGCGCGCTCTCTGTAAATTGGGGCCGGACGTAGTTTCTGGCGGCTGCGATACGCGCAAAGTTGACGAGGACGTCGAGTTGGCCAACGGCGGCCGCCGTGCGGCGCAGGCGTGGAGCTTCGCGGGCAATCGATTCGCGGATTTCGGAGTAAAGGCGGCGCTCGATTTCGATGACACGTTCTTCGGCGGTGAGGATCTTGCGTTCGTGCTCTTTCAATTCCGCGGAGGTGAAACGCTCGGCGTTGACAAGGGTCTGCTTGCGCTCGTAATCGGCAGGGACGAGCGGCAGATTCGGCTTGGTCACTTCGATGTAATAGCCAAAGACCTGGTTATAGCGGATTTTCAGCGAGGCGATGCCGGTGCGCTTGCGTTCGCGGTCTTCCATTGCGGCGACGATCTGGCGGCCCTGCCTGGTGATGTCGCGGAGCTCGTCCAATTCCGCGTGAAAGCCGCGGCGAATTACACCGGGGTCGGTGGGGAGGGCGGGAGGATTGTCGTCAATGGCGCGCGCAATCAGGCCGTGGACGTCGGCGAGGTCGTCCATTTCGTGGGCGAGATTCTCGAGGCGCGGCGCCGGGGATGCGGCAGCTGCTATCGGCCCAGGCGAGGACGGCGCCTGCGGAGAGGCAACGGGCGAAGCCGCTTCGCTTGCGATGCCGATCAGGCGGCGCAGCTGCGGGATTTTCTCAAGAGACGATTTCAGGCCGAGAAGGTCGCGGGGCGTGGCCGTGGCGAGAGTGACGCGGCTGGTGAGGCGCTCCAAATCGAGGATCCGGCCGAGCGTGGCGTAAAGCTCTTCGCGGGAGACGGTGCGGGATTTCAGGTCAGCGACCGCGTCCAAGCGCGCTTCGATTTCGGGCAGAGCGATTTCCGGGCGCACGATCCAACGGCGGAGCAGGCGCGCGCCCATGCCGGTGGCGGTTTCGTCGAGCGCGGAGAGCAGAGTGGCGGAGGCATCGTCGCCACCGGAAGGCTCGATGAGTTCGAGATTACGCACGGTGACGGCGTCGAGGGCCATCGCATCCTGCTGCTCGTAATAGGAGATGCCGTCGAGATGCTCGAGCCCTGCGCCGGAAGGACGGAGCGAGGGGCCTGTGCCGTTGGAGGATTCCTTGCCCGCGCCGATGGAAGATGTCTCACGCAAATAGTGGACGATGGCGCCGGCTGCGGCGGTTGCGAGCGGGCGATTGACCAGCCCGAAACCGTCAAGGACGGCGACGCGAAACTGGTCTTCCAGCAGCCGGGCGGCATGATTCGTTTCGAAAATCCAGTCATCGAGACGAGTTTCCACGGCGCCAAGGCCATTGGTTTCGCGGGATTCGGCTGCGGGAAAGAGCGTTCGCGGCTTGGGCAGGAGCAATTCTCGGGGACGGAGCACGCTGATTTCGTCCCGGAGGCGAAACTCGGCTTTATCGCCCGCAAATTCCGTGGCGCGGAACTCACCCGTGGAAAGATCGACGTAGGCGAATCCGATGGCGACGTGCGGCTCGGCGAGTTCGGCGCCGCCGAGATCGAGCGAACCCTGGGGCGTGCCGGCGCTCGACGCCGCCATGCGTTGCGCTTTGGCGCGACCGGCTGAGCCGGTGAGGTTTCCACGGGCAATTGCGGCGAGGAAATTATTCTCTTTTTCCTGAACCAGAGTCGATGCGGTCGCCGTGCCCGGCGTGAGAACCCTGATTACTTCGCGGCGGACAATTTTCTTGCCCGGGCCAGGCTCTTCCATCTGTTCGCAGATGGCCACGCGGTGGCCGGCACGCACGAGGCGGGCAATGTAATTCTCCGCGGCGTGGTATGGGACGCCGCACATGGGGACCTGCCGGCCCTTTTCCTTGTTACGCGAGGTGAGGGTGATTTGCAGGATTTTTGAGGCGGTAACGGCGTCGTCGTAGAAAAGCTCGTAAAAATCGCCCAGACGGAAGAGCAATAGAGCCGCCGGATGCTGCTTTTTCACGGCGTGGTACTGCTGCATTAGGGGCGTCGTCGGTTCGGTCACGATTCCAATTGGCCGCGGCAGGAGAGCGATTATACTCCTTTCATGCCGAGGAAATCGGATAGCCATCGCGAAACGGAAGTGAAGCTCGTCGTTAAGGATGTGGCTGCCATGGTCGAGAAGCTTCGCTCGGCCGGGTTGAAGCCGCTGGGGCGGGCGCTCGAGCAGAATTCGGTGTTTGATACTGATGACGAAGACCTGCGCCATCGCGGACGATTGCTGAGATTGCGGACGGAAACTCCTGCGCCCGCGTCGTTTGCGCCGGGCGGCGCGAAGCGGATGGTTTTGACGGCGAAATCGCCGGCGCCTGAGCGGCCGAAGACCAAAAGCGAAGGTCCTTATAAGGAGAATATCGAGCGCGAGGTGATGCTGCGGGCGCCGAGCCGCCGCGGTGGCCGGAAGCGTACGCTGCTGGACCGGGGATGGCCGTTCGCGCTGGGATGCATTGGGATGCGGTCGAAATTTCGTTATGAGAAGTACCGGACTTCGTTTCACGCCCGAGGCGTCGATGTGGCCTTGGACGAAACGCCCGTAGGCGCTTTTCTCGAACTGGAAGGTTCGCCGGAGGCTATTGACCGGGTTGCGGGAGAGCTGGGATTCACGGCGAGGGACTACATTCGGGCGACCTATTACGAGCTATACGCGGCGGAAAGGCGGCGAAAGGGGCGTGCGGTGCGCCATATGCTCTTTTCGAGATAAAAATTTAGCAAGAATAGCAGTCTTCGCTTGACAAACTTTTCGTATCACTTTACTAGTCAATTTGGGAGGCCCACGCAACACATGGGAGTTGGTGCGCCTTATTCGGAGCCTGGCAGTAGACGCGAACGGTACGTTATCGGTTTGCGTAGAGGAATGAAGGGGTCCGATCTGAAATCGGCTGGCGGTGCGCCTGGCGTGCGAGGTCTGAGCGCAGCCGGAGCGGCTGATTGGTTGTCTGAGGTGGCTCGCGAGAGCCGAGGGGCGAGGCCCGGCCTGACGTAATCGGAGCGACGGTTTTTGTCTGCCCGGGGACTTCGGCCGCGCCCCGGGCATTTTTTTTGCCCAGCGCGACGGTTTTTGGCTTCGAAGACCGATATTTCAGGGAAAGGAGGGGGCCGTGCTCCACGCGACGGAAGTATTGGGGGCAGAAACCCTCGACGCCAACGGGAACTTCGTTGGCAAGGTGAAGGAGATGTTTATCGTCCCGGACGAGCAGCCGAACCGCATCTCGCGGCTGCTGCTCGGGCGGGGACAATATAGGCCGCTGGTGGCGCGCGCCGACCAAATCGGCTCGGTGGCGCCGGGGAAGGTGCAGCTCTCAGCGGACGAGTCAGCGCTCGAACTTTACCACCCCAACGAAGGGTGGCTTGCGATGCGCAAGGACCTGCTCGATCAGCAGATTATCGATACAAATGGGCGGAAAGTGGTTCGCGTGAATGATGTGGACCTGGCGGACCAGAGGAATAACGGGAACACAGAGCTGCGGATCACGCAGGTGGACATCGGGCTGCCAGCGGCGGTGCGGCGTTTGCTGCAGGGAGTTGTGCCGCCGATGGCCATCCGCCGAATTCAAGCGAAACTGCCGCCGCGCACGATTCGCTGGGAATTCGTCAACTTGATCGAGCCGGACCCGTTGCGGCGCGTGAAGCTGAAGCTATCGAGCGATCGCCTGGCCAAGCTGCACCCGGCCGACCTGGCGGATATCGTGGAAGAACTCTCGCCAGCGGAGCGCCAGTCGATCTTCGATTCGCTGGATGAGGAAGCAGCCGCGGAGATGATCGCCGAACTCGATAAACGGCTGCAGACGCAGGTGGTCGAGAAGTTGGATCCGGAAAAGGCCGCGGACATTCTGGAGGAAATGAATCCGGACGAAGCCGCGGACTTGATGGCTAACCTGCCGCCGGAAACGACCCGCGAAGTGCTGGGCGAAATGGACCGCCGCGAAGCGCATGAAGTGGAGGAACTGATGCGCTTCGACGAAAACACGGCGGGCGGCATGATGAACACGGAAATCGTGGTGGTGGGCGAGGATGCGACGCGCGGCGAAGTGGTCGATTACATCCGCTTCCATGAGATTTCGCTCGATCAGCTCGATAACATTGTAATGATCAATCGCGAAGCTGTGCTGGCCGGAACTGTGCCCGTTCCGCGTCTGGTGCTCGCCAATGCCGATGAACGCATGGGCGATCTCGCGTTCGTGCCGCTTGTTTCCGTGAAAACAGACGCGAACGAAAAGGAAGTCTACGAACTTTTTGACAAGTACAATCTTCGCAGCCTGACTGTGGTGAACGATCAGGGCAGGCCGCTCGGTGCGATCGCCGTCGACGACGTGGTAAGCCGGCTTTGGGCAAAAGTGAAATAGTGCGATGAATACCTGGATCACAATTTCGGACCAGTTTTCGCGCCTCGCCTCGCGCGGCAAGGACTTCAATCGCCGCACGCGCCCGTGGCGCAAGCGCATCGCGCTGTTCCTGGCGGTCGTGGGGCCCGGGCTGATCACGTCCAACGTGGATAATGACGCGGGCGGCATCAGCACGTATACAGGCGCGGGCGCGCAATTCGGCTATGCGCTGCTGTGGTCGTTGATTCCGATGACGATCGCGCTCTACGTGAGCGAGGAAATGTGCGCGCGGATGGGCGTGGTCACGGGCAAGGGGCTTTCCGACCTGATTCGGGAAGAGTTCGGCTTCCGCGCAACGTTTTTCGTGATGGTGGCGGCGCTGTTCGTCGATCTGGCGAACACGGTGGCGGAATTTGCGGGCGTGGCGGCGTCGTCGGAAGTGCTGCACGTGAGCAAGTACATCGCGGTGCCGCTCGCGGCGATTGCCGTGTGGCTGCTGGTCGTCTACGGCACGTATAAAATCGTGGAAAAGATTTTTCTGGTCGCGTGCGTGTTTTATCTTTCCTACGTCGGATCGGCGATTTTTGCGCGTCCGGACTGGCTGTATGCGGCGAAGCAGACGGTGATTCCGACGGTCCACATGAACGTGCCGTATTTGCTGATGCTCATCGGCCTGGTGGGAACGACGATCGCGCCGTGGCAATTTTTCTATCTGCAGGCGGGCTTCGTGGAAAAGCGAGTGGGCGCGCGGCAGTATAAGCACGCGCGGCTCGATGTTCTTGTGGGCAGCATCTCGTGCATGGTGATCGTTTTCTTTATCATCGTTTGCTGCGCGGCCACGCTGCATGCGAGGGGCCTGACGAGCATTTCAGACGCAGCTCAAGCCGCGCAAGCGCTGGTGCCTCTGGCGGGCAAATGGGCCGGATTTCTCTTTGCGTTCGGCCTGCTGAACGCTTCGCTCTTTGCCGCCTCGATTCTGCCGCTCTCAACGGCCCACGTGATCTGCGAAGGCATGGGATTCGAAGCGGGACTCGACCGCAAATTCAAGGAAGCGCCGACGTTCTATTCGCTTTACACACTGTTGATCGTTGCGGGCGCCGGACTGGTGCTGCTGCCGAAAGCGCCGCTTTGGAAAATCCTGATCTATTCGCAGGTGGGCAACGGCATCTGGCTGCCGATCGTGCTGATTTTCATTCTCCTGCTGATCAATCGCCGAGACCTGATGGGCGACTACGTCAACTCCTGGGGCTTCAACATCATCGCCTGGGCTTCGAGCATCATCATGATCATCCTCACCTTCATCCTCGTTTACGCGTCGTTTGCGCAGCCCTCCGCGACCGGGCTTTCCGGATCGCTGATCCATTTTGTGCACCGGTTGCGACTATAATGCTGCGGGTGTTTTTGTAGGGGTTGGACGAATTTACGAATAATCGTTCAAGGTGAGCGCAATGAAGAAGATGTGGTGTCGATTGCTGACGGCGGTCGTTTTCGTAAGCGGGATTTGCGCCGCGCCGGCGCTCTGCCAAAGCGCGTCCGCGCCTGCGGTCAGCACGAGCGCAGCCGATCAGGATCAACTGCTCAAGGCGACCGAAGCATTCATCCGCGACCTATACGCGTGGGGCCCCGATTACAAGGTGAAGGTCGGCCCGCTTTCGCCGTCTCCCGCGCCCGAATTCTATAAAGTGCCGATCCAGGTCACCTACAACGGGCAATCCGACAACGGCGAGCTTTACGTGAGCAAAGACGGCAAGACCGTGCTGCGCGGAGACATTTTCGATTTGCATGGCGACCCTTACGCAGCCGTGCGGGCGCATTTGAATATTGCGGGCAATCCGTCGATTGGGCCTGAGAACGCACCCGTAACGCTCGTGGAATTTGCAGACTTTGAATGCCCGCATTGCAAGGAATTCAGCGATAATTTTGCAGCCATCCAGCAGAAATATCCGCAGATTCGGCTTGTCTATAAGGATTTTCCGCTCACGGACATTCATCCCTGGGCACAGACCGCGGCGATTGCGGCGCGCTGCGCTTACATGCAGTCGCCAGCCGCCTTCTGGAAAATGCATGACGCAATCTTCAAGAATCAGGACAACATCACGCCCGACAACGCCTGGGATGAACTGAACGGGTTTGCGAAGGACGAGGGGCTCGATACGGACGCATTCAAGTCCTGCATGTCGTCTCCGGAAGCGGCGAAAGCCGTGGATGCGAATCGCGCCGATGCTGTCACATTGGGTGTGAGCAGCACGCCTACGGTGTACGTAAACGGAAGGCCAGTGATCGGCGGCGACCCGGCTACGGTGGAGCAGTACATTCAGTTTGATCTGGCGCAGCACGAGAAACAGTAGTGCCGGTTAGCGCTTGGCGCCTCACTTCCTCTTCACCAGCAGCGCGGCAAAGAAGCCGTCGGTTCCGTCCCGGTAGGGAAGCGTGCGGAACGCGCCCGCTTCATCGAAGAACATTTCGGCATCGACCCCCGGCGCAAGAAACGCTGCAAGTGCGTTGCGCGCTTCCGCGATTTCGGCGCGGCGAACAACCGGCCCGTGAGGGACCGCGCGGTCGACGATGCCGGCGATCACTTCTTCGTTCTCTTCAGGCTCCATCGAGCACGTGGAATAGAGGATTCGCGCGCCCGGCGCGGCCTGCGCGATTGCGTTGCGCAGGATTGCAGTTTGGAGCGCGCGAAAAACTTCCAGTTGCGAGGGCAAGAGGCGCCAGCGAATCTCCGGGTGTCGCGCCAACGTCCCCGTACCGGAACAGGGCGCATCAACCAGCACCCGATTGAAATTCCCCCTAAAGGGCAGCTCTTTTTCAGCATCTGCCACAACCAGCGCGATATTTTTCAGTTGAAGGCGCGCAAACTGTGCTTTTGCCGCACGAAGCCGGTGGGCGTAAACGTCCGCGGCAACCACAAGGCCGCGATCGCCCGCAGCCCTGGCCAGCACAGCCGTCTTGCCGCCGGGCGCTGCGCAAACGTCCAACACGTGCGCCCCTGGTTGCACACCGAGAAGCAGCGGAACAGCCTGCGACGCTTCGTCCTGAATTGAAATTCGGCCGTCACGAAACGCTCGCGTTTGCGACACGCTCCCGCCGCTAACTGAAAATGCGCGGGCCAACAGCCGACCCGGTTCAATATGCATGCCAGAGTCCGTAAGTTCACCGAAGACCGCGTCGCGGGCAGCCCCATCGTTGAGGGCACAGGTGAGTCGCGGCGTTTGATCGTTCGCTTCGAGTAAGCGAACTGTATCCGCCTCGCCCCTTCCTGCCAGCCATCGCTCGATGAGCCATCGCGGGTGCGAATGCAGAATCGCGAGCCGCTCGGCAATCGGCAGACCAGGCGGAAGCATCTCCGTGGCCGCGATATGGCTCTTTTCCGCGCCCTTCCTGAGCAGTGCATTCACAAAGGATGCAGCCGAGGATTTACGCGCGCGCTTGACGAGTTCCACCGATTCATTCAGGGCGGCGCGCGCTGGAATTTTCTGCATGAACCGCAGTTGATACAGTCCGAGGCGCAGCGCCAGCGCAACGGGCAGATCGAGCCGCGAGACGGGCTTCTTCGAATCGCGCTCGAGCAGGAAGTCGAGCAGGCCGCGCCAGCGCAGCACGCCCATGGTTAATTCGGTGGCGAGCGCGGCGTCTGCCGGCTTGCGGGTCGCGGTCAGCGCGCTGTGCAACGCGTCGCTCGCGTAGGCGCCTTCGGACTCGACGCGGCGCAACACATCAAAAGCAATTTTGCGCGCGGGAGAAACGGCCATAGGAGGATGACAGCATACACCGTGGCGCGCGAAGCCGGCTCAGGCTCGTCGGGACGGGATTGAAACCGCCAGGCATGGGGCGCGTGCGCTAGGGCCCGAAACCGCGGTTCATGTCCCAAAGAGGATAGTGGGGCAGTGTACCCGCCGGGTCACGCACAAATTCTTCCGTTTGCGCAGCCAGGTCTCGAGCCCGCTGCTTCGCGGCGGCTCCGACGTCGCGCCGTCCGAGGGCTGGAGCGACGTCTCCCGCGCGGGTAGTTCCTTCTGCAGGAACAAGCCCCTCTGAGAGCAGCAAATGGTCCGCCTTTTCAGCGCCCATCAGCGCTTCGAGCGATTGACGCAGAGCCGATACATTCTCGCGGCCGAACCGGCCCTGCCAGCGCTCTTCTATTTCGGCTGCGAGCCGCTGGTAATTGCGTTGGGCCAGGAGCCCTCGAGGCGATAGGCGAATCACCTTTCCGCGCCGTGCCGCCGGATCGGGTTCCACCACGATGTACGGCTTGATCTGCCAGCCTATGCCGCTCGTCTCCGGCGAACTCCCGGTAAGGCGCGCGATTTCGCTCTCGCGAGTTGGCTTTTCGCCAAGCACGCGTATTGTGCCGGCGCACAAGGCAAGCGGCGCCATCGATTCGCGCTCGAAATCGATCGCGAACGCAAGAAGCGCCTGCGACAGCAGCACCGGCAACGGAAGATCGACCGCATCTGGATTCTGCCGGGGCGGGAACGGGCGCTTTCGGTAGCGAATATCAATAAATCCGTGCGGCAGTTCCACATCGAGCCGCCCGACGATAGATTGGAGCGCACCTCGGAGCTGCCGAATCTCATCCTTGCCAAAACGCGAGAGCCAGCGCGACTCAATGCTCCCGGCCAGCGGCGCCCAAATCCTTTTCGCCTCCGCGCCGCGCGTTGGGGTGAGCTTCACAATCCAATCGCTTCCAATTCCTCGCCCGCTGCCCCAGCCGTCGCGTACGGCCAGGCCGCTTTTCAAAAGTTTCTTTGGTTTGTTGTCGGGCTTCGCGCCCGGTTCCAACGTGGCAAAGCGCCAGCGCTCGAGGCAGCCGAGCATAAACTTGATTTGCTGTTCTTCCAAGAGCGCCCGCTTGGCAAGATCGCGAACCGAGACCCCTTCCTCTGGAACAAACCGAATCAGGTTGGACCATAGGACGAAGGATAGCCGCGCGCCGGGGTGCCCGGCCTTGCCGATCTCCCGCTCGAATTCGTTGTCGAGTTCGAGCGTAAATGCCACGAGAATTTGCGAAAGCAGCGCCGAAAGAGGGCGGGCTGATTCAGCCCGGCTTGGAGCAGCCTGGTTTGGCTTTTCCTTTTTCATTTGAGTGGATCTCGCGCGGCGTAGAGCATTCAGCCGAAGCGTTCGCCTGTCGCCAGGCGCGCGCCGTTTGCGAATTCACGAGCCGTGATTCGCTTGCGGCCTTCGAGCTGCACAAAATCCAGCAACAGCGATCCGGCGCCGCAATCGACCACAACCTGGGAGTTTTCGAGACGAATCGTCCCGGCAGGCCCCGCGGGTTCAGCGCTCGTTGCCGCCGGCCGCCCCCAGATTTGGCAATTCTTGCCGCGAAACGCAGCAAATGTTCCGGGCCACGGCTGCAACGCGCGAATCTGATTATAAATTTGCGCGGCTGACCTGTTCCAGTCGATCAGGCCATTTTCTTTTTTCAGGGGCGGAGCAAAAGTCGCCAGCGAATTGTCTTGCGGCTCCGGCGTAATGTCACCCGCTTCAGCTCTGCGGAGCGTTTGCACAATCAATGGCGCGGCGGCCTGGGCGAGGCGCGCGGAGAGCTCCGGCGCGGTTTCGTCGGGGCCGATGTCGAGTTCCGTGCGCAAGAGCATCGGTCCCGTGTCGAGGCCCGGATCGATTTGCATTGTGGTAAGACCCGTGCGCGTCTCGCCGTTGAGAATCGCCCAGTTGATGGGCGCAGCACCCCGGTATTTCGGGAGCAGGGAAGCGTGCACGTTGATCCAGCCGAGGCGCGGAATGGCGATCAGCTTTGCGGGAATGATCTGCCCGTAGGCGATGATCACCACGCAATCCGGGGCGATGCGTTGAAAATAATCGAGTGCCTCCGGGGCGCGCACCTTTGGAGGCTGATAGACATCGATCCCGGCGGACAGCGAGGCGGCTTTCACAGGCGAGATCGAAATTTCGTTGCCGCGGCCGCGCGGCCGGTCCGGCTGCGTGACGACGGCCTCGACGCGAATATCCGGCTGCGCGATCAGGCGTTCGAGCGCGGGAACGGCAAACGCCGGCGTGCCGCAGAAGATGATGCGAAGCGCCACGGCTCACCTACCACTTACCGTCTTTTCTCAGCTTGCGGATCTTGCGTTTGATCAGGTCGCGTTTCAGCAGACCGAGGTGCGTGATGAAGAGCGTTCCGTTGAGGTGGTCGATTTCGTGGCAAAAAGCGCGCGCCAGCAAGCCTTCGCCGCGCATTTCAAACTCTTTGCCGTTTATGTCCTGAGCGCGGATGGTGACGTATTGCGGCCGCGCTACGTAGCCGCGAAATCCGGGGAGAGAGAGGCAGCCTTCTTCCTCGCGCTGCTCGCCTTCGGCGTGGGTAACTTCGGGGTTCGCGCAGACGATCTTCGCCTCGGGATTCTTGCCGTTGGAAACGTCAATCACCGCGACGCGCAAGCCCACGCCGATCTGCGGCGCCGCGAGGCCGACGCCTTGTGCGGCATACATGGACTCGAACATATCGTCCGTCAGCTTTTGCAGCTCTTCGTCGAATTTCTCGACGTCTCTGGTCGGCGTCTCCAGCACGGGATCACCGTATTTCACAATAGAATGAATCATCGCGATTTCAGAAGTTGTCCAGTTGTTTGGAGTAAGCTGCAAAATTTCGCCGTGTCTCACCCACGGAATCGCCGCCGAATTTCTCGAGAAACGCAGCCGCCAGCTCGATCGAAACCATCGCCTCGCCCGCGACGCCACCGGCCGGCACCACGCAAACGTCCGATCGTTCGTAGGCCGCTTTTACTTCTTCCTTCGTGTTCATGTCCGCGGTGAGCAGCGGCTTGCGCAGCGTCGAGATCGGCTTCAAATAGCCGCGAACGACCACGTCTTCGCCGTTGGTGATGCCGCCTTCGAGGCCGCCGGCGCGATTCGACGTCCTTGTGAACCTCTTTCGCCCGGCATCATAGCGAATTTCGTCCTGCACTTCGGAACCGTAGCTCGCCGAATTCGTAATCCCAGTGCCGATTTCCACGGCTTTCACGGCCTGGATCGACATCACCGCCCGCGCAATTTTGGCGTCGAGCTTCTCGTCCCATTGCACGTGCGTGCCCAGGCCGGGAGGCAATCCGCGCGCGACCACTTCGAACGCGCCGCCGACCGTATCGTTCGCGCGATGCACTTTGTCGACTTCCGCGACCATTCGCTCTTCCGTCGCTTTGTCCACGCAGCGCAGGGGCGAATCCAGATTGTCGCAAATTGCCACGATCTCTTCCCAAGCAGCTTCGCGCTCGAGCTTTACATGGCCTACGGCGATCGAGTGGCTCCAGACAGCCGCGCCGAACTCGCGCAGGAAAAGCTTCGCTAGGGAGCCGGCCGCCACACGGGCCGCGGTCTCTCGCGCGGATGCGCGCTCGAGAATGTAGCGCGCATCGTGAAAATTGAATTTCTGCGACCCGGCCAAATCCGCATGTCCCGGACGCGGAGCCGTCAGCTTTTTCCGCAGCTCCTCGGCGCCTTCGCTGTCTTCGACAGGGAGCACCTTCTCCCAGTTCTTCCAGTCGCGGTTCTCGATGCGGATCGCGATAGGGGCGCCTATCGTCTTACCGTGCCGCACTCCCGCCAGGAACTCAGCCGTGTCCCTTTCTATTTTCTGACGTCCGCCGCGGCCGTATCCCAATTGGCGCCGGTGCAATTCGCGCTGGACGAATTCCATATCGACGGGGACGTCCGCCGGCAGCCCTGAAATCCATGCGATGAGCGCCTGTCCATGGGACTCGCCCGCCGTCACAAAACGCAGCATTACGATTCACGTCCGATCGTCAACACAAGCGAAGAATTCTACCGGAGCCATCCATCTTCCGTAAAGAACACATTGTCTTTGCTTTAGCGCGCCATTTTGGTGACACTGGTGGAGCATGTTTGCTTGACGCTCGGCTTCGGCGGACGTTAGGCTTCGAGCATGCATCCGAGACGTCTGGAGCAGCGCGCCTGACGATGGCCGAGCCGACTGAACGCACATCCCTCATCTCCCGGTTCGGAGAAGCACCCAAACGCTGGATTTTCACGTTTCAGGATTATGTGTTGCTGTCGTTTCAGGCCTTCGGGGATATATTCACCCCTCCCATTTATTGGACTGACGCCCTCGACCAGATGGACCTGATCGGTGTGGGTTCCGTCCCGATCATTATTGCTGCATTCGTTTCCATCGGCGGTGTGCTGGTGCTTAATACCGCCTCCGAATTAACGCGTTTCGGCATGGCCGCGCTCACAGGCGACGGCGTCTCGCTGGCTTTGGTCCGCGAACTCGGCCCCACCATAACCGCGCTGCTCGTGGCCGGTCGCAACGCCTCCGGCATGGCGTCCGAACTCGGCTCGATGGTCGTCACAGAACAGGTCGACGCCATGCGCGCCCTCGGCACGGACCCGATCCGCAAGCTGATGGTCCCGCGCGTGATTGCAACGGCTTTGATGTTGCCGCTGCTTGTGGCTATAGGGGACTTCTTTGGACTGATTGGCGGCTTTGCGATGGCGCACGTGACTCTTCACGTGGGCGCGGTGCAGTTCTGGAAACGTGCTATCCACGCGCTTGCGTTCGGGGACCTTGTGCAAGGCCTACTCAAGCCGTTCATTTTCGCGCTGATACTCTCGACCGTGGGATGCTACCAGGGGCTGCGCGTTACCGGCGGGACGGAAGGCGTGGGCCGCGCGACGACCACGGCTTTCCTTTGGTCGGCACTCGCCGTGCTGGTATCGGACGCTTTCCTTTCGCGCTTGCTGCTGAGCATGTTCAAGGGCTTCACGGGGCCGTAAGGAGGCGCGGGACTCTTTCACATTCACGCCAAACCGCGCGTGATCCCGGTGGCTTTCCGTCTATAATTCCTTTATGGCTGCAGAGTTCCGACCCGGTCAGGGGATGGTTTTGGCCGATGCGGTGCCAGGCGAGCCGCTCATTGTCTTTGAGGATGTCCACCTCGGCTTTGACCAAGGCGACGTCCTGCAGGGAATCTCCTTCGAAGTCTCTCCAGGCGAGACCAAAGTGCTGCTTGGGGAAAGCGGCGCGGGTAAGACTCTCATCATGAAGCTTGCCGCAGGGTTGCTGCGCCCGGATTCGGGCGGAATCTGGGTGATGGGCCGCGACGTGACGGACATGACCGAGAGGGAACTGCTCGACTTTCGCCGCCATCTCGGCTTCGTGTTCCAGGAAGGCGCGCTTTTCGACTCGATGACCGTGGAGCAAAACGTCGGTTTTCGGCTTCGGGAAGAGAACGTGCCCGAGAACGAGATCGAGCAGCACGTTCGCCAGGCATTGCGATTCGTTGAGATGGAATCCGCGGTCGATAAATTCCCGGGCGACCTTTCGGGCGGCATGCGGCGGCGCGTGTCAATCGCGCGGGCGCTGGTGGACCGGCCCGCGGTCGCGTTTTACGACTCGCCGACAGCCGGCCTCGATCCTGTAACTTCCCAGACCATCATCACCCTCATCTTGCGGGGACGCGACGTGCAGGGCGTCACGTCGCTGCTGGCCACGCACCGCGTGCAGGATGCCTTCGGCCTGGCCCATTTCCGTTTTGACCCCAAGAGCGGCCGCGTCGTCTCGCTCGATAAGGAGGGCGTCAAGTTGGACGAAGTGTCGCCGACCAACGTTTTGGTGTTGCGCGAGGGGCGCGTTTATTACGAAGCGTCGGCGGAGGAATTTCGCAATAGTTCGGACAAGTACCTGAAGGAGTTTCTGGCTTCGGCTATTTGAATTTCGATCTGCAATTCGTCGAGGAGGCGCGGCAATGGCGCAACAAAAGCAACTTTCATGGACCGATCTGCGGGTCGGGGTCTTCGTGCTGTGCGGGCTCGTCCTGGCCGCGGTGGCGATCTTCTACGTTACGGGCGGCACGTTTCTTGGCGCCAAATACAGGCTCATTATCTACATGCCTGAAGTAAACGGCCTTTCTACAGGCGCCCCGGTCGATCTCGATGGGCTGCCCGTGGGCAACGTCGAATCGCTCGTGCTCACCCCGCACCCGCAGGACGTGGCGCACAGCGTCACAGTGGTCCTGCAGGTGCAAAAGAAATTCCAGGATCAGATTCGTTCGGACTCCTCCGCCAGCCTGGCGACGCAGGGGCTCCTCGGCGACCGCTACGTGACGATCACGCGCGGCATCACCGGCACGATCCTGCCCGATAACGGCATCCTGCAAACCAAAGAAGTAGCCGGCACAAACGAGGTGATCGCACGCAGCGCAGACCTGATGCAAAGCGCCACCGAACTCACCGAGGAGTTGCGCCAGACCATCAACGGCATCAACGAGGGCCAGGGAACGCTCGGTAAGTTCATGAAAGACCCGTCGCTCTACAACCATCTCGACGAAACCGTGCAGAAGGTGGACGCGATGGCCTCGTCGATTCAAGCGGGCCAGGGAAGCCTCGGGAAATTCTACGCGTCTGATGATATCTACAACAAAACTGATAGCGTCATCAGCAAAGTGGACGATGCCATGACCGCAGTCCACGATCAGAAGGGAACACTGGGCAGAATCGTTTACGATCCCTCCATGTACAACCACATCGACAGCCTCGCCAAGAACGGCGACGCACTGCTCAGCGATGTGCGCGCCGGCAAGGGCACGCTCGGCAAGCTCGCTACCGATGATTCGGTCTTCACAAATGTCCGCGACGCTTCCGCGAACCTTCGCGACGTCACCGGCAAACTCAGTGCCGGGCAAGGAACCGCCGGAAAATTCTTCACCGATCCGCAGCTCTATGACAACCTCACGGGTCTTACCGGCGACATGCGTCTGCTGATCAACAATTTCCAGAAAAACCCGAAAAAATTCCTCCACATCAAACTCGGCATCTTCTAACCGCGGTTAGGCGCGAAATTGGGCGCGTTAAAGCGGATCGCCATCATCCGCTTTTGTGGAAGGCACAAAGCCGAAATCATAGGGAAATGACATGCCCGCTGGCAGGACCCTTTTGAGTTCAAAAATCCCCAGTTCCGGATCAAAAGCATACTTGTTGCGGCTGCCTTTGGGTGTCTCGATCACGACCTGGATCGATGAGGCGCGGAGATGCATTATCGGCCGAATGCCCACGCCACCATCAGCGGGAACTCTTCTCGCCAGAATGCGCCACCATGCGACGCGGTTCGCTCATTCATGACGACATCCGCACCCGCATCGCGTAGCGCGCCCGCCCACCTCTTTGCGTTCTCGAGGAAGAACGGTTCCTGTGTGCCAGCGACGAGGTATGCGCGCGGAAGCGGACTCGGCATAACGGCTGGCGGCCTGTAACCGCCGCCAGGCGAGGCGCAGAAGACCGCGCCGTAGACATCGGGATGCCGAAGCCCAAGAGCGAGGGCCAGCTCTCCACCCGCCGAAACGCCGAACACTGCGGTGCGTTCAGTGCGCAGCGCCAGACCAAAGTGCGAATCCGCCCATCGGCGAACGTTCTCGACGAAGAACTTCTCATGTGCCGCAAAGCGCTCCGGCTCAAAGCCAGGTGAGTACTCATGCAGCCGCGGCATCTCATCGGTGAGCCCATGTACACCGACGATCATGGTGGACAGCAGGCCGGCCCTCTCAAGAAACCGGCCCCACTTCGAGATTCGCTGACCGTCGGCGGCGAAGACGATTGCTCCGGGCGGCTCCGGCGGAACGTATACCGTGACCTGCCGTCCACCGTCGTACCCGAACGTCTCGGTGACGAACTCTCCCGAGGCTGCGCCGGTGGGCTTGCCGGAAGCCCCACCGGGCTCACTTAGCTTACGGTTGACATGGTCGTCTGCTTGTTCCGTCATGGCCTTGCCTTCATTTTAGAATTTGGAACTTCAACACATTGATTGCGAATCGCCTGGATAATGACCGGTGGACGAGGTGAACCGCGCATTGACGAAAATCGATGTTGCCACACATTGTTTGCAAGTCCCGCCGTGGGAAAGCAGGGCATCCGGAGGCGGATGCAATCGTAAGTCAGGGCGGGCAGGGTGAATGTTTCGCAGAATCGCGGAAAATTCAACAAAAACCTGAAGGGCTGCCGGCAACGCGGACGCGATGCGTGTCCCTTCTCCGAATCCGGGGAGGCCGGAAGGCGAAAGCGAAGGCAAAAGCAAAACCAGAGCAAAACCAGAGCAAAACCAAGGACAAAAGCAAAGGCGCCCACCGAGAAACGCGCGCGAAATTCGCGCGCAACGGTGGCCGCCGCGAAGGCAATTACGGGCATGTCCACATTTAGGTGCGGGCGCTTGTGTGCAAGTACTTTATATGGTAAAGTACTTTGCTATGCGCATACACACTTCGCCGTTCACCACCAAACTGCGGCGCCGCTGGATGCCGAAAGAAATGGTCCAGCCGCCGTTCATCGATCACTCCATTTCGTGCGGGCCGGTGCAACCGCGTTCCGCGCTACTGATCAACCCGTTTTATCCGAAAGATGCACACGCGAGCTTCGGCAAGCACGTGCTGACGCCGACGCTCGCGCTGACGAGTTTCGCGGCGACGACGCCGGCGCATTGGAGCGTTCGCTACTGGGATGAGAACCTGCTGGATGGCCGGCCACCGTTTGAACCGATGCCGGAGGTGGTCGGGATCAGCGTGCATCTGACGTTTGCGAGGCGCGCTTTTGAACTGGCGCATTGGTATCGCAGCCGGGGAAGCAAAGTGGTTCTGGGCGGCTTGCACGTGCTTTCGTGCCCGGAGGAATGCGCGCCGCACGCCGATGCTTTGGCGATGGGCGATGGCGTGCAGCTCTGGCCGCGGATTTTGCGGGACGTGGAATGCGGGACGCTGCAAACGCGATATGCGGCGAATTACGACAATGCCTATCGCGATGACCCGGCGCCGCGGCGGTCGATTTTGCCGCGCAAGAGCTTTCTGACGACAGCGAGCCTGATCGCCACGCGCGGCTGCCACAACCGGTGCGGGTTCTGCTATCTGGCGACGGACGGTTTGCGCATGCCGTATCGAATGCGCGATCCGGAGCAGGTGGCGATGGAACTGGAAAGCAGCGGCCAGCCGTATGGCGTCTTTATCGACAACAATCTTGGTTCGAATCGCGAATATTTGAGGAGGGTTTGCGGCGCGCTGCGGCCCTTGAAGAAGATTTGGAGCGCCGCGGTGTCGATTGACGTCACGGATGATCCCAGTCTCGTGAGGGCGATGGCGCTTGCGGGATGCATGGGAGTTTTCGTCGGGTTCGAGTCGCTGACCGATGCGAATCTCTCGGACGCGAAAAAGAAGACGCCGAAAACGGCCGATTACGCGCGGCGGGTGAGGATGCTGCACGACAATGGAATACAGGTGAATAGTTCGTTTGTGCTCGGCTTCGATCACGACGATAAAGATGTGTTCGTTCGCACGGCGGATTGGGTGGAAGAAAACCGGATCGAATGCGCGACATTTCATATTCTGACGCCGTATCCGGGCACGCCGCTATTCCGGCAGATAGAAGGCGAGGGGCGTCTACTTCATCGCGATTGGAGCCGTTATGACACGGCGCATGCAGTGTTTCGGCCAAAGAAGATGACGCCGGAGGAACTGGAACACGGTTATGGATGGATTTACCAGCGGCTGTTTTCGCATGCGTCGATCTGGAGGCGACGGCCAGAGGACTGGCGCGCTGTTGCGCCGTACCTGTTGATGTCCTATTTGTATAAACGCTCGAATCGATTTTGGCATCTGTTGATCAAGCATGATTTGGTGCATGCGGTTTGGAGTCCGCTGATGCAGTTGACGCTGATGCGGCATCTGCGATTTCGGGCGCGGTTGGCGGAGGCGGGGGCGCGGACGTGCGCGGCGGGAAACGTGGTGACGGCGGGGGTCTAGCAAAAGAAATTGCCACGGAAACACAGAGGCACGGAGAGCCAGAGGCGCAAAGAAAAAACGAAGCGGCGGCGCTAGGGGATTGCGGCGCCATGTATAAGGACTCCGGCAGGGATGGTGCCGCGCGCCTGCGGCAGGCAGGCTGATGCCGCGGCGGTACGTTTAAAGCTAAGCAGGGTGCGCGCGGATACCACTCTGTGGTATATAATACGATGTGGTATTCATCGAGTCTCGATCATTCACAAGGCGGTTGCAGGAGTTGGCTGGAGAACGAGCCGATACCGTGTTTGCGGAAATCCAGGCGCCCTGACCGAAAATCCGGTTCGTGGCGTCGTCGTGAAAAGGTCTTGGAGGAATCCGCAAGGCGAGGACTCGCGATCCTGGCCGCGGAAAAGGGAAGCGCGGCGGCTTCCGCTACATGTGCCTATAGCTCGAAAACAGGGATCACATCCACCTGCTCTTTCTCTTCACAAAAAACGAACAGGAAGACCTAAACACGGAGCAGCGCACGCTGTTGCGGCAGATCGTGACGAACATAAAGGCGCAATGAGAATGAAAACGAGGAAGACGGCGAAAATCAAAGTGTTTGACGAATTGAGGGAATCGCTGGAGGGCGCGCTGGCGTTTGAGCGCGGCGAACCGCTTGACCTGCGGGTCACGGAACTACCCTCCGCGCCGACGAAGATGCGGCCGCGAGAGATCAAAAAGATCAGGGAATCCCTCAACGCCAGCCAGGTGCTCTTCGCGCGTTTTTTGAACGTGAGCCCGAATACTGTTCGCAGCTGGGAGCAGGGAACGCGCCGGCCGCAAGGCGCGGATCTGAAGTTGCTCAGTATTGCGAAAAATAACCCGCAGGCGCTGCTGAGCGCGTGAATGCCAACGATGCCGGGCGACTCACGAGTGATAGCGAAAGCATTACCGCAGAGGGTGCAGAGAACGCGGAGAAAAGCCGAACGACAAAACTGATCGCCTGGCGCTGCCAGACTGCGGGATAACAGCGGCCTGCCCGCGGCGGACAGGTCGCTGCGAAACCGAGGACCAACCTGTACCTTGTGCCAGATACTCTTTCCCTACATGGCCCTTGCGCTGGACGGGCGGACAGCTGTTTCTCCCTTATCCTTAGCGGATAGGCAGCGCCATGAACCAGCCAACTGATCCCCGCGGATCGAACGGGGCGGAGCGCAGTGCGTCCGCCACGGATTCCTCGCGCGGTTCGCGTTCGCAGCAAGACACCGTGCTCCTGAGCGACGTGCCCGACGCGGAAAGCCTGATTGCGTCTTCACGAGAAACGTCTTCAGGGGAAACGTCGGGCGCGATGCGTGCGACTCCCGCCAACGCCACCACTCTGAATCTGAGTACGGCCGCGCTATCTGCCTTGGGTCAGCGATACGACATTCTGGACGAGGCCGGGCACGGCAGCATGGGCAACGTATATAAGGCACGCGACCGCGAAACCGGCGAGACCGTGGCGCTGAAGCTCTTGAAGCCGGAGATTGCGTCCGACCAGCAGATGATGGACCGTTTCAAGAACGAACTGCTCTTCGCGCGAAAAATCACGCACAAGAATATTTGCCGCGTGCACGAGTTCAACCGGCTCGGAAGCGTGGCGTATACGTCGATGGAGTTTGTGGAGGGCGAAAGCCTGCGCTCGGTGCTGAACCGGTTTGGGGCGCTTTCGTTGCGCAAGGGAATCGATCTGGCGCAGCAGATGTGTTCGGGGCTGAAGGAAGCGCACGCGCAGGGAATCGTTCACCGGGATTTGAAGCCGGAAAACGTGATGATCGACACTCGCGGAAACGTGAAGATCATGGACTTCGGGATCGCGCGATCGATGGAATCAATGACGCGGTTGACGGGCGCGATGGTCGGGACGCCCGCGTATATGGCCCCGGAACAGGTGGCGGGGAAGCCGGTCGATTACCGCACCGATATTTATTCGCTGGGGCTGATTCTTTACGAGGTGTTTACGGGCGCGCCGGCGTTTACGGCAGAGAATGCGGTCGCGGTGGCGATGAAACAGTTGCGGGAATCCCCGGTACCGCCGCATGAGATCGATCCGGGCATGCCGGTGCCGATCGAGCGAGCGATTTTGAAGGCGCTGGAGAAAGAGCCGGAGAAGCGGTTCCAGTCGATTGCAGAGATGGAGAAGGTGTTTGTACCGCCCGCGGCGTCTGGCGCGGTGTTCGTGGGTGGGAGCACCACGGCGGGCCACTCGACGCAAGAGGCGCTGGCGATGCAGACCGTGGCGACACCCGCGGCCCGGCAAGCGCATTTGGCAGCGCAGGCGAAGCCGAAGAGTTCGCGCGCGAAATGGATTGTGCCGCTGGTGCTCGTGGCGTTTTTTGTGCTGTTGGCCGCGGCGGCGGGCCAATGGGCAAAGAATGCGAAGATCGCGCAGAAATTGGCAGCGCCGCCCGCTCCGGCGGCGCCGGCGTTGCCTGATTTTGCGTTGAACGAGCCGACTGAGCGGTCTGCCGCGCCCGCGGCGGCTTCTGCGGTAGCGGCAGATTCAGCATCGAGCGCGGCTCTTGCCGCGGATCAACCTGGAGCCGCAGCGACTGCGCCAGCGGCGTCGAGTTCGCAAGGCCAAGCAGCCACAACGCAGCCGGCGGGAACGCAGACAACGGCGGCGTCGGGAGCAGCGGCATTGCCGCCGGTTGCGGCAAAAGGAACCGCCGGGGCTAACGCAACGAGTGCGCCTGCGCCTCCCGGCGGCGCATCGTCCGGCGCGGGACCGAATATTCAGCAGCGCATGGAAGCAGCGTTCGGGCAAGGCGCGCCGGCAAATTCGAATCAGGCCGCAGGTCCGGCGGCAAACACACAGCCGCCAATGGGATCGGTGCTGCCGGGCAAGGGGCCATCGTACATTTTTGTGGGACATTATGAGCGCGAAGACCGGGCGCAAGATGCTTCGCGGAAAATTCAGGGGCTGGGGCTGACGTCGATTGTGATCCCGCGCCGGGGAGAAGACGGGCAGAGAGGCTTTGCGGTGATTACAGGGCCGTTTCCGCCCGAGAGGATTCCCAGTGTGATCGATTGGCTGCGCACGCAGGGATTCAATGAGGTGCGCGAGGTGAAAGGCTTCGGCGCTGGGTTCCGAGGCGGGCGCGGGCGCAGCGCAGATCCGCAGGCGACCCCAGATGGGAATTCCGAGTGAGCACGACAGCCAAACCGATGATGGGGACGCTGCTGGAGTTTGGCGCACGTTCGGACGTTGGGCGCATGCGCGAAAACAATGAAGATAGCTTTCGCGCTGCGCCAGAACTGGGGCTGTTTGTTTTGTCGGACGGCATGGGCGGGCTGGAAGCGGGTGAGGTCGCGAGCAAGCTGACGGTGGAGACGGTGTTGGCGCATTGCCGCGATGCGGAGGCCGATCCGGATTTGCCGTACCGGGGCGAGCAGCTTGCGGGCGCATCGGACGCTTCGAATCGGCTGGCGAGCGCGATACAGGCGGCGAACAAAGTGGTTCGCGCGGCGGCGGGATTTGACGATGCGGACGGCCCGGCTGCGGGGCGGGATGCGGATTCGGCGGGCACGGCGACGTCGGCGCCGAAGGGGATGGGTGCGACAGTTGTGGCGCTGCAGTTTTTGGGCGAGCGCGTGAGCGTGGCGCACGTGGGCGACAGCCGCGCTTACCGTTTGCGCGCCGGCGAGTTTCTGCAGCTTACCGAAGATCATTCGCTGGTGGCGCAGCAAGTCCGCGAAGGCCGCATGACGACGAGCGAGGCGGAAGCGAGCCCGCTGAAAAATGTGCTGATGCGCGCGTTGGGAGTCGACACGGCGGTGGAAGTGGACGTCGACGAAGAGATCGTGATTGAGGGCGACACGTACGTTTTGTGCTCGGACGGGTTGACGCGGGAGTTGACGGACGGGCAGATCGCGGCGGTGTTGACCGAAACGGCGAATCCGCAAAACGCCGCGGACCGGCTGATCGAACTGGCGAATCAGGCAGGCGGCGGGGACAACATCACAGCGATTGTGGTGCGAGTCGGCGCGAAATCGGGCGGAAGGCTCGGGAAAATCGGGCGCTGGATCACGGGCAACGGGAATTGACCTTCGAGACCAGAGGCTGAAGGAGAAGCAGATGCCAAAGCTGACGCTGAAATTCGAGAATGCGATTTTGGGCGAAGTGCCGGTGGGAGCGAAAGAGGTGAGCATCGGCCGCTCGCCGGACAATGCGATGGTGATCGATAATCCGGCCGTGTCGCATTATCACGCGCGCGTATTTAACGAAGAGGGCCGCATGATGCTGGAAGATTTCGGCAGCATGAACGGCACGTTTGTGAACGGGCAGCGCGTGAAGATGGTGATGCTGAAGGCGGGGGACTGCGTCACGGTAGGCAAGCATACGATCGTGGTGTCCGATTCGCGCGAGCTGGACGGATTTGCGGCGGCGAGCGGAAACGGCGGCGCGATGAAACCAGCGGCGCCGAAGATCAACGAGACGGTGATGCTCGATACGAAAGAGCGGCGGGAATTTTTGCAGAAAGTTGCGGCGGTCGGGGAAAGTGTGCAGGTGGCGCCGGCGCGCGTCAAGGTGGCGACACTCGTGGTGCGCAACGGGAAAACCGACCGGAAGGAATATACGCTTACGGACAAGCTGACGGTGGTGGGGAAATCAGCGCTGGCGACGGTGAAGCTGAAGGGATGGTTCGCACCGAAGGCTGCGGCGCAGATCAACCGGCGCGAGGACAATTCGTATTACATCGGCGCGGCGGACAAAATGCCCAGCGTAAACGGGAAAGCGATTGCGCATCCGACGAAGCTTTCGTCGGGAGACGTGATTGCCGTGGCAGGTATCGAGATGGAATTCGTTCTGCGCGACTAAGTCTTTCTTACCACTAATTTCGTGGGCCGGGATATTTTCCCGGCCCATTTCTTTTTTGTGGCGCGTTTTATTTCGAAGAGTTCTTCACATTCGTTTCGAGGAATTCCTTTGTGAGCGCGAGCGAAAGCGTGGCGGCCTTTGCGTTGTAATTCGGGCCGCCATCGCGCAGGAAGGCGTGGTCGGCGAAAGAGATCTTCACGTTGACGAAATCTTTACCGGCTTGCTGGAGCGCGTCTTCGACCGGGCGCGTTTGCTCCGGAGGGATGTGCTTATCGAGGCCGCCCCAGAAAAAGAGGATGGGCGCGTTCAGTTGCGGGACAAATGACAGGAGCGAGGGGCCGCGCTCGTTCGGCCCGATGCCGCCGCCGTAAAACGAAACGGCGCCTTGCAGCGGAACCGTGGCGCAAGCAAGAAAAGACGTCCGGCCACCCATGCAGAAGCCGACGCAGCCGATGCGGCGCGCGTCCGTTTGCGAATCCTTTTCAAGCCAGGAGTATGTGGCGCGAATGTCGTTTTGCAGGCCGTCATTCGTGAGCGCCTGGATGTGCGGCATGACGGCGGGAAAATCGCTGTAGCTCAACTCGGCGCCGGGCGCGGCGGTGCGATGGAAAAGCTCGGGTGCGATGGCCGTATATCCTTCGCGGGCGAAGCGTGCAGTGACGTCGCGAATGTGGCCCGTGACGCCGAAGGCTTCCTGAAATACCATCAGGCCGGGCGATTTTCCGGTCGCGGGCCGCGCGACGAACGTGTTCATGGATGTGCCGCCGGCTACGGTGAGCGTGATTTTTTCGGTGATGATTTCGGTCATGCGATGTCTCCTCCGGTATGTGAAACGGACGCACCTGGCTACTGCGAGCCTGCTTAGGATGCCGACTTCCGGCGCTCCCGGGCACGGCGGCGCTCCGAAAACTGATATTATCTTCATCTTGAAATCTTTCGGAGGGAAAGTGCATGGCTGAATCTGAACCGAGCAGGGAAGAGTTGCTGGCGAGGATCGCCGAACTGGAGAAAAAGACCGGATCGCGCGGCAAGGGAGCCATCGAATTTCGCGTGGGGGAAAAGGGCGGAGTGAGTGTCTACGGCTTGGGACGGTTTCCGGTGACATTGTATTACGAGCAGTGGGTGCGCCTGCTGGACGCAGCTCCGGACCTGCGGAACTTCATGGAAGAGAACAAGTCGCGCCTGAAGTTGAAGACCCAGGAGTGACGCTCGCGGAGCCGAAAAAGTGTTCAAGAGCGGGCTGGCGAGCGGCAACACCAATGGCTCAGCCGAGCGCGGCAACGAAGGCGGGCGTTCCGTTCCGGGACGGCGCTTCCCGATTTGATTTTGTATTCGCGGAATGGGACGGAACGCCGCTTGTAAGTTATTGAAAACAGGGTAGCGCGCTGTTTTGGAATGTCTTTGAAAATGGGCAACGAGCTTGCATGAGAGAGTGTGCGGTCGCGTTCCACACGATCCGCACTATCGAGTGCATGGGGAGGAAGGGGCCCATTCACAAGTTGGTACGGGTCGTTCCCACCTGCCTCTGAGAGGGAAGCAAGGATGGATGACCCCATGGTTCGGTCACGCCTAGGCCGAACTACGGAACGCGACACGGGGGCTCTCGATCCCAAGCGAGGGCCCCCTTCTATTTTTCTCGGCTCTGATAATCGACCGGTCCGTCGATAGACAGGTTGCTCCAAAATCCGCAACGCCTGACAATAACTGTTGCCAGTGTTATGCTGGCTTTGCTGTTTCAAATCCCATAAATCCCACGGCAGATGGCTATATCGATGAACCACGGCCCGAAATTTTGGTGGGTAGTTGCCAGCAGGCGCGCGTCGGGGTGGCATTTCAGAAGGTTCTTTAATAACCCATATAAGCAATCAGAATACAGCACCAAAGCCCCTCAATCCCGACCTGTCATCCGTGACATGCGCCGGGGGGACGTGGTCGTTGCTTACCAAGCGACACCAGAGCGAAGAATCCTTGGCCTGATTCAACTT
>Ga0335073_10001545_pt1 | contig 30901 bp, 31 predicted proteins | sample Lox_Sample_22_FD_207093 | JGI IMG/M metagenome (GOLD analysis project Ga0335073, IMG submission 207093) | Soil microbial communities from Loxahatchee National Wildlife Refuge, Florida, United States - Lox_Sample_2.2 | ecosystem: Environmental > Terrestrial > Soil > Wetlands | place: USA... | reverse complement strand
ACCGGCCGCCCGCAGATTGTGGCGCTGCTTCAACCGGCAAGCATTGTGGCTCCGCAGAGCGGCCGCGTGGTCGATTCCGACCGTCCCGGCACTGCCATCCACGAAGGAGGGTTGGTCGCAAAGCTGAAATACGGGCAACGACAGTCTGTCGAAGTGCGCTCGCCGATTCCGGGACGGATTCGCTCCGTCGCCCAGGCGGGCGCAAATGTCACGGCTGACGCCGAGATCGCCATTGTCGATCCCGCCACCACCCAGGCTTGGGAAGCGCTGCGCGCGCTCTATCTGGTCGGCCAGTTGGATGACCTGCCCGCGATTCGTCCCTACGAGCGCGATCTGCCCGATATGTCCGACGACGTGCGCAAGCAGGCGGTGGAAACGGAAAAAGCGATTCGGGCACGTGCCGCGACGAACTGATTCTTCTTCTAGACTCTTGATTCTCGTAATTGCGATCCGGCCCGAACCCGCAGCGAGAGCCGCCTTGAGCAAGCGAAGCGCGCCGGAGAAAATCTGCTGCTCTGAAAACGGATGATTCAATCCATCGGCTACGTTGCGCTGGTTGTCCGTGACTACGATGCGGCAATCGCTTTTTTCACGCATAAGCTCGGCTTCACGCTCGTCGAAGACAGCGTCAGTAAAGACCGTAACGGAAACGACAAACGGTGGGTGCTGGTTCGTCCGCCGGGTTCGCATGGCACGGACTTACTATTGGCTCGGGCATCGACTCCGGAAGAAGTCAGCCGTATCGGCAACCAGACCGGCGGCCGCGTCTTTCTTTTTCTCCATACCGATGATTTCTGGCGCGACCACCATGCGATGACCGAGCGGGGCGTGAAGTTTGTGCGAGAACCGCGTGAGGAGCCGTATGGGACCGTCGCGGTGTTTGAGGATTTGTACGGCAACAAATGGGATTTGCTGCAGCTGAAGGGTCGCGGATAACACAAAATGAGATTTCGGGGCGCCTCGAGATCCTTCGCTCCGCCTGAAGAACGGCTCCGCTCAGGATGACACAACTCTACAGTGTGAACGCCGAAGCCGGAAGCCCGAGGCCCGCACTTAGATCGCCATCGCTCCCACTTCCTTCTCCACTTCCACGGTATCGACCATCACGATGGCGTCCCAGGGACAACCATCGAGGAAGCAGCCGTCAGGGCCTTTGCTGAGGCACTTCTTGCACCCGATGCAAAGAATGGGGTCAATCTGGATGCGGCCAAACGGCGGATGATCTTCATCCGGCACCCAGAACATGCAATCTTCCACTGGGCAATATTCCACGCAGGCGGGCGAACCTGCGCATCCAGTGCAGCACTCGGTGATCACTGCCAACTCCTTCGGCTTCTTCTTGCGTGGAGTGGCGATTCCTTTGGACCTGGGCTCGAACTTGAGTTCGTCGGGAACCATGCCGACGGCTTTAGCGGCGCCGGGTTGAGCAGGCATGGCGGCGATTATACCTCGAAAATCGGGCCGCGCGGCTCGCCTTTCGGAATTCGGCTTCGGCGCTTTGCGGATCAATTGGGCCCCGGCCTTCTATCCCATGACGTCATCCCGAACGCCCGTGCTTTCACCAGCGGGCGGAGGGATCTCGCGAGGGCCTGAAGGCGGAACCACCCCGCAGAGATCCCTCCGCTTGGAAAGCTGACTGCATTCGGGCTGACGGCTCCCGGAAACAAAAGGTTCGCCCTATCCCGCAATGGCACTATCCGCAAATTCTTCTTTTCCTTGCCCCATTTTTCGTGCTGCCCCTTCTGCTATAGTTCCACCAAAGGAGCTCTCCCATGGCAGGCAAAAGTCTCAACCGGGTTCAATTGATCGGAAATCTGGGGAAGGATCCCGAAGTCAAATACACGCCGCAAGGCACGCCTGTGGCCAAGCTGACCATCGCCACCAACGAACGCTACAAGGACAAAAACGGCGAGTGGCAGGACCGCACCGAGTGGCACAATGTCGTTCTCTGGCAGCGGCTGGCCGAGATCGCGGGAGAATACCTGAAGAAAGGCGGCAAAGTTTATATCGAGGGCCGCCTGCAAATTCGCTCCTGGGATGACAAGCAAACCAATCAGAAGAAATACATGACCGAAATCGTGGCCAGCGATTTGATCCTGCTCGGCGGCCGCGGCGAAGGCGCCGGGGACTACAGCGGCAGCTCGCGCGGCGCTTCGGCCGGCGGAAACGGCAACAACTTCGATCAACGCGTGCCGGAACCCGAGCCCGCGGGAGCCGCGTCCGGGCCGATCACCGACGAAGATATTCCGTTCTAACCCGCACCGGAGCAACGGCATGACCGAACAACTCGCCGACAAGAAGTGTGTCCCCTGCCGCGGCGGCGTCCCACCCATTAAGGGACGAGAACTCGAGGGCCTGCACAAGGTCGTCCCCAAATGGACGGTGGTGAACGAGCATCACCTCACCCGCGAATTTAAGTTTCCCGATTTCGCCAAGGCGCTGGAGTTCGTCAACCGGGTGGGCGCGCTGGCCGAACAGCAGGGGCACCATCCCGATATCCTGCTGGCCTGGGGCAAAGCCGGGATCACCCTCTGGACGCACAAGATCGACGGCCTGACCGAAAGCGACTTCATCATGGCCGCGAAGATCGACCGCCTATTCGACAGGTAGAAATCGGCAGCGCCAATCTCGCTCCACGGTCGCCCTTCAGAAGACGACTGCGTCCTCTGCCTTCCCTTTGCGCATCGACCACGCCCACAGCGCCGCGGGCACCAGCATGATGATTCCGGTAAAGGTCGCGACCGCGCGGGCAGCGATGCCCCAATCCATGACTCGCCCGCACAGCCACGCCCCGATGGCGATGCTCAACATCGAAAAGCCGAGATCGGCGGCGAAGACGCGTCCGCGGAAACGATCTTCCGTATGCAACTGCAAGAGAGTTGTCGAAAACACCCAGACGGTCGAGCCTCCGGCGTGCGCCACCAACGCCCAAAAACTGGCCATCCAGACGTTCGGGCTGAAGCCGAGAATGCAGTAACCCAGGCCGACGAACAAATACCCAAATAGAATCCCCAGCCGTAATCGCGCATCGCTGCGGCCCGCCCAGCGCGCCGAGATGACCGGACCAAACATCGCTCCCAGACCGCGGCCGCCCAGAAGAATGCTCATCCCCAGCATCGCCCCTCGCGCCGGATCGATATGCCGCCAGTGCGGCGCGAACTCGCGTTCACCGAGTACGGTGAAGATCACCCAGCTGGGCCCGATCATCAGTTCTCCGGCTTTGGCGAACACGGTCGGCAGAATCGCCCGGTGATTGCGGATATAGCGAATACCTTCGACGACTGGCGAGAAATCAAACAGATCTCGCACTCGCAGGCGCTGTTGCGCCTCGGCATGTGGCTCGGCGAAATGCATCCCCCCAATAAACATTGCCGAGGCCACGAACGACAGCGCGTTGAGCACAAAAACCACATCCCTGCCAAAGAACGCCGCCACCACTCCTCCCACCGAGGCGCCAATCAGCAGGTTCACCGACCACGTCGCCGAGGAAAGCGTGTTGGCGATAAGAACTTCCCCGGCAGACGCGATGTTGGGAATCACCGAATTTCGCGCTGGCTCGAAGAATGCAGCCATCACGGTTTCGGCCAGCAACAAGGGATAAACCAGCCACACCATCGACGGCGAACGCACCAGCAGCATCGCCAGCACGATGAAGCAGCGGACAATATCCGCCGTAATCATCACCAGCTTGCGGCGGACGCGGTCGTTGACCACGCCCACGGTCGGCCCCATCAGAGTCTGAGGCAGCACCTGCAAGACCAGCGCCAGCGCCACCGAACTGGCGTGGCCCGTCATCTGCAGCAGCAGCGTATAGATCGAGAGCGTGTAGAACCAGTCGCCGATCTCGCTGACGATCTGCGCCATCCACAGGTGGCGAAAGTTGCGATTGCCGCGCAGCAGGCGCAGATATGACGCCAGTGAGATCGTAGGTATGCCGCGCTCCGGTTGCGGTTCCATGGAAGTGAAAGTGTTAGCGGAGGCTGCGCGAAGGTCTACGGCTCCGGGCGCATCTTGTGCTTCAGGTCCTCGGCGATCTGCTTGCCGTGAAAGCGGCCATTTTCGATGAAAATCTCGTTGGTGCGGGAGCCGGCGACGATCACGCCGGCCACGTAGATCCCCGGCACGTTGCTCTCCAGTGAAACCGGGTCGCAGACCGGGCGGCACTGCTCGGCTGAAAGCTCGATCCCCATGCTGCGGAGAAAATCATAGTCGGGATGGTAGCCGATCAGAGCCAGCACAAAATCATTCTTCAGGCGGACCGGCCCCCGCGGCGTGTTGACCACCACATGGTCAATGCCGATCTCCTGCACCGTGCTGTTGAAATAGGCCTCGATGTCTCCGTTCTTGATGCGGTTCTCCAGATCGGGCTTGATCCAGTACTTCACGTGATGATGCAACTGCGAGCCGCGATACACCAGCGTGACCCGCGCCCCATGCCGCCAGAGATCGAGCGCAGCAATGGCCGCTGAATTCTTGCCGCCGATCACCAGCACATCGGTGTCGTAGTAGGGATGCGGCTCGCCATAATAGTGCGACACCTTGGGCAGATCTTCGCCGGGAATGCACAACTGATTGGCCAGATCGTAATAGCCGGTCGAAACGATCACCTTGCGCACGCGATAGTCATGCGGCCGCCCGGCGCGGTCCGTCGCCGTAATGTGGAACTCTCCGTCCCTCCCCATCACGGTTTTCACCCATTCATACTGGCGAACGTCCACCTTGTAGTGCTCGGCGACCTTGCGGTAGTACTCCAGCGCTTCTTCCCGCGTGGGCTTTTGCAAGGCAGTCGAAAAAGGGATATCTCCAATCTCCAGCAGTTCCGGCGTGGTGAAGAACGTCATGCCCGGCGGGTAGTGGAAGAGCGAATTCACCAGGCAGCCCTTGTCCAGCACGATCACCCGCAGGCCGATCTTTTGTACCTCGATGGCACAGGCCAGGCCCGTGGGCCCGGCGCCGATGACCAGCACGTCGCTGCGAAACTCCGAGCGGACCAGCGCCTGGGTCTTGGCCAGGGTATCGATTTCGTCGGAGACAAGAAATCCGGGCATGGCCACTGAGACAGCGTTCAGAGCGCGCTAAGGATCAGAATCCGATGATTCTAGCACGCTGCAGAGCCCGGCCTCCGAGCAGCCGGCTGTGCGCTCCGTCACAGATTGCGGTTTCCCGCTTGCTATAATTTTTGGGTCGGCCATTCCTTCAGCTATTCTTAGGGGGCACCATGGCAACCCTTGCCGAACCCGCCACTCGTACTCGCATCGAATCCGACAGCATGGGCAAAATCGAAGTGCCCGCCAACGTGTATTGGGGGGCGCAGACGCAGCGTTCGCTCCTCCATTTCAACATCGGGCGCGACACGATGCCGCCCGAACTCATCCGCGCCTTCGGCATCCTCAAGAAAGCCTGCGCACTGGTGAATCAGGACCTGGGCAAGCTTCCCGCCGACAAAGCCAGGCTCATCGTTCAGGCGGCCGACGAGGTTATCGCGGGAAAGCTGAACGACCAATTTCCTTTACGCATCTGGCAGACCGGCAGCGGCACCCAGACCAACATGAACGTGAACGAGGTCATCTCCAACCGCGCCATCGAGATCGCCGGCGGCGAGATGGGATCGAAGAAGCCGATTCATCCCAATGACCACGTCAACATGTCGCAGTCGTCGAACGACACGTTTCCGGCGGCCATGCACATTGCCGCCGCTGATCGCGTCAAGAACGCGCTGATTCCCGCCATCCGCAACGTACACAACGCGATCTCCGCCAAGGCGAAAGAGTTCAACGACATCGTCAAGATTGGCCGCACGCATCTGCAGGATGCCGTGCCTCTCACCGTGGGCCAGGAGTTCGGGGGATGGGCCAGCCTGCTGGAGCGCGACATCAAGCGCCTGGAGCAGGTTCTGGAAGGTCTCTACGATCTTGCCATTGGCGGCACCGCCGTAGGCACGGGCTTGAACACGCATCCCGAGTTTGCCGAGCGCGCCGCCAAAAAGATCGCCGAGTTGACCGGACTCCCTTTCCGATCCCACGGCAACAAGTTCGCCGCACTATCGGCCCACGATGAAATCGTCTTCGCGCAAGGCGCGCTCGAAACCACCGCTGCATCGTTCATGAAAATTTCCAACGACATCCGCTGGCTGGCTTCCGGTCCGCGCTGCGGGTTAGGCGAGTTGACGATTCCGGAAAACGAGCCCGGCTCCTCGATCATGCCCGGCAAGGTCAATCCCACGCAGGCGGAGGCCATGACCATGGTCTGCGTGCAGGTTCACGGAGCCACGGCCGCCGTGGGCTTTGCCGGTTCCCAGGGAAATTTCGAACTCAACGTCTACAAACCAGTCATCATTTACAACTTTCTGCATTCCGTGACTCTCCTCACCGACGCCTGCCACGGCTACGTCGAGTACATGATTAAGGGCATCGAGGTTGATCGCGCCAAGGTCGACTCGTACGTGAAGAATTCGTTGATGCTGGTTACGGCGCTGGCGCCGAAAGTCGGATACGACAAGGCCGCACAGATCGCCCACACTGCGCACGTCGAGCACACCAGCCTGCGGGAAGCCGCCCTGAAGCTTGGACATTTAACGGGCGAAGAATTTGATCAGCTCGTGAAACCGGAGAAGATGACGCGACCGTAAGCTTCGCCTGCCTTGGGCCGACCACGGCTCTCCCCAATGTGTCTTGGCTGGCAACTGGCTTCGCTTGAATTTCAAACGGAATCCCAAGGCGTCATCCCGAGCGGAGCCGCTTTTCACGCGAAGGCCGACCCGGCACTTGTGGGCAAGGTCTGCAACTATATCGCAGTCTTACTCCGAATCCGTTAAGAGCTCCGGCGCTCTCAGCGCCGCCGCGCAACACTTGCTCGCTAGTGGATCATCCGCGGCGCTAAAACGCCGCACGAAGCACAAGAAGTCTTTATACGATTCCGGGGTTTTGTTTATGGGAAGGGATGAAGTGCGGCCCGGGCTATTTCCTCACCAAGCTGCTGTGGCTCGCGATGCACTGCCATGAACCATTTTGCAGAAACCAGGTATCGGTGAATCGGCCGGAATGGTCGTACGGTCTGCCCTGGTAAGTGCCTTTGGCATGGTAATCGCCGATCACGATCGCCGTGTCGTGATAGAAAATCACCTTCATATTCTGCACGTTCATTGTAGCGGGCTTGAACTGCGGATCCCTGATTTCCTCGAGGAACTGCTCTTTGTTGCTGACCTCGCCATCAAACTCGGTATTGACGAATTGGCTGGAAACCAGCGCGTCAAGCGCAGCAGCGTCGCGATTCACCTGAGCTTCGTTCCACAGGTGCTCGAGCACGAGCAGTCTGGCCTCCTGCTCGGACTTCTGGGCCACTGCCCCGCCGGTCAAAGCAACAGCGAGGAGGAAGCCGCAAAGAATCGCGCGAATCGTGGTGGTGCGCATTAGACAGCCCAAGCGAAGCGAGTGCAGCGCAACGATAGCAGCCGTTTCCGTGGTTCACCAGACAAATTGTCCGAGCTGGCATTACGAAGGTCACAGAAACAGGTTGCGCTTTTCGGCCTCGGGAACCCGCCATGGGCGCGGCCTGCGGGCATCGGGCCCGAGCATAATAGACGAAGCCCGCCTTAGAACGCCCAGCGCAGAAGCGTTGCGCCAACAGTGAATCCCGCGCCGACTGAGGCACACAGCACCAGGCTTCCCTTCTTCAGCTTGCCCTCCTCGATGGCCGTGTTCATGGCCAAAGGAATCGTACCCGCGGTAGTGTTTCCGTAGCGTTCGATGTTGGTGATCACCGCCGCCGGGCGCAGGCCGAGGCGTTCGGCGGTCGCGTTGATGATGCGCAGATTAGCCTGGTGGGGAATGAAAGCGTCAATGTCCGAGCCTTTGAGTCCGTTGCGTGCCAATAGCTTTTCACAGACTTCGGTCTGCTTACGCACGGCGAATTTGAAAACCTGCTGGCCGTCCTGATGCACGTAGTGCATCTTCTGATTCACCGTCTCGTGAGAGGGGGGATTCAGGCTGCCGCCGCCAGGCATGTAGAGAAAACATCCGCCCGAACCGTCGACCTCGTGAATGAAATCGATCAGCCCCACAGAATCGTCCTCGGCAGCTTCCAGAATCACAGCCCCGGCGCCGTCGCCGAAAATCACGCACGTCGCCCGGTCGGTGTAATCGATGATCGAGGACATCACATCGGCTCCGATCACCAGAATCCGCTTGTGCGCTCCTGTCGAAATGAATTGCGCGCCCGCCTGCAGAGCATAGAGAAATGCCGAGCACGCGCCAGAGAGATCGAATCCCCAGAGGCCCTTCGCTCCGAGCTTATGCTGCACCAGACAAGCCGTCGAAGGAAAGAACATATCGGGTGTGACCGTGCCGACGATGATCACGTCCATGTCGTCAGGCGCAAGGCCGCGCTGGGCCAGCGCTTTCCTGGCGGCCTCAACGGCCAGATCACTGGTGGCGACGCCCTTATCTACGATGTGGCGCTGGCGGATGCCCACGCGGGTCATGATCCACTCGTTGTTGGTATCGACCATTTTTTCCAGATCGGCATTGGTGAGAAGGCGGGGCGGCACATAGGTGCCGAGGGCGCTGATTTTCGCGCGAATCGCTTTGTTCAATGAGAGCTCCTGAACGGCTGGCTGAGTATGAAACTCAGTATTTTGCAGGATTACAGAGAGAATGTCTAACCGGCGTTCAGGCCCTTTTGCGGGAGGTCTCGTGTTCCATCCACCCCCGGATAAAATCCGGGCACTCCGCAATCGCGAAATCGTTCTTTTCACCCTCCATCAGAAAGAACAACGCCGCGCGGTCGATCTCGACGACTTCGCGCAGATCGAGCACAACCCGCAGGCCGCACTCAAACGCCGACACGATGAGCCAGTCAAGATACGAAAGATGGCCGAGTGACAGTTTGCCGGAAATCCGAATAGTAACGGGCGAAGTCGTGGTTGCAAACGGAATGCAGGACATTTCCTCCCTCGCTGGCTGTGGCCGCTGACAACGGTGCGAAGCCTTCTCTTAGTTAACGCCCTGGAGAGGATTTCTTGCGTAAAGAGTCGTAAAGCGCTGTAAAGGTTTCGTGAAACGAGGTGGGCGGATCAGCGGTGACTGCAAAAAGAAAAGCCTGGGCAAGCCAGGCACCGGGAACTCACTGCACACGCAAGAGCCCGTTACCGTTGCTTCCTTCCGGACCTGGCGGGGTTGGCGGGAGTACGTCGCGCGAGACCGATGCCTGACCTTTCATTCTAGCAAACACAATTCGACGCGCCTCCTGGGGCCAACCTCCGGGTTGGATGCCGCAAGGGCACGTGACTTTCGGTGCAAGAAAACTCTTCGAAATCCTTCCCTTCTTGTCGTCGATATCGAACAATGGAGCATCTCCCACAGCCAATGGCCGCCAGTGCACAATCTCGCATGGTCCCGATTTCCAAAGCGGTGGACCATTATTTTGAAATCGCGCTGTATCTGCTGGTGCTTACCGGCTTTGGCACATTGGCCAGCACCGGCGGCCTGGATTTGCCTACGATGTTCCTGGTCGGCGGCGCGCTCGCCTTTCGCGGGTATCTGCTGGCCGAACGGCGAACCCTGGTAATCTCCGAGCGCTGGACCACTCCCCTCACCGTCGCCTACTTCGCCTTTTACGCCGGCGACTATTTTCTGGTTTCGCGCAGTTTCCTCACCGCTACGGTTCACCTGGTGTTGTTCGGAGTGGTGATCCGAACCTTTTCTTTGCGCCGCGAGCGCGATCACATCATGCTGGCGATTCTGGCATTTCTCATGGTGCTGGGCTCGGCTGTGCTGACCGTCGATAGCGTTTTCCTGTTCTGCTTCGCGGGTTTCATGCTCATGGCGGTCGCCACCTTCGTTCTTATGGAGATGCGCCACTCCAGCCATGCAGCCAGCTTTCAGGCGCGCCATTCCCGCGACTGGCAGGAGCATCGGCATCTGGCGTTTTCACTGTTGCGCACACTGCCGGTTCTGGTGGCCATGGTCCTCGTGGGCGCAGCCGCTGTCTTCTTCATTCTGCCCCGTATGTCGGCGGGATATCTCGGCGCTTATTCGTTCGGCAATGACTTTTCGATCGGCTTCACCGATCATGTCCGCCTCGGCGAGATCGGCCGCATCCAGCAATCGAATGCAGTCGTGATGCACATTCAAATCGATGGCGATCAACCGGGCCAGTACGAATCGCTGCACTGGCGGGGAGTCGCGCTGGCGGAGTTTGACGGTCACAGCTGGTCGAACCCGCGCGAACAATATGGGCTGCGTCATGTGAGCAATCAGACTTTCACCGTGCCCCCGTTTGCCCAGGCGGCCGCGTCGGCGTATCTGGCGCAGAACGTTGCCCTCGCTGAGTCTCGCGGGTTGACGACGATGATCCACTACCGAGTGCTGATGGAACCCATTGGCACCAGCGTCTTCTTCCTCGCGCCCTGGCCAAGGAACGTCAGCGGCGCCTATCGTGCGATGGCTGTGGATGCCGGCGGCGCGGTCTACGATCTCGATAACTTGCATGTCATCACGCGCTATGAGGCCGACTCCGACATCTCTACGCCCCCACCCTCGCAGCTGCGCGCCGCTGGACAGAATTATTCTCCGCAATTCGTAAAGCCGTACCTGCAGCTGCCGCCGCTCGATCCGCGGATCCCCCGCCTGGCCGCGCAGATCGTCGGCCCAGCTGGCAACAATTACGACAAGGCCACGGTCATCGAGCGATATCTGCGAACACACTACGGCTATACCTTACAGTTGCCGCAGTCCGAACCCGAGGATCCCCTGGCCAACTTTCTGTTTGAGCGCCGCCGCGGACACTGCGAGTACTTCGCCTCGGCGATGGCGGTGATGCTGCGCACGCTGGGAATTCCTTCGCGCCTGGTAAACGGCTTTCGCAGCGCCGAGTTCAATGACATTACGGGCAATTACGTGGTGAGGGCAAAAGATGCGCACGCCTGGGTGGAGGTTTTCTTTCCCGGCTACGGATGGCAGACTTTTGATCCCACCCCGGCAAGCAATACGGGAACGCCCCAAGGCTGGGGCCGCGCCATGCTCTATCTCGACGCCGCTTCGTCCTTCTGGCGTGAATGGGTCATCGATTACGACTCGGCTCATCAGTATGTCCTGGGACAATCCGCCCTGACCGGCAGTCGTACCGCATTGAAACGGGCGCGCATGTGGGGCCGAATTCATTACGGGCAGATGGTCAACTGGGCGCGCCGCGTTCAAGCCCACGCGAAGCAGTCTCCGGCGGGATGGCTTCTGCCCACCGGCGGGGCAGTCGTGCTGCTATTTGTTCTCCTGAATGCTGCCCGCGTGGTGCGTGCCATTCGGAACCGCTGGCTGCGCTTGCATCCCGAGCGATCGCCGGACCAGGCGGCAGCCATGTGGTATGAACGCATGGCTCGCGTTCTCGCCCGCCGTGGCTGGTTGAAATCGAAAACGCAGACGCCGCAGGAATTTCTGCGGCTTATCGATGCCGAGCCTCTGCACCGGCGCGTGCAACAGTTCACTGCTGTCTACGAGTCCGCTCGCTTCGGAAACTCTGCCGATGATGCACGCAGGCTGGAAGATCTCTACGTGGAAGTGGAAGCGGCGGCGCGGAAGTAGTGTTTTCCACAAAGAATTGTTCTGGCTGTGACGCCTGACCTTTCCTTTCTCAACCTGGATGGAGCAATCTGACAGCGTAGGCGCCGGATGTTCAAGCCGCGGAGTCCTAGGCCACTCGCGGCCCCCGCAACCTCCCCATGTGAGTGAGGGACAGTGGGACATCTGAGGCAGGGCGCTGCAGACAGGCTACCCTGGATAGCCCAGGGCTGGCGCCCGCAGTTGGCGGTGATCACTGCCATTAAATCATTAAGGAGCGCAAGGAGGTCTACAGGCTGTTCTCAAGAGCTCAGGAGGCATGAGGAACTAGAGAAATAAGAAGTAAGGAAGCCGACGAGGACGGCACCAGAGGGCACTTCCGCCAAACCGCACTGCCGAAGATCGCTCGAAAAACGGTGGCGAGAAAAAATCGCCCTAAAAGTGCCACACCACGCCGCCGCCCACCAGGTAGTTGTGTTGGCGGGTCTTGCCCGTATCCGCCAAGGGAAAGTCCGGCTCGCCCGACCAGAAATCCCGGAACTCGCCGCGGATGCTGAAGCTGTGCCAGAACTTCACGTCCAGTCCCACCCCAGCCTCCAGAACGCCAGAAGTAGTCGATTTCCCGGGATTGGCGCCTGCCTGATAGATAAGCTGGCTGTTCTGACTGAAGTGCCCAAATCCTCCGCCGAGGCTGACCCACGGAGAAACTGCTGTGGCGGGAAATAGATTCACGCGGACCGCAGGCGTGACAAAGATCTGCTTGTAATCGATTGGAACCACCGGGCCGCCCGAGTTCAGGTCCTCGTCAAGGTTGAACACCGCCGGCACCTCGCCCGACAGAGCGAACACCTGGTGGAAAATGAGGTATCGGGAGTAGTTAATCTCGAAAGTAAGCCCCTTGCCGGAGCGGACGAAGGGGTTGACCGTGGGCGCGTTCGGACCCATGATGCCCTGGTCGCTGATGAAGGTCCGGCCGAGAATGCCGGTGATTTCGTTTTGTTGATCCTGCGCTCTAGCGGAGGCACCCAGAAGGGACAGCGTCACTCCCAGGACTGCGGTCATCACCTGTTTCCCAGACATTTCCCCTCCAGGATGCGGGTCTAAAGCTTTGTGCGGTAACGACAAGCGTAGCATGAAGGACAGTCTTTTCTTTCCACAGATGCTGCCTTTCCAGGTGCCTAAGGTCACGCGGATTGGGAAAAGCCAGACGCCGGAACGAGCCTCTGATGCGGATGCTAAAATTGCTACATTCGATGCCGGCAAAGAATCTCATCCATCCTTCCCAAGAAACGACAGCCCCAACCCCTTCCATGAAACAGAAGGTCGGGTTTGTCAGCCTGGGATGCCCAAAAAACCTCGTCGATAGCGAGGTCATGATGGGCATGCTGGCGCGGGCCGGAGCGGAGTTAACCGCGCGCGCCGAAGATGCCGACGTGATCGTGGTCAACACCTGCTCCTTCATCGAGAGTGCGCAGCAGGAATCGGTCGACACCATCCTGGAGATGGCCGCCCACAAAAGCAGCGGCCGGACAAAAAAACTCGTGGTTGCCGGATGCCTGGTGGAACGATTCCGCGACGAAATCCGCAAGCGGATTCCCGAGGTCGATGCGGTTGTCGGAACCGGAGAGCTGCAAAATATTCTGACGGCCGCGGGAGTGGGGTCGGCGCTCGCGCCCACGGACTCGCCGTTTGTGGTGCTGCCCTCGCGCCCCGAGGGCGATGCCCGGGCCGCGCAGGGCCGCTTCTCCCGCGAATCCTGGGACGGCGCGATTGCCGACCTGCCCAATTATCTCTACGACCACGAGACGCCACGCGTGCTTGCTACGCCGAAGCATACCGCCTACATCAAGATCGCCGAGGGCTGTGACCATCCCTGCAGCTTTTGCATCATCCCGCAGCTGCGCGGCCAGTTTCGCTCTCGCAGGTTCGAGTCCGTCGTGGCTGAGGCCGAGCGCCTGGCGCGCGGCGGCGTTCGCGAAATCACTCTCATCGGCCAGGACACGACCTGCTATGGCGAAGACTTCGGCTTGAAAGACGGCCTCGCGCTGTTACTGGAGAAGCTCGCTCGGATCGAAGACCTCCGCTGGATCCGTTTCCTCTACGCCTATCCCAACAAGATTACGGGAAAGTTGCTGGAAACCATCGCCACGCACGAGAAGATTTGCTCCTACATCGATGTGCCCCTGCAGCACGCCTCGGCTTCGGTGTTAAAGCGCATGAAACGCGGGGGCGGCGCAGACCTCTTCTTGCGCTCCATCGCCAGGATGCGGCGCGAGATTCCCCATCTCACCCTGCGCACATCGTTTATCGTGGGCTTCCCCGGCGAAACCGAGAAGGAGTTCGCAGAGCTTTGCGACTTCGTACGCGAAGCCCGGTTCGACTGGATGGGCGCATTCGCTTATTCCGACCAGAACGGCGCTGAGGCGTTTGCTCTCGACGGGAAGATCTCGCCGCGCCAGATCGAGCGGCGGCGCAAGCACCTGATGACCATTCAGCGGCAGATCAGCAAGAAGAAGAAGAAAGACTTGATCGGGCAGGAATTTGACCTGCTGCTGGAGGGCTGGTCGGAAGAAACCGATCTTCTGCTGGAAGGCCGCACGACCATGCACGCTCCCGAAATCGACGGCAAGGTATTCGTGAACGAATTTCCCGACGAAATCGATCCCCAGCCCGGCGAGTTCTATCGCTGCCAGATCGTGGCGGCGCACGATTACGATCTGGTGGCAAGAATCGCTCCAGATTCTTCCCGCGATTGACGGCACGGCCTGCGCAAAATTGGATCCCACAGAATTACAATGAACTCCATGGCGCGTCGGCGCATCCTAAAGCTTCGCTGTCCTATCTGCAAAAAGCCGGTGAAAAGCGGCGATGCGGAGTTTCCCTTCTGCAGCCAACGCTGCCGCACGATTGATCTGGGCCGCTGGGCCAGCGGGGAGTATGTCGTTTCGTCGCCGGTAGCCGATGCGGAAGAGACGATTCGCACCGAGGACTCGGATGAGACTTCGTGAATCTGTGTGTGGCCGGGACCTCCGCATGACAGCCGCCGAGGACAGTGTCACTACGCAAGGCAAAACCGCATGAAAGCCGAACACGACAATTCGCAATCCGCAGCCGAGCCGAACCCGGGTACCGGTCCTGATCGTAGCTCCGGCGTCTCGCCGGCTGTCGCGGGGGCATCTCGCCCCCGCGGTCCGCTCTGGGCCTACCTGATTGCCACCTTCTTCGGCATCGGACGCATACGTCCCGGTCCGGGGACCTGGGCCTCCGCAGCAACGGTCCTGCTCTGGGCAGCCGTCGCCTATGGAAGCGCCCCTGCCTTGCACACGCCGCTGGCGCTCGTTCTGGCCGTCGCCGTTACACTGATCGGCATCCCCGCCGCCACAACCGTCGCCCGCGCCACGAGCATCAAAGATCCGCAATTTGTGGTTATCGATGAAGTTGCCGGCCAGTTAATTGCGCTGATCGCCGTCCCCCTGGCGTGGAAATCTTTTGTGTCGGGTTTTATACTTTTTCGGGGGTTCGATATCCTGAAGCCGTGGCCCGTGCGGCACCTGGAAGCGCTGCCCGAGGGTACGGGAATTGTCCTCGACGACGTAGCGGCCGGGCTTTATGCTCTGGCTTGCATGCATCTGTTGTTGCATCTTGGTCTTCTAAAGTAGTGCGAGCATTTCCTGATGGGATTCTCCGACCGCATCCTGGGCAAGAAAAACGTCAACGGCGCACCCCATATCGAGTCCGTGTCGCCGCCGTTCGCCCTCACCGGGGGTGAGGTACGCATCGCAGGTTATGGCCTGCGTCCATCGGAGTTGCGCCGACCGCGCGTCCAGTTCGGAGAGACGGAAGGCACCGTGGTCATCAGTTCGGACTCGTTTCTGGTGGCCCGTGTACCCGAAGGCGCGACCTCGGGGCCGGTGGTGGTCGCCACCAATGGCCACGTCAGCAATCCGCAGACGGTGAAAGTGGCGGTTCCGATCGCCGAGAATCTGCATCCGGTGACGAACCCGGCTCTCGACTCCGAAGGCAACATCTATGTGACCTTCTCCGGATCGCGCGGGCAGAAAGTGCCCGTCGCCATCTTCAAGATCGATACCAACTACGCCGTGAAACCGTTCGTCGCGGAGATGATGAACGCGACCGGTATCGCCTTCGACCGCCAGGGACAGATGTATGTCTCCTCGCGCTACGATGGGGCCGTGTATCGCGTGGCGCCCAACGGCACAATGACTACCTATGCCGAGGGTATGGGAGTGGCGACCGGCATCGCCTTCGACCGCGAAGAGAATCTGTACGTCGGCGACCGCAGCGGCACGATCTTCAAGATCGGCCGGGATCAACAGGTGTTCGTGTTTGCCACGCTTGAGCCGAGCGTCTCGGCTTACCACCTCGCCTTCAGCCCGCAGGGCGACCTGTTTGTGGCCGGACCTACGACCTCCAGTTTCGACTGCATTTATCGCATTGATCCACAGGGCAGCGTGCACACTTTCTATCGCGGCCTGGGCCGCCCGCAGGGACTGGCGTTCGACGCCAGCGGCAATCTCTACGTAGCCGCATCGCTCGGCGGCAAGCGCGGCGTGTTGAGGATCACGCCGGAAGGCAAGGCCAATGTGGAAGTCTCCGGGCAAGGGTTGGTGGGGCTGGCGTTTGCGCCGGGGCGCAGCGTGATTCTCGCCACCACCAATGCAGTTCATCACCTCGCCTGGAACGTGCAGGCCTGGCCGCTGCTGCCGGAGTAATCCCGGTTGTGACCGCGTCTTCCCATCTTTTTCATTTACACTTCTACCCGTGAACGCCGAGATTGTCGCGGTGGGGTCGGAGCTGCTCACACCCTTCCGCATGGACACCAATTCGCTCTATCTCACCGAACAGCTCAATCAGCTCGGCGTGGAAGTGGTTCTCAAGAGCGTAGTCGGAGATGACCTGCGCCGCCTGGTGGCGGTGGCGCAGCACGCCTTGTTTCGCTCCGAAATCGTGATTTTCAGCGGCGGCCTCGGCCCGACCGAAGACGACCTCACCCGTGAGGCTGTGGCCGAGGCTCTGGGTATTCCCCTGCGGCGCGAAGCCGAAGTCCTCGCACTGATCGAACAGCGCTTCGCCTCTCGCAACTGGAAGATGGCTCCCAACAATGCCAAGCAAGCCGACGTGCTGGAAGGCGCGACCGTGTTGCCAAACGCCAACGGCACTGCGCCTGGACAGTGGCTGAGCGGCAAGTTCGAAGGCCGCGAGCGCATCGTCATGCTTTTGCCAGGGCCGCCGCACGAATTGAAGGCTCTGTTTGAGGCTGAATGCCGCGAGCGTCTGCACGCCAAGCTGCCGTCTGCGTGCATTGCCACACGCGTGCTGAAAGTCGCCATGCTGGGCGAATCTCACGTGGACGCGCGGGTTGCGCCCATCTACAAACGATTCGCCGAAGTTCAGACCACCATTCTCGCAGGCGCGGGAGAAGTCCAACTGCACTTCCGATCGCGCGCCGCAACCCTCGAGGCAGCGCAGGCCCGCGTCGATGAAGCGGCCGACGCCGTGGAGGAAGAACTCGACGATTACGTTTTCTCGCGAAACGGCGAGTCGCTGGAGCAGATCGTCGGCTACTGGCTGCAGATGCGCGGGGCCACGCTTTCGGTCGCCGAATCCTGCACCGGCGGCCTGTTGGGCGAGCGCATTACATCGATCAGCGGCAGTTCCCGTTATTTCAAAGGCGGGGCCATCGTCTATTCCAATGAATTGAAGACCGAGCTGGCAGGAGTTCCCGCCGATATGATCGAGCGCCACGGAGCGGTCAGTCGCGAAGTTGCCGCGGCCTTGGCGGAGGGAATCCGCTACCGCGCGGAGGCAACCTTGGGCGTCGGTATCACTGGGGTCGCAGGCCCCACCGGGGGAACTTCGGAAAAACCGGTGGGCCTTGTCTTCCACGCTCTTGCGTCAGACACTGGGACGGAAGTGGTCGAGCGGAAATTTCCCGGCGATCGCAGCCGCATCCGCCAGTTCGCCACGACCATGGCATTGGATATGGTGAGACGGAAGCTGATGTAAAGCTGTCAGCTGCCAGCATCCACCTTTCGGCCTCTGGGCGCCGCTTTGCGAGTAAAGCAGAAATTAGTGGGCCGAAACCTGAGAGCTGATGATCCGCCGGGAACTGACAGAAGGCTGACAGCGGATGGCTGATTCTTATGCGTGTCTTCATCGCTTTTGACATCGACGATGCCATTCGCGAAAGGATCTCGCGGTTTCTCGACGGCGTGCGCGGCCTCGCGCCCGATGTCCGTTGGGTTCGGCCGGAGTCGCTGCACGTGACCCTGAAGTTCATCGGCGAGAAACCGGAAGGCGCGGTAGTGGAAATCAAGCGCGCACTCGAAGGCGTTAAGGGAAACGCCGTCGACACGAGCTTTCGCGGCTACGGATTTTTCCCGACCGCCAACGCGCCGCGAGTCTTCTGGATCGGCCTCGAAGCGGGGCCGGAACTGGCGGCGCTGGCGGCCGCGGTCGACACGGCCACGGCGGCGCTTGGCATTGCCAAAGAAGAGCGAGTCTTTAGCCCGCATTTGACGCTGGCGCGCGGAGGGGGAGGGTCGGGCTCGCCGCGGCGGCAGAAAGGCGATCGGGCCAATCGCGACTTTCAGAAGCTGCAGGAGAGACTTGCAGGTATGCCTGCTCCGGAGTTTGGTACGATGACCGCCCGCGAATTCTTTCTCTATCAAAGCCAGCTTTCGCCCAAAGGGTCGAAGTACACGAAACTGGCGGACTTTGCCCTGAGATCTTGATTCGCAGCGATGCCGATGGATGGAAAAATGCCGACGTTGATGGTGATCGCGGTGGCCAGCTACCTGTTGGGCTCAATCCCCTTCGGTTATCTGCTGGTGCGGATTTTTCGGGGCGAAGATGTGCGGCAAAGCGGCAGCGGCAACATCGGTGCGACGAATGTCTCGCGCAAATCGCCGGCCCTGGGAGCGGTAACGTTGGGGTTGGACGCTCTGAAAGGAACCTCTGCCGTGATGCTCGCTTACCGTCTCTCAGGCGGAACATGGGGGCGTCCCAAGCCCTATCTGGCCATGGCGGTGGCAGCCTTATTCGCGGTGGTGGGACACATATTTCCTGTATGGCTGAGGTTCCGCGGCGGCAAGGGCGTGGCCACGGCTCTAGGATCGTTTCTCGTGATAACGCCGAAAGCGGTATTGATCGCGGCCGTCATCTTCGTCCTCGTAGTCCTCGTTTTTCGCTACGTATCCTTGGGCTCCATTGTCGCGGCCGCATCCTTTCCTCTCCTGCTGTTGAAAGGAATGCCGAAGGACCCCAACGCACTTTCGGCCCTTGTTTGCACCGCTGTCACTTCCCTGCTGATCATCGCCCGGCATCATGAGAATATTCGCCGTCTGTTGGGAGGCACGGAGAATCGCCTGGGAGGGAAGCGCCCATGAGCGAGATTGCTGTCATCGGCGCGGGCGCCTGGGGAACGGGGCTTTCGATCGTGCTGGGGCGCAAAGGCTCGCATCGGGTGCGGCTGTGGGCCCATGAGAAAGAGGTTTGCGGGAGCATTGCCCAGCGCCGGGTGAACGATCTGTTTCTTCCCGGGCAACCCATCCCTCACTCCGTCACTGCCACTGGCAGCCTTGGCGAAGCGCTCGCCGGCGCGGCGGTAGTGGTCAGCGTGATGCCCTCGCAGCACTGCCGCGCGCTGTTTGAGCAGATGCGCCCCCACCTGCAGCCGGGCGCGATGATCGTGAGCGCAACCAAAGGTCTGGAGGAAAATTCGCTGCTGCGCATGAGCGAAGTGATTGCCCAGGTTTTGCCTGGCCGGCCACGAATCGGGGCGCTCAGCGGACCGACATTCGCCAAGGAAGTCGCGCGCGGCGATCCTACCGCGATCACCATTGCATCGGAAGATGCGGACTTATCCCGAACCGTGCAAATGGAATTCAGCGATCCCAGCTTTCGCGTCTACACGAATACCGACGTCACCGGCGTCGAGTTAGGCGGCGCTCTGAAAAACATCATCGCTATCGCCGCCGGCATCTGCGCCGGGCTGGGGCTGGGACACAACTCGATCGCGGCGCTGATTACACGGGGCCTGGCGGAAATCACACGGCTGGTCGTGGCCTGCGGCGGCCGCGCCGAAACCATGGCCGGACTCGCCGGACTCGGCGACCTGGTGCTCACCTGTACCGGTGGTCTTTCGCGGAACCGAACTGTGGGCTTTGAGTTGGGCCAAGGACGCAAGCTACCGGGGATTCTCGCCGGTATGCACGGCATGGTGGCCGAAGGCATCTTCACCACCACAGCAGCCGCCGGCCTGGCGCGCGCTCGCGGCGTGGAGATGCCGATCACCGAGCAGATGCACGCCATCCTGCATCAGGGCAAAGCCCCGCGCGAGGCAATCCACGAACTGATGACCCGCACGGGAAAGAGCGAAGCCTGACTCGTCCGTCAATTGGGATTGTCACTTCGCGTTCTTGCATTTCGAGCGCAGCGAGGAATCAGGGGTCTCGCTGCGAATGGGAAAACTCAGGCTCTAATGTTCCGATTCCTCGCCCTTGGCGAGAAGTTCGACTCCCTTGCGAAACTTTCTCATCTCCACTGCCATTTGCAGGGATTTGTCGATCTTCTTCTGTACGCGCTGCAGAAACTCCTGGTGGCGCTGCACAATGAGGGATTCCAGCACATCGGTTGGGGGATCGGGTTCGGCCCACAGGTCGCTGAATTCCAGCCCAAAGCAATAGCCGGACCGATTGCGCACGATTCCCGCGATGCGCACTCCACCCGGCGCCTGGAACTCAACCTCCATCACATCGCCGGGATGCAGATCGACCCCGCCGTAGAGTTCCATGCCCGAGCGGCTGACTTCAGAGACTAATCCCGGGACGGCCACACTTCCATCCTCCGCCTTGACCGCGATGAAAACGGGCAGATGGACGTGGTAACGCGGCCAGCGCCGGGTGTTGATCGCGTGCATCTTGAGATAGTCGTGGAACACGGATTTACTTCAGCAAGCTGAAGTGCAGCAGATAGGCCGCAGTGCCCAGACCGACTGTGAGCAGACCCACCGCTCCCGCCAGCTTGAACCTCCAGGGCCGCGGCGCAGCGTTCTGCGCTGAGGCAGCCCGCAGTTTTTCGATCCAATCCTGTTCTGCCTTGCTGGGGCGCGACCGCTCCAGAATGAGGGCGCCCAAGCGGCGCTGGTCGTCGGCGGCAATCGAGACGAAGCGAAAGGGCTGCAATGCCTTGCTGACGGGACGCAGCATCTCCGCCCCGCCCAGCACAGTGCCGCCAGCCGTCAGGAACATCACCTTCACCTGCGAACCCTGCACAACCGGTTGAGAAACAGATAACAGACCGCCGGTAACAGAAATGACTTGAAGTTTGGCCCAGGTACGCTGGCCATTGGGAAAGCGAAGCACGGCCGGAGTGTTGCTTTCCAGGCGCGCGCGCGGAGGACGCCACTGCTGATGAAGTTGGGGAAGGCTGCTCATAATCAGGCATCAGTCTAGGGGCGGCCTGGTTACTAACAGAAGATTACGTAGGTGCCAGTCCGAGTCCGGTTACGACCTCCACAGAACACGACCCTTTGGGTTCCCCAGCCAACTCCGGGCAAGTAAGGGGGGATGTCCTTGCAAGTGGCCGCGCGGACGCCTCGATCATGTACCTCTCAGCCCTTCCCCGGTCTCTCAAACAGTGAGATAAGTGAGAGACAAGCAGGACCGCGCGCTCACTCCGTTTAGGTTCTTTCCCTCCGAGGAGGTCCAGCGATCATGCGGTTTTCCAAAGAAACATGCATTTCAGTTCTGCTGCTTGCCGGGGTTTTGCTCCCACTCCTGGGCTGCGGGGCAAGTTCGGCGCCCGAGAACACGGGCGGGTTTGGCATGACGACGGCCGGCCAGGCCGCCGCGCTGGCAAATGTCTCCATAAACCCGGCCAGCGTGACCGGCGGCAGCTCCTCCCAGGTCACCATTACACTTACACAGGCCGCTCCTGCCCCCGGACTTACCATAGCGATGACGAGCTCCGATCCGTCGGTCTCGAGTGCGCCGCAAAACGTCGCGATCGCAGGCGGGCAGATGAATGCGACCGCTGCCATCCCTACCTCGCCGGTAAGTGCGACCACTCCCATAACCATCAGCGCAAGCTACAACGGTTCCATCGTCGGCGCTAATCTCAGCGTTCTGGCGCCGAACACGACGGGCTCATTTACCGTGACCGTGAAGCCGGCCGCGCTGACGGTAAAGCAGGGGAAATCTGGAAGCACGACCATCACGACGAAAGGCTCCTCTGGCTTTGACCAGGCGCTGCAGTTGACCGTCTCCAAGCGACCGAGCGGCGTAACTGTGAGCCTCAATCCGAAAACCATCGCTGCTCCCGGTTCCGGCACATCCAAACTCACGGTGAACGTTGCCGGCAGCGTCGCCACAGGAAGCTACCCGCTTAGTGTGAATGCAGGCGACGGCAAGACGTCTGCATCGGCCAGCTTGACGTTAACCGTCACCAGCGACTCTTCCAGTCCCGGCGCGACGTTCAAGGGATGCTGGTACCGGCAAGGAGGGCATCGCTATCAGGGAGTCGATGTCTCTGTGAAAAATGCGGGCACGTATCCGTTCAACGCTGTTCTCTATTATGGCGCTACGTGCAATCCGAACAGCTTTGCCGACCAGTTTGGATTTGGCCAGCCGATTCAATTTGGAGGCTTCGGCTACACCTTCTGGTTTACCGATTTCAAAGACCAGACCAATATGTCGGCTCTGTGGTATGTGGGAAGCCAGAGTTCGGCGTGTGTGAATTACGCAGTGGCGCCCGACTGCTGAGTGTGTGTGACGTGAGGAGCGAGCAGGCGGTCAGTGCGGCGCATGATCCTCCAGTCATACTCGTAGGCGCTGCCGCACAGCAGGCAGATCTGATAATGCTTTCCGTCATGATCGCTGCGCGGCCAGGAGAAGCGATGCGGGCAAGCCTGCGCCAGAAGGCGCTCCAGGAATTTCATAGCTTCACCGCCTGATTGCGGTTCTTCCAGTGGTCGAGCCAGCGGGAGAAAAACGGCCGGGACTGGCTGTTCAGCAAGTGGCGCAGGCTGTCCAGCAACGCCGAGGGATCCTGCGACTTCGAGACAACGCTGTCGATCGAACTTAGTTCACCCTCAGGCAGTGAGCCGCGGCCAAACAACAGCATGATGGGAACGCTCGAGCGCATGCTCTTCATCCTAGCGGCCACCGCGTCGCCTTTCATTCCAGGCATGTGATAGTCGAGCACGACGGCATCTACGGGCTGGGAAGAAAACAGCTTCAGGGCTTCGTCGCCGCCGGTGGCTTCCAGCACGTTATAGCCGCTATTTTCCAGCAGCATCTTGCGCGCCACCAGCGCATTGGGATGGTTGTCAATACAGAGAATTGTGCGCGACCGGGTCATGACGTCTCGATTCCATTTCGGCCAGAGCAGTTTGGGCTCAGCAGCGTACTCAGGCGTGAGCTGGCGCGCGAACTGACTGAAGTGGTGGGCAAAGCGATTTCACTCTTCTCGTCATGGCCTTTCAAATTACGAACGTGCATTCGCGCGCCAGTTACCGAGGCAAAGGCAAGTCCGCGAGCAGGAGATCGAGTGGTTTTTTCCCCGAAGAACGCAGCGCGGCTTTGAGGCAGCGAGCGTCGGCTACCGCGAGGCCGCGGCTTTGCCGAGTTTCTTCAGCAATCCGACGAGGGTGGTCTTTTCGGAGGGCGAAAGACCGCTGGTGAGCGCCTCCATATCGGTTTCATGCTCGCGGAAGGCGCCGGAGATCAGTGTTTTGCCTTTTTCCGTGAGGTGGACTACGCGAGCACGACGGTCCCTGGCATCGGCCGAGCGCCGGACCAGCGCTTTTTTCTCGAGACGATCGATGGCCGCCGTGGCGGCGCCGCTACTCAGCGATACGCTGGCGCCCAGTGTATTTACCGGCAGCGGCCCCTTGTGCAGCAAAATTTCCAGAACGGCAAAGTCTGAAAAGCAGAGGCCGGATTTGGCGATACTGCGCAAGGCATGCTTCTCCACGGCGTGCTGAGCTTTCATCAACACCAGCCAAAGATGCACACCTGTCGTCTCTATATCGCGAACTGGCATCGCTTTTCGGACTCCGTTCGACTTACTACCTTGCCACCAGATGCCCCATCTTTCCTGCCCGATAGTCTTCAACGGCCCGCATCAACTCTTCCTGCGTGTTCATGACGAACGGCCCGTAGCTGGCCACCGGCTCATGGATGGGCTGGCCGCTCAATACCAGCAGCGTGGTATCTTCTTTGGCTTCGATCTCTACTCCGTCGCCGCTGTTGCTTAAAAGCGCGATCAGAGCCTCACCTTCGAGGGGCGTCGAAGAATTCAACACCACGCCGCCCTTCAGCAGGACCACTGCAGCATTGTGACCTGCCAGCAGACTCAGGTTCGTCTTGCCCCCGGCCTTGAGCCTTACGTCGAATACGTTCACCGGAGTAAACGTCTTGGCCGGGCCCTTGGCACCATCCAGTTCGCCGGCGATTACGCGGGCATATCCGGCCGCTCCGAGTTGCACCACCGGAATCTGCGAGTTCAACAGCGTCTGATAGCGTGGCGCAGACATCTTGTGCTCCCTGGGAAGGTTCACCCAGAGCTGCACCATTTCGAAAATGCCGCCTTCTTTGGCGAACTCTCGTTCGTGCTTCTCTTCGTGGACCACGCCCGACGCCGCCGTCATCCACTGCACATCCCCCGGATGAATCGTGCCCGTGTGCCCGCCGGAATCCCGGTGCTCGACCGCGCCCTGGTAGGCAATAGTTACTGTCTCGAAACCGCGGTGCGGATGCTCGTCGACCCCCCGTGGACGCTGCCCCGGCGGTACCACCGTCGGCCCGGCATAATCCAGCATAAGGAAAGGATCAATTTCATTCTCAATTCCGTTGGAAGGAAACAGGTTACGTACATGAAAACCGTCCCCCACCCAATGCCTCGAACCGTTCTCAAACACTCCCACTACCCTCTTCAATGTCGCCATATCAGTTCTCCCGGAACCCGAATTTTATCTTAATGTAGAGATGCTTCATGTGGAGAAAAGATTCGCCCTACCGGAGGCGCGGTACAGCAACCATTACCACTGTCACCTGGCGGCGGCACAGTTTCCAGCGGCACCGCAGCCAGGGTTGAGCATAGAATAGCCCCGACGAGTAGTTATGAGCACTGCAACCCAGGTCTGGAAAAAGTGGCAGGGTCAAACCGTTGACGGAAAGTTCCAGCTGCTCCACGAACTCGGAGGCTCGGATCACAGCATCGTTTTTCTGACCGAGCGCCCCGGCCGCGAGCCCCGGCGAGCTGCGATCAAGCTCATTCCCGTGGCGGGACGCGATGACGATGCCCAGCTGGCCCATTGGGCTGCAGCAGCTATGCTGGATCACCGGCATCTGATCCGCTTATACGAATCTGGCCGCTGTCAGTTGGATGGAGGCGAGTATCTCTACGTGGTCATGGACTACGCCGAGGAGGATCTCTCGCAGATCCTTCCGCAACGTCCGCTCACGCCGGAGGAGACTGCCGATGTCATTCAGCCCACATCGGAAGTTCTGGCTTATCTCCATCAGATGGGTTTCGTCCATGGACGTTTGAAGCCGTCTAACGTTTTGGCCGTCGACAACCGCCTGCGGGTCTCCGCCGATGGTCTGTGCAGGAAAGGAGAGCGCGCGGGAAGCCGCCGCCTCACCGTTTTCGACGCGCCCGAGGTCCCGGGAGCCGGCCTGTTGCCGGAGGCCGACGTATGGTCGCTGGGTGTGTTGCTGGTATCGACCTTGACGCAATACCCGCCAGACTTCACCAACTCGAGCCCGCCCCAGGCGATCGTTCCCGAGACTGTTCCCGAACCCTTTCGCGGAATCGCCCGCCGCTGCCTAGCCATCGACCCGCACCAGCGTTGCAATCTGCGAGAGATTCAATCCACGCTGGACGCGCAAGCTCCTCCTGCAACTCCGGAGCCGGGACAAAAGATCGAAGCGCAGGCGGACAAAAAGCCTTCCCGGCGGAGCGCACTTGTGATCGCTGCAGTGGTGGTCGCCTTGCTCGCGGTCCTGGGTGTGCGTGCAATTCTGGCCCATCGTCCGGCGGTGCCAGCCGCGCAAACGACGCAACCGGCCTCCGAGACCACAAGCGAGCCTCCGTCTTCGCCTCCACCGTTTGCAGAGCCGCCAAACCAGCCGCAGGGAACGGTCGCCGGCAAAGTCTTGCGTCAGGTCGTGCCCAACGTGCCTCAGGGCGCCCGAAACACGATTACCGGGAAAGTTAAAGTGAACGTTGAAGTCTCGGTTGATCCGGCGGGAAAGGTTTCCGAGGTCAGGCTGACCCTCCGCGGACCCAGCGCGTATTTCGCGCGCCTGGCTCAGGAATCGGCCCGACAGTGGACATTCACTCCTGCCCAAGTGGACGGCCGGGCGGTGGCAAGCCGATGGAGGCTTCGCTATCAGTTTGGCAGAGCAGGCACGCAGGTATTCCCGGCCGAGATGCGCCCCTAGAAAGCTGCCTTCACGAGCGCGCCCGGCGGCTTGCGTCTCGCTCAGCGGCTTCCTGATTTTGGCGCAACTTCCAGAGAATCTGGCGAAGCATCCCGAGAAACAACTCTGCGTCAGACTTCTCCAGGTTGATCCGGTGGAGCAGAAGCTGGACTTTTCCTTCTACAGCTGCCGCCCCGGAAGCCACGTAGCCGCTGGCGCGGAGCGCTTCCAGCAGAACACCTGCAATCCGCTCAAGCTGGGCGGCGGAGGACGGAAGGCTCTCCTTCGATACTGCCCGGACGGTTGTGCCGCGCGCCAACTCGTAAAGACAAACGGCTACGGCCTGGCCAAGATTCATCGATTGGTGCTCTTCGCGGGTGGGAATATGCAGAACCTTGTGACAGTGCGCGAGGTCCTGGTTGGAAAGTCCCGTTTTCTCCGATCCGAACAAAAGCGCCACCTTCCCCATCGCCAGATGTTCGCGAATCTCATCCGCACCTTCACGCAATGGCGTGAACTGCTGGCGTAACTCTCGCTGGCCGACAGCGGTGGTTCCGACGACGAGGGAGCAATCGGCGACAGCTTCAGTCACAGTTTCGAACTCCTCGGCTTCGGCCAGGAGAGAAGCCGCGCCCACGGCCGAGCGGGCCTCACGGAAGGCTGGCGCGTAGGGTTTTACGACGCGCAAGTGGAGAAACCCAAAATTGCTCATGGCGCGGCCGGACGCGCCAATGTTCAGGGGATTGCGTGTTCTGACCAGGACGACGCGCAAGCGGCCGAATTCGGAAGGAACAGGCAAAGGAGAGTCAATTCTAAGGCAGCGGGCGGAGCCTTGGCCTCGGAAACGTAGCTTTGCTACCAGACCAGTAGGGCACAAATCAAGATGGACCGGGTAGAAATGCGAGGCCCGCTGGCGTGCAAGCCTTTAGCCATCGTCCAATCCCCAGGCAAGTCCGGGTTGTAAAAAATTTGTCAAACCTTCGTCCGAGTGCCGAAATTGAAGGAAAATCGTCTAAGCTTCAGTTGCGGGCAGGATCAGCCGCCCCCAAACCTTAGAGTGGAGCAACTTTCAATGGGTCAAACTGCAACGCCAATCAGCGCAGCCAGACCGCTAGAGACGATGAGCGCGACGCGACCAACGGGCCGAATTCTGGTTGTCGAAGACGATCCGACTGTGCAGAAGGCACTGAAGCGCCTATTCGAAACGGAAGGCTATGCCGTTGAAGTTCAATCCAACGGACGCTCGGCGCTGGACAGCATTCATGCCACGCCGCCGACGGTCATCATTCTCGATCTGCGCCTGCCCAAGGTCTCGGGACGTGATCTCTGCAAAGAAGTCAAGGCGCAGATGCCCACGCTCCCCATCGTGGTTCTCAGCGCCACCAGCGATGTCTCCGACAAGGTTCTGCTCCTGGAACTGGGCGCCGACGATTACGTGACCAAGCCCTTCAGCCCGCGTGAACTTCTGGCTCGGGTGCGAGCGGCACTGCGTCACACCTCCCGCACTACCACCGTAAACCTGGTCAGTTTCGACGGCATCTCCGTGGATTTCCGGAAAATGGAGGTGGTGCGCGACGGCAACGTGGTGGTCTTGACCGCGCAGGAGTTCAAGACGCTGCAATTCCTGGTGCAGAATGCCGACCGCGTCATCAGCCGCGACGAACTGTTGAACGAAGTCTGGGGATATCAGAATTATCCGTCAACGCGCACCGTAGACAACCATATTTTGAAGTTGCGGCAGAAACTGGAACGAGATCCTGCCAGTCCCGTACACTTCCGGACAGTACACGGAATGGGCTACAAATTTGTCCGTTAAGCGGCGCGGTTCACTCCTGTGGAATCTGTGACTCAGTTACCTCACAAAGAGCCTGCCGGAATGTTGGTGGCGCGAACCAGCCTGCGCACGCGCTTCCTGCTGTCGATGCTCATCATCACGGCCGGCCTCACCGCAACCAGCCTGCTCGTGGTTCGGCGCAGCGTGCAGAATCATGTGCGGCAAGGCATCGTCGAGGACCTGCGAAATTCGGTGGTGATCTTTCAGAATTTTCAGCGCGAGCGCGAAACCATGCTAACCCGCTCGGCGGAACTGGTGGCCTACCTCCCGATTACTCGCGCCATCATGACCGCCCCCGACTCAGCCACGATTCAGGATGCCTCAAGCGATCTGTGGCGAATTGCAGACAGCGATCTGTTCGTGCTGGCCAATCGCGACGGTAAAGTCGTCGCCCTGCACACGAAAAACGCCGGACTGACGGCGGAGGCTGCCCAGCGATATTTCGAGCAATCGCTGAAAGAAGAAGATTCGAGTCACTGGTGGTTCGGTGGTCACCATCTTTACCAGGCATTCGTGCAGCCAATCTATTTCGGCTCGAGAACCGAGGGCCCGCTGCTCGGCTTTCTGATTGTGGGATACGAGATCGATGATCAGCTCGCACGTGAGATCAGCAGGGTTTCCGCCAGCCAGGTGGCTTTCTCGTATGGCAGCGAAGTGGTGGCCACCACTTTGAGTTCTTCGCAATCGCAGAGTGACACGGTACGCAAGCTGGCAGCCGAGCTGGCCGCCGACCAACCTCAGGATGTGGAGGTGGGCGAAGAGCACTTCCTGGCCACGTCTCTGGACTTATCGGGACGGCATGAAACCCTGGTGCGGCTCAGCGTGCTGGAATCCTACGATCAGGCGACCAGGTTTCTGAATAATCTCAACCGCCTGCTGATTTTGCTGGGTATCGCGGCGGTGGTGGTGGGGAGCATTCTGGTCTACCTGATTTCCCACACCTTCACGCGGCCGCTGGCCAGCCTGGTCGATGGCGTGCGCGCGCTGGAGCACGGCGATTTTCAACATCCCCTCGATCCCCGAGGCAGCGACGAGATCGCTGAACTGACGGTGGCTTTCGACCGCATGCGGGCCAGCCTGCTGAAGACGCAGAACGATCTGCTGGAGTCCGAGCAACTGGCCACGATCGGCCGCATGGCGAGTTCGATTTCTCACGACCTGCGGCACTCGCTCGCCGCCATCGTTGCCAACTCCGAGTTTCTTTGCGACGGCCGCCTGACCGCCGCACAGCGCGAGGAGCTGTACCAGGAGGTGCGGACAGGCGTGAACCAGATGACGGACCTGATCGACTCTCTGCTGGAATTCGCGCGCACGCGAGAGTCGTTGACTCCCGCCTTCAGCAGTGTTTCAGAAACGGTGCAGCGCGCAGTACAGGCAGTGCGTCTCCATCCGCGGCACCAGGGCACATTGATCGAGGTGCAGGGCGGCGCGCAGACTCTGGCGTGGTTCGATCCGCGCAAGCTGGAGCGTGCCCTTTACAACCTGCTGCTGAATGCCTGCGAAGCAGCGCCGGCCGCGGATGGCAGAGTCGAGGTTGCAGTGCGCTCGGGCGGAGATTCGCTGACGATCGCGGTCTCGGATAACGGGCCCGGCATCGCGGAACCGATTCGTGAAAAACTGTTCCATCCTTTTGTCAGCTACGGAAAGCAGAACGGCACTGGATTGGGACTTACCGTGGTCCAGAAGATCGTGCAGGATCATGGCGGAGAGATTTTTGTCGAGCGCACGGCGGAGGGCCGGACGGTGTTTCGGATCGTGCTCCCGGGGCAGTCGGGGCGGCCGTCGCAACCAGAGGAGGCTAAAGTCCCGGCTTCGTCTTTGGCCTCTACGGAAACGGAACGTACAAGTGAAAACTCAGGAGCGGCACCCGGATAGAAGAACCCCATTCCCACGGTCGTTTTCATGGTGATCCGCATGCCGCGCGGGGAGGATGCTGTGAAGAGCATAAGGATCTTCGCGGTCTTGGGATCTGCTTTGGTTCTGTGCAGTGGTTATGGTATGGCGCAGGGATCGGCACCAGAGCCGGCCGCTCGTGGCGATTTAGCCGTGCGCGAACTGGAACACCAGGTTCAGGAGCTGCGAGGACTGGTGGAACAAATGCGAACGGAGAACGCACAGTCACGAGCCGAAATGAAGGAATTGCGCCAGGAGCTGGAGGATACGCGCTCTATGCTGGCTCCCGTCGTTGCGTCGAGGGCCATGCCGGCAGCAGCGCCGCCCACTCAGCCCAGCGCATCTCCTGTGACGTCGACCGCACCCACTTCCCCGCCGCAAAGTTCTTCCAGTCTTTCTTCAAGTCTGGCGGATCGCGTGCAGAAGCTCGAAGAGTCCAATGCCCTGCTCGGCGAGAAAGTCGACGAGCAATATCAGACCAAGGTGGAATCCGCCTCGAAGTATCGCGTGCGGCTCTCCGGAATCGTGCTGATGAATGCCTTCCGCAACGTTGGCGCCTCCGACGACCTCGATTTCCCCAACATTGCGCAGCCTACACCTCTGGGAACTTCCCAGGCCACATTCGGCGCGACGCTGCGGCAAACGGAAATTGGCCTGGAGGTCTTTGGTCCCGATCTGGCGGGCGCAAGGACTTCGGCCAACCTGCGCTTCGATTTTGCCGGAGGATTTCCCGCGACGCCCAATGGCGTGGATTTCGGAATCGCGCGCATGCAAACCGCCAGCGTGCGTCTGGACTGGGAACACACCTCAGTAGTGGCAGGTCAGGACTCGCTGTTTATATCTCCTTTGTCGCCTACGTCGTTTGCCTCGCTGGCCACGCCGGCCATGGCGTACGCGGGAAATCTTTGGGCGTGGACGCCGCAAGTCCGGGTGGAGCACGGTTTCGAATTATCCTCGGGACAGATGGTCACCGTGCAGGGGGGCGTTTTCGACAACCTCGATTGGGAGCCGCCCGACGATCCGTTCTACCGTTACGCGCAGGCTGGTGAGCAATCGGGCCAACCGGCTTATGGCGTGCGCACGTCGTGGTCAAGCTCTGCATCGGACCATCCACTCAGTTTTGGGGTAGCGGGCTACTATGGCCGGCAGAACTGGTCGTGGGATCGCTATGT
>Ga0335073_10001544_pt1 | contig 30902 bp, 25 predicted proteins | sample Lox_Sample_22_FD_207093 | JGI IMG/M metagenome (GOLD analysis project Ga0335073, IMG submission 207093) | Soil microbial communities from Loxahatchee National Wildlife Refuge, Florida, United States - Lox_Sample_2.2 | ecosystem: Environmental > Terrestrial > Soil > Wetlands | place: USA... | reverse complement strand
TGGGATTCCCAGCCCACCGAGCATTCCACCCACGGTCGATTGCATCTGTGCGTCAACTTTGCGGCTGGCTTCATTGATCGCCGCCAGAATCAGATCCTGCAGCATTTCGACATCGCCGGACTTTACCGCTTCCGGATCAATTTTCAGGCCCAGCAGTTGCTTCCGGCCATCCATCTTGGCCGTGACGGTGCCGCCCCCTGCGCTGGCTTCGACCACGGTCTCCTGCATTTTCTTCTGCAGAGACTCGTATTGCGCCCTGGCCTTCAACATCAGATCTTGTAAATTGAAGCCACCCATAGAACCTCAGTAGAACCTCAGTGCAGGTTTCAAAGTTTCAAGGTTTCACGTTTCGAGGCGTTGGAGTGAACCACGGAAGGCTGTGCCTCCCACCGCAGAACGTGAAACATGAAACCTTGAAACGTGAAACTTTGAAGCTTTCTTCACCTCTTCTCACGATAATCAATCACCGTCCGAATTTCTGCGCCGAATTTCTCGCGCATGCGCTGCACGATCGGATCTTGCTCAGCGCGGCTGCGGCCTCCGGAACCGGGCGCGAACTGTCCTGCTCCGCCATTACGCGCGTTGCTGTTTTCAGCCATCGTCGCGCCGGCAACGACGCGAAACTTCATCGCTCGCCCGAGCGCCCCGCTCGCGGTTGCAATGGCGATCCGCTTCGCCTCCAAGCTGAGTGACATATCGACCACAGTTTGCGATTCCGAAACTTTAACGACGAGTTCGTTGCCCTGTACGCTCCATCCCCCCGCAGAGAGCATCGATACCAGGATGCGCTGATTATTCTCTGAGAGCGCCTGCAGCACGGCAATTTGCAGGTTCTCGATCTCCGGGGTTGGCAGAGGGGTGGTATCTTCAGCTTCTGCCCGAGCCTGCACCGAAGCATAGCCCGGATTGCTGCGATCCGGCGCGACCGAGCCGATGATCACTGGCTCGGGTTGGCCAGCTGCGGTCACGATCCGCGGCCCAGGACTTGCAGGTGAGGTCGCATCCTCCTGCCGCGGCGTGCCTTTGCGGGCCGAATCTGCTGCAAACGGAGAAATATAATTTGGACGCGCGCTCGGCGGCTCCGAGCGTCGCCCTTCGGAAGGCCTCGTCTCGAATCCCCCTCCCGAACTGACGATCGTCGGCCTGCCCACCGTCCGCTGTGCCGTGGTTTGTGTGGTTTCTACCTCGCTCAACCACTGCTCCAGCGGCAACAGCTTTTGCGCGTGCGCCATTTTGAGCAGGCCGAGTTCGAGATGAAAGCGTTGCTCCTGCTTGTAGCCGAGTTCGCTGTGCGTGCGCAGCATGATCTGCAGATGCCGCGTCAGGTCCTCTTCGCTGAACCATTCGGCCACACGCGCGACGCGGGCACGTTCTTCGCTGGAAATCTGCAGCAGCGAAGACTCTGGACCAGCCACTTTGGCAACGGTCGCATTCCGCAGGAAACGAACCATCTGCCGCGCAAAATGCGTCGGGCTGTGCCCTTCGCTGATCAAGTGATCGACCTGCTCCAGGATCTCGTCACTCTTGCCCTCCGAAACCGCTCGCATGACCTCTTCGAGAATGTGCGCCGGAGCCGCGCCCACCAAATTGCGGACCGACTCCGCCGTCACCTTGCCGCTCGAAGACGCGATCGCCTGATCGAGAATCGAGAGCGCGTCGCGCATGGAGCCGTCGCCAGCCTCGGCCAGAAGCGCGAGCGCATCGCCGTCCGCTTCGATTTTTTCTCGCGAAAGGAGATCCCGCAGCTGGCCCACAATTTCATCGAATTTGACGGCGCGAAAGCTGAAATGCTGGCAGCGCGAGCGGATCGTCTGCGGAATGTCCTCCGGTTGCGTGGTCGCCAGCATGAAGACGATATGGTCGGGCGGTTCTTCCAGTGTTTTTAGAAGCGCGTTGAAGGCCGCGTCGGTAATCTGGTGGGCTTCGTCGAGAATGTAAATCTTGAACCGGTCGCGCGCCGGGCGATAGCGCGCCGCCTCCCGCAGCTCGCGGATCTCGTCGATTCCACGGTTCGTCGCCGCGTCGATTTCGATCACATCCACGGAATTGCCGCCGCGAATCTCCGTACACGATTCGCACACGCCGCAGGGTTCCGGCACAGGATGATCTTTCGACCGGCAGTTCAGCGCCATTGCCAGAATCCGGGCGACAGTTGTTTTTCCAATGCCGCGATGTCCGCTGAAAATGTAGCCGTGGGCGGTCCGGCCTTGCTCGATGGCATTTTGGAGGGTCCGCGTGACGTGCTCCTGCCCGATCACCTCAGAGAATTTTTGTGGACGGTATTTGCGAGCTAGGACGGTATAACTCATGAGCCGAGAATTCGATTATACGAAATGTACCGGAGACCTGCTGCTCGGCTCCGATCTTGGTGGTTTGTGAAACCGTTGTGATTCTTGTCGTGTCGGGAAATCCGATGATTGCGTCGGAAATCCCAACACGGGAACTATCCAAATCGTCCCTAAGTCGCTGAAAACTCTATGTGGCTTTCCAATTGCATTCTTCCAAAGTGAATTCTTTTCCGAGTGGCAGGGAGGCCACCGAACATGTCGAGTCGAGATTGGACATTCTGGCTCATGATGACCAACTACGCCTTGGCCTTGGTCACGGTCATCGCAGTAATCCTGGTCGCCGGCGCAGTCGGTTGGGATCTGATCGTGAAGAAAGCGCATCGCGTACACACGATCGAGACCGTGGAAGCGGATTGGGAAGCCCTGCTTCGCAGCCCGCACAGCTTTAACGTGCCCGGCCTCGGACTGACCATGGCAGATGGCGGCGAAAAAGTGAACGAGCCGAAAGCTTCTGGCCAGGAAACTAAAAAGGAGTAGGCCATGCCGTGCCCATTCCTCAAAGAAGGCCGCGCACGATATTGCCACGCCGCTCCAGTGCGCAAACTGATCCTCGATGGCCCGGGAGTCGCCGGCGGAGGCCGCTGCGCCTCAACGGATTTCGCGAAATGCGAATTGGTGAGCAAGGCCGAGGCCCGCGGAGACCGGTGCCCGCATCTCGAGGAAATTCGCGTGCAGTATTGCGGCGTTTCCTCGGTCACGAAGCTGGTGCCATTCAGCGATTCGCAGATTTCCAGTTGCATGAGCAACAGTTACCGTTACTGCGATGCATATCTCACGCTGGCGCGGCCGCACGCCTCGATGGCCGGTAATGGCTTGCTGTACTCCGCGAATCACTTCTGGCTCGATGTCGAGGAGTCCGGCTTATGCCACATCGGAGTCGACGATTTTCTTACCAACATCGCCGGCAACATCGACGGAGTCACTTTCGTCACCCTCCGCGGCACGCACTGCCCGTCTGTGGCTCTGACCATTCATGGAGTCGATTGGCCCATCAGCTTTCCCAATTCGATCATGATTCAGAAAATCAACACGCGCGTGCGCAGCGATCCCGCGCGGCTGGCCGCCGATCCCTACGGAGCCGGCTGGCTGTTCGAAGGTTGGGAATTGCCGGGAAAAACCCGCGCCGACCTGGTCTCGGGCGAGCAAGCTGCGGCTTGGCAGGCCGAGGAACGTCAGCGGCTGGCCAAGGAAATCCATGAACTGCAACCGCAGGCTTGCGATGGCGGCACGCCCGTCAACGGTGTCGCGCAACTTCTGCCGCGGGAAAACCTCGTCTGCGTCTTGCAGCACTTTTTCTCCAAGCGGGACTGGGCCGTGGAGGCGTGATTATGTCGCGGAACTCGATCGTCTTCGGATTCGGACTCGCCGTGGCACTCTTCTCCGGCTGGGTTTTGTTTCCGCGGGCGCTGTATGTCAACCAGCATCAGCCGATCGAGTTCCGCCACAAGATTCATGCCGAAAAATCCGGCATTACAGATTGCGCGCAGTGCCACGTCTTTCGCGATGACGGCGAGTTCGCCGGACTCCCATCCAACGACACCTGCGCCGGATGCCACTCCGACCGCATCGGCACGAGTCCGGCCGAAGCCAAGTTGGTCGAGAGCTACATCAAGCCGGGGCATGAAGTGCCGTGGCTGGTCTATTCGCGACAGCCTGCCAACGTCTGGTTCTCTCATTCAATTCATGTGAAGCGAGCCGGTCTCAACTGCACGGATTGTCATGGCAATCTCGGCGAGTCGGATCAAATGCATTTGTACCAAGTCAACCGCATCAGCGGATACAGCCGCGACATCTGGGGACACTCCATGTCGCGGCTTGGTCGCGTTCCGGGTGATGGCATGAAGATGGGCGACTGCGAAGATTGCCATCGCCGCCACGGAGTCGAAGTCGGATGTCTAGGCTGCCACCAATGAAGGTAGAACCATGAAAGTGACACGACGAGACTTGTTCGTATGGGGAGCGGGAGCAGCAGCTGGACTGGTCTTCACTCCGGTTCCATGGAAGCTCCTCGACGATGTCTCCATATGGACGCAGAACTGGCCGTGGATTCCGCAGCCCCCGCGTGGTCCGGTTGAAGTCAAGCAATCGTTTTGTTCCTTGTGCCCACAGGGCTGTGCACTAAAAGTGAAGACCGCGGGGGGATGGCCGGTTGGCATCGCAGGCACAAGCACGAATCCATTGACGCGTGGCGCGCTCTGCCCGCTGGCCTTTGGAGCGCATCAGCTCAATTGGCATCCTCAGCGAGTGCGCACCGTTCGGCACAACGGCGTGCCGTCTTCCTGGAGCGATGCGCGTGCGGCGTTTGCGAAGGCGTGCAGCGAAGGGCCAGTGGTGATCATTGATGGTCAGCCGGGACGCGCGGCTTCGACAGTGCTGGCGAGTTTTGCGGAAAAACATAACGGCAGTTACCGCGTCGAGATGAGTCCGGAAACGCGCGCGCTAATGCCATTCGAATCATGGACCGGAGTTTCCGCTTTCTCCCTCGGCTACGACCTGGAAAACGCGTACACGATCGTGAGTTTCGGCGCTCCGCTTCTCGATGGCTGGGGAGTCCCCGGCCGCTTCACTCGCTTGTGGGCCGAGCGCGCCGCAGGCAGGAGCGATCCCCAGCTTCGTCTGATTCAAATCGAGGATTCTCTCTCTCATACCGCGAGCCGGGCATGGAAATGGGTCAACATCCGCCCAGGTTCGGAAAGCGCTATGGCGGCGGGTTTAGCACGCGCATTAATCGAAGAAAAGCTTGTTTCCGCCCGCGGACCGATGCCCGTGATTACAATTTCCGCGGCGGCCTCGCAATCCGGAATAAGCGAAAGCGCCTTAGGCGAACTGGCGCGAACGATCGTCGCCCGCCCGCCCGTGCTCGCGATCGCGAGCAACCATAATCCTGAAATCGCTGCGTTGAACGTAGTTCTGGGCGCCGTGGGAGCACACGGGGGAGTCGTCCGCAGATCGAAGCGAACCGGGAAATACATCCCTGCCGAAGCGCAGATTCCCAATGCCCGCGCTGTCTTGATCGATTCCTCCGTCCCGTGGGACTTCGCACCCGATTCCAACGCAGAAATCTTCCGTTTTGTCGCATGGGATGGCGGATTGCAGAAATGCGACTGGCTGCTGCCGGCAGCTGGATTCCTGGAAGAACTGACCGACATTCCTAACGCTCCGACATCCGCAGTCGAAACCTATGCAATCGCGCCTCAACTCTCGAAGCCACAATTTGAAATCCAGAGCGCAGCGCAATTTCTGGTGAGCGTCGATCCCACTCTGCCGACGGTCGAAAAAGTCATCCACAGTCGCTGCGAAGAACTTTTCCATCAGCGTGCCGGAACGGTTTACGGACAGGAAGTCACGGGAGTCGCGAAATTCGATTCAGCGCAGAAGCTGGAAGCCGAACTCGAAAAGGCCTCCACCTGGGTTGGCGATCCGCCACCTCCCGGCGAGCTCCGATGCGAATTAAGAGAATGGCCCCCGACGATGATTGCCGAAAGTTCGCAGAACTGGGCGTCTACATGGAATGCGCCGGTGCTGCCTCCCCTGGCCACGAAGCTCTATCGCGAATCCAGCCTGCGTGAAGCGCCCGGGAGGAGGACCGTATGAGCGCGCGCTACGGCATGGTCATCGATCTCGACCGGTGCACCGGTTGCGGCGCGTGCATGATGGCCTGTGCTGCCGAAAATAACGTCCCGCCGCTGCCGCAGGCGAGCGCCCGCACCGGACTCACGCCGTTGCTAGTCCGCAAAGTTTCGAATGGACTTGAAGGCAGCGACCGCCGCGAAGTTTTCATACCCATCCTGTGCATGCACTGCGAATACGACACGCCGTGCGTGCATGTTTGCCCGCAGCAAGCCGTGGAAGTCGACAAAGCCACCGGCATCGTCATGCAGATGCCGCAGCGCTGTCTCGGCTGCCGCTATTGCATGACTGCGTGCCCATATCACGCGCGCTATTTCAATTGGTGGGATCCGGCGTGGCCGAAGGGAATGGAGAAGAGCCTGAATCCTGGAGTCGCCACTCGCATGCGCGGCGTGGTCGAAAAATGCAATCTCTGCCACGCGCGCCTGCACGCGGCAAAAGAGAAAGCCGCAGCCGCGGGAAAGCGTGAGATCGATCCGGCAGATTACGTTCCTGCCTGCGTCGAAGCCTGCCCCGCCCGTGCGATTCGATTCGGCAATCTCGCCGATCCGAAAGATCCCGTCGCACAGGAATCGCAATCTCAGGACGCATTCCGATTGCTAGCGAAGCTTGGGACGGAACCGAAGATTTACTACAAGTCGAAAGAACCTTGGGTGCAAGCCATGGCAGAACCGAACTCCGGGCCAATCGTGGAGGCGAAACATGTCTAGCACCGTTCTCACGGACAGCCGATGGATCGCTCGTGGGGCAGAGAGAACATCGTTTTCGCGATTCCTGGCCTGGCTGGCTCCCTGGTCTGCAATGCTCACGCTCGGAGTCTATGCCGCTTTTCTCTGCTTGTACCGCGGCCTGAACCAGACCAACATGGACAACCGATTCGCCTTCGGCCTCTGGATCTTTCTCGATCTCGGCATCATCGCTTTGGGCGCGGGTGCGTTCTTTACCGGATTCCTCGTCTACATCCTAAAACGCGCCGAGCTCCGCCCGATTCTCAACACCGCCGTCGTCGTCGGCTTCATCTGCTACAGCGGTGCAGTCGCGATACTTATGATCGATGTCGGACAACCGCTGCGCGCCTGGTTCACTTTCTGGCACCCGAACACGCACTCGATGCTGACCGAAGTGACGTTCTGCATCTCGTGCTATCTGCTCGTCCTCTGCCTCGAATACATTCCAATTCTGCTGCGCAACCGGCAACTACGAAGGTTGCCATCATTTCTGGTCTTCGAACATCAACTGCACAATCTCGTGCCCGTGCTCGCCGGCATCGGAACGTTCCTCTCGTTCTTTCATCAGGGATCGCTCGGGGGCCTGTATGGCGTGCTGCGCGGCCGCCCGTTCGCCTTCCGCCACGGCTTCTTCATCTGGCCATCAACATTCTTTTTGTTCATTCTGTCCGCAATCGCAACCGGGCCAAGCTTTCTCATGCTCGTGACCGCAACCGTCGAGAAAGTTACAGGCAAGCAGTTGGTCCCGCAAGATGTGTTTCGTCGCCTGGGATTCATCTCAGGAATCCTGTTGGGAATTTACGTCGCGGCAAAATCGATCGACACGCTTATCTGGCTGAACTTCACTTCGCCGGCCGAAGGGTTCGCGCCGTGGACATACTACATTCACAAGCCGTTCGGCACGCCAGTGCTGTTCGCGGAGATTGTCCTGTTCGGGCTCATTCCGGCATTTCTGCTCTTGTATCGCAAAACTGCGGCGCATCGCGGATGGCTGTTCAGTGCCGCCGCTCTGGCCTGTATCGGCGTCCTGATGAACCGGTTCGTTCTCACCGTTCAAACGTTAGCGCTGCCCACGCTCCCCTTCGACGATTTCCTAACTTACACCCCGAGTTGGCAGGAAGTGGCGAGTTTTGGCGGAGTGATCGCTTACGGCGTGATTGTCTACTCGCTGTCGTATCGCTACCTGTCGCTGTTCCCGCAGCCGAAAGGAGAGGACGCGCATGTTCCCCGGAGTTGATGGTTTCCACTGGACCGCCGGCCACATCATTTTTCTCTGCCTGTTTTTTGCTGTAGTTCTGACGATCGCCCTTACCGTAATTTCCGCTATGCGGCGCACCATCGGCGATTTCCGCAGTCATCGCGCGATCGATCTCTGTTGGCATGCCGACTTTGCCGATTTGCCTGCAACTGACCGCCGCTGCCGACACGAACTCGCCGGACGCGTGATCTCGCGTATTTGCCCGAACGCTTTCGACTGCCGCAATTGCGACAAGTATTCCGAGTTTGCCGTCCTTCCGGCCAAAGGCATGACGCACGATCTCGGCCTCAATTATTCAAGCGACCGCTTTTATCACCGCGCGCACACATGGGTGAAACCGGAAGAAGACGGGACTGTCACAATCGGCCTGGACGAGTTCGCCGATCATCTGATCGGACGTCCGGATTCCGTGAAGCTCCCGGGAATTGGATCGGAGATTGACCTCAACCAGAGTGCGTGGCAAATGAAAAAGAACGGTAAAGAGATTTCTGTCCGAGCCCCGATCGAAGGAACGGTAATCGCCGTTGGTGGGCCGAAGGAAAACTGGTATCTAAAACTTCGTCCGCGCATGGACGTGCGCGATCCGAAAACGCTGCGCCACCTTCTCCGCGGCCCGGAGGTCTACGGCTGGCTCTCGCGCGAACTCGAGCGCTTGCAGCTGCAACTCGGCGCGCCAGATGCCGCGCCAACCCTGGCCGATGGTGGCATGCTCATGCCGAACCTGATGGACACAGTGCCTCGCGCCGACTGGAACACCGTTCTTGCCGACACCTTCTTAGAAGTCTGAAGCGAGTCGCGGCCAACCCAAGGAGAAAGAAAAATCGGGTGCGCCGCAGGGTGGGGATTTTTGACTGGCGAAATCGAAAGGGCACCGCGAGCTACTCCACCGGCGCAAGAATCTCATCCAACCGGTCCGGCACCGACTCGACTCTCTCCAAATGCGGATACCGCAGGCCGCCGTGATAATCCACGCTCACGGTCATAAATTCGTTGTCGCGCTTTAGCAGCAATTTAATAGGTTCATTGTTCTTCTCGGCCGCTAGAATCGCCGCGCGTAGATTCTCCGTGCTAAAAGCCTGATCGTTCACGGCCTGCAGTTGCATTTCGGGAGTCACGCCCGCCTTGAACGCCGGCCCATCCCAAATCACATTCGAAATCATTCCCCGCGGCGATTCGCCGCCGCCCGGCCCGCCTTCGCCGCTTACCGTGAATCCAATCGAAGTGGCGAAGCTAGTCCCACGGGCATGGTCTGTGTGCTTCATCCATTCGGGCTGCGTGTCGTTGTAGACAAGCCGGTAGCCGCCGCGCGTAATACCCTCTTCCGGCACTTGCGCTTCGACCTGGGAAACCCGCGTGCGAAAAAATTCACTCCAATCGTAGGGCTGCACTGTATTCAGCGCTTTCACGAGATCTTCCAGCGTGTACGTGACCGTGACGTAGCTTCCGTTATCGATCCCATAAAACAGCCTGGCGAAATCGTCGAGCGACTTCTGCCCGTGGCTGAGTTCGCGAATCTTGGTGTCGGCATCGAGCCAGACCAGGTCTGATTCCGGATAGTAATCAAACGATCGCTGCCAACTGGGCCAGAACTCCGGCGCCATGAAATGCGCCGAGATGATCGGCTGATTGGTTGTGTCTTCCAGCGAGCGCCAGGTCCTTCCCGGACTGATTTCGAAACTGGTAGCGATCCCGGCGATTTCATCACGCGCCTGCTCCGGCGTGCGCATTCCGGAACGCGCCGTCAGCACGTTGCCATAATAGTCGGTCAATCCTTCATAGACCCACAGCAGATCGTTCCGCATTGGCTCGTTGAAGTTGGCAGTCCACAAATCCGCGGGCCGGCGAAATTTTCCATTCCAGGAATGCGTGTACTCATGTGGCAAAAGCGCGCGTCCAGAAACTCCCGCAGCCCAATCGGTGAAATAGTTGGCGCGGGTTCCATCTTCACTCGACTGATGATGCTCCAATCCTTTGCCGCCAACGGTGTCGCTGAGCGAAAAAAGAAAATCGTAGTGCTCGTAGTGATGCGAATGAAAAAGCTTCTGCGCCTGCACAACGAGATTCTTGTGGAACTGCAGCTCTTCCGGCGTGATTTCCAGTTGCTCAGGCTTGTCGGCGAAAACGTCGAGGTAAACGGGATTATCGGGTCCGGTCGACAGATCCACACGTTCGTAGTTAATGCCTGCGTACAACGGCGAATCAATGAGCGTGTTCAGCGGAACATCCTTGAACTGCACTGTGTTCCCGCTCTCTGATTTCAGTTCCAGGGCTGTCGCAAACTTCCATCCGTCGGGCAGCTTCAACTCAGGAGCAAACTGAATGCGCCGCGAGAAATATCCCGCCGGATAAAGCAGCACGCTGTTCCACGTGAGATCCGCGAACTTGGTCGAAATGCGCCCTTGCTGCGGACGCATGGGCGCAAGGTACTGAAAGTTCAGCTCCAGTGCAGCAATGCCCTTGGGCACGTCAATGTGAAACGCCCACATGTTCACGCGATCGCGCAGCCACGGAATCCGGTGTCCATTCGCGGTGATTACCAGCCCCGCGAGATTCTCCACTGAATTCGAAGGTGAGTGATTGCCGGGCAGCCACTGCGGATAGAGCAGGATCATCGGCCCCGCCTTCACGGGAATTGTCTCGCGGACATTCAGCTCACGATCATTCACATTCGTAAGATCGACGCTGAGCGAAAGCGTACCCGCATAAGGCTGATCCACCGGCACCGGGACCGGCGGAGGCAGAGGTACAGGCTGCGGACCGGCGGAAGTCTGGCTATAAGACGTGTTGATCAAGGCAAGAAGGACGGCGGCGAACGCGACGACAAGAGAGCGGCAAAATCGCGAGCGTAGCATTTGATCTCCTGAGAACTGCAGAAGAAAGCAATGACTTCGGACCGAGCCTGGTTTTAATTCAGAAAATATTGCCGGTACAGCGTGTCCCGCTGCGCGGGACGGAAGCCCGCGTCGCGAATGATGCGGCGCAACTCTTCTTCGGTGGTGCAATTCGTCACGCCAGCGGCGCGTACGACGTTTTCTTCGAGCATCACTGATCCGACGTCGTTTCCGCCGAAGCGCAATCCCATCTGGCAGACTTTTAATCCTTGCGTGACCCAGCTCGATTGCACGTTCAGAAAATTCGACAGGAAAATTCGCGAGATCGCCAGCACTTTCAAATATTCGACCGCGGTGGCTTCGTCCCAATGCCGCCCGCCGAGCGCGGTGTTCGCCGGCTGAAAACTCCACGGGATGAACGCGGTGAATCCGCCGGTTTCTTCCTGTAAATCGTAAAGCCGCTGGAAATGATTCACGCGGTGTTCGTAGCTCTCGCCGACGCCGAACATCATGGTCGCGGTCGTGCGCATGCCGATCTGATGCGCGGTGCGATGCACGTTGATCCAATCGTCGGTCAGGCATTTCAACCGCGCGATCTTGTAACGCACTTCGTCGTCGAGAATTTCGGCGCCGCCCCCGGGGATGGAATCAAGCCCGGCATCGCGCAGGCGTAGGATGGTGTCGCGAATCGTCAGCCCGCTGTATTCCGCGATGGCGATAATCTCTGACGCCGAGTAGCAATGCAGATGCACCTGCGGAAAGCGCTCTTTGATACCGCGCAGCATCTTCTCATGCCAGTCGATCTTCAGGTCGGGATGCAAGCCCCCCTGCATGAGCACACCCGTGCCGCCGAGTTCGACCGTCTCGCGAATCTTGTCGTAGATCGTGTCGAAATCGAGGATGTAGCCTTCCGTGGCCATCGCGCCTTTCAGCGGTCGATAGAACGCGCAAAAAGTGCAGTACTCGGTGCAGAAGTTGGTGTAATTGATGTTGCGGTCGATGATGTAGGTGACCACGGCTTCCGGATGCAGCTTGCGCCGCACCGCGTCGGCTTCCATCCCGATGCCGATCAGGTCATCGGACTCGAACATCTCCAGGGCTTGCGCTTTCGTCAGGGACATGGGAGATCAGAGAACGTCGATTTCGCAGAGCGTTCGTTCAGAAGGTCTGCTTTTTTCATTGTAGCGGAGAACGCAGCAGAAAAATTACAAAGCTTTCGCTGGCAAGAAAGTGGCGCGTACAACCCGCGAACACATCGAGTCCGGCACTACCGTTGAGGCAACTATCAAGGAGTTGTCAGAGCTGAAGTCGCCCGATGAAATGCAGTTGCAACTTTCGACAGTGCCAGCGGCGCCATTCGAACGATCAAAGCGGGCGAAGCCACGTTCAGGAGCTTAGCGGTGAACTCGCCCGACATCGTTTGGCCGACGGTCAGAAGCGGCGCAGCGAAGGGAACATTAAGTCTTTACGTCTGCCTCGATCGTCAGGGACATATTCGCGAGGTTTACGAACTCAATTCCAGCAATCCCGGATTGAGTGACGTCGCACGGGACCAGGCTATGAAATGGCAATTCAAAACCGCAGTCAGCCATGGCGTCCCCGTGCAAGTGGAGTCGATCCTGACCTTCGCTTTCAATGTCAGCAAATGAAAATCCTATACTTATAGAGGGGAAAAAGAAGCGAACGGAACGTCTGAGGTCGAGGTCTGACCTCGATTCCTCGATGTTCTAGTACGCCCGGGCGCCGGCCGCAGCATGGATTGGAGCGGTTCGCAAGCCGGATTGAGTGTGGTACGTCAACCGACTCTTCGCTCAATCCCTGCGTCCTGCTTCTTCACCGTTCTATACGCCCAGGCCATGCGTGGAGTGTTGTGCGAGATCCCGAAGTGGCCTTCGCGATTCAGGACGATGATTCCGCCGTGGCCATTCACACGCTGTTGCAGATAATTCATGGCCTCCTGCGCCGACCATTCGGGGAGATTCCCAGCAGCGATGCGGTCGGCGGTCCATTTGGCGAGAACCAGCTTCATGATTGGCTCGCCCCAGCCAGTAGTCGAAGCGGCGGCGCTGAGATTATCGGCATAGCATCCGCATCCGATCAGCGAAGAATCGCCAAGGCGTCCGGGAGCTTTGTTGAGCGTGCCTCCAGTGGAAGTAGCAGCGGCAATATTGCTATCGCGATCGAGCGCAACTGCACCGACGGTGTCGTGCGAAATGGACTCATCGTCAGGCGCGAATAGTTCAGCCCCGGTCGGCTGCCCCACCGCGGTCTCGCCGCCTTCGGCTAAAACTCGTGTGGGAACTTTGATTTCCGTCTGATACTTGCGCAAACGCTCGATCTCGCGAGGGATGATCAGGTCTTCGTTCCTGCACAGAGGAATGCCGTGCTCGGCAGCAAATTTCTCTGCGCCTTCGGCGACGAAATAAACATGCGGGCTCTCGCTCAGAATTTTGCGTGCGGCGCGCACCGGATTGCGCAGATGCTCGACGCATCCCACGCCACCGGCGCGGAGCGTGGCACCATCCATAATGAGCGCGTCGAGTTGAACGCGGCCGTCGCGATTTAGAAAGCTGCCGCGTCCGGCGTCGAAGGTTTCGTCGTCTTCCATAATGACGACCGCCTCTTCGACGGCATCCAGCGCCGAACCGCCGCGCTCCAGAACGCTCCATCCAGTTGCAAGCGCATTGGTGACGCCGCGAATGTGAGCGTCCACCATATCGTCGGGCATGGCCCATGCGCCGCCGTGAACCACCAGAACAGGATCAATCATGCGAGTAGTGAGTTGTGAGTCCCAAGTTGCGGGCTAAAGCGTGGAATAGGATAGCAGGCGCATTGCATTATCCGGCAGCCGGTCGGGTTCACTATGCGGCTTGGCCCGGAGTGAGCGATACCGGCGGGTCTTGTGTGCGGGTCCAGGTGTAGCGCATGCGATGGATGACGGTAATCGTCGAAAGCACCGCAATCACCCACAGCACGGGCGCCATGCGGTTGAACAGAGCGCCGAGAATCACGAGGACGAGCCGCTCCGGGCGCTCCATGAACCCTACCCGGCAGGATCCGATCAGCGATTCAGCGCGCGCGCGTGTGTAGCTGACCATGATGGCGCTAATCATGACGAAGGCGGTCAGAACGACGTAGAAGAATCGTCCGCCGCGAGCGTAGAAAACCAACAGGCCCAGGAACTGTGACGCGTCGGAATAGCGATCGACGACAGAATCGAAGAACGCTCCGAAGCGGGTGACCCGGTTGGTGGCGCGCGCGACTTGGCCATCGACTAAGTCGAAGAATCCAGAAAAGATAATGACCAGGCCCGCGTAGATGAACATCCGCTTCTGGTTCGCCGCATTCGCTGAACCGAACAAAATGGCGGCCCAGGTGTTGACCACCAGCCCCATAAACGTCAGTACATTGGGATTAATGCGGGACAGCGCCAGCCAGCGAACAATGGTGTCGAGCAGCGCGCCGCAGGCGCGGCCAAATGCGCTCGTCCAGGAAATTGTCATTGCGAAGGCCCGTTCATGCTTTCTGTATCACGCTTGCGCTTCTTCGGCTCCATCCATGCTAGGCTTCGTCGTGGATGGTCAACAGGCTCAGGATCTCCAGCTCGCGTTTGCCATTGGGCGTGACCACGACCGCCTCGTCTCCCACCTTCTTATTGAGCAGGGCGCGGCCAATCGGCGAAGTGGTCGAGATCTTACCCGCTGCCACATCGGATTCCTCGCTGGTCACAAGTTTGTACTCCACCTCTTCGCCCTTGGTGCTGTCATAGACTTTGACCGTCGACCCGAGTCCCACCTTGTCGTGCGGGATATTATTCATGTTGATCATCGACAATTCGGCCAGACGCTTGCCGAGTTGGCGCACCCGCGCCTTCACGAATTCCTGCCGCTGCTTGGCCATATGGTATTCGGCGTTCTCACTGAGATCGCCGAGCGCGGCTGCTTTTTTGATCTCTTTCGGAAGCTCGTGCACCAGTTCGTGTTCGAGCGCGTTAATCTCTTCCTGTAGCTTTCGTCTGATCTGATCTGTCATGAGTGAATAAATCCGGACTCAAGCGAGGCTTGAGACATTATAACCCCGCTTTATCGCGGGTGGGATCAGTATGACTGGGGGTTGCCGGAACTGCAAAAGCGAACGTGGCATTCGCAACTCAGGCCGGGAGATGCTGAATCACACCGGCATCATGCGGCATGAATTTCCTTGCGGAGAATGTTTAGCCCGGCCAGCGCCTCGGCGATGGCGTCCTTTTCGTCACGAGTGCCATCGCGTTTCAAGCGCAGTTCTTCCATGCGTGCGTCGATTTCGATTTCCGCGGCCTTGATTAATCGCGCCATCCGCCGCGGGTCGGTCTCTATAAGCGCCGCCTCGTAGTGCCGTTGCCATGCATACATCCCAGGCATTTCAGAATTCCTCCACTCGTCATTATGCCCCACAGCAAGGCGACGCTTTCACCATCGACTTGGCACGGTGACTCGGGTATCCATGAAGGCCGTCCGCACAATATTCTGCAGAAAGTAGCATACTGTTTTCAAGCGTGCAGTATGCCAAAAAGCGCCATGACGATCCTCATCGAGTCTCGCTGCTTTTGCGGCCGCCATGTTTCTCAACGGAATTCCTACCGCTTGGGGGACTGAAATTGACCCTTGTGGGGCAACGTTTCTATACTGTGCTGCTATTTTCGAGGCTTTATGGCGAGTAGCAAGAAGAAATCCCCCAACAAGAAGCGCCCGGCTGAGCGCCAGTCGGAGAATACCAGGGCTACATCGGCAGCCTTCCCCATTGTCGCCATTGGCGCGTCGGCGGGTGGACTCGAAGCTTTCAGCAGTCTGCTTCGGGCACTGCCGCAGCAAGCAGGCCTCGCGTTGATTTTCATTCCGCATCTCGATCCCACTCACGAGAGTGCGATGGTGGAATTACTCTCCCGCACCACGACCCTTCCGGTGCATCAAGCCAAACATGGCACGCGTGTCGCCGGCAATGCGGTTTACGTTCTTCCTCCCAATTCGGATATGACCATCTCCGACGGGGTGCTGAACTTGATGAAGCGCGATGCGATCCGCGCCCATCATATGCCGATTGACACGTTTTTCCGCTCTTTGGCTCAGGATCAAACCACGAATGCGGTCGGCGTGATCCTTTCCGGTACGGCCAATGACGGCACTCTCGGACTTTCCGCCATCAAAGACGCCGGGGGGATCACGTTCGCCCAGGACCTGCAAACCGCAAAGTACGACGGAATGCCGAGCAGTGCGGTGAGCGCGGGAGTCGTCGATTACGTTCTGCCGCCCGATCGCATCGCACAGGAACTACTTCGCATCGAAAAGCGGCCTGCCCCGCCCGAGCAAAGCGCCGACAACTTTGATGGCAAAGACCGGCTTCTACGGGAAATCTTTCGTCTGCTCAAGAATTTCAGCAAAGTTGATTTTATCGACTATAAGGCGGCGACCATCCGGCGGCGCATTACACGGCGCATGAACATCAGCCAGATCGTCGAACTGGCCGATTACGTCAAGCTGCTGCAGCGAAATCCGCAAGAGATCGAGGCTTTGTATCGCGACGTGTTGATTAATGTAACCAGTTTTTTCCGCAATCCCGATGTCTTCGAAAGCTTGCGGGAAGTTGTATATCCGAAGATGCTGGCCGACCGCTCGCCGAACGATCCCGTGCGCGTCTGGGTCCCGGGATGCTCGACTGGAGAAGAAACCTATTCGCACGCAATCTCGTTGGTGGAAATGCTCTCGGAGCTTCGTCTCGAGGTGCCGATCCAGATTTTCGGCACGGACCTCAGCGAGCAGGCGATTCAACGCGCCCGGGCCGGAATCTACAAGGAGGGCATTTCCAGTGAGGTCTCGGAAGTGCGGCTTCGCCGCTTCTTCCACAAAATTCCCGAAGGCTTCCAGATCTCGAAATCGGTCCGCGATATGTGCGTGTTCGCGCGGCAGAACGTGTTCAGCGATCCGCCGTTTTCGCACATGGATCTCGTTAGTTGCCGCAACGTTCTGATTTATCTCAGCCCGGTTCTGCAGAAAAAAGTGATCCCGATCTTTCACTACGCGCTCAAAGAAGGCGGCTTTCTTCTGGTGGGCAATACCGAGGGCCTGCTCGGTTCCGGAGCCGAGATCTTCGATCTCGTCGACCGCAAGAGCAAAATTTACCAGAAGAAATCCGTTCCATCGCCGGTCACGTTCGGATTGACGCTCAGCCCGCATGCTCCCGGGGAAATGGCGCAACTGAAACCGGATCACGCTTCGGAAAAAGAAGATATCCTCAAAACTCCGGCTGATGTGCAAAGAGAAGCGGATCGTCTGCTGCTTACGAAGTATGTACCCTCGGCGGTGGTCGTAAACGACGATCTGGAGATTCTACAAACTCGCGGACGCACGAGCCGTTATCTCGAACTGCCGACGGGACGGGCGACCCTGAACCTGCTCAAGATGGCGCGTCCCGGCCTGCTTTACGAATTGCGGGAGCTGATCGAGCAGGCGCGGAAGGACTCAATCCCGGTTTCCAAAGAAGGTGTCGTGCTGGATGACGAGGACGGTTGCGTCACTCTACGTCTGGAAATCCTTCCTTTCCGCACCCCCGCGCGCGATCAGCGTCACTTCCTGGTGCTTTTCGAGGAAAAGGAAAGTGCGCAGGCTGCAACTCCACCGCCGCAAGCACGGACGCCTGAAGAGATTGCCGACACCAAAGAAGTGCAGATCGCTCAGCTGAAGCAGGAGGTCGCAAGCACCAAGGAATATCTGCAATCGATCATTGAAGCGCAGGAAGCGACCAACGAAGAGCTCCAATCCGCCAATGAAGAAATCCAGTCCGGCAACGAAGAATTACAGAGCACGAACCAAGAATTACAGGCTTCGAAGGAGGAACTGGAGTCGGCGAATGAGGAACTGAACACGGTCAACGAAGAAATCCAGCATCGCAATCAGCAACTGGCACAGCTCAGTAACGATCTCATCAATCTGCTGAACAGTGTGACGATTCCCATGGTTATGCTTGGTGAAGATCTGCACATTCGCCGCTTCACTCCCCAAGCCGAACGCGTCTTGGGTTTTTCCGGTCACGATGTAGGCAAGGCGTTGACGCGCCTGCATCTGAATCTGCATCTTCCGCAACTGGAGCGCTGGATGCTCGATGTGATGCGCGATGTTGCGATGCGTAGCGAACAGGTGAAGGGACGCGACGGAAAAACCTACCGGCTGCGCATCACACCTTATCGTACGCTGGAAAACAAAATCGACGGCGTGGTGCTTGCAATGCTGGATATCAGCGATCTAGTAGACCAGGGCGCAGCCCGATAATTCGCGACCGCCACGGGAAAAATCAGTTCTCTGTGGGCTCAACTTTTTCCTTCGGCGCGGGCAGGGTTTTTCCCGGCTTTAACTCTTTTGCCCCGGATATCCCACCGCTTACGCCTCCCGAGACGCCTTCTTTGGGCCCGCCATTCATTGGGGCCTTCCGGATCTCAATGCCCTCATGTTCATTGTTCAGAACAATATGAGCCGCGCCGTTGCCCACAACTCCATTGGCCCGCGCTTCATGCTCGTCATTGTCGATTTTGATCTCGGGAAAATCGGATGAGATTTCTCCATCCCGTGTGCGTGCATCCACGCGGAATCCGGCCTTCTCCGGCAAGCTGAGCTGAATGTCGCCGTCCTTATTATCGATCTGCACATTGCCGATATTCTTCATACCGACTTCCACCGTGCCGTTATCATCCTGCAGGCGAACATCGCCGGATACATCTTGCAGGCGGACATTCTTCGAGCGGGTCACCAAATGCAGCGGCCCGGTGAGGGTATCGGCATTCAATTCATCGGAGTCAAGATCCAGCGAGCCGTCGATCCGCGAAAACTCCATATCCGTTCGTGAGGACTTGAAACTGACTGTCTTCGAGATCCGCTCCAGTTTCACGCTTTCCTGGAAATCGCCGTCGAACTGCGCCGAGCCCTTCACGTCAGAAACCGAAACCTCGTCCGGCCGCCCATCGACATGGACATCCCCGGTAATCTGCTCAATTTTCAGCGAGCCTTTCTCCTGGGTCACCTTGACGTTTCCGCTGATGTTTTCGACCGAAGTATCCGCATGCTGGGACGAGATATCGACGTTGGCGTCGCGATCCACGACGTTGATATCGCCATGGCGCGAGATGATTGAAACTGGTGCCTTGCGGGGCACGGAAATATCCAGATCCGTTTCGACCGGATGATCGCCCGCGGCGTTGGTTTTCGCATCGACTGTAACCAACCCCCCGATCGCGGAAATGGTGGGCTTGGTTTCGCTGTCATACTTGTTCGCGTCGTCCTGATTATCTGCGCCGACGCGCTTGCGCACGACAACCGTGATGTTGTTGTCGTCCGAAGGATGCACGCTTACTGCACCGTGGTCATCGAGAATCTTAAGGCTGGCGCCCACGGGGAAACTCTGCTCTAGGTGATCGTTGTAGTTGTAGGTTTCTCCAAAGATATTGTCGAAATCGCTGTCATCGAAGTTGAAGTTGTCTTTCAGGCCGGACCAATTCACGCGCGCCGCCTGGGTTGAGATCAAGCCGAAAACTACGATCAGCACGAGTAACAGAACTCCACCCGGCCCGATGCCTGAAGCGCGCGTGCCCTCGCGTTGCGCCTGATAGTGCTCAATCAGCTTGATCACTCCCCACAAGATCAGAAGCAGCGGCCAGTAGTGCGAGAACCAAACGGCGAGCCGATACCACGAGAGCATGTGCAGGTTGCCAAGCAGAAAAATCACGCCGAGGACAATCAGCACGAGCGGGCCGGCAAACGATTTGCGATGACGCCGTGGCGGCACGGGCGCAACGGGAGGGGGCGCGACTGGGCTAGACATTTTTCACCTCACCGGCGGAGCCCGGCTGCTCCGGCCCTGGCTGCACTGCCGGTGGTGTCGGGGTGTTCGGCGGAAATCCCGACTGCCCTGGCGGCAGCGGTCCGACATGGCCCTCCCACGAGGCATTGCTCTGCAGCAGTTTCACCACCCCGATGACCAGCAGAATCGCTGGCCACGTTTTGTCGATGCCCACGCGCGAAGTCGTGTCAAGCAGCATCAGCACGCCGACGGTCGTAAGAATCGCTGGTCCCATCAACCGCCGCGTACGGCAGCGTTCGCACCGGCAACGGCCAATTCCTGGCCCCACGAGTCCCCACTGACGCGCAAACAGCCATACCCCCAGAAAAATCAGGATCAACGAAACGAACAGGCCCGTCCCGATCTCGAACAGCCCCGCCGTGTGTAACAGGAACAACACGCCCAAGCCAATCAGGATCGCCGCTCCCGCCGGCACCTTGGTTCCCTCGAACTTTTCGCCCGTTCCAAACGTTTGAGCCAAACCAAATGGATCCGGGGCCGGCTGGCCCATCTGGAGCGCATGCGCCGTGCGAACGGCATCGATGATCTGATAGACGTAGAAAAATCCGATGCCGATCCCCAGCATCATGTGCAAATACCACGGCACATCGGAGCTCTCGCCGACGATCAGCAGAATCATGATCACGAGATGCGCTAAGCCCTTGGCGTATTGAGAGCAATAAACCGCGCCGACGCCGAACGGGAAGAATCCCGCCAGAATTCCAGCCACGGCGGGATTGGGGCCCGTGCTTGGTAGAGCAGGCGGGAACGGAACTGTGGGTGGAACGTATGGCGTTGACGCCGGCGGCACAAATTCGGCCGGTGGGGTGTAGCCCGGACTCGGTGGTGCCCCCTCCATCCGGGCCGCCAGACAGTTCTCGCAGTAAATCACACCCCGGACGTCGCGGGTGCAGGTTTGACAAAGTGGCTTGCCGCAGGTGCGGCAGAAGGCCACGGCAGCAATATCGTTGTGCGTGGCGCAGTTCATACGAACCTCCTGTACGTGGTCACCGACACTACAGGCAGATCGTGAAGATTGGGACCCAGAGGAGCGCGAGCCAGCAAGTAATCATGATCGGTCTGGCTATAGTTGCGCTCCTCTCTCTGCTCGGGCTGTTGTGTTGTGTCGTTCGAAGTTCCTTTGTGCTTCTCCGGCGCGGATTCAGCAGGCTGCATGTTGCGCCTGATTTCACGTAAGCGCGCCTCGAACTCGTAAACGATCCGCGCGTTTTCGTAGTAGCGCACCACCTTGGCCTGTGTGGCGTAGTATGTACGCCGAATCGCCGCCGGACGCAAGCTGATCTGGCGCAGGTCGGCAGGTTTCACTCCTGCGACCGTCAGTCCGACCGACAGCGCGAAGAACGCCATGCCAAATGACATGGCAAAACGCGGCTGCCGGATCGTGGCCAGGATTGGCTCAAACGATCCCGAGAGCCATGCCTGCGCGTGCTCCAGCCACGAAACCTGGGGCTGGGGTGCGCGGACCGGCGCCCGCAGGCGTTGGGTGTCAACGCCCGTCGTCGATGCCAGAATACTTGCAACCAGGTTGGCTGAAGGCTCCACCTCCGTGAGACCTTTCAGCCAGCCGCGGCCCGCCTCGACTTCGGCGAGCAGCGGACCACATGTCGCGCAACTGCGAGCATGCGCCTCAAAGCGATCGAGTTCCGTCCCCCTCAAGACGCCATCGAGCGCGTCTGAGAGCAGGGCGTCGAACTCGTTGCACTGCATTCCGTTCTGGGTGTGCTCTGGCATCACATCACCTGCCTATAGGTACGTTGTAGGAGACGCGCAAGTTCCGCTCGCCCTCGGTTTATCCTCGACTTCACGGTGCCCTCCGGAACTCTCAAGACTGACGCAATCTCCCGGTAATCCATATCCTGTAAGTCCCTTAGAATCACTGCCTCACGGAGCTCGGGAGAAAGCTTGCCGAGGGCCGCGTGGACCCTCTCACCAACCTCGCGGCTGCGCACATGCGCGTCCGGAGGAGCGGATGGGTCCTGAATCTGCTCGCTGAGCGGCAAGACATCTTCGTGCTCCGACACCGCCGTATCGATCGAATCGGTCATGCGGTCCTGCTTGCTTTTGCGAAAGTGATCGACCAGCAGGTTGCGCGTAATTGTCGTAACCCAGGTGACGAACGCGCCTTTGGATGGATCGTATGAGGAAAGCGTGCGATACATCTTGATGAAAACCTCCTGCGTGAGGTCTTCGGCATCATCGCCCGATCCGGCAAAGCGATAGCATATGTTGTATATCCGGCGGTTATAGGCATGCACGATTTCCTCCCACGCGGCAGCGTCTCCGGCGATACAACGCCGGACCAGCATCGCAACCACTTGGACGTCTTCCACCTATGCTCCCGGAAGAACTGTTTTCGGTAAGACTAGGGCGCGACCTTCCGCTCGAACCGGGCCCCAAACTTGCTAGGCCAAGATCCTGAGACCGCCCCACGCCTTACCTAACACATCAATACGGCAGGATGCAGGTGGAAGTTCGCGGACGGAATCAGGCCGTGGCGAAACAGGGCATTGTAACAGCGGTTCGCACGGTGGAGTGTCAGGGGGGCCTCGCGGTTCAGGGCGGTATTCTAATCTTGAGTTCGATCCGTTGAATCGGCGTAAACCTGTGGCAAATGAAGTTTCAAACCCTGAGCTCGACGACAGTCGCTCCGCCTCCGCCCTCATTCTGCGGCGGTTCGGTCACCGATGCCACATGTGGATGCTCGCGCAGCATCTGCCGTAGCGCTTTGCGCAGAATTCCCATGCCACTTCCATGCACTACGCGGACACGCGGCAAGCCGGCGAGGAATGCCCGGTCGACAAACTTTTCGACTTCGCGAGATGCGTCGTCGACGGTATGGCCGATGACATTGATTTCGCTGGGAACGTTGGCATTTTCGTCCACGACTGAGACTGTAATGCCGTGTGCCCTTGCCGCTTGCACTGGAGATTCGCCTGCTGGCCGCGCGCTTGTCAGAACTTCCGCGACGTCGTCGCGCGCGACCTTCATCTTTATCACACCCATCTGCACTTCGAAATTCTTGTCGTCGATCTTGCGCACGACGCGCGCCGGACGTCCGGTCGATTTCAGCTTTACCGTGTCGCCTTCGGAAACGTGCTTCACGATCTGGGGTTGAGCATTCGGATCGCCACGATCTGCTCCAGTGGAATGCGCGAGGACGGTGGCATCGAATTGATCGCGAAATTCCCGGCGCAGCTTGGCAATGCGCCGCTCCGCGTCTTTTGAGAGCTTCTGCGCGGCGGCGCGCTCCTGAATTGCATTCACCGCTTCGCGAGCGTGATATTCAAAATCACGCAGGACGCTTTCCAGCTTTTTCTCGAGCTCGCGAACTTTCGATTGCTGCTGTTGTTTGCCTTCCGCAGCCAGGCGGGCTTTTTCGCGCGTCAATTCTTCTTCGCTCACACGCAGTCGCAATCGCTCGTTCTCTGCTTCCCGAAGCTCGGCGTGCAACCGATCCAAAAACTGCCCCACATCCCGCGCCTGTGTTCCCAACCGCGCTCGCGAGCTTTCAATGATGGCCGGATTCAATCCCAGCCGCTGCGCGATATTGATCCCGGCCGAAGCCCCCGGCATGCCAACCTTGAGCTCATACGTTGGCTGCAAAGTGCGCTGGTCAAATCCGACTGCTGCGTTGAGCACGCCGGGCGTATTGGCGGCATACACTTTGAGGGAAGTGTGGTGAGTAGAAATCACGCTAATGCACCCGATACGATGAAAGTGTTCGGCAATCGCGACCGCCAAGGCGGCGCCTTCCTCCGGATCTGTGGCGGAACCGAGTTCATCGAGCAGAACAAGCGATTGTGAAGTCGCCGTGCGCGAGATGAAATCGATATTGGTCACGTGCGCAGAAAATGTCGATAAGTTCTGCTCGATCGATTGATAGTCGCCAATGTCGGCGAGCACCGCATCAAAGACCGGCATCTCCGCGCGGTCCGCAGGCACGGGAATGCCAGATTGCGCCATCAGCGCCAGCAGGCCAACGGTCTTGAGCGTGACAGTTTTCCCTCCCGTATTCGGTCCGGTGATGACGAGTTGCCGCCGCTCGCCCTCCAACTCCACGCTAATGGGAACAACGGACGCGCCCTTTGCCTTCAGATTTCTTTCCAACAGAGGGTGGCGCGCATTGTGCAGCAATAGACGAGCCCGTGAAGGCGCGGGCGCCTCGTCCATCCTCGTATGAAACTCGGCTCGATTTGGCGTTTGAATTGAAACACTCGGCTGAACCTCGACGCAGTTATAATCCTCGGCGAAACGGGCTTTCGCAAACTGCAGTTCCAGTTCGGCCAGAACATCCATTGCGGCAAGAATCGAATCCGCATGGGAGCCGATGCGCTCGGTCATTTCGAGAAGGATGCGGTGAGTCTCGGTTTGTTCTTCCTCCAACCAGCGCACCAATTCGTTATTCTGCTCGATCGTTTCCAGCGGCTCGACAAAAACAGTCTGGCCGCTGGAACTCGCTCCATGCACGACTCCCTGCACGCGCCGCTTCTGCTCCACTTTGACCGGAATGACGAATCGTTCGCCGCGAATCGTGACCAGTTCATCCTGCGCCGCTCCTTCGTCGGTCAGGCGCCTCAAATACCCGCGAAGCGATTCCTGAATCGCGCGCCTCTGTTTTTCGATCTCCCGTCGAATGCGCGCGAGTTCAGGCGAAGCACGGTCTTCCAGAGTTCCGTCGGGTTGAATCTTGTTGCGGAATGATCGCAGAAATTCGGTAAAGTCGACGATTTGGCTAGAAACAGCCCGCGCCCTTTGCCATTCCGAACGCATGGCGGCTGGGGGATGCAGCGCGATTTCGCGCCATTCCGCGGCACGGTCCACTACCAGCACGACATCCCGGATTTCTGAAGTCTCCAGTGCGGCTCCGCCAATGCGCGATTTCTCAACCAATAGGCCGATATCGCCCAGCCCGGAAAAATCAAACCGTCCTCCCACGCGTCGGAATTCGCGGATCTCGGCGACCAACTCCTGCTGTTCGCGAATCCAGCCCAAATCGGCCGAGGGAATCAACGCTGCCGTCTGGTTTTGTCCCAATGGCGACGAGGTATACCCGCGCAGAAGTTCCTTCAACGCATCGAACTCCAGCACTCGCGCAGAGCTGTGACTGAGGCTCTTCGGCATTGCAATCTCATGTTACAGGAGGACAGGGAACGAGACTCTTCGATCGGGTGGTGGGCGGGATCTTGCTGAAAGAGATTCTGTTGCCGTCAGTGCTTTCTTCGCGGAGCTTGCCGAGTTTTAGAGTTCGCTCGCGCAGGTCTTCGAACGTCACTCTCCCGGCACGAGACAAAACGACTTTTTAAACGGCGCCCGCTCCGGCAGCCGCGGACTCAGCCGCGATGGGAAGTCGCACGATGAACAGCGCTCCACCCTCTGGTTTGTTTTGACAGGTGATCTGGCCATCATGATCGATGATGACGCCGTAGGCAACGCTCAGGCCCAGTCCCGTTCCCTTTCCGACGGCTTTGGTCGTGTAGAAGGGGTCGAAAACACGCAAAGGCTCTTGAATGCCGGGACCATTATCCGAGAATTCGAGCACAGCATCCTGCCCCTGGCGAAGTGCCCGAATCTGCAGAGAGCCGCCGCCGGATTCCTGAAGGGCGTCCAAGGCGTTTTCGACGATCTCAGTGAACGCCTGAAAAAGCTGGTTCACGTTGCCCCATATTGGCGGAAAATCCGTATTGATGGAAACCTCAATCTGCAACTTATCGGCGACGTAGCGCCATTGGACCATTTGGATGGCGCGGTTCAGCAGCACACTTAGGTCGACCCGTGCCTTTTCACCGGGCGCGTGCTGGGCAAATCGGAGGAGGCTGACTACCAGATCGCGCGAGCGCGCCGCGTGGGTCAGGATTTTGCGCAACAACGCCGTTTGCTGATCGCTCAGCCCTCCCTCGGACCACAGTTGCTCGGAGGTGTTCATGATTGAGGTCAGAGGATGGTCGATCTCCTGCGCTGCTCCAGCCACAAGCGAACTCAGGGATGCGAGCTTTTCTTTTTGCACCAGTTGATTTTGGAGTTTTTGCTGGCGTTCGAATCCTTTGCGCGATTCGCGCAGCAGATTCATGACCGCCTGATGCTGCACGTATTGCCGCAAGAACACACACAGGCCCAACAGCAACATTGCCGTCAGGGCCGCATAGATGCGGAATGTGCGTATTGCGCCCGGCGATGAGTCGAATAGAACCGTCCATAGTCCCAGCAGCGGTAAGGAAAGAATTGCCAGCATCGCAGTACGGGGAACTGCCTTGGACCAGCGTGCCTCAAACCGGAGCTCTGTCTCTTTCAGGTCCCACTGCTGCGCGGAGCAAACGCTGGCCGCGATCCACGCCACGGTCCCAATCATTGGAATATCGTAGGGACTGCCTGAGTAATAAGAATCTGTGGCGGCCGCACGATTCAAGAACTGTGAGTTCACGGCGTACAAGATGGCGGGAATGAAGAAGTTCAGATACAGGCGGCGCCATCCAAACGAACTGCTCGAGATCGCAATTGCCAGCACGGCCAGAAATAATCCATTCTCAATTCCGTAGAGCCGGTCATAGTAGCGGTTGTAGAGATCCACTTCCGAGATGACGTATTGGTATGGGAAAACGATGAATGCGTAGAGAAAAATCCACCAACCCCAGAGCATGAAGAATTCCAGCACGCGCAAACGGAGATCGTCATCTGCTTTCTTGGTAAGATCTGGGCGCCATGCAACCGCGGCGATCATCGGTATCATGTGGAAGAACAGGATGATGTCGAAGAAAAATGGATCGGGAATATCCTTGCGCAAGACGCATTCGTAATAGGTCCATCCTGCCTGATTGGCAGCCCATAAGCTGAAGCCGAGTCCCATCAAGGCCCAAAAACTGCGCTCGTACTTCGGACGAATGACGGCGTTCGCCAGCGTCGCCACGATGGCCGCCAGCATCAGCGCGAGACCCAGGATGTCGGAAACCCCGGCCAGTGCGACACTTCGACGCGCGGTCAGCGACACTGCGGCGAAGGCCAGCGTGATCCCAGCCGCCGCCACGAACCATCGATGGCGTCGAAGCAGACTCATCCGCACTAATTTTATGGGAGTTGAACAGAGTTACCGCGTTCGGAACGGCACCAGGGTGGTTACTTCAGTCACCTGACGCCTTGCATTCGGGTGAAAACACGGCTTCGATTATTGCTGTTTTTGCGACTCTTCCTTGGCCAGTTTCACTTTTGCGGCATCGAGTTCTTGCTGCACCTTGGCGAAAGCGTCGGTATCGACCTCGGCCGGGATGGTTTTATTCCACTCCTGAACCGCTCGTTCCCAATGGGCTGCAGCCATCTTCAGCCGTCCGGTTCTCTGATAGAGATCGCCTAGATGCTGCTGCACGGTTGGATCAGAGCCCATGGAAACAGCGGCCTTGGTAAGATTTTCTTCGGCGAGGTCGTATTTTCCAAGCTTGTAGTAAACCCAGCCGAGCGAGTCCAGATACGCCCCATTGCTGGGCTCCGCGATCAGCGCCTGTTTGATGAAATTGAGCGATTCATCGAGCTTCACGCCGCGATCCGCGTTCATGTATCCGAGATAATTGAGCGTGGCGGCGACCTGAGGGTCGGTCGCCGGAAGAGCGGCCACAACCTTCCGGAACTCGGCGTCCGCCTGGTCATAGAGCTTCTGGCGCTGCAGCAAGTCGCCGCGCAAGAACCAGACATAAGCTTTATCGTCGGCGTTGGTCGATAGCTGCTCGGCTTTATCGAGAGCATCCGCTGCATCTTTCCAGCGCTTGGCGCGGCTTTCGATGATGCCCAGCCGTAGGTATACATCGCGATCTTGCGGACCGCCCTTCAGCATGGAGCGAACGTCGGCGACTGCGCTGTCAACGTCGCCAGTATCCGCCAATTGCGCATCGAGCACCATGCGCATATCGCGGTCGTTGGGCAATTTCTGCACTGCTTCTTTCGCCACAGCCGTGGCCTGCGGCCACTGTTTCGCTTCCCGGTACGTGTCGATCATCTCCTGATAGCCGGCGCGGGCGTTGTCATCTCCGCCAATGGTCGCCAGCTTGCGGAAGGTATCGACCGCGGCCGGATAGTTCTGTTGATCGCGATAGATAGTTCCCAGGCGCTCAAGGAAAATGGCTCGATTGTTGCGATCGTCCTGCTGATTGGAGTCGGTTTTCTTCAAGAGATCCTGCAGAAGCTTGATGGCATCGTCATACCTTCCTTGCGCTTCATATACGGCGGCCATGTTATAGGCAACGGCGGCCATATCGGGCACCAGCGCATCCGCCTTCTTCAGGCTTTCAAGGGCCTCGTCGTACTTCGATTCATGACGAAAGATCTCGGCCATGCGCACGTAGGTCTGCGCGTCTTCCGGATTGGAGTCGATGATGACTTTGTATTGCTCGAGGGCGGCGTCATACTGGCCGTCATTCATGTAATTTTCGGCGAGACCGCGGATGGCATCGAGATTATCGCGGTCCAGCATCGTCGCCTTGCGGAATGCGTCAATCGCGTCCTTGTAATCCTTGCGCTGCTCGTAGGCTGTCCCGAGCGCGCTATAGAGCTTCGCGGAACGTGACGCGTCCGGCACCGACTTCAAAACCTGCAGAGCGTGGTTGGTGTCGCCCTCATCGGTATAGAGCATCGCCAGCGTCGTTACCGCTTCCTCCGAATTGGGATCGAGCTTGATCGCCGTTTTCAGTTCGCTTTCCGCCTTCTGCAAATCGTTGTTCAGGCGGTAAAGACGACCGAGGAGAAGATGGTCGTCCACACTGTCTGGTTCGATCTTGATGATCTGTTCGTATTGTTCAATGGCGAGCTTCAGAACGTTGTCAGAACCATTGCCTCCGGGCATGTCGCCGAGCGAACGCAGATAAATTCGTCCGAGAAGCTTGTGGGCTTCGAGGTTGTTGGGGTCGCGCTTGATGATGTCCTGCGCTTCGAGCACCGCATCGCGAATGCGACCAGTTTTTACGTAAAGTTCAGCCAGTCCCGATGTCAGAAATTCCGAAGAAGGATCCGCGTCAATTGCCAGGCGGTATTCTTCAATCGCTTTATTGGCCAGGTCGCTGCGGCCATAGACGGTTACCTGCTCCTCGTACATATGCGCCAGCGCATAGTGATAATAGGCGGTGGCACGATCAGGCTTGTGTACCGTCGATTGCGGCGGGTTTGCCTGCGCCGCATTCGCTTGGGACGCACCGGTCTGCGCGGGCGGGTTGGAACTGGCTTGGGCGGCGGCAAACGATGCTGCCACCGCGATCAAGAGAATCGTTGAGCAGGGACGAAAAATTCTATTCATGATTACCTAACTGTGCACGAGGGCATCCCAACCTCAGCTAGTTGGATGCATAACCGCCGGGGGTAAGGTTCCTCTATTCTATCGCGCTTAGGCCTTGATCAGGAAAGGTATAGTTTGGTCCTGCAGCTGTTTCAGTGCCCAAAGTCCAAGCACACTTGAGCTTCCCTGCTATATGAAAGCCTAAAAAGCCCAATAAGGCCCCTGGCCGCCGGGAGTGTTCTTGCCGTTGATTGCCGTATAGACGTTCCGGCCGAAGAAAAAGGGCAATCCCCAGTCAAAAGTTCCACTGTTCGGCCCTCCCAGCGTAGGAAACACGAAGGCGCTGGGGTCGGCGAACAGCGAATCGGCGTTGCCAATGGTGAATTTTAGCGCTTCCGAAACTGAGCCGGTCGACGCAGGCGTAGCAGAAAGGCCGGTATTCGAAGCCGGACAATAGAAGTTTGCGTTATCGGAGCACTCGGGCAAAGAGGTACTGGTGCTGTCGAGAAAGAAAAGAGCGTTGGATCCGCTGTCGACGAACGCCGGGTACGTCTGTCCCTTGAACCCCGTACTGAATTCCACGTTAGAGTTGATCGGAAAGACCGTGGCGCTACCGAGCGCATTGTTCGATTGCGTGCCAATGCCGAACACGAGCGAACCCGCGACGCTGGAAGCCGTGCTCGTCTGCGGCAGCTCGACGATCACTCCATTGTTATCGGTGGCGAAAGAAGCAACCGGATTCTGCACCTGCTGAGACAGCCCCTCGCTCGTAACGGTGCAGGTCGCGCCCGCGCAATCGTAATAGAGGCCAGGATTCGAACTTCCGGTCTGGGCGCATTGGCTGCCGCAGTCCTGCACCAGCGGCCCAACGCCGAGGATTCCATTGGCTGACAGGCCGCCTTGCCCGTTCTGACCGGTGAGAGTGTCTTGCTCCTGAGTTCCGAATGCAGCCTGGCATACATCGGCCAAATTCGCAAAAGTTCCGTCGATTACCTGGACCGGCAACGCGCTCGCCTTTTCCCCACTGATTGTGATGTCCGCTGTCGCAACCGGGCCCGATGTGAACGCACTGACGAAAGGCGCGCACTCTCCGATCGGATTCCCATCTGATCCGGTCTGATGCGGCAGTGGCAGCGTCAGCGCGCCGCCGCCAGTCGAGGATAGTAGCCGCAGTCCATAGGAACCGGTGTCCACGAGGATTCCGTCGATTACCTGGCAATTTGAACTCGAAGGAACGCACACAGTCACGCTCGTGAAAACGCCATTGGCGTAATCTCCCGCCGGCCCGGAGTTAACTGTGATTGTCTGAACATTCGAAGCGGAAGTTGCAATGGTGTTTTGATGGCTGGAGGAACCACCGCCGCAGGCACTTAAAAAGACCGCAAGTGAAGCGCCCAAAGCAGCCGCCCGAAACTTGGTCCCGTTCGTCACCGGATCGACTCCAGGCTCATGCTGCTGGGCACTTTGTCGGGAAGGTAGGCGCGACCGGAATAATCGCCCATGTGTCCCGACAATTGCACGACCAGGTTCGGCAGCCGAATCGTCGCTGGTCCGTGACTGGCGCGTCCGCTGGGCATCTTCATTGCCTGCTCATATTGTGCATACTGTGAGCCCAGCAACTCGTGGAGATTTGGCGGGTAGGGGCCTTTCCAGGCTACAGCAAATACTGTCCCGGCCGGCGAAACATATTCCCGCACTATCGTACCGGTGGCAGATTGCAATTCGTGCAGCGTGTAGGCGGAGTGCTGCGTGCTTTGCACGCGCGCCTGCATGCGAGTCGCGTCCGCCTGGACGGAAGAGATGCCGCCTCCGAGCGAGGCAAACGACGATAGGCTCAAAAGCAGGGAAGAAGCGAAGAAACCCCAGCTGAGCCCGCGGAATTTACTGCGCGACTGCGTGTTTAGAACCCTTTCAGCGTTGTCGAGAGAGTTGGATTCCTAAGGGACTACTCGGGGTTGCCGTCGCGAATGAGTAGAG
>Ga0335073_10001543_pt1 | contig 30903 bp, 25 predicted proteins | sample Lox_Sample_22_FD_207093 | JGI IMG/M metagenome (GOLD analysis project Ga0335073, IMG submission 207093) | Soil microbial communities from Loxahatchee National Wildlife Refuge, Florida, United States - Lox_Sample_2.2 | ecosystem: Environmental > Terrestrial > Soil > Wetlands | place: USA... | reverse complement strand
TGCTGGCTCGCGATGCTCACTTTGTCGGGCGGAGCCTTTGCCGATAGCGTCAGGGCAACATCGCCGTGTTCGGTGGTTACCTCCAGCTTGCCCGGGGGCTGTTTCCCGCCGGTCGTGACTTCCACGTCGCCGTTGCCTGACTGGACCTGCAGATCGCCTGCCACATCCTCCAGATGAATGTCTTTCGAAGTCGTCATGACGCGGCTGGGGCCGATGAGTTGATCGCCGCGCACCTGGTCGCTGGCGATTTCAAGGCTGCCCGGCACGGAAGCAATCTCCATGTCCGAGCGCGACGTCTTGAAGATCACCGTCTTGGCAATTTTGCTGAGACTGACATCCTCGTAGAAATCGCCGTTCAGGCGGACTGCGCCGGCAACGTCGGCCAGGGTCACATCGTCCACGTGGCCGGTGATATCCACATCACCGGTGATCTGATCTCCCCGGATCGAGCCTTTCTCCAGGCTGATCTGCACCGCGCCTCCGATCGTGTTCAGCGTGACGTCGCCATGCTGCAACGCTAACTTCACATCGGCCTTGCGGTTTTCTACGGTTACATCGCCGCGCTTGCTGGCGATATCGAGCGGCGCTACCGCGGGCACCAGGATGTCCAGGTCGGTCTCAACATTGTGGTCGCCCGCGCCATTGGTGTTCGCGTTCAGCACGACGGAGTCACCGGTCACGGTAATCTCCGGTTTGGTTTCGGAGTTGTACTTGTCGGCCTTGCTCTGGTTGTCGGCGTAAAGCGTCTTGTGAATGACCACGCGGATGGTGTCTCCGTCCGACGGCGTGATGTTCAGGGTGCCGTGGTCGCAGACGACGCGCAGGCTGCCGTGTGCGGGGAAGGCCTGCTCCAGCGTGTCGTTATAGTTATAGGCGTTGCCAAAGATGGGTCCGATATCATCGTCCATCTGGAGCTGGTTGCGCACGCCTCCCCAATCGACGTCGGAGCTGTAATGCGCCGAGATGCCGGCGATGACCAGCAGGATGAGCAGCAAAACCCAGCCTCCGCCGAGACCGCGGCGGCGATTACCGGCCACATGCTCAATCAGGGCGATCACACCCCAGATGATCAGCAGCAGCGGCCACCAGTGTCCAAACCAGTGCCAGAGGGGAACCCGCCAGCCGAGATTCCGAGCCAGGAAAAGCCCACCGATGATGATCAGGATCAGCGGTCCGGCGATCGAGCGCCGATAGCGGTAGGGCGGTGGCACAGGTGCCGGTGGGGGTGCAATCGGCGGATATTGATTGACGCTGGCCATCATGCACCTCCCTTGTTCTCCGGATTCGGCGGCGGAGCCGAAATAAATCCGGCCGGAGCGATCGGCGGCGGTGGCGCGATCGGGCCCGGAGGGGGATACGCCGGAGGATACCCGGGCGTTCCCGGAGGAACCGGCTGATTCGCATTCGGCGGCAGCGGGGCATTATATCCGCGGGGAATGTGGCCGTAGGTCGACGCGCTGCGCTCCAGCAGCATGACCACACCCGGTACGATCATCAACGCCGGCCAGGTGAAGTCGAACCCCATCCAGTGAGCATGGCCCAACTGGTCGAGCAGAAACAGCACGCCTACCGTGATGAGCATGACCGGCCCCATCAAGCCATGGGTGCGACAGCGCGCGCAATTGCAATACGAGTTATATCGGTATCTCATAGAAACCCCCTCACCAGCCTCTCCGTTGGCGCTGCATCAAAATTCGCACGCCGATAGCGATGAGGATGAGTGGCCAGAATCGCCAAATCCAATCAAAGTGCAAAGCCCCTACTTCATCCAGCAGGAACAGCACCCCCAGGCCGATCAGTATGAATGCTCCAACCGGAACTCGCGAACAGGTCTCGCCATCCGCCGGCTCGACCGCTGCCACCGGGGATGCCGGAGCATTCGGATCCAACGGTACCGCTGGGCTGGCGGCGGTCGCACCTCGATTCGGCGGCGCGGATGCGAACCAGTTGTTGATACCCAGCGGGTCGGGTGGAGGAAGTCCCAACTCACGGGCTTTGGCCGTCTTGTAAGCCTCGATCGGCATGTAAACCAGGAACGCCGCGATTGCCAGCCCGAACAGACCGCCGATGTTATCGGTCATCCAGATCAAGGTGGCGAAGATCAGCACGTGAATGAATCCCTTGGCGAACTCGCCGTTATACATGGCGCCGACGCCGGGAATCACTCCGAGAATGGCGGCCACCTTAGGACTGGGCGCGCCCTGAGGCCGTTCTGCCACCGGAGAAACAATGCCCGCAGCCGGCGGCATGGTCGCGCTGAGGTGCGCTGCCAGGCATTCTTCGCAATAGATCACTCCGCGGACATCGCGCGAGCACGTACTGCACAGCGGTTTGCCACAGGTGCGGCAGTAGGCAACCGCGGGCGCATCCGGATGATTGGCGCAGTTCATACGGTTCTCCTCGTCTGCCGGGCCTGAGGAAGGTTGTGGAGTTGTGCCCCGGGTTCGTGTCCGGCCTTTTCGGACGCTAACCTGGGGAGCGGGAAGGCGGCCAGTTCGGGGCCACCTTCATCTCGGCCATAGGTATGGTGATCGCGATTCTGCTGGCGATTTTCCGACTTCGAGGGATTCTTCGGCGCCGCCGCCGGAGCCTCCGGTTGCGGTTGTTGTGGTTGCTGCTGCATGTCCTGCGTGTTATCCGGAGTTGCGGCGCGGCGCAGATCGCGCACCCGCGACTCAATCTCATAGACCAGGCGCATGTTGTCGTAGTAACGCATTACGCGCGCCTGGGTCGCGTAGTACGTCTTGGTAATGCCCTTGGAACTCAGGTCCCAATGCCGGATATCGGCGAAGTGGAAACCGGCGATCCCCAACAGCATGGTGATCGAGAAGAACGCCATACCGAAAGACATGGCGAAGCGCGGCGTCGCAACGCCGGCGAAGATGGGAGCCAGCCGGCCTTTCAACCGCTCCAGCCAGCCTTCGCCCCGCGGCTTCACCGCCTGATGCTCCGAAGGCAGCGCTCCGATGGTCTGCGCCAGGATGTTATGCACCAGGTTGCGCGGCGGCTCAGCTTCGCTGAGGCCTTGCAGCCAGTGCATGCCGGCCCGCGCTTCCTCGACCATCGCGCGACAGGTGGGGCAGCTCTGCTGATGGGCCTCAAAGGCGGCCAGCGTTGGGCCGTGCAGCGCACCGTCAAGCGCTTCCGCCAGAAGGGCTTCCACTTCGACGCAGTGCATTCCGGATTGGGTCTCGCCTGGCATCATCCCGCCTGTTTATACGTACGTTGCAATAGCCTTGCCAGTTCCGTTCGTCCCCGATTTATGCGGCTCTTCACAGTACCTTCAGGCACACTCAGCACTTTGGCAATATCCTTGTAGTCCAAATCCTGCAAATCCCGCAGGATAACCGCCTCCCGCAGTTCCGGCGAGAGCCGCCGCAGCGCCTCGTGCACCAATTGCTGCGTTTCTTTGCTGCGCATCCGCGACTCCGGGCTGGCCGCCTTGTCCTCCAGTTGCTCGGCCAGGGTCAGACCATCTTCCTGGCTGGCCGGCGCTGCGTCCAGCGAATCCGTGATGCGGTCGTACTTCCCCTTGCGAAAGTGGTCCACCAGCAGGTTGCGCGTTACCGTGGTTACCCAGGTCATGAACGAAGCCCGCGAGGTGTCGTATGTGCTCAACGTGCGATACATCTTGATAAACACTTCCTGGGTCAGATCCGACGCGTCGTCGGGTGAGCCGGAAAACCGGTAGCAGATGTTGTAAATCCTCCGATGATACTGCTGAACGATTTCCTGCCACGCCCCGGCGTCGCCGGACACACAGCGACGGACAAGCGCATTGACAGCCTGGATGTCGTCCAATCAGTACTCCCAAGGGGCGTGACTCCTGGCCCAAATCCAATGTAGTACTAAGACCTAATACGCAGAAAAGAGACCAGCAGTTCGTCCAATCGCAGCGCGCCCGATTGCGATTCGCCCGGTAATGTTCCGCGATTGCGCCAAGATTGTAGCAGGGGAGAACCTGTCTGATACGTGGCCCCGTCGATTAAGGCCCGGTAGTGATCTTGATCTCGAACAGCTTCGGCCAGAGCTTGCCGGTAATGAACAGCCGGTTCTTTACCGGGTCGAAGGCGATGCCGTTCAGCACCGCGTCGGGGCTGGGCAGCTGCGCCTTGTCAATGACGCCGCTGAGATCAATTCGCCCCAAGATTTTTCCGGTGCGCGGCGAGATGCGCACGATTTCGTTGGTCTCCCAGATATTGGCGTAGATCTCGCCGTGGATGTACTCCAGCTCGTTGAGGTTCGCGATCTCGTGGCCGTGCTCGTCGGTGACGCGGATGCGTCTGGTCTCGTGAAACGTCTTCGGGTCGAGAAAGCGCAAATATGCGCTGCCGTCACTCATGATCAGCTCTTTATCATCATGTGCCAGGCCCCACCCCTCGCCCGGATACTCCATGGTGCGCAGCAGCGAAAACGTGAAGCGGTCGTACACAAAGGCTTTGTGCGATTTCCACGTCAGCTGAATCAGTTCGTTGTCCCAATTGGTAAGGCCCTCGCCAAAGTACTCGGCCGGCAGCTTGTACTCCTGGAGAACGTGGCCGGTGTACAGGTCCACCATGCGCAGCGAAGAACGGCCGTATAGCCCGGTGCTCTCGTACATATGCCCATCGACGAAGATCAGGCCCTGGGTGAACGCATTGGGATCGTGGGGATAGGCGTGAACGACTTCGTAATGGTCCTCGCGGGCTGCGACCGGCGATTGCGCAATTGCATGGACGGCAGCCAGGCAGAGCAGCGGGAGACAGAGCGCACAGCGTGAAAGCATGAATGCTCAAGCCTATGCGAAGTGGGGCTGGACGTGCAAACGCTTTTCGGGACGAGGGTGAAGAGAGTTCCTCGACGATCACCGCTAGCAACCGGCGGCGGTGGGCAGCCGGAAATCGCTCCCCGCACTATAATGGTGGCTCGAGGCGAACAGCCGTCGCACCCGCTTTTGAATCCCTTCAATCTCGCCTCGCATCAACGCCAACTGGAGGAAAGATCAGAATGGCATTCGAAGTTCCACCGCTGCCCTACGATTATTCTGCCCTCGAACCCTACATCGACACGCAAACCATGCACCTGCATCACGACAAACATCATCAGGCGTACGTCACCAACCTGAACGCCGCGCTGGAGAAGGCTCCCGAGCTGCAGAAGCTCAGCGCCGAAGAGTTGCTCAAGAGCCTGGACAACGTCCCGGAGGCGATTCGCGGCGCGGTGCGCAACAACGGGGGCGGCCACGTGAATCACAGCATGTTCTGGAAGATCATGGCGCCCAATGCCGGCGGCGATCCCACCGGCGCCATTGCCGATGCCATCAAGAACACCTTCGGCGACTTCAACAGCTTCAAGGAAAAGTTCAACGACGCCGGACTCAAGCAGTTCGGCAGCGGCTGGAGTTGGCTGGTGCGCGACCGCGGCGGCAAACTGCTCGTCATGAGCAGCCCCAACCAGGACAATCCCATGAGCCAGGACTTCTACCCCATCATGGGCAATGACGTTTGGGAACACGCCTATTACCTGAAATATCAGAACCGCCGCGGCGACTACCTGAAGGAGTGGTGGAACGTGGTGAACTGGGCGGAAGTCAACAAACGCTTCCAGGACAGCCAGAAGTAATCCCGAACTTTCACGAACTGAAAAGGGTGCCCAAGAGCACCCTTTCTTTTCGTTTAAAGCCATAACGACAATCACTGGAGCCGCCCATCGGGGCCGTGCCGGGTTTATACTCGCACGCGAGTGTGACGCGCAGCCTGGGTCAAACGCCCACAGACACTTGCCGGAAGCTCGAGCCGTTGTGAACGTGTGCCTGTCCCGAGGCCATCGATGCAAGGGAATCGCCTGACGATTCTGCGCTGGCCGGCCGCCATGGTGCTAACCGGGCTTAGCCTTCGCGTGCTCTACATCCTGGTTACTCACTGCTACCGCTTTGGCCCCGAGCATTGGTCCACCTTTGAAATGGCGACCTTGGGCCATTCGCTCGCGAGTGGCCGGGGTTTCGCTCTGGCCGAAGGCGCCGGTCCTTCCGCCTGGACCGCTCCGGTTTATCCGTACCTGATAGCCTTGGCATTTCTCATTTTCGGCGTCTTCTCGCCAGCTGCTGCCTTCGCGCTGCTCCTGGTGAATAGCGTCTTCGCGGCACTTACGAGTTGGACCATTTATCGCATTGCGCGCCGCCTGTTCACGGAGTCCGTTGCCGTCTGGTCGGGATGGATTTGGGTACTTCTACCCAGCAGCATCTACTTTGCCGTGTATTGGTTCTGGGAGACCACTCTTTCCGCCTTCCTGTTGAGCTTGTTGTTTCTGCTCACTCTGCAGATGGCGAACGAGAACCGGCCCCTGTTCTGGTGCGGCTATGGATTCCTATGGGGCCTGATTGCTCTCATCAACACTTCCGCGGTGGCTTGGCTGCCTTTTGCTGGATGCTGGCTGGTGTACCAGCTGCGTTGCCGACAGCGGCCCTACCTACGGGCGGTCGTTCTGGGTTCCGTTGTTTTCTGGCTGACGCTGACGCCCTGGCTGGTGCGCAACTACGTGGTCTTCGGCGAACCGCTGGTGCGCGGAGATTTCGGGGTCGAACTCCGCGCCGGCAACAACCCGCAGGCCCAAGGCTGGTGGGTCGCCACCTATACCTATAACAATCCTGTGCTGGCACGACAGTACAGGAGCATGGGGGAATCAGCCTACGTCGCTGAGCAGGGACGTGAGGCAAGGAAATGGATTGCGGAGAATCCGCACAGATTTCTAGTCGTCAGCCTTCGCCGGTTCGTCTTCTTCTGGGCGGGAATCCCTCACCATGGGATCGCGAAGATAGAAAATGTTTTTTCGCTCGCATTCTCGCTTCTGGCAGTGACAGGCTTGGTGCTGGCCTGCAAAAGAAGAATACAGGGTTCGTTTCTGTTTCTCAGCTTGCTGCTGTTCTACCCGATGGTCTACTACGTTACCTTTCCCACTCCACGATACCGGCACATCATTGAGCCGGAAATGCTGATGCTGGCGGTTTCAATTCTCGCCTGGGGCAAGGCGCGATTCCTGCCGCAGAAGTCAAACCCAGCGTCTGTTGCCGGAAAAACCTATGCACCCGTCTCAGGGACGTGAAAGCGGAATGGTGTACCTGCTGTTATGGGAAAATTCGCAAGAAGTCAGGCTCCCGAATCTTTCGGGAGCCCGCGTCTTTCACACTCGTCAAGACGATTGCAGTTCAGGCAGCGGCACCCTAATTGATACGGATGCTCAGGTTCTGGGTATACAACCCGGCGGTCGGGCACTCCTGGTCCGCCACTTGCACGGTGAACGCATACCATCCACCACGCTGGTTCGGATCAAAGCCGCTGATCACTCCTGTAGTGGGATTCAGGGAGAATCCTGGCGGCAGACTGCCGGCTACGATGCTCCAGGCGTAAGTGCCATAGCCACCCGTCGCCGTCAGTTGCTCACTGTAGTAGTTGTTCAGCGTGCCCGGCGGCAAGCTGGTGGTCGTAATCCCCAGTGCTGGGAGAGTGTTGATGGTTAGGCTGCCGTATTCGGTATAGGTGCGGCTGGTAGCATCCTTTACCTTGATCGTGGCCGAAACCCCGCTATCGTTGTTGACCGCGCAACCGCTGATGGTGGCGTCGGTAGGGTCGCTGCTCGCGATGGTCAGGTTGGCTGGCAGCGTTGCGGACCAGCTGTAGGGCGGTACGCCGCCACGAGCTTGTACGGTTACCGGCCCATACGGCACGTTATAGGTTGCTGGCGGCATCTGCGATACCAGGGTCAGGATCGTCAGTTTTGCGCTGGCGAAATAACCATTGAGATCGTAGAGAAGGTTGGTAGGAGCGCTGGCGTAGGCGGAGATTTCTCCGTGCGCGCCGGCGGCAACGATCGCCATATTGGAAGTGACCGATCCGTCCAGATCGACAATGGTCGAGGGCAGCGGCATCTGCTCGCCAAACCGCCAAATGGGGAAATAACCCAAACCGGCTTCCGGCAGAACCGTCGCGTTCAGCAGGAATGCGTCAATCGACGGATTGATCTGCCTTGTGGGCAGCGTCGAAATACATCCACCCTGCGCCTGAAAGATGTAATCCATTCTGTTCTGGAACGGATAAGGACGGGTATCCAGACCACGGCAGGGTGTGATCATATACAGTGCGTCGCCGTCCGGATCACCAAATCCGCGCTGTCCCTGCAGCGTCTTGGGACCGAAATAACCAACCATATCGACTTCAACATTGGTATCGGCGCCATAGGCGTAGAGCGAAATCGCTCCGGTAACGGCCGGAACGATCGCCGCATTGGCCACGGCCGTACCGGTGGTTGCGTTGAGCAGTGAAGTGGAGGGCTGCGCCAAGGCAGAGTCCCACACCGTCAAGTAGCCCAAAGAAGCTCCATTGACCGGGGTGGCAATGACGTTCAGCGCATAGGCAGTTGCATCCGCTGGAATGGTGCAGTTCGGGTTATTGTTCACCTGGAAGCTGCGCCCCACGCCATTCTGTAACGCTGGTCCACCCAATCCGTTATTGCTGGGAGGATTGACGGTGTTGACCAGTTCGCAGACATTCCGCAGCGGATAGTAGTAGAGGGCATCACGATTGCCCGGCGCCACGAAATATCCCGAAATGTCCATGACGATGTCGGTGGCGTCGGAGGCAAAGATATCGATCGCGTTGTTGTTGCCGGCTCCTACAATCGTGCCGACAGCCTTAATTCTGCCGTCGTACGCATTCAGAGTGGAGATGTTGGGCTGCGTCATTCCGTCCGGCCAAACTGTGACATAGCCCATCGGTCCGGTCGGTACCGCCGTGATGTTCAGGGCATACGCCAACGCCGTGTTCGGAATCTCGCAGCTGGGGTCTTGAGGAATGTTGACGACCATGGTCGTGCCGCCGGCCATAGTTCCGGGGTTGCCGGACCTTGTATCCATTAAGCGGCATGGGCCGGTGGAAATAAATGTTAGCGGGGTCTGGGCCCATGAAACGCAGGCCAGAAGAACAAAGAAGAGAAGAACAAAACAAACCTGGGAACGGCTCATTGAGTTTCTCCTTTATCGCTAGATAGGAGGATCTTTAGGATGCGAAGTGGTTAGGTGCCTCATTACCTGAACCTTTCGTGTGGTGCCCCTTTACTGTTGGCCGGACTATAGCCAGCATTGGTGGTCAGTGTCTGTGATAACAATGAATTGCTTGCAAAAATAAGCTTGCCCGGTTCCATATACGGATAACTGGGCTTCTTGGTGGCAGGTAGTGAGATAGGAGGTTAGTACCTTTGAGCTAATCAGGTGGATAGAAGGTGTATAGCTTTACCCAGGATGGCATAGCCACTCCTAGTCAAGCGGATTGGCCGCGATACAGAACTTATGTAAGGGGTGCCTCGGCTGCCCCCTTCGCTTGGTGCTGTCACGTCTTGAGCGAGTCGGCGACGCGTGCCACATGCGCCGCCTTTTTCTTGATCTCCTTCAATTCAGCTTCCGCGGTCAGCCAGTCTCCTTCCGCATGACCTCCCTTGGCTCCGCGCTGCTGATAGATCTCATACGCGCGTTCCCGGATCCGTTGTTCGGGCACCGTGGCGTCCATGTGTTTAGTCTGATCGGAAGAAGACGAACCTGATTCACGGTGATCCATGCCTGCCTCCTCAAGATTCTGCTGCCGCATTGGTCCTCAAAAGCTGTGACGTTCCTTGCCCGCTTATTCAAGTTAGACTCGCGCCTGGAGGCGATTGGTTGCACTTCTCCGCGCACCGGATTTTTTGTGTCGCGCACCATCTCAAGTGCACATATTCAAAGTGGTTCGGTTGCTCCTGTTGATTGGAGTGGCGGAAGCGCTTCTTACGCCGAGTTTGCTGCCCAACGCTGGAGGGCCTGGGTCACCGCCCCCGGTCGCTCCAGCGTGGTGAAGTGTCCCGAGTCGTCGATGAGGATCAATTCCGCGCCATGTATCTCGCGTGCCAGAGTTTCGTGCGCCGCTGGAGTGGTGCGGCGGTCTTCGCGTCCTCCGATCACAAGGGTGGGACAAAGTATCTTGTCCAACTTCGAGAACGGCGCGGTGAGTGCCAGCAGCGCGCGCATCTGGCGCAACCCCGCTTCCTCGCCGACCGAGTGCGCCATCACCATGAAAATGTCCCTCAGTTCCTGGTCCTGGGCCCGGCGCGGGGCAACATACGCCAGATATGTCGTTTCAAGGTATTCTTCGAAGCGGCCCTGCTCGATCGTCGCAATTGCCTGATGGAAGGCAACGACCGAAGGCGGAAGCAATCCGCCGTGAGTGGCGCTCAGCAGCGCCAGGCGCTCCACGCGTTCGCCGGCGGTACACATGATCTGCAGTGCAACCTGGCTTCCCAGTGAGAATCCGGCTAGCGAAAAACGAGCAGGCGCAGTTGCCAGAACCGTCGTCGCCATCGCGGCGATGGTCGCCTGCTGGGTAATGTCGGCTACGACGACATCGTGCTCCTGTGACAGGCCCGCGATCTGGGCGCTCCACAGCCTGCGATCGCACAGCACTCCGGGAATGAGAAGGATCGTCGACATGCCTTACCAGCTCCCGCGCACCCTCTCGATCAGCTTTTGCAGATCATAGCCTGCTTCATCCTTACGAACGGTTTCGACGTTCTCGATGTTGTCCTCTTATGCAGCAGGATTGCGGCAACATCGGCGAACCATGATCAGAGTAGCGAAGTTTGTTGTGTGATACTACTACAGCGAATGAGATTCATGGAGGCCGGATGAAGTCAGGGGCGATAGTGATGGTCGCGACGGCGGTGCTGATATTTGTCGGTTCCGGTGTGGCCGGCGGAAAGAAGGAGTCGCAGATTGCCCGCGGTGAGTATTTGGTGAAGGGCATCGGAATGTGCGGCGATTGCCACACGCCGTTCACCCCAACCGGCGGCTTCGTCATGGACAAGTGGCTGCAGGGCAAGAAGCTGGAGTTCGGGCCGCTGTTCCCGATCCCTATCTGGGCTGACACTGCGCCGAACATCGCCGGGTTGCCTGGCTGGGACACGGAGAAGGCCGTGCAGTTTTTCATGACCGGCCTGGCGCCGAATGGAGCGCCGGCGCGGCCGCCGATGCCCGGGTATCACATGGATCGCGCCGATGCTGAAGCCGTGGTGGCCTATCTGCAATCGTTGAAGTAGAAGAACAGTGGTCAGTGGCTAGTCGTTGTGAGAAGAAGCCTGGATTACAGGCTGCACTCTGGCCCCTGGCCACTACTCACTGGCCACTCTTTTCACGATCTGCTCCACCGCCTCTACCACCTCGTCAATCTTCATGTGCGTGCTGTCCATGACGACGGCATCGGGAGCAGGATATAGCGGCGATGCCGCGCGCGTGCGATCGCGCTGGTCGCGCGCCAGAATCTCCGCCTGAATACGGCGGGCTTCTTCGCCTGAAAGAGATCCGTTTTGCAGGAAGCGGCGTTCGGCGCGCACCGTCGGGTCCGCGTCGAGAAAGATTTTGACGTCGGCGTTGGGGAAGACAACCGTTCCGATGTCACGGCCCTCCATGACCACGCCGCCCTGGGCGCCCATCTCGCGCTGGCGTGCCACCATCAATCGCCGCACCACCGGATGCGTGGATACACGCGAGGCTGCCGCGGTGACGTCCGCTTCGCGTATCCGCTGCGAGACATCGCGCCCGTCGAGCAGCACGCGATTGCCGTCGCCGCTCGGTTCCAGCTGAATCGTCGTCGATTCGGCCATCTGCCGTAACAACTCTTCGTCCTCTAGCGGGACGTGTTGTTCCAGCGCCTTCAACGCCAGCGAGCGATACATCGCGCCGCTCTCCAGATTCACGTAACCGAATTTTCTCGCCAGTCGCGCGGCGATGGTGCTTTTGCCCGATCCTGCCGGTCCGTCAATGGCGATCACCAGCTTGCGCACGCTGCTCATTCGTGGTGCGAGTCCTCGGGTGGAGTGGGCGCTGCAACCTTCTTCGACGTTTGTGCAGGTTGCGAGGGGCCGGGGCGGCTTGCTCGCCTCATCCGCGACCGTAGAGGCCGCGGTTCGCGGGCGGGTTTGAATTCCTGAGGCGGCGAGGCGGGCACGGACGCGCTCTGGAGCATGACCCGTCCGCCGACGTGCACGAAACTGAGCTCGCGCGCCGCCTGCAGCGCATTCACCGCTTCGCGCACGCGCGCCCGTCCTACAAAGTGGGAGAACAATTGCTCCAGCTCCTCCTGCGAAACCGCGACGACGCAGTCGACATACTTCGAAACCAGGGCGGTCAGCGCCTCCACCAGCGAAACCTGCACACCTTCTTTCACTGCCTCCGGCGCCCAGCGAAACAGCACGTCCCAGAAGACGCCCTCATCCGGCTTGTAGTCGACGCGCGTGATTCGCAGCCTGGCCCAAAGTTCCTCCAGCGCGCGATCCAGTGCCGCCTCGGAGATGTCGCCGCCCAGCAGTTCGCGCAAGCGGTGTTTGGGAATCGGACCGGATGTCTTGATGTGTTGCAGCGCGTGAATGGCCAGCGGCGAATATTCCGAACGCGAGCCCGCCTTGGGCATCTGTCGCGGGTTGCGATCACCCACCAGTCCATAGAAAAACGGAAACACCGCCGCCGAGACGATGAAGTTGTTCTCGGGAAAAATGTTCGCCTCGAATGCGGCCCTCTCGCGCAGCAGGCGGACCATCAGCTCCTTCACTGCGCGCGCATCGCGATCCGCGAAGGCCATCTGGGCGGTCGGCAACTTTTCCTCGCTGCCTTTGTAGGCGCCAATGAAGGTGGGTAACAGCACCGGAGGCCGCTGCGGGTAGAGCAGACAAAAGCCAACCGTGTCGATGAATTCACGCGCTTCATCGAGCGTGCCAACCGCTCGCCCGTTCAGCCGCCATCTTTCGCGGCGCAGTTCATGGAGTTGATCGTCGTGCATAGAAAAAAGCAATTCGAAATCAGCAACTGGCGATTCGTGACTAACAGCCAGTGATCCAGGATCCAGGAGCGCCACCCGTTTCATCGAGTTTCGAATCTGAAGGAGAAGCCAGCTGCTCATTGCGGGCTGCTAGTGGCTGGCTTTCAGATCCGTTTAAACGCCTTCTGAATGTCCTTTACAGAGTATCGCAGAACCACGGGGCGCCCATGTGGACAGCTCATAGGGCAGTCGGTCTTCGCCAGCTCTGCGAGCAGCCACTCCATCTTGTTCTGTTCCAGTGGCATATTGACCTTGATGGCAGCGTGACAGGCGATGCTGGCTGCGATGTTCGTGCGGATGCGATCCAGGTTCAGCACCTGCTCCTCGCGCTCGAACTGTTCCAGGATCTCGTGCAGCAGATGCTCGACGTCGCTGGCCGAAACCCCAGCCGCAGTGGTTTTCACCGCAATGGTGCGCGAGCCGAACGGTTCCACCTCGAAGCCGTTGCGGTTCAGCTCGTCGGATACCTCGGCGAAGACCGCCATCTGGCCCGGCGTGAGCTCGACGATCAGCGGCATCAGGAGCTGCTGGCGCTCGGGCGATTCGGCCAGGCGCTGCTTGCAGATCTTTTCGAACAGGATGCGCTCGTGCGCGACATGCTGATCGATGATCCACAGCCCCTGCGGATTGATCGCCACGATGAACGAGTCGCGAATCTGCGCCACGGGCTTCAGCGAAGCCAACGATTCCAGCCCTGCGGGAGCATCCTCGTCGGCGACCTCCGGCGAGCAGCCGTTGCCGCGCACTGCACTTGGAGCGGCGGCGCTGCCAAAAGTTTGTGGGCCGAAACGCGCAACCGGAATCGCCGCATTCGCCTCGACCGTAAATCCGCTGCCTTCGAATTGCAGCGGTGCGGTGAACGGCGGCGGATCCTGGGTGCGCAGCGCAAACGCCGCATCGGCTTCCGGGATATGCAATTCGCTGGAGCCGACATCGCGCGCGCTGGGCGTAAGCGAAGGAGAAGCCGACGGCGTCGCGCGAATCTCGGTCATGAACGATGGCACCGGCCGAGACTGCATCAGCCGCGCGCGTACCGAATCGCGAATGAAATCGTGCAGCACCGCCGACTGGCGGAAGCGCACCTCGACCTTAGACGGATGCACGTTCACATCGACTTCGGTCGGCGGCATCTCCAGAAACAACAGCACCACCGGATACACCGTCGGCGGGATGATATTGCGGTACGCCTCGGTGAGCGCGTGCTGCACCAGCCGGTCGCGAATCAGCCGGCCATTGACGAAGATGAAGATGGAAGTGCGATTCAGTTTTTGGATTTCCGGCCGCGAGATGAAGCCATGCAGTTTTACCTCGCCGTTTACCACCTCCTCGAGTTCTTCCGACTCGCTTCGCCGCCACGGTGGTGGTTTCGGCAATCCAATTCGCTCCAACGGCAACAGCGCGGCCAGCGGTATCAGCTGATCCAGCGTTTCCTTGCCGAAGACCTGGTAGATGCGCTGCGCGTGGTCGGGTACGGGCGGCGCAACCAGGATCGCGTGGGTCGCCGAATGCAGCTCCCAATGCATCTCGGGATGCGCCAGCGCGTAATGCGTCACCAGCGACGCAATGTGCGAAAGCTCGGTCGATTCGGCCTTAAGGAATTTCCTTCGCGCCGGGATGTTGAAGAACAGGTCGCGGACGGTAATACACGTACCCAGCGGCAGGCCGGCCTCTTCGACGGTGAGAATCTTGCCGCCGGCAATCTCGATCACCGTACCGGCTGCGTCCTCCGGCGCGTGCGTCTCCAGTCGCAGCCGGCTGACCGACGCAATCGACGGCAGCGCCTCGCCGCGGAAGCCGAGCGTGGCGACGTTCAACAGATCGTCGGCATTGCGGATCTTCGAGGTGGCATGGCGCTCAAAGGCGAGCATGGCGTCGTCCCGCACCATGCCGCAGCCGTCGTCGGTGATCTGGATGAGCTTCTTGCCGCCGGCCTCGACGCTCACCCGAATGCGCCGCGCACCCGCATCCAGCGCATTCTCCAGCAGTTCCTTGACCACCGAGGCCGGCCGCTCCACCACTTCGCCGGCAGCGATCTTGTTGGCTACATTTTCCGAGAGAACGTGGATGCGACCCATCGAGTACTACGTTACATGAGGGCAGTGGATCCTGGTTAGTGGATAGTGGGCAGAAGGAGAAGGGTGGTTTTAATCCGATTTTCGTTCAGCCCGCCGCCAGTCCGTTGCGCGTACTTTCAAGCGTGTGGACAACGGACTCTTGCGGCAGCTTGCGGATGATGGGTTCAATGATCCATCCTAAGCCGAGCGGAATGTCGCGTGTCAGCGAGATAGCGCGACACTCGATGTGAACTCCCGAACTGCCTTTTTTCTCGTCAAACTTCCAGTAGGAACACAGCCGCCACAGAAATCCGTATCCGGTGTCCGGCTCCGCCACCCGCTCCCGCGGCGTGCCCGCTTCCTCGACCTCCGCAATCCGGGTTGTGTGGGAGCGGCAGAACCAACGTCTGGCCTCAATCGCCGAGTACTGGACATCGTGATCGGTGTCGAGCACCACGGTAATGATCTTCTTCTTCAACAGGCGCAGAAAGATCTGGAAATGATTATTGTCGTGGCTGATCAGCTTCGAATCCATCACGTCGGGTTTGTAGATTTCCTTGTGATGGTCATAGTTCTGCACCAGCGCCAGCACCTGCTCGACGCTGACATTGGGCACGAAAGCCGCACCCACCCAGTCATGAATCAGCCCGTTGGGAAGTTTCAGCGGTCCATCGCCCGACCATAACTGCGCTACGACGGCACCCTGCCTTACCTGTTGCGCCCGCTCGGAGTTGAGGTCAGACCAGAGAAATGCGCCCTGCCCATTGAGGCATGGTTCCATGGCTGCTTCCGCAGTGCGAACGTATTCCTCGAAGGCCTGCAGAGTTCGCGGCTTCAACGTGACCACATTTACGGTCTGCGCCATGAAGCACCATGCCGAAAGAGTAACCGCCCGGGAAGCTTTCGCGGCGCGACGGCAGCCGAAAGCGTCCCCGGCAAATCTGAATCTTAAGCTGCGACGCTCAACGATACTGCGCCATCTCCGGAGCAACGAAGGCCCATCTCCGCCGTCTCACCTGCCGGCAGCGCCCGGCTTCGACTTCTTGCCGCCGAGGACCGTCCCCGCCGGTTGGCCATTATTGCTGACCGAGAACAGGTAATCCTCAATCTCATCCGCCCGCTCATCGGCATCGTGATAGCCCAAATCGATCAGCTCTCGCGTGTACTTGGAGGTAAACAACAGATAGCTCATCAGGTCCGAGCACGATGCCGCATCCCGTCCGAGGCCGTTCACAAAATACTTGATCAGATATGGCATGTCTTTCTGATGATGTGCCGCGACCTCGGTGAGATTCACGGAAGGCGCAACGAGCATCACGGTCAAGGGGCGCATCTTCTCGCATCCTTCCACGGTCTGCGTGATGTGGCCGTCTTCGAGCAGCCGGTTCAACCGTTCCAGGTGCTCGATGTCGGTAGCCAGATGATCGAGAAACATCACATTAAACAGCACCCCCAGTACCTGCGCCAGCGACGGATCCTTCAGGCCTGAGGCCTGGTCCTGATGCTCGAGGTTCTCACAGCGAACACCGATGGCGAAGACCTTCTGGGCGCCCAGGCGAATGATGGGACTGAGCGGCTGCTGCAGGCGCAGGCAGCCGTCTCCGAAGTAGGCCGCCCCGCGACCGGTTTGCAGCCGTACCGGCTGAAACACCAGCGGGATCGCCGCCGAGGCACAGATGTGATCGACGGTGATCTTGGTCGCGAGGGTCACGCGCCGGCTGCGGTTCCAGATCGGGTGTCCTTTTTTGCCTTGGATAAAGAGGAAACTCATCCCGGAGTTGTAGTTCGTCGCCGAGATGGCCAAGGCGTAGAGATGACCGCGGCGAATGTTCTCCTGGATGCGGTTGCAATCAAGGTGTGCGCTCAGATAGCGGCGCAATGGACTAGCGTCGAGGAACGAACGCGCATTGCCTCCACCCATTACCCCGCCGAAGGACAAATCGAGAATCCAGATCAGCGAATTGTGCGCCTGCGAAACCAGGTCGCAGCGGAAAACTTCCGCCGGCTTGAGGTTCGCCCACAGGTTAGCGACCACCTTGGTAGCGTGGGAAAACTCGTTGCTTCCCGCTGCCAGCGCGGCTCCATTCACCGCTCCCGCCGACGCACCACCGATAATCGGAAAAGGATTACCGTGGCTCTGCACGCGCGGCATCTCCCCAATCCGCTTGAGAACCCCAGCCTGATAGGCTCCCCGAGCGCCGCCGCCCGTCATCGCCAAGCCCAGAACTTTGTCCGCCACTACGCGCATCGTGTACCCCGGTAGGGTGGTTGTCAAGGGACTGCAGCACACGAGGGTGTGCGCGCGGAACGTCAGCTAAAAGGCCTCTGAGCTCTATCGGTTGGGGTCTAGTGAAACTCGTACACCTCGAGAAATCCGTGGCGAACAATTGCCACCTGATGACCATCGGGCGAGAGCGCGGGACGGCTCAGCGAACCGGTATAGGGACGTGGGTCCCACACCAGGCGGAAGTGGGACTTACCGGTCGCGATTTCGCGCACGTTAACCCGCTCCCGATTAAATGGCTGCTCGACATTGAAGAAGTTCAGGAATGAGCTGAAGCCTGTATAGCCCGCATCATGAAAGCAGAAACGTGAGCCGGAAGCGGCGGTGGAAACCTCGGCGACATACGATCCGGCATCAACCGGTAGGCGAAACAGGACTTTGCCCTCGAGCGTTGTAATGGCGAGCTGTTGCTCGGCCTGCAATGCCGCGATCGTGTTTGCGTCGAGGAAGCGCGCGTCGGGCCACACACCCGTGCTGACCCCGTCAAGCACCAGTTGCGGCTCCGGCTTGTCGGCGAGCTTGACGTACAGCTTGCCTTTCTGCGCGTAAAGATAACCAGTGTCACCGGGAATCACTCTAGGCTCGTTTACGCCGAAGGACTGCAGCTCCGCCAGCGTTTTGCCATCCAGCAGTTTCTCCTCCAAACGTCCCCCGGCGGCGATTCTGGATCCCAGTGGCGACAAATAGAAGCGTGCCCGTGCATTCACCGGTTTGCCGCACTCCAAGCCAATCGAGCAGGGCTGCAATCCCGCACGATTCAGCAGGAAGAACTGCCCATTACCGACCGACTGCACCGAGTCCTTTGCTTTCTCCACCGGCATCTCGACTGAGTTGCGCAAAGTGCGCTGCTTGATATCGAACAGGAGCAACTTCGACTCCGGCAGGTCGGAAGGCTCTTGATTGTCCTCGCCGTAGCTTCGCGTGTTGATGGTGACCAGAAGCAAGTCGTTGGAGAGGAAGCTGATGTCTGTAAAGCTGCCCACGATGCGGCCCAGCGAAGCGGTGGGAAAGCCGAGTGGTCGCAGGTCCTGCCGGAAGATCGGCCGCGGCCCGGGAACAACATGGCAGGCGGAGCTCGCGAAAATGCCGGCTGTGAGAACAGCGCTGCTCAGAGCGCGGACCATAGATCGAGAGAGACTTCGCATTGCGTTAGCGCTATCCCGAATTAGACTCTATTGGCCGCCTTTAGCGCGCCGAGAACCGATAAGTTTTGTAAAGGTCACGCAGTCTTCGGCTTAACCGGGGCGGGGAAAAAGTACAACTCCGACAGCTTGATTGTCCGGGAGGCTGCCGGGAGAGCGCATCGTTTCCTATTTATCTCGAAGAACGTGGCCGCCAGTCGACGCAAGCGCGGTTTCGATTTTGCCCGAATTGTCATGGCGAATGCGATTGCCGGCAAGGGACCGTAACCTTCGAGCGCTGCAAAATTCATCTGCCGTTCACGATCCATTCATCATTCGACGTATCTCGGCGTAGTACCTTTCGCCAACAAGTCTCCTGTGTAGGACGACTCAACAAACTGCTGCAAGAAGAGGATTCAAGCATGGCGACTGCCTCGCCGCTTTCCGCCGCACCCACACCGGCGCCCACAACTACTGCGGTACACGCCAAGTTGTCCAAGTCTCCGGGGAAGGCCGGCTCAGCCATTTTCCTCATCGTGCTTGCCATCGGCTTTGTGTACGCCGCTTATCACCTGATCTCGGATCTGGAAGTCGTCCACTCACCGTCGATTTATCCCTTCTTGCTGTTGGGAATCGCGCTGCTGGTGGCTCTTGGATTCGAGTTTGTGAATGGCTTCCACGACACAGCCAACGCCGTTGCGACCGTGATCTACACGCACTCGATGGATCCGCACATCGCGGTCGCGTGGTCCGGGATGTGGAACTTCCTTGGCGTCGTGCTCTCGACTGGAGCGGTCGCATTCGGCATCATCTCCTTGCTGCCGGTCGAGCTGATCCTCCAGGTCGGCAGCGGCGCAGGCTTTGCGATGGTCTTTGCGCTGCTCACCGCGGCCATTATCTGGAACCTCGGCACCTGGTATTTCGGCATTCCCAATTCCAGTTCGCATACGCTGATCGGCTCGATCATTGGTGTCGGTATCGCCAATCAGCTTATGCAGGCGCGGACCGCGACCAGCGGCGTGGATTGGGGACAGGCGCTCAACGTGGGCAAATCGCTCCTGTTTTCGCCCATTGTTGGCTTCGCGATGGCCGCAGGAATTCTGGGTCTCTCTAAAGTGTTCATCCGCGATCCGCGGCTCTACAAAGCGCCGGAAGGCGATGCACCGCCGCCTTTCTGGATTCGCTGCCTGCTGATTCTCACCTGCACCGGCGTCAGCTTCGCGCACGGTTCCAACGACGGCCAGAAGGGCATGGGATTGATCATGCTCATTCTGATCGGCACCGTTCCAACTGCCTACGCGTTGAACCACGCGATCACGCCGCAGCAATCGGCCGACTTTATCGCCGTCTCGCAGCAGGCGGAGAACGTGCTCGACAAGTACATCAAGCCGGGCGCAGTCGTCGGCGATCCGCGCGACGACGTTGCCGCGTATGTCCGCACCAAGCAGTTTAACGAGAACACCGTTCTGGCGCTGCGCGAGATGATCAACGGCATCGCCACCGAAGTCGCCAACTACAAAGAGCTGCGCTACATTCCGCAGAACCAGGTCCGCAACTTCCGCAACGACATGTATCTGGTCAGCGAGGCGCTACGCACCGCGCAGAAGACGCATCTGACCGCGATCTCAGCGCCGGACGAAGCCGTGCTGGCGAACTATAAAAAGCACATCGATCATGCGACCAAGTTTATCCCGACCTGGGTGAAAGTTGCGGTTGCGCTGGCGCTCGGACTGGGAACCATGATCGGTTGGAAGCGCATCGTGATCACCGTCGGCGAAAAGATCGGCAAAGACCACCTGACTTACGGCCAGGGCGCCGCGGCCGAAATTACCGCGATGGCGACCATCTTTGCCGCCGACATGTACGGCCTGCCGGTGAGCACCACTCACATTCTGTCATCGGGAGTGGCGGGAACCATGGCCGCCAACGGCACCGGATTGCAGTGGGGAACGGTGCGCAACCTGGTGATGGCTTGGGTGCTCACGCTGCCAGCCGCCATTCTCCTGTCGGCGACATTGTTCTGGGCCTTTGCTCGGATGTCCCACTAGCTTGCTTCGCAACCACCGGTTTCAGCGCTGATTCTCCCCTCAGCGGCTGAGGCCGGTTTTTCTTGCGCTGGAATTTCGCGCGTTGCCATCTCGTGAATCAAAAAAAGACGTGCCGCCTTCCGGGACGGCACGTCCCCGAGGTGCCTCTCCGCTCCTGGTTTGGAGCTGCGCTGAAGCCCCCGGCTCGTGTTGTTACCTCCGCACTCTAGGCAGTTGCGGTCTCAACCTTGATGGTTCTCGCCGGACGACGATGCCGCGCCCGCGCAGTCTTCTTCGGCGTGTGTTTTGTCTCGGCCCGGTGCATTACGGTATCGATCAGCGCCTTCTCCGCGGTGACGAAGTTCTTCACGCCCTCGCGAGTGAGGTCAGGAATCGGGATGAACGGGAACGGCGCGATCATGTTCATGGTCTTGCCTGCCACTCGCACGCCCGCGTTCACCTGCTGACCGGCAACGTCCATCAGCTTCTTCTGCGCCTCGATGAAGGCGTCCGTCGCCTCTTTGGCCATCTCGGCGAGTTCGGTCCGCTTCATCTTGCGCGTCGGCTCTTTGCCGCTCGTCGCCTTCGTGGTCTCTTCCGCGACTACATCCAGGAACTTCTTCTGGGTGCGCACAAACGTGTCCATACCTTCGCGCGCCATCTCCACCAGGTTCTCCGGATCAAACGGCTTGCCGGCCTTCACCGCGTTCAGCCAGGTGTGGGTCTGCTTGCTCGCCATCTTCAAAAATTCCTGCTGCATGTCGACGAAGGTATTGAAGCCGCGCTGCGCCAGCTCGGTAACCGCGACCGCGGCCTTGCTGCCGGCGACACGCTCCTTCACGCCCTCGGTTACGATTTCGTGCTCGCGCTGCGCCAGGTTCAGCAGGAGCTTCTGCCCTTCGATGAAGTTGCTCATGGCTTCCCCGGCCAACTCGCTGGCGACCGCCGCGGGGCAGAAGTCGGGTTCGGCGAAGCGGCTGCGCACCATGTTCATGACGTTGGTGTTCTGGCTCATCGCCAGGTCCACCAGAATGCGCTGGGTTGCGAAGAAGTTTTCAACTCCCTGCTGCACCCAGCCGGACAGCAGTGACATGAAGGAGGAATCCCCGGTGTGCATTACGGTGGATTCCGTCTTCCCGTTTCTTGGCATGATACCCTCCAGAATTGCTGCAGTGCAGCATCAACCTGACTGTAGTATTCTCGGCATAAGCTGTCAAGGACATTACGCCGGTTTGTGCGTTGCAGCAGGAGGTAAAAAAGGTGAATCCTTCGGCCACCGTCATCCGGAAGTACGCAAACCGCAGACTCTACGACACTTCCACCAGCCGCTATATCAACCTGGAGGACATAGCAGCGCTGGTCCGAAACGGGAAAGACGTGCAGGTCGTCGATGCCTCGACCGGCGAAGACCTCACCCGCGTTACCCTCACGCAGATCATCGTCGAGGACGCCAAGGGGCAGCCGTCGGGCTTGCCGCTGGAGCTGTTACGCCAGCTCATCGTCGCCTCCGATCGCGTCGGCCAGGAATTCATCATGTGGTACCTGAAGTCGGCGTTCGATGCCTACCAGAACGTGCAGAGCTCGTTGCAGTCGCGCCTGAGCCAGATGCAATCAGCAGCAATGTCGCCGTTGCAGATGGTGAAGAGTTTCCTGCAAACCGACGGTGAGAAGAAGAGCGAGCCGAGCGAAGAAGTGGAGGAACTGCGCCGCCGCCTCGCCGAGCTGGAGAAGCAGCAGGCTGAGCCGAAGACCGCGAATAGGAAAAGTGCTGCACCGCGAAAGGCGGCGAAGAGGAAACGTTAGTCGAAGGTAAAATCCCCACCCTAAGCCAAAGAAGGGGCCACCCGCCCACCCGACTCCTGGTTTGCCACTTAGCCGCGGGCTGACGCCGAGCGGCGAATACGAATGGTACCGCTCCGCGGCTGGCTGGCGGATCCTGTCGTCAGGGTCCGCTATTCCGTGCGCAAGGCTTTCACGGGATCGATCTTCGAGGCTTTTTGCGCGGGAATAATGCTGGCCAGGAACGCGCATACTCCCAGGGCAAGGATCGAGCTGGCCAGGACCATCGGATCCCAGCCCTTGACCTGATAGAGTTGCGCGGTGATGAGCCGCGCGCATCCGATCGCGATCGGAATGCCAATCAGTAGTCCGATCACCACCTGAAGAAATGCGCCGCGGAGCACCATGCGAGTGACGGCACTGCGATTGGCACCCAGCGCCATGCGCACGCCGATTTCACTGGTGCGCCGCTCGACTCCGTATGCGGTGACGCCGTAGATACCGACCGCAGCCAGCGTTAATGCCAGGATGCCGAAGAGTCCGACCATGCGCGCGACCGCCCGCTGCTGATCAAACTCGGCATCCACCTGTTCCTGCAAAGGCTGAATACTCAATACGGTCAGGTTCGGGTCCACATCGCTGAGAGCGTGGCGCACCTGCGGCTCCAGGCCTTCCTCCTTGCCATGTACCTCGAGCACCGCGCCCTCGATGAAGTGCGTGCTGTCTTCGACCGTCTGCATGAGCGGCTGGTCATAGTGCACGTGCTGCGCCAGCGGCACGAAAAACATCGGCCGCGGCGGATGCGTGTTGGCGGCGTCACTGTACTTGGCGTTGCGCACCACGCCTACGATTCTGTATGTGCTGCTGTACTTGGGCAGGTCGAGGCCGAAGTAAGCGCCGATGGGATCTTCGCCGGTCTTGAAGAAGCGATGTACGAAGCTCTCATCGACCACGGCAACCTTCGCGGTCGCGTCGGTGTCTTCGTCGGTGATGCTGCGGCCGCGAATAATCTGCTGGCCGAGCGTCTCCAGATAGCCCGGTCCGACATGGTCCCAGGAAGAACCCACCTCCTGGTCCATGTTGGGCATGGGCTGTCCGGGACGAAGGACCATCTCGCCCCAGTTGTCCTGCAGGGGCGTGTATTGCGCCAGAGCGGCGCGCTGGACTCCGGGAATATGCGAGAGGCGATCCTGTAACTCGCGATACAAGGCGTCCAGCTTGGGCTGCGAATAAGAAGAAAATGGCCCAGTCAGGGCAACGACTACACGATGATCGGTCTCGTAGCCCAGCTTCTGGTGCTGAAGATTTTGCAGGCTACGCGTCAGCAAGCCCGCGCCGGCGATTAATACCACGGAAATCGTCGCCTGCACGACGACGAGAGCCTTCTGCGAAAACGAGGCGCGGTCGCGCGTGCTGCGATTGGCGCCGCGCAGGGCTTCGGCGGGATCGGCGTGCGAAGTAAGCCACGCCGGCGCCGATCCGAAGATTGCGCCGGTAATGAGCGACAGCCCGAAAGCAAAGCCGAGCACGGGCAAGGACGGAGCCGCGCCGATGGGCACATAGTGCGAGCTGCGAAAGGCGAGCGCGACGATGAACTTCACGCCCGCGTAGGCCACAATCAGCCCGGCGAGCCCGCCAAGGATGGAGAGGACGATGCTTTCGGTCAGGGATTGGCGGATGAGCCGCGTGCGTGAGGCGCCCAATGCCAGGCGCACCGAAGTCTGCGAGCGCCGCGATGCACCACGGGCGAGCAGCAGGTTGGCGATGTTCGCGCAGGCAATCAGCAGAACCAGGCAGCAGACCGTGAACAGAATGCGCAGGCTGTCCCCGTAGTTTTCCTTCATCACGGCAATGCCGTTCCCTGCAGGAACAACCTTGATGACCTGCTTGGGAAGATCGGCTTTAATTCCTGCCATCCACACCGCCGGATAGCCGCTGTCGCTTACCATCCAGACGCGCAGAAGATTGGTGAGACGCGACGACATGCCCGCGATGGAAGCGCCGGGACGCAACCGTCCGATGACCCGCAGCCACGCCGGGAATTGATGCAGCAGGGAATTCTGGCCGCGGAATAATGGCTCCTGCTGGATCGGAACCCACAGTTCGGGAATCTCGCTGCGCAGGGTTTCGCCGAAAAATCCCGGGGGAGCAACGCCGACGACGGTGAGCGGCTGGCTGTCGAGGATCAGGGTCGATCCGATGATGGAAGGATCGGATCCATATTGCTGCTGCCAGGTGCGGTAGCTCAGGACGACAACGGGCGGCGCGGACGGCTGGTCATCGGAAGGAGTGATAGGGCGCCCGATGAAGGCTCCGATGCCCAGCGTGGAAAAGTAGTTTCCGCTGACGAACTCGCCGCGCAAGGGCTTAGCCTCGCGGTCGCGGTCGGCACGGCGAGCGCCGAAGTTCCAACCGCCGGCCTGGAATGCGGCCAACTCAGAGAATTCCGGCGTGTTCTCTTTCAATCGCTCGTAGAAGTTGTAGGAGAACATGTCCCAGTTATCCTGGGGGCTGCCTGTCACGCAACAGTCGCTGCCTTCGCCGATGCGGTAGAGACTGGCGGGATCGACCACCGGCAGCGACTTCAGCATGACGGTATTGATCAGTGAGAAGATGGCAGTGGTCGCGCCGATGCCAAGCGCGAGCGTCAGCATCGCGGTCAGCGTAAAAACGGGTGACTGGCGCATCTGGCGAAGCGCGTACGCGATATCTTGTCTTAGCGTCTGCATGCCATCTCCTTGCGGCATGTACGCGGAGAGATGACGGGATGTTCCGCGAAAATTTTAAGGTTAAAGCGACGTAAGATGAGAACCGGCGCGGGAGCGTATTCGTAGAGAGAACTTTGGAGATGAGAGAGGGTTGTAGTCACTCAGGTGTGAAGATGCGGTTGGGGCGAAGTCTCGTCATCGTCTTCGTGGTTGTTGCTGGTTCGCTAGCGGCGCAGGAACGGTCTGCGACGAAACCGGCGGAGTTGTCGGGCCAAGCTGCGCTGTCGCAGGAGCAGATTCGCGAACTGATTCGCCTCTGCGCCGAGAACGATCTGAAGAACGACAAGATGCTGCGCGATTACACCTATACCGAGCGGCAGCAAATGAAACGGGTGAACGGCAAAGGCGAGGTGAAGTCGACCGAGACCGAAACTTACGACGTGATGGAGATCTACGGCGAGCCGGTACAGAAGCTGATCGCCAAGAACGACAAGCCGCTTTCGGCCAAGGACGCGCAGAAGGAAGACGAGAAGATCCAGAAACTGATTGACAAGCGGAAGAGCGAGTCAGAGTCGGATCGCAAGAAGCGGTTGGGAAAAGAGGCGAAGGATCGCGAGGAGGAGTTACAGTTCGTGCGCGAGGTCGCCGATGCGTTCACCTTCACCTTCGCCGGGGTCGAGAGGCTGGATGGCCGCGAAAATTACGTGATTGACGCCGCTCCCAAGCCGGGTTATCAGCCCGTTCACAAAGAGGCGAAGTTTCTGCCCAAGACGCGCTTTCGCGTGTGGATCGACAAGGACGACGCGCAGGTGAAGAAGCTCGACGTGGAGTTCATCGATACGGTGTCGTTTGGGCTGTTTCTGGCGCGAATTCATAAGGGATCGCGGCTTATCCTGGAGAACACGCGGGTCAACAACGAGGTCTGGCTGCAGCAGCACGTGGTGGTGACGGCCGACGTGCGGCTGGCGCTGCTGAAGGATTACGACGTTCAGGTCGACATCAGCGATCGCGATTACAAGAAGTTTCGGACGGATACGAAGATCCTGCCAATCGCCGACTTCAGAGCGACGGACGGTGTGAAAACGGTCGGCAGCGATGCGAAGGCATGCCGGCATGACGACTGATTGTTCAATCGCGCGGCAGAGCCGCCGGCGATAGATCACGACGTATCGGCGGAGCATTTCGGGGCGAGATCCTTCACGCTTCTGACATAGAACACCGTCAGCTCTTCTACGGTCGAGGCGGCGCCGTCGGTGGTGGTATCGAGGGTGACGGTTGTGGGCTTGCCGGTAACTTCCACTTCGTGCCCAACGTACTGGCTGAGGCGGTTGCCGCCTTCAAGCCGGATCTCGGTGCCGTCCTTTTCGTTGAGATAGTAATGGCTGTCTGGGTTCTCCAGGCAGCCTTGCAGCGTAGGACTGTTGGAGGCTTGCCAGCGGTCCGCACCGGGATCGCCCTCCTGCGCCTGCATCCAGAGCGCCGAGCCCAGCAGCACCAGACTCAACACGGTTGTTGTGCGCATATGCTCCTGCGGGACAAGATGCGGCAGACGGATTGAAGTTGCAGGGATCGACAGTACCAAGCGGCATCGGCGACGGTTATCGTCTACGACCAGCCTGCAACTCAACACTTTGTTGCCTCTCACACTCGGCAAAAAGTTGTTGGAACCACCCACAACTAGTGCTAACATTCCCGCCCAGTTCTGAGCCGTCGATTACGTCCAGACCGAAGTAACCGTCGCTCCTGCGCCGCTCGTCAATCAACTCAATGTATCTCTCAGTTCGACAGCCGCCATCACGGCCAATCCTTGCCTGGAGGGGTTTATGCGAGCCTATCGCCTGCTCTGCGGAAAACTGCTTCTCTTAGCGACCGTCTGCGCGGTTGTCCTATTGTCGGCGGCGAGCGCGGACGATACGCCAGCGGCCAGCTTCGCCAGCCTGTACAGCTTCTGCCGCCAAAGCGGCTGTCCTGACGGTAATTCTCCAAACGGATGGCTGGTGCAGGGGCCGGATGGAAATTTCTACGGCACGACCTCGGCCGGCGGCGCCAACGGCGACGGCACAGTCTTCAAAATCTCCAGCACTGGCGCTCTGGTCACGCTGCACACGTTTAACGGTAACGACGGCAACACGCCGTCGGCGCTGATCCTGGCGACCGACGGAAATCTCTACGGAACCACACTAATGGGCGGCGCTAACTGCAGTCGCGGCCCGGGCCTGTGCGGCACGGTCTTCCGCATCACGCCGAGCGGAACGCTGACAACGCTGTACACCTTCTGCGCGCAAGCGAATTGCACCGACGGATTTTTTCCGGCGGCCGCGCTGGTGCAGGGGAACGACGGCAATCTTTATGGAACAACCGAGCATGGCGGCACTCCAGGACAATGCTCGCCATACGGATGCGGCACCCTCTTTCGCATCACCCTGGGCGGCATGTTCAACACACTGTATGCCTTCTGTCCGCAGGGCAACTGCCAGTTCGTTGCGCCGGATGGGCAGTATCCCCAGGCGCCGCTGCTGCAGGGCGCCGATGGAAGCTTTTATGGGACGACGCAGGAGGGAGGCAGCACCGCCGGCAGTAACTGCGCCACCTTCGGCTGTGGAACCGTGTTCAAGTTTTCGGTCAACGGTGGGCTGACGACACTGCATCAGTTTGTCTACAGCGATGGCTTCCTGCCGGGGCAGATGGTGCAGGCGACGGATGGCAACTTTTATGGCGTCACTCCCGGCGCGCTGTTCCGGATAAGCCCCGGCGGTGCGCTGACCACCATCCACACATTTTCCTTTGGCGATGGATATATGCCGGTGGGCTTGCTGCAGGCAACCGACGGCAATCTGTACGGGGTGACCCAGCAAGGCGGCGGCAGCAACAATTGTCCTTCCGGATGCGGCACGATCTTCGAGAGCAACTTGAATGGAGCCCTCACGACGCTGCACAGCTTTAGCCATTCCGATGGCGCCTTTGCGCTTGGCGGGATGGTGCAGGGTACGGACGGAAACTTCTATGGCACGACCGGTGAGGGCGGCGCCAACAACAGCTGCATGGGCGGCGTCGGCGGCTGCGGCACGGTCTTCAAGCTGGGAAACGGACTGGGCGCGTTTATCCAGACACAGCCAAACTTTGGCGTGGCGGGGGCGCCGGTGACGATACTCGGTAGCAACCTGACGGGCGCGACCGGGGTGAACTTCAACGGCACGGCGGCGACATTCAACGTAGTGTCGGCTTCGGAGATTACGACCAACGTCCCTACGGGCGCGACCACGGGCATCGTGCAGGTAGTCCTACCGGGTGGAACACTAACGAGCAACACGGATTTTCAGGTGGCGGGCGCGATTCAGTTTGTGCCGGTGACGCCATGTCGGGTCATTGATACCCGGCCCAACCCGATTCCGGGCGGCACCTCGAAAAACTACACCGTCGCGGGGACCTGCGGCATTCCGGCGAGCGCGGTGGCCTATTCGCTCAATGTCACCGTCCTGCCGCAACGAACCCTGGGATACCTGACCATCTGGCCGCAGGGCGAGATCCAGCCTTACGTCTCAACCATGAACTCGCCGGACGGCCGGGTTAAAGCGAATGCCGCGATTGTGCCCGCGGGAAACAATGCGGTAAGCGTGTACGTCACCGATACGACCAACGTTCTTCTCGACATCGACGGCTACTTCCAGGGCGGAAATGGGCAGACGCTGGAGTTCTATCCGCTGACGCCTTGCCGCGTGGTGGATACACGCGCAGGTTCAATGAAGCCGCCGGGATTGGGACCGCCGTCGCTGGGCGCCATGGAAACGCGCGAGCTGCCGATCCTCACCAGTCCATGTCTGGGAAATCTTCCGCAGCAGCCGCTGGCCTACTCCTTCAATGTGACGGCTGATCCGGAGCCGGCGGGGCAGCCATTGAACTTCTTGACGATATGGCCGAGCAACGAATCGCAGCCAGGGGTTTCGACCCTAAACAATCCCACCGCAACGGTGGTTTCCAATGCGGCGCTGGTGCCGGCCAATCCCGCGAACGGCAACGTCGACGTCTTCGCCTACAACAGCACCGACCTGTTCATCGACGTCAATGGATACTTCGCTCCAGCGGCCCCGGGCGGGTACCAGCTCTATACGGCAGCGCCGTGCCGTGTGTACGACAGTCGCAACTACGGGCCGCCGTTCATGGGAAACCGCACGGTCAACGTCGTCAAGAGCCAGTGTGCGCCACCCGGAACCGCCAAAGCGTATGTGTTTAACGCTACCGTTCTTCCCAGCGGTCCCATGCCCTATCTGACATTGTGGGCCGATGGTTCGTTGCAGCCCCTGGCGTCGACGCTGAACGCGTATGACGGGGCCGTCACCTCGAATATGGCGATCGTGGGGAACAACGATGGATTGACCGACTCCTACGTTGCGGGACTGACGCAGTTGATTCTGGACATCACGGGGTACTTCGCGCCGTAGTGCAAGACGGGTGTCAGCCGTTCAGGACCTTTTGCAGCGCGTTCTGGAAATGCGCCATGTCGTCACTGGAGCCGACGGTGATGCGCGCATAATTCGGCATGCTCGGCCAGGAGCGCCCGATGATGACATCCTGCTTCGCCATGGCGGTAACCAGCTCCTTCGCCGGATGTTTGGTGTCGAGCAGGAAGAAGTTGGTGACGGAAGGAATGTAGGAATAGCCGTTGCGCTCGAGCCACTGGAAGGTCGCGGTGCGAACCTGCGCGTTAATGCGCTTGCGCTCGGGCAGGAGGCTGGAATCCTGCAGGCTGGCCGAGGCGGCGGCCACCGCGGTCACCGGCATGAAATTGAAGCCGCCGTAACTGTGGATCTTGTCCAGCAGATCAGGCCGCGCGATGGCAAACCCGCAGCGAAGTCCCGCCATGCCGTAGATCTTCGAGAAGGTGCGCAGCACGATGACGTCTTTCCCCGCTTTCACAAGGTCGATTGCCGACGGCGCGTCGCTGAAGTGAATGTAGGCCTCGTCCACCAGCACAATGGAGTTCTTCGGCTTGTGCTCGAGCAGATAGTCGATATCCGGGTGACTGGTGAGCGTGCCCGTCGGATTGTTGGGATTGCAAACATAGAACACCCCGGCGTCAGGAGCGGCGGAAATCATCGCTCTCACATCGTGGGAGTAGGTCTTGGTGAGGGGCACTTTGACCAGGCGGGCGCCTGCGCGCTGTGCCGCAAACATGCCGGCCTCGAAGCCGGGATCGGCGGTGACATAGCTCGCGCTGGGCGAACACCACGCCCGGACCGTGAAGTTCAGCGGCGGAGTCGACCCCGCGAAGATGGAGACTTGTTCCGGCTTGACGCCCATCGACTGAGCAAATTGCTGCTCCAGATCGTCGGCGAGTTCGGTCAGATATCGCCAGCTCCGCGGCGTGATGTCGGCGACGGCCTGGCGCGCGGCCGAACAAGGGCCAAGCGGATTCTCATTGGCATTGATGCGCACGGCATCGGGAGCATGTTGCGGCGCTTGCGCGTAGGCGAGCATGGGCTCGGTGACAACGTGCAAGGCCAGCGCGGCTGACACCGCGGTCGAGGTTTTCAGGAACGATCGGCGGGAGAGAGAATCGCGACCCATGGGCAAGCTCCTGTGGAGTTCATGGTATCGCTTTTTGGCGGGCGGAGCGTGCCACCGAACCGGGCCGGGGTGCAATCTGTATCAAAAACAGGAATGCGGGTGCCCCACCCAAGCTGGGTTTGCTTGAGTGGGGAATTTCACCCATGGAACGACTACACCGTTACCGCCTGCTTTGCCTGCGGTGCGGTAAAGCGAATCGCCTTCGCCAGCAGGATGGTCTCGATCCCGCGCAGCGATTCGAGCACTGGCTCGTTTACGTCGCCATCGACCTGCACGACCGCGACTGCCTTTGATTCCTGGCCACGGCCCAGCGAGAAGTTGGCGATGTTGACGTTGTGTTGCCCGAGCACCGTCCCCACGCGGCCGATCACTCCCGGCACATCGAGATTGCGCAGGTAGATCACGTTGCCTTCGAGCGGAGCTTCGACGTGAATGCCGTCGATCTCGAGCAGGCGAGGCTGGCCTCCGGGCTGCACCGATCCGGCGACGGTGTTCTCCT
>Ga0335073_10001542_pt1 | contig 30911 bp, 33 predicted proteins | sample Lox_Sample_22_FD_207093 | JGI IMG/M metagenome (GOLD analysis project Ga0335073, IMG submission 207093) | Soil microbial communities from Loxahatchee National Wildlife Refuge, Florida, United States - Lox_Sample_2.2 | ecosystem: Environmental > Terrestrial > Soil > Wetlands | place: USA... | reverse complement strand
AGCCTCAGTGGTTGAACAGGAGCTGAAAGTAAGTTTTCTCTGGAGCTGGTAATTTTTTTTGGTGGAGGGTTAGGTAAATCATACAGAATTACTAAAACGACAATAAACGACAAACGAACAAACAAATTCCCCCCCGGCATTCTCCATCTTCATCCACCAGCGTGACTCATCTTCTTCCTCGTCTTTCTCTTTTCAGTCGAGAGCAAGAATGAGTGAGGTCAAGCTCGACGCCAAAGTCTTTCATCGCCGTGCGCGAAGTTTTCTCTCTTTCTGGAAGGTACGTGATCTGGAGTCCTTGGAATTTTCGCGACGGGTCTCGGGCTGAAGAGACTTCCCCTTAAAGTCCTCGCGCAATACTAACGTGATGATGTAGAAGCAGAAAGATGATCCTACTCTGTTCTCGGGAGTACAATCGATTCTTGTTGTTGTGGGACAATCCGACGAAGATAACCCGTACCAGAAATCTACGTCACTCCACGTACACTCTCGTCTTCTGTGAGAGCAGGTTCTAATGATACAGTCATGGCTATTCGGATACGAGTTTCCTGGGATGGTGATGCTTTTGACTCTTGATAAGATTTACTTTTCAACTAGTATTGCTAAAGGTTCGTATGTTTGGTGCTGCGATTCTGACAGTAGCCAAACATCTGGAGACTCTCACTGGCAAAGACGGCGGTGTGCCACTGGAAATTTTCAAGAGGACAAAAGATGAAGAGGTCAATAGAAAAGCATTTACTGATATCACGGATGCTATGAAAGCTGCTGGGGTGTGTTCTGTCTGTGTGCACCTTACTAATGAACAGGATAAAGTTGGGATCTTGGCGAAGGATAAGTTTCAGGGCAAGTTCATGACCGAGTGGGAGGACGTGTACAAGCTAGTCAAGGGAGACTTCGAAGAAATTGATGTGAGCCCTGGGATCGCCATGGCTATGAGCGTTAAAGACGACGAGGAACAGGTATTGATGCTGTGGGTCATGAACTAATCTAGAAATCTATCAAAGCTGCTAGCCAAACAAGTCTTGCATTACTAACCAAATACTTTGAAGACGAGATGGGTGACATTATTGAGAATGAGAAGAGGGTGAGTCATTCGAAACTCGCGGAAAGGATCGAATCAAAATTGGATGACCAGAAATTCCTCAAATCTCAGAAACTAGGCGCTGACGTACTTTGGTATGCTTACCTCTCTAACGCATAGTTTGACCCTGACCAACTTGAATGGGCTTACACACCCATCATTCAAAGTGGAGGTGTATACGATCTTCGTCCTTCCGCCCAATCTGACGATTCAAATCTTCACGGAGGCGTTGTCGTCTGTTCTCTCGGAGTACGATATAAGTCATATTGCTCCAATGTTGGAAGAACATACCTTTTCGATCCCAACTCTACTCAAGAAAAGTACTACAACTTCCTCGTTTCATTACAAAAGAAGGTCTTTGAATCAATTAAAGCTGGTGCCGTTATTAAAGATATATACGGCCACGCCGTTGGTCAAATTCGTGCCAAGTTCCCCGAACTAGAATCTCATTTTGTGAAAAACATGGGAAGCGCTATTGGCATTGAATTTCGCGACTCGACCACCTTACTTAATGCCAAAAACACGCGGGTCTTGAAAGCTGGAATGGCTCTAAACGTCAGCATCGGATTTCAAAATCTTGACAATCCAGAGGGAAAAAATTCCAAGGAATCGAAATATAGTTTATTGTTGGTCGACACAGTTCTCGTGACCAACGATGCTCCAGTGGTGCCCACGGATTCACAAAAAGAATTGAAGCACATCTCCTTTTTCATCAAAGATGAAGAATCCGAGGAGGAAAAACCTGCTCCTAAAAGGTCGGAGAAACGCGGTGAGGCGAAATCAACGAGTGTTTTCACTCGAGATCGAACTCGCGGACAAGGTAAAGACGTCGACGATAGTGATGAAGTGCGACGCCGAGAGCATCAAAAAGAACTTCATGTGCAGAAACAAGAGGAGGGACTGGCAAGGTTTAAAGATCAGGGTGATGGTGACGCCAATGGAACTAATGGTCCTCAAATCAAGAAATTCGAGTCTTACAAACGACCAAACCAATTGCCATCGAGCGTGGATGAACTCAAAGTCGTGGTGGACTCTAGGAATCAGACTGTTATTGTTCCTATATATGGTGTGCCGGTCCCATTCCATATCTCGACATTGCGAAACGCGAGTAAGAATGATGAAGGCGACTATGTATATCTTAGACTCAACTTCATGACTCCAGGTCAAGGAATTGCCAAAGCGGATACCTTGGTACGGTCTTCTTCCATGATTTTACTAATCCCAGCCTTTTGAGGATTCAAACGCTAACTTCGTCCGAAGTTTAACCTTTCGCAGTGCTGATGCTGGAAGAATGTCGGACATCTTCCGCAACATTCAAGACCTGAAAAAGAATGCTGTGAAACGGGAAGCAGAAAGGAAGGAAATGGAGGATGTCGTCGAACAAGAAAATCTCCGCGAAATCCGGAACAGAAGACCTCAAAGGTTGCTCGATCTCTTTGCCCGACCAACTGCCGATAACAAACGTGTTCCCGGCGAACTCGAGATCCATGAGAACGGCCTCCGTTATCAGACTGCTGTGCGAAGTGACTCGAGAATCGACCTCCTTTTTAACAATATCCGACATGTTTTCTTCCAGCCGAATGACTCTGAATTAGTTACTATTATTCACGTTCATTTAAAGAATCCCATTATGGTTGGAAAGAGAAAGACTAAGGATGTCCAATTCTATAGGGAAGTTACGGATGCTGCGGTCGATGAAACTGGAAATCGAAAGCGCAAGTATCGGTATGGAGACGACGATGAACACGAACAAGAGGCAGAAGAACGAAGACGACGAGCGGCAATGAATAAAGAATTCAAGGAATTTGCTCAGAAGATTGCAGATGCGGTATTAAAATTGTCTAATATTAATGCTAATTATCAGAGCAACGGTGAAATACAAGTCGATATTCCTTTCCGCAATCTGGGATTCAACGGTGTTCCATTCCGTTCCAATGTGCTTTTGCAGCCGTCTACTGAGTGTCTCGTGAACCTCACAGAAACGCCATTCTTAGTGGTGACTTTGGCAGATATCGAGATTGTCCATTTAGAGCGTGTCCAGTTTGGATTGAAGAACTTTGATATGGTGATGATCTTTAAGGACTTTCATCGACCCCCTGTTCATATCAATTCTATTCCTATGGAGCACCTTGATAACGTCAAGAGTTGGTTGGATTCATGCGACATTGCTTTCTCTGAAGGTCCCCTGAACCTCAACTGGACGACCATCATGAAGACAGTCAACGAGGATCCTGCACAATTCTTCAAAGATGGTGGTTGGAAATTCCTTGAAGTTGAATCAGATGACGAATCCGACCAAAGTGAATCCGCATCTGAATTCGAGATGAGTGAGGAAGAATTTGAAGAGGAGAGTGAGGAAGATGAGAGTGATTTTGATGACGATGCTTCAGATGACGATGGCAGTGATGCAGATGAAGATGAGAGTGGCGAAGATTGGTCCGAAATGGAGGAAGAAGGTAATAATCATTCCTAAACTATGGAGGCTGATTTTAGCTGCTCGAAAAGATAAACGCAAAGCAAATGGCCAGGATGGAAGAGATCCGAAACGGAGAAAGTAGTGATTTCGAATTTCATTGCAGTCGGGTTGCAGATAGTGGACATCGGTTCCGAATTAAAGCTAATGCTCACGTCACCTGGGTTCAGTTGAACAGCGAGCGCTGAACTGCAAACTTCCATTTTGTGATTGCGTATATATACATTATTCCATTTAGTCCATTATGCTTGTCTAATCTATTCCGTCAAGAAACGGATACTCATGCTATTCCTCTGATGCTCCATATAATCACTATCCTCAAAGTCTTCGATAGTGTCCACTTTCCTTTTCTTATTTAGCAAAGGAGATTCGAAGTCGGGTGAATGTTCTTGTTTTTGCGGCGTCGGTCTTGGTGTTGGGAGATATTCCATGACCCGAGTTGTTGTTGGTGTGTTGAATGTATTATTTTGATGATACGGTGATTCCCTTATTGCGGCATATTCGATATCTGACAGAGAGGGTGAAGAGAGCGTGGAATCTGTGTCGTAACTTAAAGATGGAGTAAGCGGACGATGCATTTTCGTTTCGATTTTCTTCGGCTTCTTTTTGGCAGGTCGATTTAAACGTTCCAACTTACGCCTTTCCTTTTCATCTTCTTTAGCAGCCTTTTTCAATTTCCTTTCCAACTGCCGTCTTTGGCGTTGTTCCTTTTCTAACTCTTTCTCTTGCTTCCGTCGCTGTCGAGCATGTTCCTTTTCCTCCTTTCGTATCCGCTCGCGTTCACGTCGTTCTTGGCGTTCTTCTTCTGCCCTAGTCTTCTCCTCTTCTTTCCGCTTTATCTCCCCTTCCTTGAAAGCTCTCTCGCGCTCCACCAGATGGTCATATTCTGAAAACAGGGCAGGTATTCGTTGACAATTTCCTTTGATCCAAATGTCGAAATCCTTCGTTGGTGGTGGATCCAAGTTAATCCAGATCGCTTTCCCCCGAGGAGTATGGTGAACCGCTTTTATACTCTCCCTTACAATTCTCTTAGTTCCCGGGATTTTCAGACTCGTTCCAACCACCACAAGCAGATCAGGAGGAGGTCGAGAGCTTATATCTGCATTAGACACCGCACCAATCGCGTCGGCATCAGGGTTCACTTCATGATACAAAACGACCCGAGGGCGAATAATACCAACTCCCTGACAGCGTTTTCCCACGACCTGACGAACATTATCTGCCTCTCTACATTCCATACATCCCATATCAGCGTCTGGAGCTAATTGCATTGGATCCAATTCCCCCACCCACCGGCATTTAGAACATACCGCATAATTCAGATCGCCATGCAGTTGAATCGTTTTAGGCCAAGGTCCCTTTTGGGGTAGCGGAACCTTCGTTGCTAAGGAGGTAAACCGATTTTCCAATGAATCTATGTTTTGCGTATATAGGCGAAGCAGTCGGGGTGAAATCTGATCCAAGAAGGAATGAAATGGAGTAGGATTTGCGGCTCCCGTCATGGCGTGCAACGAACTGATCATATCATTGTATGATTGCGTTCCTGCTTCACTCTGCAGCATTAGCACCAAAGCACAAAAGGGAAATATACTTGATATACAGATGCATCAAATAATGCTTTCCCTGAAGGTTTGAACTTCGTATCCGCTTTCAGGGTCGAGAAGAGTCCATCGGGAGATCGGAAATCTGGTATTCCCGCTGCCACACTGATCCCTGCTCCAGCAACTACAACGATTCGCTTTGACTTGGCAAATAGTTTCATTGTCGCTCGGCATTTGTCAGAGGCTTGGATGCCGTCTATAGCAACGTCCAAGACTTCATAAGGGACGCCTCCTCTGTCGTTATTCCCCAGTGAGAGCTTGGAGATGGGGATTTCGACCGTGACAGTTGGCAGATCCACTCTCTCGGGAGAGGAAGATGCAGTATCATCTATACTTGATTCTACAGTCTCTGGATCCCCCTCGCTGCCTTCGTCTCGCTTTAATCGAGTGGTTTGCGACATACAAAGAGCTGAAAACGTGATGACTGCAGAAAAGAGGAGGCGTCACGATCGGACGTCCTTTAATTAGCCGGTCCGAATGCAAATGCGCGTGTGATTGGACGGAACACACGCCATCTCGTCAGGGGTTCAGATGAAGTAGACAACTACCGAATAATAATCTAAGGTAATGTAGTAATTTAGGACAGATCTAATATCATAATCTGCTCTAGCTAGTCCTCGAGAAGATGCGCGTATTCCTCTGCACTAGCGAACGTAGGTAAGCTCTTCAGCTTCCGTTTCTTCGTTCTATCCGCATTTACCTTCTCAACGGGAACCACAATTTCCTCATCGCTACCAACGATATCATCCTCAGAATCTCCGAACTCAAACCGACCGTCCGCCCCATAAGATTCATCATCCTCACCTTCAGTATCTTCTTGGGCAGCAAGTGAATCATCTTCGTCGTCAATGCCATCAGCTTCTTCAGCTTCATCGTCGAAGAAATCTCGCAAATCTTCTCCTTGCTCCGCATCGGAATATTCCTCGTCCTCTTCCCAATCGTCATGGCCCTCTTCAACACCGTCATCACTCTCTACAAGCGACACCTGTTCGGATTCAACCATCTCCTCATCGGAAAGATCCTCCACTTCAGACACTTCCTCGTTCATCTCAGCGGCCATGTCGTCGTCCAACTCATCATCACTCCAATCGACATCCTCATCTTCCTCGTCATCGATATCGACGTCTCCCAATCCACCCTCCTCCTTCGAATTCTTCACAAGAGCCTCCCAAACTTCATCTTCATCCAACTCTTCTTCTTCTTCTCCACGTTTCCTCTTCTTTCCCGAAGCCTTGACCTCACTCTCCTCCTTGGTTACAAAATATTTATGGAAGAATATTTCGTCCGGTTTAATTTTATCCATTTGTTGTGCCAACCATTCTTCAGAGTTGACTGCAATCTCGGTTTTAGCATTCCCTCGTATTCCCAATATTAATGAGGTATCTGTTCCCGGGAGAGGTTGCATGATACTAGCTCCCCTTGCGACATTCTTGACTTTAGGATTGCGATACACGAAGCGGTCGAGGAAATGTTTCACAGTATGTAAAGCAAGATCCGGTTTCGTGGCATTAGCTTGATGCGAGAGTAGATTGTTGGCATAAAGTTGTACAGTGGGATGATAGTGGTCCAGAAGTTGAGACAATTCCAATAGAGATGACGTTTCTGCATTGGCGAAGAGAGGATCACGTTTCCGTGGATCGTATTCCGAGAACTGGGAAGATACTGACCAAAGACTTCGTAGTTCCGGACGGGAAGCCGCCAGCTCCGCTAGGAGAAACAGCATACCGCACGTGAATCCGGGGGTTTGAAGAGACGTTATTTGCAAGATACGTTTCACAAACGCTTTAATGCGGCCGATGTTGGTATCAGCTTTCAATGATTTGAAAAGCAGATTGAGATATAATGCTTGCTTCGATGAGGTCGCGAGTCTTTGGTCTAACAGGGATTCATACAAAGTCCTATAATATCGGTCCAGAACGAGCTACATTAGCCAAAACTCCAAGGAGGAAAGATACCTTCTTCTCGGTCGCTACTTGATGAATTAAAATTAGTGCCTGTATGGCAGTATTAAAATTAGCATCATGTGTAATCATGAACAACACATCCATATGTTTTTCAAACCTATCATCAGACTTAGTTGCAGTGGAAACATGCACTTCATTCTCCACCATCGAAAATGGGAATGCGCGATTGACACCAGTCAAAACAGCAGACAACACTTTCGAATTCACTTCCTCTTCTTGTTGATTTAATTCCTCCCAATCCACAGCTCCGCGTCTCTTCTTCCCTTTAGACTTTATCTTTGGAGCAGTTGCCTCTTCGGGAGCTTCATGGACGCCAGCTCTTAGTAATTTGGCAAATACCATAAAATAGACTTCAACTAGACGGTTCGCGATCGGAGTCTCACGAGTTGTGAGTACTGTTTGATTCATGGTGATAATAGCGTAATATTGTCCATGTAGGGAAGTATTTGGTCGAAAGAGAAGATTCTCTATCTCGTGAAGTATGATAGACTTCATCTGAGGATGTGCGGATTCGAGTTGCAATAGGAAATACGATGTTTTAGCAGCAATCTTTCGGGTGCCATCGCCCTATTATTAGCCACATTTTCTGTATGGGTATACAAGTTTGTTGACGAGCAGACGCAACAGCAATTGCTCTTGTTCAGGCTTATCCCGCAGCAGTTCAAAGATATACGAAATCATGTGGTTCCTGACGAAAGGCAATGAATCCGTAGATAACCCCTCAATCGCTTGAAGAACCTGAAAATACCATCCTTTGAGCCAATCTTCAAAGGTCCACAGAATCAATTCCTCATCCGTTGATTTGGAACTCAATGAAATTTGTTTTCCAAAATACACAAGTTTCCTATTGGGAAGGAGATTTCCAATTAACAAATCCTTCAGTGCGGCAATTGCTTGAACAGCATCATTTCGAGATTTCTTTCGAGCCATATTCATTAACGCATCGAGTTGCTTCTGACAATGTAACGGACTCGAACTAACGGACAATGTGAGGGCGGATAATTTATCACTTTGCGTGCCTGAAGACATAATCGTGGATAAGAATTGTCGATCTGAGGAACTGAGGTGGTTTGATGACACGTAATTTTCTGCCTCCGCTTGAAGGAGGTATTTTCCTCTTGCATGCAGATGGGTGATGGTTTCGGTGTTTGGAGATGCAGGTGGAGCGGCTGAAGGGTGTTCAATTTCATACCATAGTGCATGGGGTTCCAGCTTGAGCTTACCGGGCTTCTGGCCGCGTCCATTTGTCTGCAGTTGGAGTGTCGATTCAGGTTGAAGTCGAGTTTCAGATTTCGCCTCCCTTTTGGACTGAAGGTTCTGAGATTTCTTTGGAGGAAATGAATCATCTTCGTCCTCATCCATCCATTCAGATTCTGTTTCAACATCGTTGTCGTCCTCTGCTTCGTCCAGGAATTTGCCAGTTAAGCCCAGTGATTGTAACTGCTTCTGTAACTCTTTTTGTAACTAGCTGTCAGCTGAATGCAGTCGTGGACTAACCTTCTTATCATTATCTTTGCTGCCAGATTTCTGGTTCGTTGAGCCAGTAACTAAGTCATCCTCAGAGTCGATACCATCCAGCAGCTCGAGGTCTTCTTTGCTCCCTCCAAGAGCGAGGATTTCGTCCAATAGAGATGGCCTTTCATTCTCTTTCCTATCACTAGGGTCGCTGTTTTTTGGCTTTACTTTTCTTTCGTTCCCTGACTTAGTTTTGCTTCCATTTGACTTCAAATCTCTGCTGCTAACCGGATCTGCTTGACGTTCCCGCTTCTTCGGTTGAAGGTCGGACCCGCGCCGTTTTGGAGAGTCAGCTTGGGATTTTGGAAAGCCCTTTCCTGCCTGCTTTCCTGGGTTTTGCTGCTTCTTCTCCTGTCTGTCTCTTTTGTGCGGTTTGTTGTCCTTCTTCTGTATATTTTCAGTAGAATTTGGCTTCTCCTTCTTTTTCTGAGCCCCTTTTGGACTCTTGTTGTTCTTCTGCTTCGGAGGACGTGGTGATTCAGCCAAAACACCTTTCAACTTGTTTGCCAAGTTTTCGAGGGTTGCAGAGCTAATACCGATATCAGGATGTGAGCTCTGTGCCATTGGGGCTGAGTATTGCTTGTTTACTCGTCGACCCCTTCAATTTCGGGGCCTTCGAACTTTACAAACGAAAGTATTTTCTCACAGCAAATTTTGCAGATCGTCAGCCACTCACGTGAAGTTCCTCAGTAGTTCGTCTTCAGAGTTCCAGGGACTTCAGATGAGAAGGACAAAGTCATAAGGTTATGGACACAACGGAAAGAATATGTATAAATGAACCTTTATTGAAGTCTAAAAATAAAAATCACACAAAACTTTTAATTAAATATGACAGCCGGAGCTACTCTTCCGTCCCTCACTATTTGAGGGAAGCACCCCATTTCTTGAGCCTTCCACTTTGCAATCGAATGAATCCCTAAAAGATCAGCACAAAGATAGAAAAGAAACATACGCCTGCATCAGAAGGTTCAAATCCGCCCAAAATGTCCATACTACTCTCATTCTCATCATACAAATTCTCCGTCTCACTCTTACGTCCAATTGCAAACACAGAGCCTTTATAACAACGTCCCCTAACAAATCCATTAACAGTCTTCTGACTAGCAGCCAAAGTCGACGACAAGAATTCCCGCTCGGGAGTGAAGTAGCCTCCATTATAGAGGATTTTACCGAAATTGAAGGTAACGAACTGGTCTCGAAGGGCACGGACTTCACGATCCAATGTTAAACCTTCTAAATCGATGTGCATTGATCGAAGGACAGTGAGACCGGGAGTTTCGTAACAGCCGCGAGATTTAAGGGATCCTGTGTAACGAGATTCGACAATGTCGATACGACCTACTCCGTTACGACGAGCAATTGCATTTGCTTCGAGGAAGAGTTCAAGGGGTTCAGTGACTATTTTTCCGTTTGTCTCGAGTTTGACAGGGATACCCTTTTCGAAATGGATAACGAAATCTTCTGGTTTATCAGGAGCATCAAGAGGATCAACAGTGAGTTTCCACATATCTTTGGGAGGAGTGGTATTTGGATCCTCGAGAATTCCAGCTTCATAAGAACAATGTGCCATGTTCTCGTCCATGGACCATGGTTTGGATGTTGTTTGGACGACGGGGATGCCTTGTTGTGCGGCATACGCGAGCAATGCTTGACGACCTGGGAAACGGTTGTAAAATTCGGGGAGACGCCAGGGAGCAACGACTTCGATGTCAGGTTGTAAGGCGTAGTAAGCCAATTCGAAACGAACTTGGTCGTTTCCTTTGCCTGTGCAGCCGTGGGAAACTGCTTTGCAGCCTTCCTTCTGGGCAATTTGGATTTGTCGACGTGCGATAACGGGGCGAGCAAGCGAGGTACCGAGGAGGTACACACCCTGATAATTAGTTTTAACACATGAGATGGGTTATACCTCGTAGATTGCGTTGCATTGAATGGCGGGGAAGATCAATTCCTCGACGAATTCTTTGCGGAGGTCCTTGATGTCAGTCCTTGTAATTGGTAAGGGAGCCATACTTCGACATAGACTGCGACAGCACCAACTTTGAGCGCCTTCTTCTTAGCAGCTTCAAAATCTTCTTCTTGTCCAACGTCGGCCACTGTTACATTAGTAAAGCATGATAAGGAATTGAACTGTAGCACACGACATCCCATCCTTTTTCGATCAACCATGCAAGAATACAAGAGGTATCAAGTCTAGATATCAGAATTGCGCAATGGATATATGTACCCTCCTGAATAAGCCAAGCACACTTTTGGTTTTCCAGACATTGTAAATAACAAGTTTTAGAGAATTGATATGAATTCGAAGGGTAGATACTCTTCTATGGAGCTGAATTTGGAGAAAAGAAAATTTGGCGGAGACGGTGAGTGAGGGACAACAAAAAAAAATTTGCGATAAGACTTCAGGGGACACGTGAGTCACGCCACAGCTTCAAGCCTCAAATTTTCATGTGTCACCTCGGTCCGAATTCAGCCGTCACCTAGCCCTGGATCTCAAAGCTCCAAAGTTATCATCTCACTACATCTGCCTTCACTACACTATTTCTTAATAGGGGTTCACCAAATGTTACTTTTTCGGAACAGGTCTTCACTTGAGACTCTCTGAGATAAATGACTTGTGCTTTTTATGAAACTACCAACAGAATGAAAGAAATCCTAGGTGACGCCTTTGGTGAAAAGCGCGCCTTCGGTATAGTGGTGGCATACTACTGCGTCCCGCTCGTTGGTACGATAGTGGCTGCCACCAGTAGCGCTAGCAAAACGTTTCATCATAGCGATTAACCGGGACGGATAGATGGGGACATCTCATCCCGATAGAGATCGCATACCCACCTCGGTTAAGCTCGGATGGTTGCTGGAGCAACTCGACAATCTAAAAAGTTTAAGAGGCGTCAACCTGAAAAAATTCAACCCGGAAACAAATGTCTCAACACAAAAAAGATGAAGGAGCCATTCGCGCGATTAAAGATATAACAGCAGGTTCAGTGGGAGGAATAGCTCAAGTCCTCACAGGCCAACCATTTGATATCGTAAAAGTACTTACAATCCCTTTTACTATGCTTTTCCCAGATAAATACTGAAGCGAGGTAGGTTCGGTTACAGACTCAATCTTCGCAGTATGCTGGGGCAATTGACTGCGCAAAACGGATCCTTGCCAAGGAGGGATTACTGGGATTTTATAAGGGTACTGCTACGCCGCTTGTCGGTGTCGGTGCTTGTGTGAGCATTCAATTTGGGACATTTGAATTCATGAAACGGGAATTGAGACGAGATTCACCGCTTGATGGTGGCACTGTGCCGCATTTGACGATGACGGACTTTTATATTGCTGGCGGCACAGCGGGAGTGGCTAATTGCATTGTTGCATGTATTTTCAAGATTTGGGACTAGTAGACTTACTAATAGGTCCTGTCGAGTTGATAAGAATACGGTTGCAAACGCAACCTGTTGAGAAGAAGATATATTCTGGGCCGATTGATTGTATACGGCAGATATATAGAGCAGGGGGGATAAGAGCCTTATACCGAGGATTAGGAGCAACTGTGGCAAGAGAAGGACACGGAATGGGGTATCTCCAAATCTCAAACCATATGCTGATCTCAGAATGTATTTCCTTACGTACGAATCATTGATTAAACGGGATACTTCAAGAGGATTAAAACGAGACGAAATACCTCATTGGAAATTGTGTTTGTATGGAGCATTGTAGTATCTCTTGTATCTCTCTTCTTAAACTTTAGATCTGGCGAAGCAATGTGGCTGAGCGCTTATCCCAATGGTGGTTGCTTATCTAGTGGAGGCTAATGAACAGATGTAATCAAATCACGGATGCAAACAGATGAAATTGGACCTGGTCGGAAATATGCTAATTTCTTTGACTGTGCGAGAAAGATGTATGCTACTGAAGGTATAGGATCTTTTTTCAGGGGAATTGGCCCAACTTTGGCTCGAGCAGCACCAGTCAATGCAATGGTTCATCACCTCTCACGTTCAAGCACTAACGTAAGACATTCGTAGCATTCGAAACTGCAATGAGATACCTCGGCTAGAGCGAGAGATGAAGAGACAGACAGAAAGAAAGTAGACCTTTAGGACTTATGTGAGAATGTGTAAAACAAAAAAGTAATGACACTTTTACATGAAACGTATCTTGATCCGCACATGGAGCGCCTCTATGACCAGCTACATGACCGACGCACGACACACAACAAAAACATCAAAACTAAAGAGACTTGGTGATGGGTTACATATTTCGTAAGATAATAGGAGAGAGTAGCCACTAAACACAATGCCAGATTTAACAAAACACATCACACACGACATACTAAACGTTTCAACCATCCACACCACACATCACTCTCATCCGACGAGGGTCGAACAAATCCCAACAGGTACGCATTGAAATACAAAAAGTAGAAAAATGGAAAAGGAGAAATGTTGATGCGTTGTGGGAATGTCTACGCGACACGGTAGGAAAGACAGGCTTCCTCGTTCATGGCTTTGGTGATGGAGACGTAGACTTCTTTTCCGTCATCAAAGTCTGCACGGATTTTCTCGCCAAGTTCGCCTTCAGGGATTTTGACGTCGTCTTTGGTGCTACCTTCGTTGGTCATCAAGTTGAGGAAACCATCATCAATGTCAATCTACCAGAATTAGCTTGTGAACGAGGCCGCAAAGAGTCTTACCAATTGATATTCAGTACGAGTGACAGTAGGGACATCCATGTTGTGAGTAGAAGGGCACAAATCTTCGTATTTCTTTTGGGTGAAGATCTAACGGTTAAGAATTGCCAGATCGAAGGACATACGTCAATTCCAACCAAGTGGACCTTAGCGTGACCGTGTTTGCCAGTCTTGGAGGTACTCATATCAACAATCTGTAGGTCAGTCAAATGTCTTTGATGAACAAGTTACTTTGCAGGGACGAGCCTTGATAAGGACGTATCCGTTCTTGCGAAGTGCAGAACATTGCATAGGATAACTAGAAGAATAGTGAGCCAAGGTCACAAGCAAAGCCGCAAAGGCAGGAAAAAGGGGGGGAGCACTCACCTTAAAGACGCACCGGCAGAAGCGGTGGCGAAATCGTGTTCATGATCGGCTTCTTCAGACATATTGCTCAATAAAAACGATGGACTGAAATAGAGATGAAGTGCTGGTTAAGATGGAAAAATTTGGTGGTGGTGGGAGATTAAAGGCTGATGAACCGTAAAAGAGCTGGCGCTGGACAGATTTTTTTGTGAAAAATTGAGGCCCGTGAAATTTGGACCAGATGAAAATTTTTGCACCAGACAAGAGCCCTAACCCTCAATCTTTCGTCATCTCTTTGATTCAACTGGCTGTCTGTCACATCTCGCCAACAACAACTGCTGAACTCCTTCGCGCTCTGAAACTCTGATCCCGTTCTCTCAAACTTTCTCTCTCACTCACCACCTACCGTCACCGCGGTCACAACTCAAAGTTCAAACAGACATACACGTCACATAACACTGGGACACACACAGGGAGACGCGTTGTTGTATTTTCTTAGCTGTCTATCGTCTCTCGCGATCCATAGAATACTTCTGACTTCTTGCCATGTCACGCCCAAGCGACGGTGCACTTAAATCTCCTATGGGCTCTGACGGAATACGAGAAACACAAGAGACGGATTCTGCTCCCATTGAACTGGGGCAGTATCAGGACGTAATTGAACCTTCACCACCTTTGACGCCCTACTGTAGTGATCCTATTCTCGTCGAGCACAAGAACCGTGGCAGTCTTTCTGTATTCGATAAAACAGTGGATGAAGAGAATATTCTGAGCTTTTGGTATCTACCTGTATTTATCTTGCCAACAAAAGTAGTGCTACGACTGGGAAGAATTTCGAAAGTGCTGCTATAATTTTCGACTCAGAAAGCAGACAAAAGGATTTCGAGAACTGCGTCCGCCAAATGCCTGAAAAAACAGACATTCGATTCAATGTGTATCAATCTTTTGCCGAATTTAAAATGCCTGAGTCGAGAGCCCATGGAAGAGCTACCCACACGGTCATCCGTCTTATGCAAGATGCCATATTAAATACATTTTACACAGTAGGAACATCGTTCTGGGATTCCAACCTCTCTTCGGATGGGACCGCATGTATATCGCTCCTTAGTCTCTCTTGACTGATTCCCTTCTAGCCATTGAAATTGGCAATACCATCCGCTCACCAGACATATCGCTTTGCCTCGATGATGTTGACGAAAATGCATTTATGATTGGCGAAGTAGGCGTAACGGACAGCGGAAGTTTAACTCGAAACCGAATAATAAGGTGGCTCGACGATAGTGAGGGGAGGGTAACCATATCGATCTCATTGATTGTGGCTAATTCAAAGATACGATTAGGAATTTCCATCGACATACAACTCGCCAAGGATCAGAGACATCAAAGAAATAGGCTCGAGGACATTGTTTTGGATTTCTATCACTTATCTGTTCCTGATGAATGTAGAACACCACAAATTGGGAGAATCCAAGACATAATCCATTTCGAAAGAGCTGTTTGATCCCCATTCCGATTTATCTAATTTCTCAGTCGCTTAAAGATCCATTCGATCGCATCGTTAGGATTCCTCGACAAGACATTTTCCCCGACGATGTCTCTTTCCACAACTTGGCGTTGAAAAGTCCATTACCGCAAGAGATTCTTGTGGACTTCGATCCGGTCTGGGTGCGGGTCAGTGGCTTGTTTTGATGAGACATGGGCCGTGTCAAGAAGTCTTTGAACGAAGCCACAAGAGGTTCTATTTCTTCTTTATTGGGGGATTTCTTCTTTTATCTCTTTTTTCTTGTCTGTTTTGCTTCTCTTCGTGTCATCCGCTTAATGACCGAGACGCGATAAAACAAAGGACAAAAGATTCGAAGTATTGATCACGACAAACTTCACAGCAATGTCAATAAGTATAGCTCTCAATTGTTCTTTCACTGAGCGTGTCGGTTACTGCAAAAGGGAATTTGAATTATTGATGGTGATCTACGATGGTTAGAAGAAGTAATACAAATAGTATATTTGTACCAAGTGCTTGAAGAAAAGCCAAGAAACGTAGATTTGTAGACATTTTAGCTTTTGTCAACTTTCGACCTATTTTCTTACTTACCAACTAAAGAAGAAGACAGCTCACTGATGGTACAAGTAACCCGCTTGACGCACTCGTAATGTTACGCGTACTGAAATTTCAATCCCACCCGGTTGCTATGGCAGCTGCTAAAGAGGCTTTTGGAAAGTTGAAAGCCGTCCACCAGAGTCCAGGACATCAATATCGCGATGTCTGATGATGCATCTGGGAAAACAGGTGCATTCGCTTACATAAATTGACATGTTCTCTAACTCTCTTCAGTTGACTTAACGACTCTCAATGTACAACAATTATCAGAAGTCAAGAAACAGCTTGATGAAGGTTGTCCCCTACACATTTACTCGGACTAAGATTCTAGAATTAGAACATCTGTCACAGTCATTCAATCAACTACGTCAAGCGAGAAACAAATTTCTAGATTGTATAAAGTCGATAAACGAAGGTGCAAAGGAAGAATATGAAGGTTCGTTACCCTACCGGTCGACCAAGTTTCTCACCGTTTAGGAAAATCAATATTGGTCCCATTGACATCATCACTGTACGTCCCGGGAAAACTGAAGAATGCAGGGAAGGTGCTGGTGGACGTGGGCACTGGATACTACATTGAAAAGGCATGTCTCCTTTTGAGATCTTGTTAACTGGAATAGAGTAGCAATGATGCCATAAAGTTTTATCAATCGAAAATCGAGTTTCTGGATAAGAATATAGTGGAATTGGAGAAGGTTGTGACGGCCAAAGCGTCAAATGCCAAAAGTATCGCACTGTTTCCTATGAATTGAGCTGACTTGGTTTAGCTGTCAGTGATGTGTTACAGCAAAAGTTGACGAGTTCGGCTTCGGAGTCTGCATAGGAATATCCCACCTCTAATGACATAATATCAGTCTCTATACATCAGACTACGCATTTGGCATGAGTGAACTATCTGTCTTCCCACAGGTTGAGTATTCCTCCATCTCGATGGTGTCTGTCGCTGTCATCCTCGCAATTTACCAGAAAGTTCAATAATGTTCAATTGTAACTCCAAAGAGCAATACTTGGCAACAGCACATGATGCAGAATAGCCTCACTTGCCGATAGTCACTCATCCTTTGTTCATTATTCCTGAATTTGACCAGCCTCTATGTCGTCGGGTTAAGTGAAATTTCGAATTCAGGTTGTTGCGTTTTCCGGCAGTTAAATATGCGACTGCGATTGCCAATCAGGTGCAACTTGTGACCCATCCGTCAAATCAGCGTCGCACACAGCAATAAAGTCTCAGGATAAGGACATCCAGTCCAGTCCATCCCGAGAATAAGAGCGGCCTGAACAGTCCCCAGGGTGCAACGAGAGGAAAAGTTTTTAAACATTTTTGCCATAAAGACTTGTTGCCCATGGCAGACGACAAGACCCCCACCATGGATCCCAGTCCATTCCCAGTCTCGGAAGAACCCGCTCAGGGACTGCTTCATGACCCTGAAGTCGAGTCAACCATATCCAGTCTCGAGGAAGCTGATGCTCCACCACCGTTCGGAGAACAATACGGTCAAGTCAGTATCAAAAACGATTCTCTCGACACAAGGGCAAATGTCACCGAAGATGGGCGAATCAACCTCACTTTCGCAGAGAAACGTCGGCGGTTATCGGAGCTGGTGCCGATGATAGCCAAGAAACAGGGGATGGATATACCCATTGAAACACTTGCTGTGATGGACAGAGAAAATTACGATGATCCTCCTCCTATGAAGATTGTGATTCAGATAATTGGTTCTCGAGGCGATATACAGCCATTCATTGCATTGGGGAAGGTGTTGAAGGAGAAATATGGACATCAGGTTAGAGTTGCCACGCATCCTACCTTCAAGCAGTTTGTGACGGAGAATGGGTTGGATTTCTTTGATATCGGAGGAGATCCAGCTGAATTGATGTCATAGTATGTATCATATCCTTACATTGCTAAGAATAGCATGGTCCGCAATCCTGGTTTAATACCTGGTCTGGAATCAATAAGGGCAGGAGATGTTGGTGCACGACGGAAGAATATGTATGAGATGATGGTCGGCTTGTATCTTCCTCTTCCTACCAAAAGCTTATGATCATAGCTGGTTTTCCTGCATCAGCCCAAGCGAGGGTTCTGACACTCCCTTCATCGCAGACGCAATCATTGCAAATCCCCCTTCCTACGCACATATTCATTGTGCTGAAAAGCTCGGTATCCCTCTACATATAATGTTTACCATGCCTTGGTCGCCAACCCATGAATTTCCCCATCCTCTTGCCAACGTCAAGTCCACAAACTTAGAACCCACAACAACTGTACTCCTCCCTGGGATCTCAGCAAGCTAACCAACATAGAATCTAATGACATACCCCATGGTCGATCTCCTAACGTGGCAAGGCCTCGGCGATGTCGTAAACAAATTCCGCAAAAAGGTCCTCCGAATAGATGACCTAAGTCCAATCTGGGCACCAAGTCTCGTTCAACGCGCGAAGATCCCATTTACATATTGTTGGTCACCAGCACTGATTCCGAAACCCAAAGATTGGGGTGCCCATATCGATATTTCAGGATTCTTCTTTTTAGATCTTGCGTCAAATTTTCATCCTGCTGATCCTCTTGAAAAGTTCTTGGCTGCGGGACCACCGCCGGTTTATATTGGCTTTGGATCAATTGTTGTCAAGGATCCGGCCGCATTAACAAAATTGATCTTTGACGCCGTTGAGATACTAGGAATTCGGGCGCTGGTGTCAGAGTATGTATCCCTCTTTAGAAGACGACTAACAAATAGAGGCTGGGGTGGTCTAGGAGGCAGTCAAAAGGTGCCTGATAATATCTTCATGTTAGGGAATACACCCCACGATTGGCTCTTCACACAAATCTCCGCAGTAGTCCACCATGGGGGCGCAGGAACAACGGCTATAGGCCTCCGACTAGGTCGTCCAACTGTCATCGTACCCTTCTTCGGCGACCAAGCTTTCTGGGGCCGTATGGTCTATGCAGCAGGCGCAGGACCCGAACCAGTTCCCTTCAAACAGCTCACTGCCGAGAAGCTTGCCCATGCAATTAAAGTCGCATTGGCACCTGAGGCTACAGCCGCAGCCGCAAAACTTGCAAAGGCCATGACTAACGAGAAAGGAGCTATTACTGCTGCATCATCTTTTCACAGAATGTTGCCACTTAAGAAGATGAGATGTGCTGTTTTCCCCAAGAAATTGGCTGTGTGGAAAGTACGACGGACAGGTATTGTAATAAGTTCTTTTGTGGCGATTGTTCTGTTGGAACATAAGTATCTCAAGGCTAAGGATTTGAAGCCGTACGTCCCATCCGACTATCGTTTTCTCACAGCAGTTGTTCCTATTGGGAATTAGAAGTGAACGATGGACCGTATGAGCCATTTTCAGGCGCTTCAGGAAGTTTAATTGCATCGATGGGTTCTATAGCAGTGGGATTTGGAACGATGTTAGCTGCTCCTTCAAAAGCTCTTTATGCAGCTGCCATGAAGAAGGCTAAAACGTTCGATTCAGAGACCTCGTCCATTCGGTCTGTAGGATCCTTCGATTCGGCACGAGATTTCAAGAGAAGCAAGAAGTCGATCCTAAGGTCTTTTGCGTCTGCCGATTCTGGCAGTGTGCCAATGCAGAAAACACTATCAGATCAATCAGTTCCAAGTCGTACGTCCAGTCGTACTCCTCCTCGATCTATAACGCCTTCCATAGACCAGGAGAATGAAAGGAAAGATTATGGCCAAAAAGGTCTTGGAAAGGTCATCAAATCTACGCTGGAAGGTAATTCTAACACGATATATTTACTGATGGTAGCCCCTGTCAACTTCTCTGTGGCAATTGCCCAAGGATGGCATAATCTTCCGGTGTTGTATGGGCAAAAGGTGCGACATTCGGACAATGTTACGGATTTCAAATCGGGCATTAAAACTGGAGGCAAAGTACGTCTTTCCCTTTAACGCCGCTGATTGCAGGAATTTGGACTTGGAATCTACGATGGATTTACGAGATTTATCATGGATCCTGTTGAAGGTGCACGGAAGGAAGGAGGCTTAGGTCTCCTTAAAGGACTTGGTACAGGCACATTAGATCTACTTGTAAGATCTAGTGCTGGTAAGAATCCCGGTTAATCTTTCTAATCTCAGGTGTATGGGCGTTACCCGCGTATACATTGAAAGGGGTGCAAATGGCTGGCAAAAGTGATAAGAAATCACGAAATGAGTTAAATGGGATGTTCGGGAAGAGATTCATCGTAGGAATGGAAGAATACCATAAATCTTCACACGAGGAACGCCAACATGTTTTAAAACAGTGGCGAGAAAAGGGATATCAAATGGAAGTCAAGGAACGTGGAGATCTGGACGAATCCATGTGTCCAGTGAGGGCTTGTAGCATTGACCATCCGCACAGACATTATGCAGTTGCGGAAGACGTACATCATAACGTCAACACTTTGTAGATTATTTATTCTGGGATAATATATTATTACCGGTTTTATTTTGAGGGATCAGATTAGAATCACATATGCTGGAGGATAAAGATGAAATTCAATGAAAATAACTCCTCAAAGCGTCTCCTCAAACCGCTATTAATATAAGGTCCAGAAACTATTAAATTCGCAATTGGTTTGAACCCCAGATTCTCAACGCTTGATCTTCGTCCCAGCCAAAGACTCCAGCTCGCCTTCGAGTTGTTTGATGGCTGCGTGCGCAACCTCCAAGTCCTTGTTAAGACGATCTCGTTCAGTGATGAGCTGAGATTAGCACCGTATATGGAAGTTTGTACTCTTTGTTCCCATTGTCTGAAACGTGACTCTTCGAGTTTAACTTGCTCAGTAAATCTCTTACGGAGAGACTCTTCTTCTTCTTTGAATTTAGGATTATCCAATTTCCTAGTTTTTGGCTCTCCGAACTTCCTCGTCTCCATTTGTGATGCACGATACGCTAGAATTAGACTACTTATCCACAATACTGGATCACCTTCATAGTGTTGGTCTTCAGTAGTTTGAATGAGATCCAACATGTGAGTTCGGATCAACAAACTCCTCAACTTCTTAAAGTCGCAATGATCTTCATTCTCAACTTCCGCAATACCCCAAAGATATTGTCTTCCTTTGACCAATCTGCCATCAGGATGCACAACATCCTTGTCACTTCCAATGACAGCAAATGGCATTGCGTTAGTTAACTCTCGAGCATGATCAGCTGCTTGACGGTCATCCTCATCAATAGGAGGCGTAAACACTTTGATCCCCTGAGCAGCAATGACCTTACGAATACGCTCTTTGAAGAGAGCCAGATCTGAGGGACCGAGGGTATCCGCTTTAGCAATGACAGGAATAAGATTGACACGTGAGCCAAGACGTTTCATGACTTCAATGTCAAGGGGGCGGAGAGTATGTCCGGTAGGGCGGATAAAGTAAAGACAAGCATGAACTCGTAAGTCGATCTTGTCCTGACGTTTGGGCTGTTGCTCCTGGCGCATGTAGGATTCGTGCTGGGATCAGCGTGAATTAAGGATTGGGATGGTACCTGGTCGTCTAAAAATTCCACAATCGGAGCCCATGCTTCGTTCGAGTTCACATAATCTCCAAATCCAGGGGTATCGACGATGGTGAGTCTCACAGAGAAGAACTTCTCTTCTAACTCTGCTTTCGTGATTTCAATTTCCACCTACTGGGTCAACATTGACGAGAAATAAGTGTATACAGTCCGATCAAGTTGTTTTTGGTGTCTTTTCTTGTGATCCTGGTAATTTTTGATCGTCGTGGAAAACAAGGTGTTACAGAATGTTGTTTTTCCTGTTATCAATACACACCCTTCAATTGACAATATACCCAATCCTGATTCACCTGTTCGCCAGTTAGCAATATCATAATGAAGGAACATACCAGCAAGCATCACAGTGAAAGCTGCTCCTCGCTTGGCTACGATTTTGTGCCTACACACAGAAAGTTAGCAAATTTACCCCTGAAAGCCAAAAGGGGTAAATTCAAACTCACCTCTGATTCGGTAGATTAGCAATGCCAACAGCAAGTTCGGCAGAAGGCATGATGAGAAACGTCGACCTCAAAAGAAGGGGTTTGAAATGGAATTAATGACTTTGAGGGAGAAGTGAAGAGAAAAACAGTGAGGACAACGACGTGGTCTGTGAATTTCCCTCCAATTTCAGAATGTGTGAGAGGGAAAAAGGGGGCAAATTTTGGACCGTGCCCCTGATTGGTGCTAATGCGCTCGAGCCTCTTCTTACTGAAACTTAATTTGAAGACGAGATAATCTTGCATGAACCATATTTTATCTCGCTGAATTACCAGTATTGAACAATAACTATCATCATACCTAGAAATCCAAAGATAGACGTCACACTAGCGATTCACATTAACGCATTAACGACACTGTCCTCATTTAAACATGGCTCTCAATCCCCCCGACTTCCGTTTGCCAGAAACAGGTGTACGTGCCGCCAATTTCGACTTTGGAACCCCATTAACTACCTTCTCCTTATCAGAATCCTCATCACTACTATCATCACTCTCGCTCTCCTCATCTTCCTCTTCCTCAATTTCCTCTTGCGCCGTTTGTGGAGTAACTTTAGATGTCTGTTGCTTTTCCTTCTTATATTTCTTTGCAATGTCACTGAGACTATTCCATCTCTGCAACTTCTGACCCTCAAGTTTAGCTAGTGGAGATTGTTGAGATAATGTGCCCTTGTTGGGGGACTCATCCGTATTTTGAGACAGTGAAATTCGGTGGATGATTGGATCAACAGAGATTGACTTGTTGCCAGAGACTTGGCCTCCAAGCTGGGCAGCGACCGCCTGAGAAGAAGTGGATGAAGTTTCGTGTACAGAACCGACATGACTTTTATCCGATTCACTCTCATCCTCATTCTCCGATTCAGACTCACTCTCTTGTCTGGACTCCGATTCGGAACCGGAACCTTCTTCAGATTCTGATGCCGAATTTTCCGAGCCAGACTCCTCGGACCCAGACCCCGAACCCGACCCAGACCCAGACCCCGACCCAGACCCAGACCCAGACCCAGATTCCGACCCAGATTCTGATTCAGACTCTTCCGATCCTGACTTCTCGGACTCTGATGCACTGTTGAAATCAGATTCCTCTGCACTATCTGAAGCTGTAGAAGCCTTAGATTCAACTTTCCGTGACGGCTCCAGTTTAGGAAGTGACTTGTTTTTATCGGCTACTGCCAGAGGTTTTGCCTTGGAGACCGGTTTCTTCCTCGATGACGTGACCTGAGGTTCTTCACTCTCGTCCTCGTCATCCACATCCATCTTGTGCCCAGAATCTGAATCTGACTCTTCTGATTGCGCATCTGACTCTTGTGATTTCTCGTCTGACTCCTCATCGTCATCATTTACGGAAGAATTTGAAGTGCGAGCTTCTTCTCCCGAAGATTTGACCACCGACTCAGCAGATTGAGACGTCGGTGAAGATTCATCCTTAGAAATAGCGGGTTGCTCTTTTTTGACCTCTCGGATTGACGCAGCAGTTCTCCGGATATTTTTGGCCAAAGTCGAATCCGAAGCTTTAGCTGGTTGCACGGGATTTACAGGAGGCTTTAGTTGAGGAGGAGATGATTTAAGAGGTTGGCGTAATGCTCGACCGGTAGTTGGTTTTGACGAAGCTGTGACCCGAGGAGTTGAAATTTCCTTTTCTTCGGGAGCAGGAGGTGGAACGGCTTTCTTAGTTCTAGGTTGTCGTTTTACAGGATTTTTGACCTCAGGTTGTACGGATGGTACAGCAGGCGATGCATCTTCAGGTGCTGTTGCTGGGACCATTTCTGGCGCTTTCGACTCCTTGGTGATTTGTGCTGCCCTTTTCCGTGTTCTAACGGGAGATTTCTGTGATATCTGAGGTGCTGGCTCTGACTGCTCTACTTCAACGCCTTGCATCTTATTGGCTGCCTCTTCCGTCCCATTCTCAGGAATTTCCTTAGTGGAATCCAGTGCAGTTTGCACCTTTTGAGGTCTATCCTTTTCTGGCGTTTCAGGAATCCTAGTGACATCCACCTCAATAATCATCGGTCTCTCGGCAGTTTTATCCGTTTTCTTAGTCGCCGTCACTCTTCTTTTCACCACATTTGGTTTCTCCGGTGACGGCGGAATCTCAGCGTCATCCAATCTCTTTCGTTTTCTCGTCGGAGATGCCCGTGGAGGCAGTAATTCAGGTGATCGAGAGGGGTTCTTTAATTCCGATTTCGATTGATCTTCTCCGTTTGAGGGAGTAACTAGATTATCGACCGCATTTATAACTCCATCTTCTGACTCCATTCTAACTAGGCGCGTATTGAGTGGTGAAGATGCATTCACAGATGATACAGACGGAGTCACATATCCTGTTTCCGAGTCGAACGATCCTCTTCTCATCAAATTCATTGCAGCTGGAGAAAAAAGTCGCTTCGGCGCTGTTCCATCATCCAAAATTATAACGCGGGCAATTGCTCGTTCTTCAAAAACATCGAATACTTGGTAGGACGGGTCTAAATCACAGCCACTGTCATCTTGTACCCTTAACACTGTAATCGGACTATCGCACGTTAGAACTGAAAAGGATAGTGAGATAGAGAGTAGAATACCGTTCAGCAGGATATAATGCTTTGAATTTCTGGTCTACTTCGTGGATAAGTGTGGATATCTGGCGATCTGGTTGAGTGATGTGAAGGAATTTTCGGAGATCTTTGACTTGACCTTCGGGGGTTTCTGTGGCGATGATGACTTGAAGTCGCAAACGCGATGAACTTGGAGACATGGTCGTCATGTTCAAGTGGTTACATGTGAGTTGTTGAAGGAGTTATCAAAATGGCCCTGTTCAAAGTCGGGCAACTTAGCGAGGGGTCAAAATTTTGACAGAAATCAAAGCCACCCCGCGAACATTTATTTACTAGAATTCTTAGGTTATTTATTTATCGATAAAGTTAGTAATCTTTGTAAATTTCGTGATGGCCTTCTATCTCAACCTTTGATCCGATGTTCATAAATACGAAAGAAATGCCCTAAACGCCTCCCTATGCTATGTATGACAAATTAAACAGTTTCATGCTCTTGATTAAGAGTGTTGTCCTCTTCCTCTACCTCCTCGATGGTCGAGGCATCATCGTCATCTAACAGATCTTTCAAGCCTTCCACTTCGACTACACTCAGTGCTCTGCTGCTCCGTCGTTTGCTAGGTGTCGCTGGCGATGGTGAAGTAGGCTCAACGTCGTCATGATATTCATCGGAGAACAATTCGTACGCTGGAGCAGTGGCGAATGGATTTGGAGCCAGTGGTGTCGCTGGGGGTGGTCCTGTTTCTGGCGACAGTCGCCATGACAAACTAAGTACGCCAGCGAGCAAGAGAACAGTTCCCGACGCGACAAAGGTTATTTGAAGGACTGTGAGACGGGAAGTCTGTTGATAATATATTAATCCGTCGAGAATCGAGATGATGTTGTAAATACAAAATATCAATGGATAAAGGATCGTAGTCGAACAAAACCGCAGTCCGGCATTCAGATAATATAACTTTTGTCAGACAATTCATGAGAAGAAGGTACCTGAGCAAGTTCAAGGACAAGCAGAGTCAAAACAATCATCCAAGACTGCCAGTATCGAAACTGATTTTTATCCACAATGGATCGAATGACCAACTCGACGGCGGTCTTTGCGAGTAACAAACAATGTGCTGAAATCAATCCACTCAAACATCCCAAAACACAGCCTCTAATGATTTTTAACCGCTTTATCGACTTTCCAACAGCAATGGACCCAATCACCATAAACTCTAATCCCGCATTATCTATAATTGCACTTTTCCTGCGTATCGAGAGTAACAGTCCATACGCACCAATTAATATTAATATCACCACTCCGACTTGAATACCCATCCATACCAGAAACGCGACTTGTAAAAACATCCGTAATAACTCTTGTAAATTGTGACTTGGTTCTTCCAATGCTCCAAATCCAGCAATTAACCCTGCTCCCACACTAACCAGTATCGTCCCTAATAAACTCAACCTACTAAATCCCTCATGTAATATCAGACTCGCAAAGACAGCATTGAAGATAAGTCCGCTGGCTTGTAATGGAGCCAATATGACGAGAGGCAGTGTGGTGATTTGGACGGTACTACCGAGTATGTTTGAGCCAAGGAAGAGAATGAAACCTAGTCTCCAGAGTCCGCGACGGAGAGGACGACGTCGTAAATGAGGTGGGCGAGCTTCCTCCGTGACATGGGACTTGCGTTGAAGCGTTAAACCGAGAGATTGGACTAATGATGAAACCAAGGCTGTTATGACACCTAACGTGATGGGTCCAGCCGAAAGCGGAATCGTGTCCATTCTGACTGACGCTAAGAGATCTTTGTCCGAGTTGGATCAGGGAGTTGGGATCCTCTAAAGACTTGATTGAATAGAGATTAACCGCGTTATGATCTCATTATGTTGATGTGATACTCTGTAGAAGTACAAGGGGATGTTTGGTGACGAAGGTTGAGACTTGAGTTTGGACTGTGATTGATGAGCGTAGGAGGTTTTAAAGGGGAATGGTTGGTTGAGCGTTATGTAATCGAGGAATTTGGATTGCCGATCTCGCCACAACACACAAAATTAAGGGGCTTGAGACCGGAGCTGGCAGCCAAACACTTAAAAATCATAACAGCCAAACGCTCAATTAGGAAAGGCTGCTATTAATAACGGAAACCAGATTGCAGACTGCAGCAGATCAAAGCGCAGGCGAGAGTAGAAGGCCCATGCGTCACTGTCAAAGTCCTCGAAATCAAAATATCCAACGCAGTTCACCCCTGATTGCCATGAGCATGGACAACTAGCTTTGATATATCGGCGCGATTGTTATTCCTTCCCTTCTAGATCACCAGCTCAAGTCGTCATTCACCAGATCAATTCCCACAATGGAAAATTCAATTGAAGTGTCAAAAACGATAGCATCGCCCACCCGGACGCGTGTAGTTCAGTTATCGACACATTCGCGACATCAATCTGTTCCAGCCATTCCCTCGGCCCAGCCCTCACAAAGGGAAGCACAAGCCGTCACTCCACGGGGACTTGCAAAATTAACCCTCGTTGAACGATTATCGCGAGATTCGAGTCCTGGCCCCACTACACGTAGCAATGTTGCATCTCCCAGACCGGAAAGTCCTAATCGACTTCAAGACTCTACACGTTCAGTTCATTCACGAAGTCGAAGTAGGATGAGTCTCTCTCTGTTACCGGCCGTTAGAACGACAATACCTAATGTGAATTCGCCGATAACCAATTCGCCTCTTTATGCGAGTCCTGTTGTATCGCCACCACTGGACATGGCGTCAAAACATGGTTCAGAGGGATCAGGGAGTGATCTCGCTAATCTTTCTCCAGTTCCAACTTCATCAAGATCATCAGTTGACGATAAACCTTCTCTTGACGACGACGCAAATTCCACGTTCCTGAAATTGATTGCCTCACAAGAACGAAAAGTCGTCGAATTAAGAGACGAATTAGCTCGTGCAGAGGCAGAATTAGATCTACTAAAACAGCAATGGACTCTCCAGCTCAAACGAACAAGACAATCAACTCTGCCCGAATCTGTAAGAGTCACCACAAACAGTAGCTGACATGTAGAATGCCGAATCTCAGGTAGAAACATTCAAAGAGTCCCTGGAGGAACCAAGCAAACAGCCTCAAATCCTGGCTACTGGAAAACGTTTGGCAGAAGGAGTCCGAGAAAGTTTCTTAACAATGATGGAAGAGTTCAAAGCTGTCGCTACGAACGAAGGACTGCACTCTCCCACAAAATATCCATCGGATGAACTCAAAGGAAAACTGGAATTTGAACTCAACGATGCACCAAAATCCAGTCCAAAACCAGAAGAGGGTAGCAGACCGAATAGTCGAGACAGAGAACTTTCTTCTCACCCCTCAACGACACCAAAGTATTTCTTTTCCTTTCGATTTCTAATGTAGAACAACAACCCTCTCACAAGTCGGCGATATACCAGACTCACAAATCACCACCGAACTGAAAAGCTCACCTAATGAGATATCTTCTCCGTGGGCCTGGAATATGGCCTCAACCCTCCTAAATCAATCTCAACGACACGCAAAAACGATATTGGCTAGTGTAGAACGGCATTTAGATGCCCTTGCTGCTGGTCCTGATCCACCGCTACGACCTCGTCATCATCATCGTTCAGTTCGACGTACAAGTGGCCACGTTCGAACAGAGACAGTACCTTTCTAAAAAGACATCACTGGAGACAGACAGATAAGATGGGAGTCGTTTTGGAAGGATTTGGCGGGTTGCAGGGATATTGAAGCATTATCTTGATATTAAAATTCGTTACGATATCCCGGGAGGAATTGCATTTAGTATAAGTATAATATAATCTTAAGTTTCCTATACTTTGAAGTTCTTGACTTTGGAAAATGGAGACGCTTCCATGTCACGACTTGGAAATGTCGATCCCCCGTATTTCAGGTGGGGTCCTCCATGAACCTTATTCCTTTCCACCGACAATCATCATGGCCGAGCACACTAAACGCCCAGTGAGGATAGGATGCTTCAGGTACCTTTTCTTTCTTCCTGTTCTAATTCCAGCGCCTTCTGGGGTGACTCTGTCCATGCAGCACGCCAACTCGTCGAATCGCCTGATGCTAAACTCGATTTCCTCGTAGGCGACTACCTAGCAGGTCTCTCCTTTCTCCCACAATCTCCTGACTAAATGCGACCAAGGTTCTAACTGGTAGAGGTGACAATGGGACTCCTAGCCCGTCGTTCTCGAATCGCTGCAAAACAAAACCAACCTATAACTCCACAAACCTCAGGCTACATCGCCGAATTCCTAACCTACGTCCTCGCACCACTCCTTCCAAAGCTCCTTCAAAACAGCACTCGAGTAATAACGAATGCAGGTGGCCTTGATCCAATCGGTCTCAAAGAACAGATAGAAACCTATCTACACAAGAACGGACACAAAACCGTTAAGGTTGCAGCTGTATGGGGCGATGATCTTCTTTCCGCTACATTCTCAAAGGATACTTTGAAATTCTTCTCACCTCTAAACACAACAGATACAGAAGAGCCGTTTTTCACTTCAACAGATTCTTTGCTCTCGTTGAATGCATATTTGGGAGCACTACCTATTGTCGCAGCTCTTAAAGAGGGTGCTCAAATTATTGTTACAGGCAGGGTAGTAGATTCGGCACTTGTTCTCGCCCCTTTAGCGTATACTTATAATTGGTCTCTACATCCGTCTTCGCCGGACCTAGATTCCATTGCAGCAGCAAGTTTAGCAGGCCACATTATCGAATGCGGAGCACAATGTACAGGAGGAAACTTTACAGATTGGCGAGAAGGAGCATTCTCCTCCTACGGAGGCTGGTCAAACATGGGATATCCCATACTGGAATTCCATCCTTCCCCTCCTTCCACACAACCTTCTTTCATCGTCACGAAACCCGCCAGAACAGGAGGTGTAGTCAACAGATTAAGTGTGATTGAACAAATGCTTTATGAAGTTCTGGATCCACAGAATTATTTACTGCCAGATGTGAATTTGGATCTTTCGCATGTTACGGTGGAGGAAGTGGGTGTTGATAGAGTTGTTGTGAGAGGGGCTAGAGGGAAATGTCCTACACGGTGGTTGAAGTGTACGGGTATTAGGATGGATGGGTATAGGATTGAAGCTGCGTTGATTATTCCGGGACATGAAGCTAGGGTGAAAGCTAGGATATTAGGGGAAGCGTTGGTGCAGAGGGCGAATTGGATTTTGAAGGGGAGGGGGATGGAGAAGATTGTGGAGTATAGAATTGAGACACCTGGTGCTGAGGAGATGTTTGGGTATGACATCTCTCGTTGAGGTCAACTAATGAGATAGAGATTCTAGTAAGATGAAGGAATCAAGGGAAGTCATTTTGAGGATTGCGGCTGCTCATCAGGATAAACGTGCGTTGGATATTCTGGGAATGGAATTGGCATATGTATCATTCTCATATGGATACTGCTAATGGATAGTCTGCTACTTCGACAGCACCTGGAATAACACCTCTCATGGCATCTGGTCGAGCAAAAGCTTCACCACGCTTCGTATCATCATCAGTTCTGATTCAACGAGATGCCGTGACACCAATGTTGTCTATTTCTAAATCACCTCCTAAGAAAACACCACTATCCTCTGAGGACTGTCAGGACGTAACTATAACTGTCTCGTCCGACTCAGAAGGTTCCTTTTCACATCCTTCGGGACGTCGACTTCCTCTGTACGCTGTCTGCATAGGTCGTTCAGGGGACAAAGGTGACTCGGCAAATATCGCCATAATATCTCGTCATCCCTCCTTCTATCCACATCTGGTATCTCAGTTGACAACATCTATAATTCGAAAACACCTTTCGCATCTCATTGACGACGATGGTGTAGTGGAAAGATATCTTGTTCCAGGTGTCAATGCGGTAAATTTTGTGGTGACAAAGTGTCTTGGGGGAGGCGGCTTGGGGAGTTTGAGATTGGATAGACAGGGGAAAGCATTTGCGCAGGTGATTCTGAGTTCTGTCGAGGTGATGGTTCCGGATGACGTCCCTGTGGAAAGAGCACGTCTATAACAGTCGAAGGGTTAAACATGAGTAGGCCGGCCGGCTTAATAATCTAATGAAGTATCATACTGCTTTTAAATCATTCAAACTCATCTCTTTAGAGATATATATTAAGGAAGCATTGCTCGCTTGTTGCTCCAAAACTAGCTGGGCCGCTGGTGCGGACCGTGACTGGTCCGCGGAACTAAAATCCGGAATTTAAGCCGTGCGCCGAAAAATCAGCCCACTTTCTTTCCATCACCGTACATCATCACCATCCTTCTTCCTCCTGACTCACTCACTCTCCACAAACACGCCATGCTTCGCACAACAACTCTCCGATCAGTACGTTCCATCCGTGGACCAACTCCGACTCTCACACGCTTCTACCACGAGAAAGTCATCGACCACTACGAGCGACCGAGAAATGTCGGTTCTTTGCCAAAAGACGATTTCGACGTTGGAACAGGATTGTACTTTCCCTTCTCATCTTCATTCCCATTCCATGTTCCTTAGCGTATGTGTATACTGACTTGTACTGTAGAGTAGGCGCACCAGCCTGCGGAGACGTCATGAAACTACAAATCCGAGTCGATGAAAACGGTCGAATCTCAGACGTCAAATTCAAAACCTTTGGCTG
>Ga0335073_10001541_pt1 | contig 30918 bp, 35 predicted proteins | sample Lox_Sample_22_FD_207093 | JGI IMG/M metagenome (GOLD analysis project Ga0335073, IMG submission 207093) | Soil microbial communities from Loxahatchee National Wildlife Refuge, Florida, United States - Lox_Sample_2.2 | ecosystem: Environmental > Terrestrial > Soil > Wetlands | place: USA... | reverse complement strand
ACGTCGCCCGGCTGAGCGCCGCGGGACGGATCGTGCTCCCGCTGCCCGGGCCCGGGCCCGACGCACTGGGCCGGCTGGCGACGGCGGGCCTGCTGACCGGCGACGACCACCCGCTCGCGACCGTCACCGCGTGCGCCGGGATGACCTGCTCCCGGTCGCTGGCCGACGTGCGCGCCGCGGCCGCGCCGGTGCCCGGACTGGACGCGGTGCACTGGGCGGGCTGCGACCGCCGGTGCGGCCTGCCCGCCGACGCCGCCGCGATGATCGCGACCGCCGCCGGGCGGTACGAGCTCGGGAGGCCCGCATGAGCACGACCACCGGCTACGAGCGCGACGGGGCGGCGATCTACCGCGCCTCGTTCGCCATCATCCGGCGCGAGGCCGACCTCTCGCGCGTCCCGCCGGACCTGGAGCGCGCGGCCGTGCGCATGATCCACGCCTGCGGCATGACCGACCTGGTCGACGACCTGGCCTGGTCGCCCGGGTTCGCGCAGGCCGCCGAGGCCGCGCTGGCGGCGGGCGCCCCGGTGCTCTGCGACGCGTCGATGGTGGCCGCGGGCGTCACCCGGTCCCGGCTGCCGGCCGCCAACGAGGTGCGGTGCACGCTGCGCGACCCGCGGGTGGCCGGGCTGGCCGAGACGCTCGGCACGACCAGGACCGCGGCCGCCGTGGAACTCTGGCGCGACCGCCTCGACGGGGCCCTGGTCGCCGTCGGCAACGCGCCCACTGCCCTGTTCCACCTGCTGGAGATGGTGGCGGCCGGAGCGCCCCGGCCGGCCGCGGTCATCGGCGTCCCGGTCGGCTTCGTCGGCGCGGCCGAGTCGAAGGCGGCCCTGGCGGAAGGCCCGCTCGGGCTGGAGTTCCTCGTGGTGCACGGCCGGCGGGGCGGATCGGCGATCGCGTCCGCCGCCGTGAACGCGCTGGCGAGCCGGGCCGAGTGACCGCGACGACGCCCGGACCGGGCCGCCTGTTCGGCGTCGGGGTCGGCCCCGGCGACCCCGACCTGGTCACGGTGCGCGCCGCGCGCCTGATCGGCGAGGCCGACGTGGTCGCCTACCACTGCGCGCGGCACGGGAACAGCGTGGCCCGCGCGGCCGCGGCCCCGTACCTGCGGCCGGGGCAGGCCGAGGAGGTGCTGCGCTACCCGGTCACCACCGAGGGCACCGACCACCCCGGCGGCTACGCGGGCGCGCTGGCCGACTTCTACGCCAAGGCGGCCGCGCGCCTGGCGGGCCACCTGGAGCAGGGCCGGACCGTCGTGGTCCTGTGCGAGGGCGATCCCGGCTTCTACGGGTCCTACCAGCACCTGCACATCCGGCTGCGGGACAGATTCACGGCGCAGATCGTGCCCGGCGTGTCCTCGGTGTCAGCGGCGGCGGCCGCGGTCGGCGAGCCGCTGGTCCAGCACGACGAATCGCTCACCGTGCTGGCCGGCACGCTGCCCGACGACGTGCTGCGCGCCCGGCTGGCCGCCGCGGGCGACGACGCGGTCGCGATACTCAAGCTCGGCCGGACCTTCGACAAGGTGCGCGCCGCGCTGGACGAGACCGGCCTGCTGGAGCGGGCCCACTACGCCGAGCGGGCCGGCACCGGCGCGCAGCGCGTCGCCCCGCTGGCCGGGGTCGACCCGGCCACCGTGCCGTACATGTCGCTGGCCCTGGTTCCGGGCCGAGGCACCAGGCCCGATGCGCCGCCGAAGGTGACGGTGGTCGGGCTCGGGCCCGGCGACCCGGCCTGGCTCACGCCGGAGGCGGCCGGGGCCATCGCCGCCGCCACCGACCTGGTCGGCTACCGGCCCTACCTGGCCCGGGTGCCCGGCCGGCCCGGGCAGCACCGGCACGCCTCGGGCAACACGGTCGAGGCCGACCGGGCCGCGCTGGCGCTCGACCTAGCGGCCAAGGGCGGCCGGGTGGCCGTGATCTCCTCGGGCGATCCCGGCGTGTTCGCGATGGCCTCCGCGGTGCTGGAGCAGGCCGCGGCCGATCCGGAGCGCTGGGCCGACGTGGAGATCGAGGTGCTGCCCGGCGTCACCGCCGCCCAGGCGGTGGCGGCCAGGGCCGGGGCCCCGCTCGGGCACGACTACTGCGTGATCAGCCTGTCCGACCGGCTCAAGCCGTGGCCGGTCATCGCCGACCGGGTGGACAAGGCGGCCGCGGCCGACCTGGTCCTGGCCCTGTACAACCCGGCCTCCCGCACCCGCACCTGGCAGGTCGACGCGGTCAGGGACCTGCTGCTGCGGCACCGAACGCCCGCCACCCCGGTCGTGGTCGGCCGCGCCGTCGGCCGGCCCGGCGAGCGGCTGACCATCACCACGCTGGCCGAACTCGACCCGGCCGACGTCGACATGAGCACGCTGCTGATCATCGGGTCCAGCACCACCCGGACGTTCACCCGCAACGCCCGGTCCGCGGTCTTCACCCCGCGCCACTACCCGCCGGAGCCGGGCCCGGACGGGCAGCCTGAGCCAGCACCCAGCCGGCCGCGCCGCCGACGTCGGCCACCGACGCCACCCCCGGCGCCGGGACCGGACGGGCCACCATGACCACCGGCAGGCCCAGATCGCGCGCCGCGTCGAGCTTGCCCTCGGTCAGCGGCCCGCCGCTGTTCTTGGTCACCAGGACATCGACGCCGAAGCGCCGCATGAGCGCCCGCTCGGCGTCGCGCGCGTAGGGCCCGCGGGCCAGCAAAACCTCGCGGCGGGCGGGCATCGGGCCGGACGGCGGATCGACGCAGCGGATCAGGAACCACAGTTCCTCGATCGGCGCGAACACGCTCAGCCCCTGGCGGCCGGTGGTCAGGAACACCCGCGCCCCCAGCCCGCCGCCACGCAGCAACCCCGCCGCCTCCTCCAGCGACCGGGCCGGGCGCCAGTCATCGCCCGGGCGCGCGGTCCACGCCGGGCGGGCCAGCCGCAGCAGCGGCAGGCCGGTCCGAGCGCAGGCCTGCGCCGCGTTCGCGCTGATCGTCTGCGCGAACGGGTGCGTCGCGTCCACGACCGCGGCCACGCCCTCGGCGCTGGCCCACGCGGCCAGGCCGTCCGCCCCGCCGAACCCGCCCACCCGCACCTCGCCGGCCGGAAGCGCCGGGCGGCTGACCCGGCCGGCCAGCGAGCTGATCACCCGCAGCCCGGGCCGGCCGGCCAGCTCCAGGGCGAGCGCCCGGGCCTCGGACGTCCCGCCGAGCACCAGCACGGTCCACGCAGGCGCAGGCGGCATCTAGGTGCCGATGTCCTCGTTCCAGACGTCCGGGTGGGCGTCGATGAAGCCCCGCATCAGCTCCGCGCACTCGGCCGAGTCCAGGTTGACCACCTCGACGCCGTTGGCCGTGAGCAGTTCCTCGGCGCCGAGGAAGGTCCGGTTCTCGCCCAGGACCACCCGCGGGATCCCGTACAGCAGGAGCGCTCCGGAGCACATGTGGCACGGCGACAGCGTGGTGTACATGGTGGCCCGGGCGTAGAGCGAGGCCGGACGGCGGCCGGCGTTCTCCAGGCAGTCGGTCTCGCCGTGCCGGATCACGCTGCCCCACTGGACCCGCCGGTTGCGGCCGGTGGCGATCAGGTCGCCGTCGACGACCAGGGCCGCCCCGACCGGCACCCCGCCCTCGGCCAGCCCGGCCCGCGCCTCCTCGATCGCCGCGACCAGGAACCGGCCGTCGTCAAAGTCTCGCTCTGCCACCCGAGCCATGTTAGGGAGCCGGGCGGCGCAGCAGGTAGGTGTCCATGATCCAGCCCTTGCGCGCCCGCGCCTCGCTGCGGGCCGCCTCGATCCGCGCCGCCACCTCGCCCACCGGGCCGGACAGCAGGATCTCGTCCTTGGTCCCGAGGTAGGCGCCCCAGTAGATGTGCAGCCCCTCGTCGGCACCGGTGAACGAGCAGTGCGCGTCCAGCATCACCACCACGTCGTCGCTGTGCTCGGGAAACCCGTCCGCGGCCAGCCGGCGCCCGGTGGTGATGTGCAGCGGCCGGCCGACCTGGGTCAGGCTCACCCGGTGCCGGGCGGCCAGCGACTGGACGCTGCTGATCCCGGGGATCACCTCGTAGTCCAGCTCCCCTGGTTCCAGCTCGGCGGCGATCTGCTCGACGATGGCCAGCACGCTGTCGTAGAGCGCAGGGTCGCCCCAGACCAGCAGCGCGCCGCAGCCGTCCTCGGCCAGCTCGGCCCGGATCACCCCGGCCCAGAGCCGGGCCCGTTCCGCCCGCCATTGCTGCACCGCCTCCCGGTAGGCGGGCGCGGACCGGTCGCGTTCCGGCTCCGGGATCATGACCATCCGGTACGAGCTGTTCCGCACGTACCGCTCGCAGATCTCCTGCCGCAGCAGCACGAGGTCCTGCTTGTCGTCGCCCTTGTCGACCACGAAGAACACGTCGGCCCGGTTGAGGGCGTTGATCGCCTGCACGGTGACCTGCTCGGGATCGCCCGCCCCGATCCCGATGATCAGCAGCCGCCTCATGCCTGAACTCCCTCCGTGCGCTCGCCCCGTTCGCGCTCCGCCGAGTACAGGTGGCTGTCGCGGAAGCCGCCGTGGGCCAGGATCTGGCCGACCACGATGATCGCGGTGCGGCGGATTCCGGCCGCCCGGACCCGCTCGGCCAGCTCGCCGAGCGGGCAGCGCAGCACGGCCTCGTCGGGCCAGCTGGCCCGGGCCACCACCGCGGCCGGGCAGGCGGCGCCGTAATGCGGCAGCAATGCCGACATCACCTGGTCCACGTTCTGCACGGCCAGGTGCAGCACCAGCGTGCAGCCCGTGGCCCCGAGGCGGGCCAGGTCCTCGCCATCGGGCATCGGCGTCGCCCGCGCCGAGGTCCGGGTCAGCACCACCGTCTGGCCGACCCCGGGCAGGGTCAGCTCCTGGCGCAGCGCGGCGGCCGCCGCGGCGAACGCCGGGACGCCGGGCACGATCTCCCAGGGCACGCCGGCCGCGTCCAGCCGCCGCGCCTGCTCGGCCACGGCGCTGAAGATCGAGGGGTCCCCGCTGTGCAGCCGCACCACGTCGTCGCCCCGCGCGTCGGCGGCGACCAGCTCGCCGGTGATCGCGTCGAGGTCGAGGTCGGCCGTGTCGACCAGGCGCGCGTCGGGCCGGGTGCCGGCCAGCACCTCGGGCGGCACCAGGCTGCCCGCGTACAGGATCACCGGCGCGGCGGCCAGCAGCCGCGCCGCGCGCACGGTCAGCAGATCGGCCGCGCCGGGCCCGGCGCCGACGAACCACACGGTCATGCCCTGATCACCTGCCATTGGGTCACCGGCAGCGCGGGCCGCCAGGTGGTGAACCGGCCCAGCGGGGCCTGGTAGCTGACGGCCAGCCGGACCAGGCGGCCGCCGACCCGGCGCTGCCAGTCCTGCAGCACGGCCTCGGACTCCACGGTGACGGCGTGCGCGGCCAGCCGGCCGCCGGGCGGCAGCGCCTTCCAGCACGCGTCGAGCACGCCCGGGGCCGACACGCCCCCGCCGACGAAGACCGCGTCCGGCGCGGGCAGATCGGCCAGCGCATCGGGCGCGGCTCGGCACATAATGTCAATATCTGGAACGCCCAGGCTCGTGGCGTTGGCCCGGATGCGTTCCGCGCGATCCGGGCGCGGCTCCACCGCGATCGCCCGGCAGCGCGGCGCGGCGCGCATCCACTCGATCCCCACGCTCCCGCTGCCCGCGCCCACGTCCCACAAAAGCTGACCCGGGCCCGGGGCGAGCGCGGCCAGGGCCAGGGCGCGCAGCTCGCGCCGGGTGAGCTGGCCGTCGGTCTCGAACGCCTCGTCCGGGAGCCCGGGCACCCGGGGCAGCACCGGCGTGCCCGGGTCCGCCTCGCAGTCCAGCGCCGCGACGCAAAGGTCAGCGAACGGCCCGGGCTCTGGCGTTCCGGCCCGGTAGGGCCCGCGGATCCGCTCGGCGGGGCCGCCGAGGTGCTCGAGAACCGACAGCCGGGTGGCGGCCCAGCCCCGGCCGGACAGCAGCGCGGCCAGCGCCGGCGGCGTGCCGCCGTCGCGGCACAGCACGAGCACGCGCGCCCCCGGCTGGACCGCTGGCAGCACGGTCTCGGCCGGGCGGGACACCAGCGAGATCACCTCGACCTCGTGCTCGGCCCAGCCCAGCCGCGCGCAGGCCAGCGCCGCCGACGACACGGCCGGCAGCACCCGGATCCGGCCGGCGCCCAGGCGCCGGGCCAGCGTGGCGCCGATGCCGTGCAGCATGGGGTCGCCGCTGGCCAGCAGGCAGAGCCCGGGATTGGCCGCGACGAGCTCGTCGAGCCCCGGCAGCAACGGCGACGGCAGCGGCACCCGGCGGCCGGCCAGGTCGGGCCGGTCAGGCAGCAGCGCCAGCTGGCGCGGTGCGCCAGCGATCACCGCCGCGCCGCGCAGCACGGCCTGCGCCTCGCCGGTCAGCCCCGCCCACCCGTCGTCGCCGATGCCGACGACCGTGACCATGACCGCCTCATCGTCGCTCACGTCGACTCATCCTGCCGCATCACCGCCCGCGGCGCGCGCGGCAGGCTGGCGGGCACCCCGGCGTTGCGGGCCGCAACCGGGCCGGCTGAGATGGGGGGATGCCAGAAGCCTCGACGATCACGCATCCGCTGCTCCGGCTCGGACGACTCGAGCTCGGCCCGGGACTGCGCGCCCTGCAGCCCGCCGCCGCCGCATCCGATCTGGTGCTGACGGCCATGGTCCCGGTACCGGAGTCGGCCGGCAACCCGGCCCACGCGTGGGACGTGGCCTGGGCCGACGCGGTCCGCGAGGCCGAGCACCTGGGCGCGCCCGCTGCGACCGCGCAGGCCCTGGCCGGCGCCGCGGGGAACGTACTCGAGCGCGGGGCTCGCGCGGCAGGCGAAACCCGGACGGTGGTCGCGGCCCGCGGCCAGCTGCTGCTCGCGCGCTGGCTGGTCTTGGCCGAGGCGGCGGAGCCCTCGGTGTTCGCGGGCCCGCTGCCGCGCCTGCGGCAGGCGGCGGCGGGCGCGGCGCGCCGGCCCGCCTACGTCGTGGTGGTGGCCGACCGCCGGGGCACCGACGTCTTCGCGCACGACGCCGGCGACCAGCAGCCCGCCAAGCTCTTCCCGGCCGAGCACCGGCCGGGCGCACAGCATGATCCGCACCCTGACCGCCCGCCCGCTCAGCTGCACGGGGAACGGCACGTGACCGACAGCGAGCCGCTCACCGGCGGCGAGCGCAACGACGAGTTCATCGCCGCGCGGGTGGCCGACGCGGCGAACAGCGTCGGCGCGCACATCGTGCTCGGCGCGGGTGACCGGCACATCCTCGACGCGGTCGGCGCCCATCTGCCGGACTCGATCGGGCCGATCACCGTCATCGAGGGCGGTCCGCATCCCGACCGCCGCGACGACCATCTCATCGCCGAGGTCGGCGCCGCGCTGGACGAGATCACCGCCGAGGCGGCCGCGGCCGTTGGCGACCTGATCGCCCCGCTCTCCATCCGGGACGACCCGGGCGCGGTGCTGGGCATGCCGGCCGTGGCCGAACAGCTCGCCGAGCAGCAGGTGGCCGTGCTGCTGGTGGCGGCGGACCTGGACCCGATCGCGGACGCCGACGCGAGTTACACGATCGGCAGCGCGCCGACCGAGTTCCTGGTCGGCCAGCCCGACATCGGCATCGAGGTGCCGATGGAGGACGGCTTGATCTGGGCGGCCCTGCACCAGGACGCCATCGTGCTGGAACTCCCGGACCGGTCCGGCGCGCTCGGCGGCGAGCCGGTCGCCGCGCTGCTGCGCCGCGGCTCGCCCCGCAGGAGGAGTTAAAGTCAGCCGGTCACTTGCTGGGCTGCGGCACGTGACAGGAGATCTTCGGATCGACCCCGAGGTAGTTCAGCGGGCCCGCCACGATCGTCACCGCGATCGTGGCCGCCGAGTTGCAATTGGCCGGGGGCGTGCTGTAGTCGTGACGCTGACCTGCGGCAATGGCGCCGATAATGAGCCAGATTACGAGCACGGCGGTTCCGATATGCATTGCCACCTCCGGCGACTCGTCAATTGCGATGATAAGTCACCAGAGGCGGTAAATGACGGTCAGCTCATCCAGCGCCGGTAGCGGGGCCGGGACGCCTTCTCCCACGCCTTGAGCGCCCGGGCGCGCAGCTCGTCGGCCGCCTGACTCTCGCGCTGGTACAGCAGCCCGTAGGTGAAGGCGTTCTCGCCGGACACGTGGGCCTCCATGCCGAGGCCGCGCTCTTGCTGGCGGGCGATGACCGCGTCGTGGTGATCCCCGAGCAGCGACTGGACCGCCTTCACCTGCCGGGTGAACCGCCTGGCCGGCCGGCCGATGGCCGGCTGGGCCAGCTCGCCCGCGTACCGGGCCCGCTTGGCCGCCTTGCGCGCCTGGTGCAGCGCGGTGTCCCGGGCCGGGCCGGGCGCGGCCCGGCGGGCCCGGCCCATCCGCCGGGCCATGGCGCGGTAGGCCCGGCGCACCTCCCGGGGCAGAACGTCGCGCGACGGCCGTCCGGCCCGGGCTCCCGGCAGGCGCCCGGCGGTCAGCTGGCCGACCTCGTCCCGGAGCGAGTCGTAGCGTCCGGAATCCAGGGCCTCGAGCACGGCCTCGCGCGCCCGCGCCGCGACCGGCGCGAAGTGGATCTTGATTCGGGCCTGGACCGGGCCGATGAGCTGCTCGGCCGGCACGGTGGCCAGCGCGGATTCCAGGTGATCGGCCAGCACCTCGGCGTCGCGCGCCTCGCCGAGGAGGCCGGCCAGCCAGCGGAGTTCCTCGTCGAGGTGGCCGGCCGGGCCGATCACCCGGCGGAAGGTGCGCAAGGTGCTGCGCAGGCGCCGGGTCGCCACCCGCATCTGGTGCACGGCATCGGGCTCGTCCCGGCGTACCCGGGGGGCGAGCGAGTCCAGCGCGGACGCCTGCTCCCGCAGATAGTCGAGCACGACCTGCCCGGCGGCTCGTGTGCTCTCGCTCATAGGGGCCCGCTACCCCGGGAGGGCGGGCCTATGCCTCCGGGGCCGCGGCCAGGTCCCGGCGGGCCGGGACGACCGGCGGCGCCGAGCGCCAGTCCGGGGTCCCGTCCTCGGGCAGCCCGCGCGCGGTCTTGTCCTCGTGGATCTCGGCCCAGTGCGAGTGGTTGAGCTCGTGCAATGTGAAACAGGCGTTCAGCGAATTGTAGAAGCCCATGTTGTCCACGGTCTGGTTAACCGAATCCTTGATGAGCAGCGCGGTCATCGTCGGAAGCGCCGCTATTCTGCGGGCGAACTGCAGCGTCCGCCCGGCCAGATCGGCGGCCGGGAAAATCTTCGATACCATGCCCAGCCGATAAGCTTCCTCGGCGTCAATGGAATCCCCGGTCAGCAGCAATTCCTTGGCCTTGCGCGGCCCGAATTCCCACGGGTGCCCGAAGTACTCGACCCCGCACATGCCCAGGCGCGTTCCCACCACGTCGGCGAAGATCACGTCGTCGGCCGCGACGATCAGGTCGCAGGCCCACATCAGCATCAGCCCGGCGGCGTAGACCGCGCCCTGGACCTGGGCCACCGTGATCTTGCGCAGGTTTCGCCAGCGGCGCGTGTTCTCGAAGTAGAAATGCCACTCCTGCAGCATGCGCTGCTCGGCACCGGACCGGGTGCCCCCGTAGCCGCGGTAGCTGTCGTGCTGGTCCGGCCCCGGGGTGCGCTCGGCCACGGCGTCGCGCGAGCCGAGATCGTGCCCGGCGGAGAACAGCGGCCCGGCGCCGCCCAGGATCACCACCCGCACCCGGTCGTCGGCCTCGGCCGCCAGCATCGCGTCACCGAGTTCGACCAGCAGGCCGCGGTTCTGCGCGTTCCTGGCCTCCGGACGGTTCAGCACGATCCTGGCGATGGCCGCGTCGTCGAGCAGCTCGTAGGTCAGAAAGCGGTAGTCGGGCATGGGCGAGACCCATCCTTTAGTGCTGATTTGCGAACATTACAATAATCTAGTGAAATAATGCTGTCAATCGCTCGGGCGCAGACCCCGCCAGCGGCCAATACCCCTTTGATGTGAGGTTTCATTGGCATACCAGCAGCCTGGATCGCAGCTTCGGGTGCCGAAGGCGGCCGAGTTACTCGCGGCCAGAATCCGCGGCCAGATAATCCGCAGCGAACTCAAGGAAGGCGACGCGCTTCCGGCCGAGAGCGAGTTGATGGAAAGGTTCGGCGTGTCCCGGCCCACGCTGCGCGAGGCGATCCGGGTCCTGGAGATGGAGTCGCAGACGCTGGCCGTGCTCGCGCAGACGGTCGCGGACATCATCGAGCTGCAGCTGGCCCGGATGCCGACACGGTCGTCGACCTTCCCGACTGACGCCCGGCAGAAAAAGCCCGGGGCGATCGTTGTCCCCGGGAAACAGGAGGGCGCACCGACCATGACATCAGGCGACTGGACGGCGGCCGGAACGTACCGGGTGGCACCGTCGGTCTACCGCATTCCGCTGCCGTTGCCCACCGATGGCCTGCGGGCCGTGAACGTCTACGCCATCGACCACGGCGACAGCCTTACGCTCATCGACGCGGGCTGGGCGGTCGCGGAGACGACCCCGGCCCTGGAGCGCGGGCTGGCCGGGATCGGGTACGGGTTCACCGACATCGGCCGGATCCTGGTCACGCACGTGCACCGCGATCACTACTCGTACGCGGTCGAGCTGCGGCGCCGCTGGGGCACCCACATCACGCTCGGCATCGACGAGGCGGACACGCTCCAGGCCATCCGCGGCATGGCCGACGGAACCGGGCGGAACGCGTCGGTGACCCGGCTGCGGGCGGCCGGCGCACGCGGCCTGGCCGACGTCATCGCCCGGTCCCCGCGGCCCGCGCGAACGCTCGAGTTCTCCGACCCGCCCGACGAATGGCTGGACGGCCGCCAGCAGGTGGCGCTCAAGGACCGTTCGCTCGACGGCATTCCCACGCCGGGCCACACCCGGGGGCACGTCGTGTTCCTGGACCAGACGGCGAGCTCGATGTTCACCGGGGACCACCTGCTGTCGCAGATCACGCCGTCGATCGGGTTCGAGGCGGCGCCGGCCCCGTCGCCGCTGGCCTCGTTCCTGCGATCGCTGGCGGTGATCAAGGAACTGCCCGACCTGCAGCTGCTGCCCGCGCACGGGCCGGTCACCGCGAGCACCCACGAGCGGGCCGACGCGCTGATCGCGCACCACGAGGCCCGGCTGGCCGCGTCGGCCGCCGCCGTGGCCGCCGGGGCGCACACCGGGCTGGAGGTGGCCGGGCGGCTGCGCTGGACCCGCCGGGAACGGCGCCTGGCCGACCTGGACCCGTTCAACCAGATGCTGGCCGTGCTGGAGACGGTCGCGCACCTTACCGTGCTGGTGGCGCAGGGTGAGCTGCGCCAGACCCGGATCGACGGGGTGGATCACTACCAGGCGTGAGGACGGGCGATGATGAGCCAAGCCAACCAGGTCCCGCTGTCCCCGCGCCGCCGCCCGATGTGCCCGACGAGGTAGCCGTAGAGCTCGGCCCCGACCCGCGCGGCGCGCTCCGGCGGCGGCTCCCCGGCCTGGAAGCCGAAGTTGTTGAGCAGCGCCTCCTTCCACGGAATCAGCCGGTCCCGGTCCTCGAGCGGAAGCCCGAACAGGGTGAGGAACACCTGCGCCGGCAGCGGCACGGCCAGCTCGGCGACTAGGTCGCACTCGCCCCGGCCGGCGAACGCGTCGGCACCATCGGCAGCGGGCTGCCGACCGCGTCAAAGGCCCGCTTGGACGAGAACAGCTCGGGATGCTTCAGCACGAACTCGACGGCCTGCGCCGAGACCACCAGGTGCCCGCCGCGCGGGCCGCGCACCACCGGGCCGGCCACGCGGACCAGCGCGTACGCGGCGGTGCGGCTCTCGGCCATCGGCAGCGCCCACAGCCGGATCGTCCCCGCCGGTAACGGCGGGGGCAGCGGGCCGCTCACTCGTCGTAGTGCGAGGGCGGGAACGGGCTCCGCTCGTGCTCGAGCTCCAGCTCGTCCTTGTCGTACTCGCGGCGGATCTCCGCCCGCGTCTCCTGGTACTCGTCGGTCTCGGTGACGTCGAACGGCTGCGGCGGCTCGTCGGTCGCCGGCGGCACCTCGTCCGGGTCGAAGTCGTCGACGCCGGCCTCCACCCGCTCCTCCTCGGTCAGGCGGGCCAGCCGGTCGTCGTCGAGACGGGTCGGCATGCCGCCGTGCACGCGGCGACTGCGGCGATACTCCTCGGGCAGCACGTCCTCTTCGGGCAGCTTGTCCGGGTCCTGCTTGGTCATCGAGCCTCCAAGGAGGGTGGGGAGGCATTTCCTGGCAATCCTTGAACGCTACGCCTCGGGTCCGGCCGGGCCGCAACGCCCCCCGCCGGTCGCGGACGACGTATCGTCGAGGCCAGACACAGCGTGCTCTGGGCGGTGCGGTCATGCCTGACATCCTCGGCCGGGGCGGGGACACCGAGCCCGGCCGCTGGCCGCGGCGCGCGGCGGTGATCGCCGCGGCGCTGCTGGTGGCGACGGTGCTGATCGTCGAGCACCTGCCGCGGAGCCGGCCCGCGACACCGCCGACCGCGAGCCCGGCCGCGACACCGCCCGCTGCCGCGACCCCTGCGCCGCTGCCGATCTCGGCCCCGGTCGCCGCGGGCCTGGCCCACGACGAGGGGGGCATCTCCGGGCCGACGCTGCCCTGGGACGCCAGCCTGCGGCTGCCGGTCACCGGGGCGCAGCCGGTCTGGCTATCGCCCGCCAGCGGCCGCACCGAACCGATCCGCGGGCTGCCCCGCGACCCGTCCGGCTACCAGTTCACCCAGGTCGGCGGCGGATGGGCGGTGCAGGCCCTGTCCGCGGCCAGGCCCGTGTGCGGCAACTGCGCCGGCCCGCCACTGCCGGTCTACTTCCTCGCCGAGCGGGCAGCGGCCGCGACCCCGGTCGGCGTCGCCACCGATGTCGCGCCCGGCGCCGCGACCGGCACCTTGTGGCTGACCAGCTACCCGGCGGGCGCGGACCTGAGCGCCGCCGTCGGCCTGGCCCGCGAGGTGCGGGTGACCGGCGCGGCGGCCGGGGCGGCGGTCCGGCTCCCGGCCGGGTACCTGATCGCGCGGGCCACCGACCGCGGGCTGCTGCTCGAGTCGGCCGCCCAGGGCGCGGGCGCGGCGGACTTCGAGCTGTGGGACCCGGCCACCTCCCGGGCCGGGCGCACGTTCACCGGGGTGGTCGCGGCCAGCGCCGGCGAGATCGCCTGGGCCCCGCGCTGCGCCACAGCGTGCCAGGTGCAGGTGCTCGACCTGGGCACCGGCCGGCCGACCACGGTGACGCTCCCCGGCGTGAGCTCGGCGGCGAGCGCCGCGTTCAGTCCCGACGGCAGCCTGCTCGCGCTGGAGGTGAGCTTCTACAACGGCGGCGACGGGGGCCAGCTGGCCACCCAGCTCGACGTGGCCTCGGCGGCCAGCGGCCGGGTGACGGTCGTGCCCGGCACCTGGGTCAGCAGCGACGCGCTGGCCGGGTTCGGCTGGCCCGCGGGCGGCGACACGCTGATCGCCGAGCTGAGCTTCACCACCAGGGTCCAGGTGGCATCGTGGCGCCCGGGCAACACGCGCCTGTCCGTGGCGGCGATCCGGCCGGGGCCGAGCTCGTCCTCGCTGATCGTCGGCTGACGGAATCGCGGGCGCGCCGATTGGTGTTGACTTACGCCATGAACGCTGACGAGGACTACGAGCCGAGCCCCCGGGCGTGGGTCCGCGACCAGGTCGAGGAGTACGAGGGCTCGGGCGGGACGACGGGCACGACGCTGCGCGACACCGGCCTGCCGGTGGTGATCATCACCAACCGCGGCGCGCGCAGCGGCAAGGTGCGCAAGACGCCGGTGATGCGGGTGGAGCACGACGGGCGGTACGCCGCGGTCGCGTCGCAGGGCGGGGCCCCGACCCATCCGTTCTGGTACGACAACCTGCGCGCGGAACCCCGGGTCGTGGTGCAGGACGGCCCGGACAAGCAGGACATGGTCGCGCGCGAGGTCAGCGGCGACGAGCGCGCGCAGTGGTGGGAGCGCGCGGTCGCGGCGTACCCGCCCTACGCCGAGTACCAGCAGAAGACCTCGCGGGTGATCCCGGTCTTCGTCCTGGAACCCGCCGGGTCCGGCTGAGGCCGCGGCCCGGCCGTGCTGTTCGCCGCCAACCTGTCGATCCTGTGGCCCGATGTGCCGCTGGCGGAACGCTTCGAGCGCGCGGCGCGGGCCGGGTTCGGCGCCGTCGAGCTGTGGTGGCCGGGGGACGCCGACGCCCGCGCCCTGCCCGGCCTGGCCGCCCGGTGGAACCTGCGCGTGGTCCTGCTGAACTTCGATGCCGGTGACATGGCGGCCGGGGAGCGCGGCCTGGCCGCCGATCCCGCCCGGCGCGGATACCTGCGCGCCCACGTTCCGGCGGCGCTGCGGATCGCCACCGAGTGCGGCTGCCCGCGGCTCAACCTGCTGATCGGGCTGCGGCAGGAACGCTATTCACTGGACGAGCAGCTGGCCTGCGCGCGGGACAACGTGGCGTGGGCCGCCGACCTGGCGGCCGGGGCCGGCCGCGAGGTGATGATCGAGGCCGTCAACCCGTGGGACAACGGGCCGTACCTGCTGACCACCACGGCGGCGTCGGCCGCGTTCATCGGGCAGGTGGGCTGGGACAACGTCCGGCTGCAGTACGACGTTTACCACATGCAGCGAACCGAGGGCGACCTGTGCGCGACCATGGACGCGCACTGGCCGCTGATCGGCCACGTTCAGATCGCCGACGTGCCCGGCCGCCACGAGCCGGGCACCGGCGAGATCAACTACCCGTTCGTCCTCGACCACATCGCCGCGCACGGCTACCAGGGCGCGGTGAGCCTGGAGTACCGCCCGTCGACCGGCCGGGCCGAGGACACCTTCGGGTGGCTGGAGCACTACCGCGCCGGCCGCTGACCGTACGTCGGATAGCCCGGGATCAGCGCGGGCACCCGGGCCCGGTAAGACCGGTACTCCTGGCCCAGGCTGGCCAGCAGGTCGCGCTCCTCGAACGCGATGCCGACCAGGATGTAGCCGGTCGCGGCCGCGGCGAACAGCAGGTGCCCGACGGTCATCGTGGGCGCCGCCCAGAACACGATGACGAACCCGGTCATCAGCGGATGGCGGACCCGGCGGTACAGGCCGCGCTCGGTGAACGGCACCGGCCGGTACGCCGCGCCGCGCGCGTGCGCCCGCGCCTGCCGCATCCCGAACAGGTCCCAGTGGCTGATCGTGAACGTGGCGGCGAGGGCCACGATCCAGCCGCCCAGCTGCAGCGCGAGCAGGGCGGCGCCGCCGGGCCCGGACACCGCCCAGAGCCGGCCCGCGACCGGCTGCCAGGCCCAGAAGAGCAGCGCCAGCGCCAGGCTCGCGAACAGCACGTACGTCGATCGCTCGGCGGACACGGGCACCAGCCGGGTCCAGCGGCGCTTGAACCAGGGCCGGGCCATCACCGTGTGCTGGACCGCGAACAGCGCCAGCAGCGCGGCGTCGATGGCCGCCGCCGCGGGCCAGGGCAACCGCGCTCCCCCGTCGATGCCGCGGGGCACGCCGCGGTCGGCGAAGAAGCCCACGGCGTACCCGAGCACCAGCAGGAACGCCAGGTAGACCGCGGAGGAATAGAGCAGGCCGGCCAGGGCGGCCGCGCGCCGGGGCCGGGCCGGCTTCGTCAGATCGGGCATATCCCGACGCTAAGATCGCCCGCGACCGGCCCGCTATCGGGTGATCCGCCGGCATCCCCTCAGGTCCCGATTATTCTGAACGCCCCGGCTCCCCCCGGCGTCGTGCGAACTACCTAACCGGGCCCGGGGTGCGACAGCCGGTACTCGGTCACCCAGGCCGCGATCTGGGCCCGGGAGCGCACCCCGAGCTTGCGCCGGATGTTCTCCACGTGCGCCTCCGCGGTCCGCGGCGCGACCGACAGCCGCGACGCGATGGCCTGGTTGGTCAGGCCCCCGGCGACCAGGGCGGCCACCTCGAGCTCGCGCCGGGTCAGGGGCGGGCCGCCCTGGTCCGCCTCCCCGAGGAAGGCCAGCGTCGCGTCGAGGACCGCGGCCGATTCGCCGTGGTAGAAGAGGTGGCTGGTCCCCGGCAGCGGGATCAGCGTGGCGCCGGGGATCAGCGCGGCGACCTCGCGGCCGAGGTCGAAGCGGGTGGCCGGGTCGACCTCGCGGTGCAGCACCGTGGTCCGGGCCCGGATCGCAGGCAGCAGCGGCCGCACGTCGGTCTCGTAGTACACCTCGAGCAGCCGCCCGGCCACGTCGGCCGATGCGCCCGCCCGGCTCAGCCGGGCCAGGGCCTCGACCTCGTCGCTGGTCGGAGCGGGAATGAAGATGCCGGTCAGCATCTTCGAGCCCAGGCCCCAGTGCGCCCGCATCAGCGACACGATCGAGTCCCTGATCGGCTCGGGCGCCAGGTCGGCGCCGCTGGCGCAGGTGCCGTACAGGACCAGGGCGTCGACCCGCTCGGGCTGGCGGGCCGCGATCGCGGCCGCGATCTGGCCGCCCTGCGACGCGCCGAACAGGCGCAGCCGACCGGCGCCCGCCGCGTCGGCCACGGCGAGGGCCGCCGCCACCTGACCCTCGAAGGACAGGTCGGCCCCGTCGCGCTCGGACAGGCCGCATCCGGGCTTGTCGTAGCGGATCACCGTGAATTGCTCGGCCAGCCGCTCGACGAACCCGGCGAACGAGAACAGCTCGAGCTGCGCGGTCAGGTGGGTGACCCAGCCGGTGTCGCACAGCAGCGCCGGGCCCCTGCCCGTCGCCGAGTACCCGACCCGGCCCGCTGGCGTGCGGCAATATCTGATCGTCGGCCCCACCCGTCTAGGCTGGCAGCCGGGCCGGGCCCAGTAAAGGACGGGCTCATTCGGGGCGGGGATTCCAGCGGAACCGGCGGATGGCGACCACCGCCCCGGCCGCGCCCCAGGCCAGCAGCACGCCGAGGTTGTGCCACTCGAGCCCGGCGTGCTGCGCGAACGCGCCGATCAGCGCCTCGTTGAACGGCCGGATCGGCAGCGCACCGGAGATGGCGTTCAGCGCGCTGGAGTGGATCGGCATGTAGCTCCCGGACAGGAACAGCAGCGGGAACAGCAGCAGCTGCGCCACCGCGGGCGCGGCCTCGGCGTTGCGGATGACCGAGGCCACCGCGACGCCGAGCGCGCAGAAGCTGGCCGCGCCGAGCACGAGGGCCACGCCGACCGCGGGCCAGTCGCCCGGCCACGGCACGCCGAACAGACGGCCGATGCCGACGATCAGCGCCACGTCCACGGCGCTGACCATGACGCAGTGCGCGAGCAGCCCGAGGAAGTAGGCCCAGGCGGGCAGCGGGGTGGCCCGCACCCGCTTGAGTATCCCGTTCTGCCGCCGGATCGCGAGCCCGGTCGCGAGCTGGCCGTAGCACGAGCCGATGACCGAGACCGCGGCGATCGTCGAGACGAAGTACTGCAGCACCGACAGCCCGTAGAAATACGATCCGCCGGCGCCGTTGCCGACCACCGCGCCGAGCACGGTGATGAACACGACCGGCAGGGCGAACGTGAAGATCGCGCTCTGCGGGTTGCGCCAGAACGACAGCTGCTCGTAGCGGACCTGGTGCCACAGCAGGGCCAGGTCGCCGCGCCGGGCGCGCGGCGTGGTGACGGTGACGGTTGTCATCGGGTGCTCTCCTCGTGGTCGCGAGCGGTCAGGCTCAGGTAGACGTCCTCCAGGCTGGGCCGGTCCACGGTGAGCCGGTCCAGCACCGTGCCGCGCTCCAGGGCCCAGCCGGTCAGCCGGTGCAGCACCCGGGTCGGGTCGGCGGTCTCGACCGTGACCAGGCCGTCGGCTGCGACGGCGCCGGCTGGCAGGTTGTCGGGCGGCCAGCCGGGCGGCAGCGCGAACCGGATCCGGGCCCGGGCGTGGTCGCGCCCGCCGATCGTCGACGGCGGGCCCTCGGCCACGATCTGGCCGTCGGAGATCACCGCGACCCGGTCGGCCAGCGCCTGGGCCTCGTCCATGTAGTGCGTGGTGAGCAGGACCGTGGTACCCGCCGCGCGCAGACGGCGCACGATCTCCCAGGCCTCGCGGCGGGCGCTCGGGTCGAACCCGGTGGTCGGCTCGTCCAGGAACAGCAGCCGCGGGTTCCCGATCATCCCCAGGGCCAGGTCCAGCCGCCGCTGCTGGCCTCCGGACAGCGAGCGGACCTTCCGCCGCGCCTGCGCGGTCAGGCCGACCAGGGCGATGATCTCGTCGACATCGCGGGGGGCCGGGTAGTAGCCGGCGTTGCGGGCCAGCGTCTCGCGCACGGTGAGGTACGGCTCGACCGCGATGTCCTGCAGCACCAGGCCGATCTCCTCGCGCAGGGCCCGGCCCCCGGACCGCTCGCCCGGGTCGCGGCCGAGCACCTCGACCCGGCCCGCGTCGCGGCGGCGGAACCCCTCCAGGATCTCCAGCGTGGTCGTCTTGCCCGCGCCGTTCGGCCCGAGCAGCGCGAAGATCTCGCCGTCGGCGACGGTGAAGCTCACCTCGCGCACAGCCGCCACCGCGCCGTAGCTCTTGCGCAACCCGGCCACGACGACCGCATCGGATGCGGGCGATCGCGTGACCGCACCCGCGCTCACGACGTCCGTACGCACTGGACCTCCACCGAGATGTCGAGGTAGCGGCCGGCCAGGCCCCGGTAGGCGGTCACGCCGAACTCAGTCCGGTCGATGTGCGCCGTGGCGCTCACGGTGAACGAGCCGGTCGCCAGCGTGACGTCGGTGACCTGGAGCCGGACCGCCCGCGTGACCCCGCGCACCGTGAGCGTGCCAGGGATGTCGCGGGTGCCGGGGCGTTCGGAATCAAATGAAATGACCGGGTGGTGCTCCGGGTCGAGCACGCGCTGAGCGAGGACGCTGGCATCGCGCTGCGGGTTGCCGGTGCGGAAGCTGGCCGCCTCGACCTCGGCGTGGACGGCCGAGTCGCCGAGCGGCTCGGCGATGTCGACCGTCCCGCCCCGGATCGCGAGGGTGCCGCGCACCGGCGCCAGCCCGAACAGGTGCCGGGTACGGAACGTGAGGGTGGACCGGGCCGGGTCGATCTCGTACCGGCCGAGCCGCGGGATCGCCGCTTGGTGATCTTGTGTCGTTGCCATGGCCCCTATCCGATCGCGGGCGGGGACAGCCGCGGCAGGGCGAGCGGTAGGGTCCTGGGCCGACGAAGGGTCTGACCGGCGGGCCGGCGTGCGACTTTCGTAGGTTTCCGGTCCCGGCGAAGGTATCGCCGCACGGCTTACCCGGCTGGGATGACATAGCGTGGCCGCGTGAGTGACGGACAGTGCGAAGGGCTGTGGTACCGGCGCCGGCTCCCGGGCGACGCGATGATCACGACCTGCTTCCGGCAGCACCGGTCCGCGGTCGACGTCGGGATCGCGGCCTTCTTCGTGCTGCTCGACACCGTCACCACGCTGGTCGGCGTGTCGTGGTGGCCGTCCCATCCGGGCTCGCTGGCCTGGGCGATGCTGGGCCTGCAGGCGGTCGCTTGCGCCTCGCTGGTCCTCCGGCGCCGGGCGCCGGTCCTGGTGGTCGCGATCCTGACCGCGTTCACGCTCGCGCTGAGCCTGCTGATCTGGCCGGCCGGCGCGCTGACGCCGGCCAACTCGGGCAACGTGTGGGCGCCGTTCGCGACCGTGCTGGCGGCGTACGGGCCGTTCTTCTACGGCCGGAACCGCCGGCTGGCGTACATCGCGCTCGCCGTCATGGTGGTCGTGATCGCGCGGCCGTGGCAGCCGTCGGCTGGGGTGATCGCGGGCGCGGTGGCTCGGACGGCGCTCGGCCCGCTGCTCGCGCTGTACTTCGACGCCCGCCGCCGGATGGTGCAGGCGCTGACCGAGCGGGCCGAGCGGGCCGAGCGGGAGCGGCACCTGCTCGCCGACCAGGCCCGGGCCGAGGAACGGGCCCGGCTGGCGGGGGAGATGCACGACGTGGTGACCCACCGGGTGAGCCTGATGGTGCTGCAGGCCGGCGCGCTGCGGATGACCGCGCCCGACGAGGCGACCCGGCGGGCGGCCGAGGAACTGCGGGCGGCGGGCTGCCAGGCCCTGGACGAGCTGCGGGACCTGGTCGGCATCCTGCGCGCCGAACCCGATGGCGACGAGGCCCCGTCCACGCCGGAGTTCGCCGCGCTGGTCGCGGAGTCGACCGCGGTGGGCACCCCGGCCGAGCTGATCGAGGAGGGCGACCGGTCGCTCGCCTCGCCGGTGGTCGGGCGGACCGCGTACCGGATCGTGCGGGAGGCGCTGACCAACGTCCGCAAGCACGCGCCGGGCGCCCTGGTGACCGTGCGGGTCAGCTACGCGGACGCGCAGGTCCGGCTGGAGATCCGCAACACCCCGCCGCCGGAGCCTGCCGGGCCGGAAGGCGGCGCGCTGGCCGGGACCGGATCCGGGCTGGGCATCGCGCACCTGCGCCAGCGGATCGAGCTCGTGCATGGCACGCTGCGGGCCGGCCGGGCGGCGGACGGGGGGTTCTGCGTCGAGGCCACGCTGCCCGCGTACGTGCCGACCGCGGACTCGGTGGCCTGAGCGTGCTGCGGGTGGTGGTCGTCGACGACGAGCCGATGGTGTGCGCGCACCTGCGCACGATCCTGGGATCGTCCGGCAGCATCGAGGTGGTCGGCGAGGCGCACGACGGGGCGGCGGGCGTCGAGGAGGTGGTGCGCACCCGGCCCGACGTGGTGCTGATGGACCTGCGCATGCCGGGCGTGGACGGGCTGACCGCGATCGAGCGCATCGCCAAGATGGCCGACCCGCCGGCGGTGGTCGTGCTGACCACGTTCGACGCCGACCAGTACGTGCTGCGCGCGCTGCGGGCGGGCGCGGCCGGGTTCCTGGTCAAGTCCACGCCGCCGGAGGACCTGATCGGGCTGGTGCAGGTGGCCGCCGAGGGCCACACCGTGCTGTCGCCGGTCGCCGCCCGGCGGCTGGTCGCGGCCTCGGCCGAGGGCCACTCGGCCCGGGACCGGGCCCGCGAGCTGGTCGCCTCCCTGACCGAGCGCGAGGCCGAGGTGCTGGCCTGCCTCGGCGAGGGCCTGTCCAACGCCCAGATCGGCTCGCGGCTGTACCTGTCCGAGGCCACGATCAAGGGTTACGTGTCCCGGGTGCTGGACAAGCTGGGCTGCGCCAACCGCACCCAGGCCGGGCTGATCGCCCACGACGCGGGCATCGTCAGCGGATAGCCCGCCCCGGGGCGTTCTCGCCGCCCGGCCCGATCCGGCGGCTGGGGCGGCCCCGGCCGCTAGCCAGGACGCCGGCGGACACTCCGAACAGCACGGCCCCCCACGGGCCGGCCACCCACAGCGGCCACGGGTAGATCAGCTGCGCGGCAGTCACGCTGACCAGGACCCAGACCACGACGTTGACCGACACGATGGTCGCCCAGCCGATCCACGCCATCCTGAGCGGGCCGGGCAGCCGGGCGAAGGCGCCCCGATCGTCGGCCGCCGTCACCGACTCCGGCGGCGCCGGGGACGGCTGGGCACGCTCCGCCCGGGCCGGCTCCGCCCGGGCCACGGCACGGGACTCCGGCAGGTCGCTGCAGAGCGGCTCGAGGTCGCCGTAGGTCACCGCGTCGTAGGCGAGCCCCATGCGCTCGAGGTACTCATCGATCTTCAGGCGGCCCTCGTCCAGCGCTCCGCGCAGGCGTTCGACGACCTCCTGCCGGTCGGCGTCCGAGGCTCGCATCTTTTCGCGGTTCTCCATGGCGCCTCCGCCCGTGCTGTCCCGTCCGGCCCGTCTCACAGGGTAGCCGGGGACTCGGCGGCGAGGCGGCGGAAGGCCGTGTGGGTGGCCGAGCCGGGCGCGGCGCAGCAGACGATCAGCCGCTGGCCGGAGTCGGATATCCGCAGCACCTGGCACCCGAACTCGAGCGGCCCGGTCAGCGGGTGGTCGACCCGTTTGATGAGCGGGCGGCGGGACCGCACCTCCTGCGCCGCCCACATCTGCGCGAACCGCCGGTCCCAGGCGCGACGGGCCTCTCCCGGCGCGCGGCCCGCGCTGGCACGCTCGGCCCCATGACGACAACCGTGCTTATCACCGGGGCCAACAAGGGCATCGGATTCGCCACCGCCGAGCAGCTGGGCGCCCGCGGCTGGACCGTGCTGGCCGCCGCCCGCGACGAGACCCTGGGCCGGCGGGCCGAGGCCGACCTGCGCGGCCAGGGGGCGGATGCCCGCTTCGTGCCGCTCGACGTGACCGACCCGGCGTCGGCGGCCGCGGCCGCCACGTGGGTCGATGCCGAATACGGCGTGCTGGACGTCCTGGTCAACAACGCGGGCATCACCCGCCGGGAGGGCGCGGGACTGCCCAGCCAGACCACGCTCGCGGCCATGCGGGAGGTGTACGAGACCAACGTGTTCGGCGTGGTCACCGCCAACGCGATGCTGCCGCTGCTGCGCCGGTCGGCGGCGGGCCGGATCGTCAACGTGTCCAGCGAGCTCGGCTCGGTCACGTCGGTCACCGACCCGGCCAGCCCGATGCACGCGATGGCCACCGCGGCGTATCCCTCGTCCAAGGCCGCGCTCAACATGGTGACCGCGATGTACGCCAGCGAACTCCGGGACACCGCCGTCAAGGTCAACGCGGCGAACCCGGGCTATTGCGCGACCGACCTCAACGGCCACAGCGGGTTCCGCACCGCGCAGCAGGGCGCGGAGGTGAGCGTGCACCTGGCCACGCTGGGCGAGGACGGACCGACCGGCACGTTCTGGGGGCACCTGTGGACCTCCGGCGGTGACGGAAGGTACGGCGTCCTGCCCTGGTGACCTCCTGGCGCCGGACCGGCGTCTGGGACAATAGGCCGGTTGTGAGCCGGATGTGGCCGAGGGCCTGGCTGGACAGGACGGTCCAGGACCGGCTGACCGACATCGTGCCGGATTGGCTGGTGGAGACCGCGCGGCTGCAGCATGCGCCGGTTCCGTGGGCCGACATGGTCCGGGCCGCGCTCGCGATCTGCGTGCCGCTGATCGCCGGCATCCTGGACGGCGAGCGGGCGCTGGGCGTGCTGGTGGCGACGGGCGGGCTGCTGGCCGTGGCCGTCGACGCCGGCGGCCCGGTTCGGTCCCGGCTGACGCGGGTGGGCTCGGCCGGGCTCGGCGGCGCGACGGGCCTCGCGATCGGCTCGCTGATCCACGGTCGCGGCTGGATGGCGGTGGTCGCGCTGGTCGCGGTGGCCGGGGTCAGCGCGCTGGCCAGCTCGTTCGGCGCGATCGGCTCGGTGATCGGGCTGGAGCTGCTGGTCTACGCCGCGGTGTGCCTCGGCCCGCTGGGCGCGCTGCGCCCGTGGTGGCACACGGCGCTGGGGTTCCTGCTCGGATCGCTGTGGGGGCTGATCCTGATGACCGGCGGCTGGCTCGTCTCACCCCGCGCGAACGAGCAGCGCAGCGTCGCCGCCGTGTACCGGGACCTGAGCCGCGGGCTGCAGGCCATCGGCACGCCCGGGGCGGCGCAGGCCCGCCTGACCGTGACCCAGGCCCTGAACGTCGCCTACGATTCCCTGCTCACGGCGCGGTCCATGGCGGGCGGGCGGGACCGGCGGCTGTATCGCCTGGTGGCCGAGCTCAACCAGGCCCACCTGATCTCGGAGGCGATGACCGCGCTCGCGTTCGAGGGCACCCGGGTCCCGCCCCGGGTCGCCGATTCCCTGAACGGGTACGCCGACCGGATCGAGATCCACACGCCCGCCCCGGCGGTCCCGCGACTGGACGGCACGACCCCGGGCACGCTGCTGCTGCGCGATGCCCTGGCCGGGCTGGCGTCGATGATGTCCCGGAACTGGAAGCCGACGGATGTGCCGGCGCCGACCGCATCGCGGCGCGAGCGGCTGCGCGAGACGTTCGACGGGCCCGCGATGCTCGACCGGCTGACCGGGCGGCTGACCTGGATATACACGCTCCGGCTGATGGTAAGCGTCGGCGTGGCCACCGCGGTCAGCGAGGTGCTTCCGCTGCAGCGCTCCTACTGGGTCGTGCTCACGGTCGCGATCGTGCTCAAGCCGGACTTCGGCTCGGTGTTCGCCCGGGCCGTGCAACGCGGGGCCGGCACGATCATCGGGGCGGTCCTGGGCGCGGTGATCCTGGCCGTCGTGCCGTACGGCTTCTGGCTGCTGGTGCCCTTCGGGCTGCTCGCGGCGCTGTTGCCGTACGGCCGGACCAGGAACTTCGGCCTGCAGGCGGTCTTCCTCACGCCGCTGGTGGTCCTGCTCATCGATCTGCTCGCGCCGGCGGGCTGGCGGCTTGCCGAGGACCGGCTGATCGACACCTTGATCGGGTGCGCGGTCGCGCTGATCGTCGGCTATGCCCCGTGGCCGATGGCCTGGCAGGCGCACCTGCCCGAGCACTTTTCCGAGGCGATCTGGGACGTCTGCGAGTACATGCGCGAGGCACTGATCACGGCGCCCGCCAGTCAGGACGGGCTGGGCCGCCCGGCGCACCAGGGCGTCACGCGGCTGCCGAGGCGATCGCGGCTGCAGCGGTCGGCCTACCGGGCCCTGTCCGATATGCGCACCGAATTCCAGCGCACGATGTCGGAGCCGCCGCCGGCCAGCCGGCAGGCGGCGGCCTGGTGGCCCGCCCTGGCCGAACTGGAGCAGGTGGCGGACGCGGTGACGGCCGAGTCGGTCACCATGTGCCGCGGGACCCCGGCGCCGCGCCCGGAGGCCGTGACGCAGCTCATGGCCGCCCTCGACCAGGTCGCCCAGGCGGTGAAGAGCGGCGTCGTGCCGTCCGGCGCGATCAGCATGCCCTCCGACGGGGTCCTGGCGCCGGTCACGGACGCGGTGCGCTCGGTGCTCGGCGTCATCGCCCGGCCGCGGCGTCCGCCCGCGGCCCGGCCCGCGGCGGCGGCCGCGCCATGACGTCCGGCCGGAGCGTCACTCGATCCGGGTGCCGATCGGCGTGCCGATCTCGACGGTGCGGCCCACCGTGCAGAGCCGGTCATGCGACTTGCCCGCCACGTCGGGAAGGATCTCCCGGGCCGCGTCGCCCGCCTCGCCCGCCGGAAATGTGATCCGGAACGTGACCTCGATGCCGCTGAGCCGGTTGCCGTCGTCGTCGCGGATCTTGTCCGCGTCGACCTGAACCTCGAAACGCTCCGGCTCGGCCCGCCGTGAGGTCAGGATGTCCACGTCGATCGAGGTGCACCCGCCGATCGCCGCGAGCAGCAACTCCGTCGGCGTGAAGTCGGTGCCGCCGCCGGTGCCGAACGTGACCCGGCCGCCACGGCTGTTGACCGCCGTGAACTCGCCGCTCGCGATGCGCTCCACCGTCACGGTGCGGTGCACGGAACCATCAGGACTGATCGCCATGCCTCCACCCTGCCAGGTCAGCCGGGCACGAGGTAGGTGGCGAGGTGGGAGTCGATGGCTTCGAGCCCGGTCCGCCCGGCTGGCGTGGCCCGGAAGCCGACGTAGCCGTCGGGCCGGACCAGGATCGCCGAGCTGCCGGCGGGCCCGGCCGGGCCCGCGGCACCGGGCCCGGCCCGGCTGATGTCGACGATCCCGTGCCACCGCTCCCGCAGGCGGGCGAGCTCTTCGTCGTCGGCGCGGCCGGAAACGACCAGGTGATGGTGCGTGCCGGACAGCCCGGCGCGGCCTGGGTAGCGTTCGCCAGGAACCGGCCCGCCGGGCCGGGACACGTCCGGCGCCAGGTACCGGCCGACCAGCGGGGTGCCCGCGTAGCTGACGTCGAGCATCGAGCGCGCCCGGACCAGGGCGGCCAGGCGTTCCGGCGAGGGCGGCTCGGGATACACCCCGGTCCGCGCCGACTCGACGGCGCCGTAGGCCAGCTGATGCAGGTCGTCGGAGACCGTGAGCACGTGCCGGTCGGCGGCGGCGCGCTCGGGCGCGAAGCTCTCCAGCAGGCTCGGGCGGGCCCGGCCACGATGGGCCAGCGCCAGTTTCCAGGCCAGGTTGTGGGCATCGTGCAGCCCGGAGTTCAGGCCCTCGCCCCCGAACGGGCTGGACAGGTGCCCGGCGTCTCCCAGCAGGAACCGCCGGTGGTCGGCCAGCCGGGTCGCCATGCGGCGGTGCATCCGGAACGGGGCGGCCCACGCGACGTCGTCCACCCGCAGCACCGCGGGCGGGATGCGGCGCCCGATCGCCGCCGCGACGGCGGCCTGCGAGCGATCGCCGTCCAGCCGCCCGGCCTCGGCCTCGTCCAGGTCTCCGACGAAACAGAGCCAGCGGCCGTCGGGCAGTGGCGCCAGCAGCACGTAGCCCTCGGCCGTGCCGACCAGCGCCGAGCCGTCCCGCGGCAGCCCGCACGCCACCCGCAGGTCGGCCACCAGCGCCGTGCCCGGGTAGGTCGTGCCGCTCAGGTCCTCGTCCATCGATTCGCGGGTGACGCTGCGGGCGCCGCCGGCCCCGATGACCCAGCCGGTCTCGACCGTGGCGGCCGCCTCGCCGCCCGGTCGCAAGCCGACCTGCAGGCCGCCGTCGCGCTGCTGGACCGACACCACCGAGACGCCGCGCTCCACCGTTCCACCGAGCTCGGTGAGCCGGTCGGCCAGGATCTGCTCGGTCCGCCATTGCGGAAGGCTGCACTGGTACTCCCAGCGGCACCCGGCCCCGGCAAAGGCCATCTCCGCCCGGCAGTCGAGGCCGGGGTCGAACAGGCGCGCGTACCCCAGGTGTTCCGAGGCGGCCAGGACCCGGCCGGCCACCCCGGCCGGTTCCAGGATCTCCAGGGTCCCCGGCTGCAGCGCGGTGGCCCGGGCCTGCCGGTGCGGCACCGGCTCGTACTCGATGACCCGGGCGGCCACCCCGTGGCGCGCGAGCTCAACGGCGGCGAACAGCCCTGACGGCCCCGCGCCGACCACCAGTACGTCGGTCCCCCCGGTACCCACTAGGCCCCATTAGAACAGGGCCGCCGCGTCCGGGCCGCACCGCCCGGCCACGGCTGCTGATCACGTGCTAGCGCGGTGCTAACGGCCGCGGACAGACTCCCGTTCAACCGGTCAATTCGGAAAGGGAGACGCCATGCTCCGCAAGGTCTTCGCCGCCACCGCTGTGGCTGCGGTGCTTACCATCGCCTCGGCCCTGCCCGCGTCCGCGTCCGCGTCCGCGTCCGCGTCGAGCGGATCGGGTACGGAGATCTGCCTGGCGGTCAACATCCTCGGCCTGTGCCTGGACGCACCGGCGCTGAACCAGCAGCTCCAGGTCGACGCCGGGAACAACTACGACGTCGATGAGATCGATACGGTGAACGCCCAGGAGGAGGAGCCCTTCACCCCGGGGAGCGGGTGGAACGCCCGGTACGCGGGCAGCGCAGTCGTCGTGCTGGATCCCGAAAGTGATCTCAACGCGTGCGCGCGGACCGATGATGTCACCAACCCCAACGCCTCCGCGGTCTATAACGCCGCGGGTTCCGGCTGCAACATCGCACTCAAGCCGACCGCCATATGGGTGGAGCGCGGGAACTGGCTGGTCAACGTCGGACAGACCGATCAGGGCCCGTCGAGCGGCGTGCCCTACATTCTGCAGGCCGGCTGCGCCAGCAAGGGGTGCAACGTCTGGGTGAACACGGCCGCCGCGAACGGCAACCCGAACAACTACCAATGGGATTACTGACAACCCGTCATGACGCGCTCGCGGCCAGCGCGGCCTCGATCTCGGCGCGGTGGCTGTCGGCGTGCCGGATCGCGACCCGGGCCAGGCGCTCGACCTGGCCGTCCCCCGCGGACAGCTGGTCCGGGGCGCACCCGGCCACGACGGCGCTGATCTCGGCCCCGCTGCGGCGCAGGTGACCGACGGCCTCGGCCCGGGTGATCGCGGCCGCCGTGACGGCGTGCTCGGCGTTGAGCGCGTCCACGATGTCGCCGGTCACGGTCACCGCCTCGCCGGCCAGGATCCGGCGCATCCACCCGGCCGGGTACTCGTAGGCGTCGGCCACGTGGTCCACCACCACGCCCACCGGGCGCAGGTCGCCGTCCAGCGGCGCGGCGGCCCACTGCTCGTCTGTGCAGCGGGTGACGAAGGCAACCAGCCGCTCCCGTGCCTCATCGATATCCGCGGCATACTGCGCCGGGCCGTGGCCATCCTCGCTCATAACGCTGAATATACGGACCGAGACCTAAGATCGGCGGTATCCGGCACGCGGAAGGCCGGAAAGGCGGGAGGCGCGGCGGTGCACGTGGTGGTCACCGGAGGATCCGGCTTTCTCGGGGCGCGCCTGGCCCGGGAGCTGCTCGCGGCGGGAGCGCTGGATGTGGCGGGCGGCGGGGCGGGCGAGCTGTCCCGGGTGATGCTGATCGACCAGGCGCCGGCACCGGCCGACCTGGCCGCGGACGACCGGGTGACGGCGATCCGCGGCGATCTCGGGGAGCTGCTCGCGCCCGGGGGCGAGGGCCGCGACGCGATCGCGTCCGCCGATGTGGTTTTCCATCTCGCGGCGGCGGTGAGCGGCGAATGTGAGGCCGACTTCGACCTCGGCATCCGGGCCAACCTGCGCGCCACCGAGGCTCTGCTCGCCGCGTGCCGCTGGGCCGGGACGAACCCGGTCGTGGTGTATTCGAGTTCGGTGGCGGTCTTCGGGACGTCCGACGAGCATCCCCTGCCGGCCGTCGTGCTCGACGACACGTTGCCCAATCCGCAGACCAGCTACGGGATCCAGAAGTTCATCGGCGAGCAACTGCTGGCCGATTACACGCGCAAGGGGTTCCTGCGCGGCCGGGCGATCCGGCTGATGACGATCAGCGTGCGGCCGGGCAAGCCCAACGCGGCGGCCTCGGGCTTCCTGTCGGGCATCATCCGCGAGCCGCTCGCCGGCCTGCGCGCGACGTGCCCGGTGGCCCCGGAGACCGAGGTGGTGCTGGCGTCTCCGGCCAAGGCCATCGGCGGCCTGGTGTGCGCGGCGACATCCTCCGATCAGGCCTGGGGCGGGCGCACGGCGGTGAACCTCCCCGCGCTCACGGTGTCGGTCGCGCAGATGGCCGACGCCCTGGAACGGGCGGCCGGGCCGGAGGCGAGGGCGCTGATCGACTGGGTTCCCGACCCCGCGGTGGCCAGGATGTTCGCCACCTGGCCGGCCAGGGTCCGGTCCGACCGGGCGGCCCGGCTGGGCCTGACCCCCGATCCCGACATGGACTCCCTTATCCGGTCGTATCTTGCCGAGTCGCCGCGCTGACCACGCCGCGATTAGTTCGCGGTCATCAGGGAGTCAGTTCCCGGGTAGGTATCCGGATTCGTCCGACGTTGCTGCTGGTGAGTTAGGGTCGGGCCCTGGGGCCTGGGGGCCCGCCGGGGGGAAACAGGGGGCATTCGGGGGAATGATCCTCACTGTCTTGTTTGCCGTGGTCGCGGCGTTCTCCAACGCGGCCAACGTGATAACGCAGCATGCGGCGAGCATCAGCGCCCCGAAACGGGAGACCGGCCTGCGGCTGGTCCGGTACCTGTTCCATCAGCCGCTGTGGCTGATCGGCTGGATCGCCGCGGTGGGCGGGTTCGGGTTCCAGGCGCTGGCCCTGCACAATGGCCAGCTATCCGTGGTCCAGCCGGTGCTTGTCACCGAGCTGGTCTTCGTCCTGGTGCTGCGCTGGGTGTGGATCCGCCAGGACGTGGCCCGGGCCGCCTGGGCGGCCGCGGTCGTGGTCTGCGCGGCGCTGGCCGTGTTCCTGTCGGTGGCCGAGCCGAGCGGCGGGACGCCGAATCCCGCGGCCACGGACTGGCTGGCCTCCCTGCTCGTGTTCGGCGGGATCATCGCGGCGGCGGTCGCGGCCGGGACGCACGGCTCGCCGGAGCGCCGGGCCGCGGCCTTCGCCGTGGCGGGCTCGCTGGCGTGGGCCCTGATGGCCGTGTTCCTGAAGACGACAACCGACACCCTCACCGCGGACGGCCTGGGCGGCCTGTTCGTGACCTGGCCGCTGTACGCGCTGACCGTCGCGGCCATCTCGGCCACCGTGCTCGAACAGTCCGCGCTGCACGTAGGCCCGCTGAGCGTGTCCCAGCCCCTGCTGGTCATCATCAACCCGCTGGCCAGCATCTTCCTGAGCGTCTGGCTGTTCGACGAGCGCTTCACGGCCAGCCCGGGCCGGGTCGTGGTCGCGATCTTCGCGTTCGCCGTGCTCGCCATCGGGGTGGTCGAGCTGTCCCGGGCGGCACCCGGGGACCTCATCCCGACCCGGCCGGCCCACAGCGACGAGGGCGCCCGCCGCTAGACCTCGGCCGACAGGGAGATCGAGGACAGCCGCCGGCGCCGGGCCCACCAGGCGGCCCAGACGATCCCGAGCACGGCCCAGCCCAGCGACAGCCACACGATGCTGCTTCCGGTCTTGAACGGCAGCGAGATCTCGCTGACGAAGAATCCCTTGTACATGATGTAGCCGTCGATGATGATCCCGGCCACGGGGATGAAGCCGTTCAGGAACCAGTTGAAGCTGTCCCGCCGGAACCTCGCGTGGTACACGAGGTTGGCCAGGTTCACGAAGATGTACAGGACGAGCACGAAGAACACGAAGATCTCGCCCAGGTAGGCGTAGGCGTTGGACGGGCCGCCCTGCCACAGGCTGACCACCACCAGGAAGACCAGCGACACGATCAGGGTCGCCGCCTCGGCCCGCCACGGCGTCCGGAACCTCGGATGCAGGCCGGTGAAGTACTTGGTCAGGAATCCCTCGCGGGAGATCGCGTAGGTGATCCGGCTGGCCGCGTACAGCGCCGCGCCGAAGCTGGCCAGCGCGGCGGTGAAACCGGTGATCGGGACCAGCACGGCCCAGCCGCCGATGTAGGAGCGCGCGATCGGCAGCACCGGGGTGATCTGCCCGGCGCTCACATAGCCCTCGACCGTGTGCACCGGCACCGCGATCGCGAATCCGTACGAGGTGAGCGCCCAGTACAGCCCGGCGATGAGCGTGATCAGGATCGTCGCCAGCGGGATCAGCCGGCGCGGCGTCTTGGACTCCTCGGCGACCGGGGCGATGCCGTCGACCCCGGCGATCGACAGGAACGCGAAGATCGCCGCGAGGCTCAGTCCGGAGAAGCCGGCGGTCG
>Ga0335073_10001540_pt1 | contig 30923 bp, 25 predicted proteins | sample Lox_Sample_22_FD_207093 | JGI IMG/M metagenome (GOLD analysis project Ga0335073, IMG submission 207093) | Soil microbial communities from Loxahatchee National Wildlife Refuge, Florida, United States - Lox_Sample_2.2 | ecosystem: Environmental > Terrestrial > Soil > Wetlands | place: USA... | reverse complement strand
AGAAGCTGTCGCTCCGTGTCATAAACCTCTTTCAGGTCTGAATCCTCACCTACCTCGTCAATTCGCGCCTGCAGGGGAATCACTTCATCGTCGCAGGCCATCACAGCTACCGCCCGAAATTCCAAACCCTTCGCAAGATGCATTGTCCCGATCGCCACGAATCCCCCAGTGGCATCGACTCGCTCATCCAATACCTTAAATCCCAGCTTCGCCGCATCAGCGGCTGCCCTTGCACGAGGTAACTGTGCCGCCGATCGCACGAAAATACCGATTTCATGTGGCGCGACCGACTCCGCCACTCTCGCTGCCAACCACTCGGCCACCGCCTTGCATTCTTCATCCGAACTCGGGTAGCTATGCACAACCGGCTGAGCACCATTGAATACCGAAACGGCGTCGCGCCTCGACTCGGCGTTCCCGTCGACATCCGAAATCTCGCCTTCCAGCAAACGATCGGCCTGCGCACGAATTTGATGCGACGTCCTGTAGTTGACTCGCAGCGTCCGTGCCCGACCTCGGACTTCTACTCCCAGTGCCTTCCAAGAAAACGGCTGCTGGAAGATGCGTTGGCCCAGATCGCCCGCAAAGAACAGCGCATTCGGACGATTGCCGCCTAGCGCAGCAAAGAATTTCAATTGCGACGCCGAGATATCCTGCGCTTCGTCGATGACCGCAAACTCATACGGTGGATTCTTCGCCTTGCCAACCGCTGCCGTAAGCCTCACAAACATTCCCGCTTCCGTGACCAGCGCGGCCTTATCCAGCCCCCTTCGCACACCGTCAAAGATTGCCCAGAGTGCCATGCGCCGGTCTTCATTCAATCGGGTCTTGCGCCCAAGTCGGCCAGTATCCCGATAGCCTTCCCAAGTACTTAGCTGCGACGCGTCGACCACTTGATCCCATTCCGACATAAGGAAGGCCAGCGAGAATTTGGGGTCGCCCGATTTCGCCAACGCTTCTCTCATTAGCCGCAAAACCACCTCTCGAGGCGCAAGCTTCAACGGGCCGACGAGCGATCGATAGAGCCGCTCTCCGATCGCGGGAATGGCACCGACGTCGATTCGGTCTCCAAGTCGCGGCTCACCGCTGATGAGCCGCCGTAGGCGAGTCGCCAAAGCGTTCGCGAGCGGCTCGGAATATGTCGCGAGCAGCACGCGCCCGTGCGGATTGGACTTGGCAAGATGAACAGCCCGATGTAGGGCCACGATGGTCTTACCAGTTCCGGCCGAACCTGAAACACGAGCCGGACCTGATTGATCCCGCTCAACCAGGGCCCGCTGCTGGGGATGTAGGAACACTGTCCATTTATCCCAAGGGAAGTCCAATGCGCGCTGTAACTCTTCCGGACTCTCGATTGTACGAAATCGTCGCTGCGCGTCCGGATGCTGGAACGCTTTCGCTTCCGTCAGTTCGACTTGCGGGCGTTCTGCCAACGGAGTCTCAACCGTGGGAAGAGCATGATCAACGGTCGGGATCGGTCCACTGCGAAAAGCTAGTTTCGGCTCACCTCCTGTAGCAAGTTCAAGGAGAGCCTCCGCCGCCTCCGCCGGCAGGTGATCCACAATCGAAAGGATCGAATCCTCCGTTGCTCCTCGCACCGTTTGAATCCAGTCCTCTGGCACGCCATATTCCAGAAAGTCACCGTCCGAGACACCCGCAAACAATTCCTTCCTACGCTTCGGTTCGACCGATTCGACATACTTTGGTATCCGGATCTCCTGGATGGTCTCTCGAATCTCCACCATCTGCGCCGCGCCTGTCTTCGGATGAGTCTCCAGGCGTCGGCGCTCCGCCCAGTCATATGCGTTATCGTGGTGATCCACATAGCAAAGCAGCATGCTATTTTGAGTCTTATGGACAATCAGGCGGATATCCCTACTCACGCGCACCGACCAAAACCTCTTGTCACGAGCTTTCTCGAGTTTGTGAAAGCTCAATCCCGGATTCGATGGGTCCATCTGGAGATCAAAAGCAGTCGTTTTTACAGATTTTTGTTCTTCACCCGTTAGCCTAGCGAGGCTGTCGGTAAACGTATCGGCGATTCTGAATTCCATTTCGTTTGCAGACCTATTGGCAATAGGAACTCTGATTCCAATCTTTTGCAAAACCTTGGTTCCCGCTTCTTGAATGATATTTGTGTAGGAATGCAAGCGCGGGGGCCAACACTCCGTCGGCATCCACCCATCTCGGCTGTTCTTCTACTCGCTCATGCTTCTTCGTGTCAGATTCTCCGGATGTCGCGGGAATCCACAGGATAGGAGGTCCCGCAGTTTTGCTTTGCGGCGTCTGTCGGCGAAGCCACTTGTGAAACTGCTTCCAGTATTCCCCAGCCGGACTTGGGCGGCCGACGCCTTTCAATGTTCTACGACGAAGTCAATTTGATTGTCATCTAAATTCATACGCGAAACACCTTCATCACTTCGTCTCCCAGGTGATTGATCACCTTCACCGCAACCCGCCCATTTTTCGGTCTTGTAAACGGACGCGACGTGTCACTATGCAGCGTCGCCCACGCTGCGTCATTAATCTCCGCCTTCAGCGTCGTCTTTAGTGCACCGTAAGGATCGTTCGCTCCCAAGAAATAAGCATGTCGCACGAAGAAACTCTCCTCGTTATAGTCAGTATCGATAAACCAGCACGCGATCCCGTCTGCCCCGTCACTCCGAACTTCGCCGCTGCTAGGGTCAAATACATCAACGCCGTTCACTTTAATGCGGATTCGGCCATCCGTTTCAGACTGAACCGCGATATCCGGCTCACCGAATATAACGAACAGATTTCCTTTCCCAGTATTTTTCAGCTCATCAGACATGTGCAAATCCGCATTCATGCGGGCTTTAAGTACCGGAATACGTCCGAGCTTGCTAAATTCCGTAGCGTGCGCTTCGTAGTTGAATGCACAGGCGATCAACACGTCGAAATCCGAGTCACCTGCTTCCTTGGCAGCCGCAACAAGGTCGGGTCGAGTCACTGTGCCAAATTCGGGACCAATAAAAATGGCCGCCCGTTTTTCCGCGCCCGTTTCTGAATTGCCCTCTCGATATTTTCCCTCCCCACAGACTAAGTCCCCAGGCCACGGCGTCAAAGACGTGAAGCGGATCTTGTCAGTTTTGTGCGCCTGTTGGACTCCAGCGACCCGAAGACTCTCCAAGATCATGTGCGGGAAATCCCGTTTAGGCTCCGACCCCGAAGAAATTCCTTGTTGACGATTGGGGTCGATTAACTCGTCGTTCTCGTCGACACCAAGGACACGATGAGGAGAGAGACTCTCCACCGTAAATGGCCCAGCAACTCGGGCTTTTTTATTATCCGTGTAGGGTTTATCGAAAAGAAATGCAAACTCTACCTTGGCCGCTATCGACGCGTCGATCTCCTTCTGGCGCGCAATAGTGATTTCCAGCCAGTCAGAATGAATCTTCTTAATAGCTTCAGCCCATTTTGAATCGGCCTCCCTCGGAATCTCCCACTCCTGCCACTGCCTCTTCAGTGCCTCATTCAACTTGTTCCGCAATAGCTCTAACTCGAGCTCCCGTTTCTCCCATATAACGTCGATTTCCGAATTGTTTGCGATCGACTTGAGGGTGATGTGCGGTACCCGTTCATAGACAAAGCCAAGACGGATATTTCCATGCACAGGTTGCGATGAAGGCGTTGTGTTGGTGAGTATCGCCTCCCTTATCTGTCCGTCGCGGGAATCGGTAAGCAGATAATAGAGGTAGCGGGCGCCCATGATTCGCGCCCGCGCGAGCGCCAACGCTACCCTCGATGTGTCTATCGTGATCCACCGGCGACCCCATTGCTCGGCGACAGTCGCCGTCGTACCCGATCCACAGGTGGGGTCTAGTACAAGGTCGCCAGGGTCGGTAGCCATCAGGATGCAACGTTGGATTACAGCGGTGCTCGTCTGCACCACGTAGATTTTGCTGGCGCTGCCGGCAGTATCTGTCCACAGGTTCGTGATCTCGTACGCCGGAAAGTCTGAGATGTAACGCACGTACCGAAGAGTTCGCCCCGCAAGGCGGATGCGCGCTGCTCGCGTGAGCCTTCGAAATCCATCAACTCCAGTCTTCCAATAGCCTCCACTCGGCCGATACTGCTTCCCGTTGAGTTCGACTGGGAAATCCCCTGGGGGTCGATTCGACGTCAAGCTGGTTAGCTGGAAGGCGTTCCCATGGTCATCAACCTGATCATAGCGGGCTCCGGATCCGTGACCCAATCCAACCTCTTTCTTCTGGAGCGGCTGCCTATATTTCAACTGCGACGAATCCTTCGCATACCACAATACATAGTCCTGAATTGAGGACAGGTGTTCACTCGTTTGTCCTCCAGTCTTCTGGAATACTATTTCTGAAACGCAGTTGCCGTCCCCGAATACCTCGTCCATCACGGCTCGTACGCGATGGACATTCTCATCGCCAATTTGGACAAAAATCGAGCCGCTTTCTTGAAGCAAATCTCGCGCAACGACAAGGCGGTCACGAAGGTAGGTAAGATAGCTGTGAATCCCGTCGCGCCACGTGTCGCGGAACGCCTTCACTTGCTCTGGTTCACGCGTAATATGACTCGTATTCCCGTCTTTCACGTCGCGACTGGTCGTCGACCATTGAAAGTTGCTGTTGAATTTGATGCCGTACGGCGGATCAAAGTAGATGCACTGTACTTTCCCGCGTAATGCTTCCCGCTCCGCAAGGCTCGCCATTACCTGCAAAGAATCCCCGAGGATCATCCGATTCGACCAGTTCTGGTCGTGCTGGTAAAACTCCGTCTTGTCGACACCCTTCGGAAGACCGTTGAAATCCGAGAACAAATCCGCCGTTGTCTGTCCCGCTTCATGGACCCGTTCCCTCGAGTCACGGAGTAAATCGTCTATCAGCGCCTTCGGATGCACCTTCTCCTGTATGTAAAGCGGAGGCGCCTGAACTATCAAGTCGCTCCAATCTCTGCTGTCCTTCCCACGCCAAACTAACTGGGGATCAAGATCTTGGTTTCTACGCTCGTATGCCACGCTCAACGGGTCCTGAGCTTCTTTTTGCATCACCGATTGATATTCGGCCGTCGGGATATTCTTGCGCTTCGCTTCCTCGTGCGTCAGTGCTTCGACCGACTTTGGCCCGCCGATCTTCCCTGGCTTCCTGGACGCCATGTCTATTTCACGCCGCTCGGTTTAGAAGACACAAACGCGCTCATGGTTTTCTCAAACTCCTCGGCAATTTTCTCCGAGAATTCCGACTGCATTTTGTATAGATCTTTGAGTTCTACGAATGCCCACCGTCCATAAGTCTTCATGTGATTTACCCCAGGGACCCAATACGTATCCATTGTCGTCTTCTTCACCACCGCGTCCTCCTCGCGATAGCCTTTAATCTCGACGACGAGGTTGAGCAGATCGGATTCTCCGTGACCGTCCTCCACGCGAACGATAAAGTCGGGGCGGTACTTCCTGTTCTGCGATCCAAAACGATACGGCACCTCTAATCCAAGGCTTTGGTTCTTCACGTAGGAACGGACGTTGGGATGGTTTTCAATCACTCTACAAAATTCGCCTTCCCACTTACTATCCAAGATTGCCCAATTTACATGGCAACGGCGTTCGTCGGTTTTCCATCGCGATGTTTTCGATGTGTTGAAATTCACATGCGCAGTCGAGCCACTTGGATTATATGGATCGAGCACAGCCTCGATCGGTTTCTGTCCAATAAGTTTCTGCGTAATGCCGGCGATGATTTTCTCGCAGGCCATATCTGCCAATAACTTGTACTTCAACTGCGCGGGATAAGTGCCACCCAAACATTTTAAGTATCCATCTATCCACTGTTTTGCAATCCGTTTCAACTGGCCGAATAAATAGAGCTTAGGCTCTTCGCCCGGGTCTCGGAACTTTGTCAGAACCAAATGCGATGTAAGCTCATACAGAACCTGAGACGGTCGCACGTCTCCCGTATGTACAAGGTTCAAGTCTACCTGTTCACCAATGATTCCCGAGTTCTTCGTCTCCGTGGCGCCGAGTAAGGCCGGAGTCAAAGTGAGAAACGAGTCCTCGGTGAATACGGTCTCGAGTCGCTCCTCTGGTAACTCAACCCTATACCCTTGAACCCTGGGGAACTTAATCTCCAAAGTGTCCCGATCGGGCCGCATCGCTTTAACCTGGATCGTCTCGCGAGGGGGCTGCGGCGGAGCCACAACAGGCTTCGACGTGAAGTCGAAGGGAATTCCGAGAACGTCCGCATACTCGACGTTGAATAGGTTCTCTTCGTTCAGATCGTATGACTGCCGGCGTAACGCGCGGCCTATCACTTGTTCGCACAGAAGCTGCGTCCCAAATGCCCTGACGCCGAGCACATGCGTTACAGTATTGGCGTCCCATCCTTCCGTCAGCATCGCTACCGAGACGACACACCGCACCTGTTCACCGAGGCGTCCCGGCTTGCCAACGGTATTCATAACCTCGCGAAGTAAATCCTGATCGCTGACATTTTCAGCTTGTCTCACATCTCCCGTTCGCTCGATGATGTCCCGCCTAAATTGATCGATTTCTGCAGCGGCAATCTTACGAAATTGGTCATCCAATTTGTCCCCTGACTCGAGCTGCTCGCTGTCAATGAGCAATGTATTGGGTCTCGCATAGGCAGTCCCGTTATCGTCTGCATTCCTGAACAGCGGCAATCGTCCCGGCACGGCCAATGAACTACCGTTCTTGTTCTCCCGCACAAAGCCGGAGATGTAGTCGTACACTAGCTTGGACGCGGAGGTGTTGTTGCAAACCACGATGAAACACGGTGGAACACCAATGCCCGATGTCTTCCACAGGTGGAATGTCTTCTCGTAATGGCCATAGAGAGCTTCCAACGCTGTCTGTAGTTGCGGCGGTAAGCTATGGGGATCAAGGGTGTCACCCTGGCCGCGACCCTTCTTGGGCATCTTGGTGCGGATGTGCGCCCAGAGATTCCGAAACATAGGCATTTCGCCGCCCGGAATGTTGTCTGAGATAGGTACGCGCGGCAGCTTCACAATCCCGCATTCAATCGCGTCCATGAGCGAGAAATCGCTCATGGTCCAAGGAAATAAGGTGCCTTCTGCGTAACCGGAACCGCTCAAAAAGAAGGGAGTCGCAGACAGATCGAGAACGCGTGCTACACCTAAGTTACGGTTCACAGCCTCAAGTCCCGAAATCCACATCCGCGCCGCTTCGCGATTCCTCTCCGCCTCTTTCCTGTCGTCGCCTTTTAACCCTTGCTCCTCTTCCGCCTCCGGCTTCTCCCTGTAACAGTGGTGTGCCTCGTCGTTAAGAACCAATATATTCTTCAATCCCATCAAGCCAGGCATCACTCGCTGGAGCATTTGACCTTCAGTTTCGAGGGTATTTAGTTCGGGACCATGTCCCTGGAGCAGTGACCGACCGCCTTTCGACAGCTCGATCTTCTCCCTTACCTTGAATGCATGAAAATTTGTGATGACGAGCTTCGCACGGCTCATCTCAACGATGAGATCGGCGGGCACAAGCTCGCGACTTGCGTAGTAGCTATCTGGATCATTGGGTTGCAGCACGCGCAGACGATCCCTAATCGTGATCCCCGGTGTAACAACCAGAAATCCTCTAGTGAATCGTTTGCTTTGCGGATGTCGAACGGCGTTGATCGTCTGCCATACAATCAGCATTGCCATTACGGTGGTTTTACCGGCCCCCGTCGCGAGCTTTAGCGCCAGTCTCATTAGCTCCGGGTTCGCGTCCCGATTCGCGCTCGAGAGGTATTCGATAAATCTCTCACCCGCTCTCCCAATCTGAGGCGCAACTTCGGTGAGCCAAATCGCTGTTTCAACGGCCTCGACCTGACAAAAAAAAGGACGAACCCCGGAAAAGGAATGATGCCGCCAATGCTGCAACAGGCGCGAGGTCTCCGGCGTCACTCGCCAATCATTTGGATTGGGAATGCGCCGCCACTCCTCCACCGCCTGACGAACACCATTGATGATTGCCGTATGAGCATACTGCTGTGTCTGAGTAGATAGCTCGGACTCACCCAGTAATAATGACGCTTGCTCTCCCGGCCCTTGTTGTCTTTTAGCCCTTGGAATAGGTGTAATCAGCTCCGAAGCGCGCCGCCTATCGATGATCTGTTGGGTGGGCTGGCCTGTCTTGTCCAGCTCCCAGTGTCTTCTTGGTTCCAGATACGGCGAATTTAGAATTGGCTTTTGGAAGAAATGATCGGTCATTGTTCGTGGCTTGTTCTTAGCAATCGTAGATTTGTCGCCACCCGTTTCGCATCGCTATCCCTGACGGTGGCGACGTTCTGAATTGTCTGGACATACTCCGTAGGTAGTTGATGCTCGAGTGCACCAGCGATCACCAAATCACGGTACCAATCGTATGGCTGAATGCCGGGGCTTATGCTTGTAGCGTAATAAGACGTGGCGGACAATCTCCCACTTTCAGTTTGGATTTTGACGGCCCTCTCTCCGTATCCCCGCCCCACTCCCTCCACACGGTCAAGGTTCGACTTGTCATCAGCGCTCATTTCATAAGCGACACCCCATACAACATGGTTTGGATGACCCGTTTCCGTGATGCTGCATTTGCCGGAGCCGTCCTTCGATCGCTTGTTCCAGCAAAGCTCAAACCCCACTAGTTGCCCAACACTCAGGACTTTTGACGATGGGGCGCGCTCCCGCATTCGCGCCGTCAACATGTTCGACCCATAAGCGAACACAACGACGCCCTCAGAAGGATTCATTTTCTAAACACCTCTTCTGCGAGTCATGGCCAACACGACATTCGCCGATGCAACTGTCGTGCTGGCAGAGCTGCTGGAAGCCGGCGCGGATTCTTATATTGGCAACGGTTACCTGGGTAGACGGCTTGATGGCTAGGCGGCATACAATTCTGATTGGACCGTAAACATAGCGAGCTCGGCGAAAGCTTGCGAAAAGCCACGGGCTATGGTCGCTCCTCGATTTCCGGAAGAGCATATTCTCGGCATTTAGCGTGCTTTTGCCGTCGTAAACCATCTTGGCCTCCCTGCCTTCAACTCGTCTTAATCTGTCGTGCGCCATTGTAACGCCAGACGAGTATCACAAGAGAGGTCCAAGCGTCGTTTTGATTACACCGAATCCCGTTTTTCATCAACGATCGAGTCCCTTCCTGTCTTCTCTGCCGCCCGCGCCATTCCTGATCTTGCGACATTAATCCTTTCAGCATAGTGCAACGGCATTCGCGTCGACTTCCATCCGCCAGCCTGAGTGATTGCAGCCAGATCTATATCCAGCTCCGCCAGATCCTGGGTCGCTCCCACCCTAGTCGAGTGCCCACTCACCTGCGCAACGAATCGCTCCGGCATCCCGATCCACTGTGCCACCCGCTTGAATATCTGCCCTATGCTCCCCGGGTTTAAGGATCCCCCGATTTCCTTGCGTCCAATGAGCCTCCTAAAGACCGCTCCCTGCTCGATCTTCGCGTGCTCCAGCCAAATTTTGAGCCAACGGCAGGTCTCTCGAGACAAATACGCCACCCTCCCCTGCCCCTCGATGTCGGTCTTGCCACGTCGGATGAGCGCCTGGCCGGTGCCATCGGGATGGAAGTTGATGTCTTTGAGTTCGAGCGCCACAAGTTCAGATCGACGCGCCAGAGTCTCGTAAGCGACGCAGAGCATCGCACGCTCGCGATCGGCTCGAAGGCCAACGCCAGCGCTTTCAATAAATTCCTTGATCTCTTTCCAGCCTAGCGGATGCGCTTGGTCTTGGCGCGCAGAGGTTTCCCTCCCCATTTTCTTGAGGCCTAGTCGCACGGCTTCACTGGAGCATGGATTCAGCAGTTTTGCGGCGACGTGCGCGCGCGCGATAGTCGCTACATAGCGTTTGATGGTGGCGGGTTTCTTGCCGGCTTTTACGCGGTCCTCGATAAACGCGCGAATCGTCATCGGATCCGCCGGTAAGTAAGGCTCACCGCGACTCTCGCAAAACGCCTGGAAGATCGCCCCATCGGCTTTCTGGGCACGCAGCGTGTTGAGCGAGTACGCGCCCTCCGCCAGCGCCTGCCACTCCAAAAGATCGGCCAATGGGCCGTGCAACACGGGTTGCGGAGCCAACGGTCCAGGGCGAAATTCACCGGCTTGCTTGGGCATTTCGGACTTATACCATGTTATTGCGACGCCGCATACAAGAGATAACTGTAATTATCACCGTGCTTAACTATAATGAAACTGTTGATATCTATATGATATTGTCACATGCGTGAGTGAGCCGCCCATCTACGGTGTAACCCGGGAACGAGGTTCGACCCTCTCCTACGGGGAGATCGAGCGCGCCGCGCGGGCGCTGATGGCCAAGGGCGAGCGCCCTACCGTGGACTCCGTGCGCAAGGCCTTGGGTCGCGGCTCCCCGAATCACTTGACTGAGTCCCTGCAGCGGTTCTGGAAGGACCAGGCCGCGCTCAACGCGGGCGACCCCGTCGCCCTCACCCGCCTCCCCCCGGGACTCGCCGATGCCGCGGTCGCGCAGTGGGAGCAAGCCCTGCGGCTCGCCCAGCAAACGGCCCGACAGGAGGACAGCGCAGCGCGCGCGGAGCTTCGAGAGCTTCGCCGCGACACCGACGCTCGGGTGCACTCCGTCGAACTCAAAGAGAAGGAATGGGACCTCGCCGCACGGGTGCGCGAGCGCGCCCTCGCCGAGGCACGCGAGCAAGTGAGCCTCCTTATGAAGGAGCTCGCCATCGATCGGGCGGAATTGCGCTCGCGCGAGGCGCGCATCGCCGACTTGGAATCGCAGAACGAGGGCTACCGCCAACAGTTGGCGCTTCTCGTCACGCGAGCCGTGGCGCGCAACCGAGCCTTGCGGGCCAAGAAGCCGCGGCCGAAGCCACCGGCGCGCAAGTCAAAGGCTCGAATTCGCGCCAAGAAACGCTCACAATCGATGCGGTCAAAACGCAAAGCCCGGAGGTAGCGATGGGAGACGTCACCGAAGTCCTCGCGTTGATTCAACAGCAGGCGGCGCTCGAGATTCAGATCATGAATTCCGGTGCCCCCGCGGTCGCGGCCGAGTGGGCACTCGCCACCACGCGACGCCGGCTCGTGGCGTACCCGGAAGCCCTCGCCGCGGTGCTGCATACGGCGCGTGCCTTGCGCCGCTCCCCCGACATGGTCTCGGTTCGGGATGTGACGGCCTTTGGTGGATTCAACTAACGCGACCCCCTCCGGTGCGGCTAGGCTTTCGGCGCTACTTGCTGGATGCGAAGGACACTCTGTATCGAGTACCGAACGCAGCCTTCGATCGCATGCTCCGCGACCCCGTGCGCCACCGCCTCCCCCGCTTTGCCGGCCAACGAATTCGGAGCGCTGAAATTGCGGTCGCACTGATGAGCGGGAAGCCGATCGCCGTTGAGCGTTCTTCGTTCAGCATTTTGACGTTCAAGAAAAACGGAGCTCTCGTGTCGCCGCTCTTGGATCCCCACGTTCGGGCTCGAGCCGAGCTGGCGCTCACGCTCGAACAACCCAGCCGGGACACGGCGGTGGCGGATGCCAGCACCCGATTTCTGGCTCGAGGGGGTCAATGGTCGCCCTCGGCCGCGGTCAGGCAACGCATTGAGCAAACGGCCTTAGGCCGCCAGAAATGCGAGCAAGTGTAGACCGCCTACCCGGTGGATGGCCGCTGCCGGGAACACAGCTACCGCCGGTATCGGCCATATCCGGTCACTGCCGGTCGAAAACTCGCCGCCATTAAGCTGTCGTTCGGAATGTTGTCGTTGGACTCGTTATGATTTGAGGTTGTTGTATCCGCCTGAGGTACTGGCGCCATTGCACGGGAAAAAACTCATCGCGGCTGTCCTGCTGGTGTTCACTGCGGCGCGTGGAATGTCGCAAGGGCATCAGCATGGGAACGGCGAGAAGGTGGGAGAGGTTCACTTCGTTATATCGTGCAACGAGCCGGCGCAGACCAATTTTAATCGCTCGGTAGCCCTGCTTCATTCTTTCCAGTTCAACCGTGCGATCGAAGGATTTAACGCGGTCCTGCGAAAAGACCCTACGTGCGCAATCGCGTACTGGGGAATCGCTCTTAGCGATTGGAGCAATCCTTTCGACCCGGGACAAAAAGACAAGGGCCAGTTGCAACTCGGGCGGCAGAGCGCCGAACAAGGCATAGAGCTGGGTGCAAAAACGGACCGCGAACGCGACTATCTCGCTGCCGTTGGCAAGCTGTACGGCGACTTTGAAAGCACGCCGCAGCAAGTCCGCTTGCTCGCCTATCGCGACGCCATGGGAGACGTTGCGACCAAGTATCCGGAAGACCACGAAGCGCAAATCTTCTACGCACTGGCGCTTGCGGTCGCGGAGGATCGCGGTGACAAGACCTACGCAGACCGTCTCAAGGCGGGAGCAATTCTCGAGAAATTGTCTGCGGAGGAACCAACGCATCCCGGTTTAGCGCACTACATTATCCATGCGTACGACGTGCCGGCGCTCGCGAGCCGAGCCCTAGTCGCGGCGCAGCGCTACGCGGAAATTGCCCCCGATGCGCCTCACGCACTGCACATGCCGTCGCATACATTTACCCGCCTGGGATACTGGCAGGAGTCGATTGACAGCAATTTGGCGGCGACCGCGGCCGCGCGACGCCAGGGTCAGACGGCCGAAGAGTTGCATGCCAGCGACTACGAGACTTATGCCTATTTGCAAACCGGACAGGACGAGGCTGCCGCCCGGATTGTGAATGCGCTGCCGGAAATGGCATCACGCTTCGATCCGAAAGCGCTACTGATCGGCGCCGGCCCACCCTCGGCTGGCTATTTTGCGCTCGCGGCCATCCCAGCACGGTACGCGTTGGAGCGGCATGACTGGCAGCAGGCGGAGAGGCTAGCGCTGTCGAAGACGCCGTTTCCTTACGCAGATGCGATGCCCTGGTTCGCCCGAGGATTGGGCGCGGCACGATTGGGGCATGCTGCGGCGGCAACCGAAGCAGCGACAGCGTTGAGGCGAATCCAGGACCGCTTGTCGAAGGCCAACGAGCCGTACTGGGCGCAGCAGGTGGAAATTCAGGCGACTGCCGTCGCAGCATGGGCCGCGCTGGCAGTGGGCAAGAATAAGGCAGCTCTGCGGCAGATGGAATTAGCAGCGAATATGGAGGATGGGACAGAGAAAAGTGTGCTGACACCGGGGCCACTGTCCCCAGCGCGGGAACTGCTCGGAGAGATGTTGTTGGAGACGAATAATCCTACGAAGGCGTTGCTTCAATTTGAAGCGACGCTTAAGAAGGAGCCGCGGCGTTTCTGGTCACTATATGGAGCGGCGCACGCCGCGCAGCTCAGCGGGCGCAGCGATTTGAGTCAAGAGTATTTTGGCGAACTGAGGACGGTTTGCGTGCGCTCCGACAAGCCTGGAAGACCTGAGATCAAGGAAGCGCGTGAAGCGTTGACGAAGCAGAGGAGCTAAAGGCCGCTCCGAAGCGGACGCTCGTGGCCGTCAGCAACGGGGTCGAAACCGGCAATTGGCCCTTCGCTAGTGCCTCCACCCGGCTGCAAGGATGCGAACTGCTCCGACCACAACGGTTATCGCGGCTGGCACGAGGGTCAACAGCACAGAGCACAGGGCACCCCAAGTGAATGCGATCTCCCCGAACGCCTCGGGGTCACCTCAAGATTCGGATCATCACGTACGCCAAGACGCGATAATCAATTGATTTCTTTGCGGTCGGCGCAGCACCAATCCGCGATTTGATTCACAGCGCTGCGGGCTGCGCAAGCACCGGATTTATTTCATTGTGCACTGCCGCTATCGTACGTAAATTTCCGTTTCTTGAAGTCAGGCCGTATCGGCCAATTGCGGACATCCGAGCCGCGGGTCCAAGTTTCTCCGGACCGGTCACCCGGATCACCGATCTCGTTTGGTCCGAGGTCTGCGAAATTCCGCCCCGTCCCCGCCTACGCCGGTCTCCGTCATGACGCCTTCTACGTCGAAGACTATTCGAGAAGAGAAGGCGGACCACTCGGTCCGCCGGGATGAAACCTACGAGGCAGGGCAGCACGAGCGGTGCCGCCCTGCGATGCACTAAGCGCCTTTGCCTGCGGCAAGGGCCTGAACATCCGAGGTGCGGAGTGGTTTTCCGCCTATGGCCCAATCGCCGCTCTCGAATTCGTTGACGCGAACCCAGGTGACGGGTCGCATTTTCTCACCCTCCACCTCGATCATGGCTTGAGTGACCTTCGCGATCAGCTCCTTCTTCTGCGCCGGCGTGAACACGTCCTTGATTACATCGATTGTAACGAGTGGCATTTGATGAACCTCCAGTTGTTAGTCATAAGTAACTTCGAGCACGGGAGCTTTCCTTGTCACGGGGCTCCTGCAGCGATGGCTGCCGCCGCATCGCTGTTCTCGACTTGTGTTTGCACGGCGATACCGCTGCGCAGCGTCTGCATGACGACGCAACTGTGTTCTGCGGCGGCAAGGAGCATCTTGATCGTATCTTCATCGACGTGATCCACTGTTTGCAGCCGCACACCGCAACGCATGCGCTGAAATCCCACGGGGACCGCGCTCTCTACTCGCAAGCACCCGCGCACGTCGCATTCTGCGGTGACCTTCACTTCCAAGGTCTCCAGGCGAATGCCACGATGATCGGCGATCATCCGCAACGTCGAGTCGAAGCAAGCTGCCACTGCCGCGCACAGCAGATCGCCAGGATTCGGGCCGTCATGAAAACCACCCACGGCCCGATGAATCCCGAATTGCACGGGTGCGTCGGTCCCGTTAGCAGGTACAACGACCCCGTGGAATGGATCCCCACCGCACGCGTTTACGGTCTGCGCCCCGTCGCTGATCCAGGCGTCGGCCGGAACGCTGTGGTAATGCTCGCGCAGCGGGTGTTGTCGTTGCTGGACCATGCTTACTCGTCTCGTGCTCATCACTCCCTCCGTTTCGTATGGACTCTGTACGCGGAGGGTGACATGGCACCGCAGGGTCGTCATGAGGCGACAGCCCCTATCTGGAATCGCCTTACCGCGGGGTTACCGCGATTATTAGGACACAGGTCCCAGGTTGGGGTTGCTACGACTCGTTGTCGCGGCCGAGACCGGCCTTGCGAGCCATCACAATGGCCTGCGAGCGATGCTGCACGCCGAGTTTGGAGAAAACGCCTGTGACGTGATTTCGGACCGTCTTCTCGGTGATGCGTAGGCAATGTGCAATCTGAGTGTTGGTCTGACCTCGTGCGATCCAGTCTAGAATCTGCCTCTCGCGGGCGGTCAAAGCAGCGAACTGCTTCGGCGCGGAGGTATCGATCTGCTCGTCCGCACCCAGGAACTCATTCAGCTCTTTCTTGAAATTCAGCCACGCCGGCTCATCGGCACGAAGGATGTGGTTCTTGCTCTCGAGTGGCAGGAAGCGGGCATTCGGTATCGCTGCTGCGAGGCGCCGGCCGGCCTCGAACGGCACCATGGCATCGCCGCGCACATGAAAAACGAGTGTGGGTGCAGTGACCTTCGACGCGTCGCTGCGAATGTCGAATGCGTTGAAGGCATTCCATAATTGGCAAGCGGTCGGCGCCGATGCGCTGTGTCGCTGCAGCTCACCGATCCACTTGAGCTCGGGTCTGGCACCTTCTGGCATCAGCAGATTCGCAAATAGTTCGCGAAACGCCCCTACCTTCCTTCCCCAACCGGTTTCGATCATTTGCGAGAACAAACGTGCCTGTTTTGCCAGCATCTCTCCAGCGTCGGCCACGAAGGCGCCATAGAGGTAGCTGTCGTAGAGCACCAGGCGACTGATCCGCTCAGGATGGCGTGCCGCATACGCGACGGCGACCGCCCCGCCCTGGCACAAGCCGATCAGCGGGAAGCGCCGAAGCTTGAGTGCATCGGCGACCGCCTCGAGGTCCGCCACCATGGCATCGAGGGAAAAATCGGTCACATCCCGATCGGACAGGCCCGACCCTCGCGGGTCATACCGGACAAGCATCCGCCGTTCGACGAGGGCCTCGGACCAATGGCGCCAGACCGGATTGTCCCAATCGAGCTCGAGGTGCGTGAACCAGTTGTTGACGCGCATCAGCGGAGGCCCTTCGCCCGCCGTTGCAAAAGCGATCCGTACCTCGTTGCGTGATGCGCAGAAGCGTATTCGTTGTTTCATCCGCAGTCTGCCCCCCACAATCAACCGGCTCGCACTTCGCGGCACCACATGATACTTAGGATCGATCGCGGAAGGATGACCGTGGAAAGGCGAGCGTTGATTTGACGGGACATCGACTACGGCGGATGTAACAGCGGAGCTTCCGTGGAGTTTCCAGCCATCGGGCGTACTTTTACCAGTAATCCTCGGTGAAGCAAACGACGAACGGCCGCTCCGCTAGTTCTGAACGGCAGCTATGGGGAAGGACATCTGTCCGTTCAGGGTCGGGAGTACGCATTGGCGGTCACCGCCGACGCCAATGCATCTGCCCGCCCAGTGCCTGCCAGCCACGAGTGCGCCTGAATTGCCCTGGACCGATGATGGGCAGTGACGGTAAGTGGCGCTTCGCGCATAAGGATGGAACACCGTACTGAAGGGGTGCTCAAAAATGCGGACATTTGACGGATGACCGCCGGCGCGTTGGCCTTGGTCGGCGGATGCTGAGTGGCCAAGAGGGGCCGTTCGCGCTCATTGCTTGGATTTCCCACATAGCGGTCGCTCGTAATAAGCTCCCGGAAGTTACTTAGCAGGATGATCAAGACGAGGATGCCATCATGCTCAGCGGAATTTGTTGGTTGAGGATCATCGGAGCCGCAATACTCGTCGAGATTGTACTGCTTGCGATCGCCATTGCTCTCAACAAATCGGCGAATGGGCGCGCCGTTCTCTTGGCAATCGTCATTCCGGCGTGCGTAGTTGGGACCTTCATTGGCGGCTGGTGGGCGGCCCGAGGGGCCTGCCGGCTGTACGTCATTCACGGACTCCTCGTGGGCGCTTTCGCGGCGCTCATGTACGGGGCACTCACATGGAAGGCTAGCCTCCCCACAGCCTACATTGTGGCCAACTATCTGAAATTGGCTGGCGGCGCGGCGGGCGGTCTCATGGCCCAGTTGCTCTTGCGGTCGACGCCGAACGTTTCTAGGCTGGATTAGTAGGAAATAGACCACCATGCCTTTGAATCGGATCGGCGGCATACTTTGCCTCGCTTCGTTGGCAGGAACGAGCGTTAGCCGTGAGCCCTTTAGCGTCCTTTGGAACCACACTGTCAACATATATCTCCCGTGTCGATGTGAAGGTCGACTCTGCGACAAAAATGCGGCAATTCGCGGATCGCGCTAAGCAAGGGTGACACTTCGTTTTCCACCTAAGATAAGGCAGGTCCGCTGCAGTTCCATGGAGGGTGCGTTGGTTAAAGCCTTGCTCAAGTCTTCGCTAATTGCGAGTGCCGTGTTCGCCGCGGCTTGGTTTCGAGTGCCCCCCACCGTCGAAATGTTCACTCGCAACCTTATCTCCTACGGCGTCTTGATCACCATCTTTTCGCTGGTGTTGGGACTTCCGCTCGCTTGGCTCATCGAGCGCCTAAAGATCGGAAGGTGGTGGTCCTATCTCGTTTTCGCAGCCGCGACAGGGGCGCTACTAGGCGCGATCCTCTCGTCGCACCCGACTGTAGAAAGCAGCGCTGCGCCCACTCGCGGAAGCGGCGAACAAGAAATGAGCGTCGAAAATCCCCACGCTATTACCTTTTCGCCATGGACGAGATCGCAACCGGGATTCGCTGAGAATCCCCCAATCCAGTGGAGGGATTATAGAGGCACGATCGCTTTCGGCGCCGTTATCGGCGGTGTTCTTGGGATTTCCTTTTGGTTTATCTATCGATACCGAACGCGGTCGGGGATCGACACGACTTGCGCCTAAGGCTTGTGTTGTCGCGTTGGCGATTTGCGGTGGCAAGCTCAGGAGCAGTCAGTAGCGACTGGCATCAGCGGGTCCGACCGTACTCATTAGGACGCCAGCGACGCGCGACAGGCTCAGACTGGCGAACATCAGAAGATTCTCATGCGGCCAAGGCACCCCTTTATTCGCGACCACAACTCGTGACGTCACCGCGTCAGGCCCGGGTACTTGCCCCGATATTTATCGAAAAGTAAATCGACGGCTTTCTGCAGCAGCTCGTGCCGATCGCGCCCCGCGCCCGTCAGAGTCTCCAAATCGTAGGCCACCGCATGGCCTCGTGGATAGGCGCTAATGGGGGAACGAGCTGGGGGACTGTCCGGGTGGTCCCTCTCGCCCTTCTTGCATTCGCGATATTGAGCTGTCCTTCCGAGGAAGCAGTGGAGCTACGGCAGCGGCTAGATCTTGCTCCGTCAAGATCCTTTTTGAGGGCAGGAGCCTTGCGCGAATGATGCCATCGGGACCGATTATGTAAGTGACGGGCAGCGCCCTCGGAATGCCGAAGCCGTTGGTCTTTGCGTCGACCAGTAAGGCCGCTGGATACGTGAATCCTTGCATCGCGCGGCCTACGGCTTTGCGCTCATGCGCATCGTCGGCGCTTAAGCCAATGACCGCCATGCCTTCGGCGGCATGCCTTTGGTAAAACATCTCGAGCATGGGCATCTCGGCACGGCATGGCGGACACCAGGTCGCCCAGAAGTTCAAAACCACGACTGTGCCGCGCAGAGCGGCCAGGTCGAGGTCGCGTCCATCCAACTGCTTCACAACCAGCCGTGGGGCAGGCTGACCCACCTCGTCGGTTGCGGCAACCGACGAGGTCGCAACCAACAAGGGGACAAATAAGCCAAAGACCCACGCGCGAGATATACGGATGCTCACAGATTTTCTCGTCCATCGCGGGACGAGTATCCCTGCAGAATCAAAAGCTGTAGCTCACGATGAATTTCATCAAGACCGGCGCGACAAGCTGCCCTTGTGTGCCCTCGTAAGCCACCGAGGGGGCGGCGTTCGCATAGTGGTAGACGCGAAATTCGGCATCTCCATAGAACTTCCAATTTCCGACGTCCGCTTCGAGCCCCGGCGACAGCAGCACCCGGTGGTAGCCGCTGTTGGGGGGATCCGCATTCACACCGCTGTCGTGTAGGCGATCCGAGCCGATCACTTGCAGTAGGGCAGTCAGCTTATTGCTCTTTCCCAACTGAATTCCATCGTAGAGGAGTCCGGCCGCGACGTCGGTCTCATTGCCGGGTCGATACCCTTCTCGCGTATTGAAGGCCCGCTGGAATAAGGCCTCGACGAACCACTGCAGATGATTGTCGACGCTGATGTTGCCGAGGTGATAGCCGCCCAGCAACAGGTCCGTGGTTCCCGTCCCGATCGAGGTGTCGCGATCGAAATTGGGGTACGTCCAATCTCCCGTCGGTAGCTTCACGCCCACCGAAAGTCCCGTCGACATGTCGGGCGAGATGCCTGTGTAGGTACCGAGCACGCGGATGTCGCCGAGTGCACTGTGACGGTAGTCCTGCACGTCAGGCGCACCAGGAGAGCCGATGTCGGTGCGAAAGAGCCTATCCCAAAATGGAACCTTCACGGAAATTGTCCAGTCGCGATTGAAGGCATAGTCCAGTCCTACCCCTCCGAAATTTGTCTGGATTTCCTTGTCCGTATTGTTGGCGGCCGGCGCAGCATGCGAGCCAACCCAATTCTGATCCTGGCTTTGGTAGTCGTCTTCAAGGTACAGCATCCCGCCCGGGTGAGTCATAATCATGGCGGCGGTTCCAACGTCGAACACGCCGCAACCACAGGCGCACGCCAACGCGAAGCCGGGCATGAGCAGGGTTACCACGATGAAGGAAAACAGCCGTGTTGCGCGCACGGCTGGGAGTTGAGTCAAAGGCGCAGTTGAGCCATGCGCTGAATGAGAAAAGTTCATGATGCCCCCGCAAAAATCTCAATCGATTAGGAGTGATGCGCGAGGCAAGCCTCTTTCTGGAGGCTTTGCATCACGCACGAGTCAAGATTGAAGATTCAGGCGAGGAGCGGGGGTCCGCGAGGCGTTTGTTGACGTGTAGGTCCGAAGGGTAAGAGCGTCTGGGTAACGGCCGCGGGAGCCACCAACTCCCCGACGGTCGCGGTATGAGCGAGCGCCGGCAGTGTGGGTAGTGGAGCGGGCCCCGCGCTTTGCGCATAGGGGCAACTTGGATCGCCGTGAGCGCCGTCATGACGCGCGGGGGGATTATCGTGACCGGGATGGTGGTGGTGGCGGTGTCCACCCGCCGACATCTCCGCGTCGCACAGGACGACCGCGAGACGTCCGTCGACGGGTGCGAGCATAAATCCCGCCGGAACGAGCGCCCGCAGGAACAGCATGCCGAGGACGAGCAGCGTCGCCCATCCTGGCTTTTTAGTGTGCCGCATCCCTTTCAACGTGCCGCCGTTCCGAAATTATTAGCTCATCCCGTTCTAGGCGTTGACGGCATTTTGGCATTCTTTGGCGCACTGTGCACACGCTTCTGCGCAGTCATGACAAACGCGATGCTTCTTCTCGTGCTTGCGACACTCTGTTTCGCAGTCCTTACAAATCTCGCCGACCACTGAGGCTAGTCTCGCCACATGCGGAGAATTGGCGGCCGCCAACTGCCGCAGCGCGGCGCAGGAGGCAATTATGTCCTGGACGGTCTCGGCGCAGCCCGCCAGATCCTTCTCACCTTCGCCGAGCAACGTTAAGCAGTGAGCAATACAAGTCTCACCGCTATTGACGCAACGCGAGGTGGCGGTCACGAGCTCGGTATACCTGCCCATCGCAACATGGTCGTGACCCGTCATTGACGGCTCCGCCGCCCGGGCAGTCGTCGCACCCACAATACCAGCCATCGCGATGCCCTCGAGTAGCTCTCGTCGATCCATAGCTGAGACTCCCTTGTTGCTCTATTGGTTGGCCCGCATCATCATACGGGGGCGAGGCGCAAAACAAATATACAACGAAACCCGCATCGATCGGCCTGGGCATGGGGACGGAGCGGCTGGATCCATGCCAAGGCGTTATACGGCAATATCCCCATGGGCTTTTATGCGGTAGTGCGTTAGCCTAGGGCCGTGAAAAACCGGGTCGCGCGTCGCTGGCTTGAAAAGCCATGGTTTGCAGCACTGCTGCTGACGGCATTTTTCTGTCGTGCGCTGATACCCGTTGGATTCATGCCCGGTCCGGGCGGGCTTGTTTTATGCAATGGCTACACGGCCGTGCCAATGATGGGCGGCGTCGCAGAGGCTGCGCACGACATGCCCGGAATGGATATGTCTGCGCATGCCAAGCATCCTGGCCAAGGCGGACATTCCCCGGGGCATGAAAGCATGGGGGTCTGCCCCTATGCCGCAGCGGCCTCCGTTCTCGCGATAACCCATGCACCAGCGCCGGTGGCGCTCCTGCAAATTGTTTCTACAACGATCGTCTTCCCTCCTGAGAAATCCCTGTCTCGCGGCACCATCGTGCCGACCAGCCTGCCCCGCGGGCCTCCGTCCGTCGCCTAGACCGTCTCGAGCCTAACGCCTCAGCGATCTTGCGGGCGCGCCGATTGTCGGCGCGACTCCTGATCGACGTGAGGCTCCAATCATCTAGCCGGTGCTCCCGAACGAGTAAGGCCTAGGGTCACCATCGAGTCCCTCGGCGGGAGAGCACTCACATTGGACGGCTTGCAGGGCCAGTCCCGCGACGCTAAGGAGTGGAGCCATGTTTTCGTTAATACCGTTGCCCGTTTGGGCGGCAAGTGAGTCGTTGAGGGATTGCGGCGTCTCGCCGGCGCCGAGCCTTGTGATCTGTGATCCGGCGAACCTACGTGCTGAAGCAATCGAGGCATCCGTGCGAAAGCACACCGCGTGGCAAGTCGAATGCGCGACGACAGACTTGGACCTTGCGGCGGTCGCGGCGGCAGAGCGCGGTGTGCGGGCCATCGTGTTTGACACCCGGCGCGGCACACCGGCGGCAGGGGTTCGAGTTTGCGTCCACAAGCGCGATGTAATGCCGGACTTTAGTGCGGCGCTTCGGGCGCTGAATGAAAGGCACCTGTACCGAAGTCCCATCGTGGTGAATATTCTCGCGCGGACATCCATCGCACCGCTCAAGGACGGCGCGGGTGCAGGGCGCTTGGCGACCGACACCTCGGCATTCGGACGTTCCGCTTCGTGTTCCAGCGGTCTAGGCATTCGCTATGGTCGCGGTGCTTGACGAAGTGTCTTCCTCCGGCCTCAAGGCGCCTGCTTTGATGCCGGATACGCCCTCGGGCACGGAACAGAACGCCGGTCACTGGCATCTGGCCGTCGCCTTTGTCGTGGTGGTAGTGCACGGCTTTGCACTATGGGTTCTGCTGCAGCATCACCGCGTGCTCGTTCATCCCGAAGTGGCGGTGACGCTGCTTTTCATCGAGACCCCCAAGGGCGAGCTCCCCGCCGATTCGCCTGCACTGCCGCGGCTCGCACCGATCAAGGCCCACTTGGTGTTCGAGGCTCCGCAGCTTCCAGTTCTCACAGAGGCCGCGACGCCGTCGGACACAGCAATGCCAATCCCCGCTCCGGCGATGACGGCGCCGGTGCCTGCAATGCAGTCCGGACCGATGGCGCTTAGCGATGAGCTGGCGGTGTTCTGTCCCTCCCGCTCGCCGCCGACCTTCCCATTGCAATCAAAGCACCTTCACGAGCAAGGCGAAGTCACGCTGCGGGTCGAGCTCGACGAGCAGGGAAGGGTGAGTGATTTGGGGATCGTGAAGAGTAGTGGATTTACTCGACTCGACGAGGCAGCACGCGCAGCGGTGCTCACGTGGCGCTGCAACGCCGCCCTGCGTGACGGGAAGCCGGTTCGCGCCGTTGCGATTCAGACGCTTGAATTTGTCTTGGAACGACGCTGAGCACGTCACCCACAGCCATATTAAGAAAGATCAATGCAGGGAGTAAGAGTTATGAAATCGACGGTGCAAACGGCAATGGCAGCGATCCTTCTCGGAGGATGCGCGTTGGCGTACGCGGACGATTCGCCGACACCGACACCGCCGGCGACCACGCAACTGCCCAAGATGACGGTGAAGGACACGGCGGATGACGAATATGTTGCGCCAAATGCCACGACCGGCACGAAGACTGATACCCCGATCCTCGAAACTCCCCTCAACATCCAAGTGGTGACTCAACAGGTGCTGCTCGACGAGCAGGTCACGCGCATCGACCAGGCGCTTCGCAATGTGAGCGGCGTTGCTTTCACGGGCGGCGGCGATACGAGCTTCGGGAATCCCTTCGACGCGGTTGTGTTGCGGGGTTTCCAGACGGATTCTCACTTGCGAAACGGTGTACGTATCGACAGCGTCGGGGGCGACACTGAATTTTATACGCAGCAACTGGCAAACGTAGAGAGTGTGGAGGTGCTGAAGGGCCCCGCCGCTATGCTCTACGGCGCCGTCGAGCCCGGCGGCGTCGTTAATATTGTGACGAAGCAACCGCAGACCACGCCCTCGTACTCGATTGGACAGCAGTTCGGCTCCTACGATCTGTATCGGACGACGGTTGATGCCACAGGACCGCTCAATTCGGCGCGCACGCTGCTGTATCGGATCGACGGTTCCTACGATATTGGCAACTCGATCGTTGATCTCGGGTTCCACCGGGACCTGTTCGTCGCGCCGTCACTCAAGTTGCTGGTCGGCGAGTCAGTTCAGCTCACCCTGGAGTACGAGCACAAGGACGCCAATTTCAACGGCAATTATTCGATCTTCCCGCTCATTCAAACTCCGAGCGGCCAATTCGTACCACTATTCGACAATCCAAGCCTCAATTTCGGCGAGCGCTCTACCATGCGGGAGCAGACGGACCTTGGCGGTCTCAACTGGTCGTACCAATTCGCCCCGGGCTGGGCGATTAAGCAGCAGATTCTCGCGAATCTGGTTCATGCGACTGCACCGCAGGTGACGACCTACGATGGGATTGGTCCGAGCGATCCCAACAATCCTGCGAGTCCTCCGGCGGTGTACCGCGACATGTCACCGTTCAACACCCACGATGAAACGTACGCGACCTATCTCGATCTGACCGGACACTTCTCCACAGGGCAGGTGAAGCACACGCTGCTCTTCGGGGGCGACTGGTATCGGTTCAACTCGAAGTTCGTGCTCACCAACTCCAATCCGAACTATGTCCTCGATCCGACAGTCGACTCGTTAATCAGCCTTTTCAACCCCGTGCATCCGGGCACGCCGTTCGGACCGCCGCAGCCTTCCTATGCTGGCACCGGTCCAACGGTTAGCTGGGGGCTGCACCTGCAAGATCAGGCCGCCCTGCCGGACGGCTGGTTCCTCCTCGCCGGCGCTCGCTACCAGCACGTCTATGAGACTAATTATTCGGGCGAGACGCTCGCCTCGCTCACCTCGAGCCCGATCAGCGGCGACAAGCTGACACCGCGAGTCGGGCTGCTATGGCACCCAGAGAACTGGATCAGCCTCTACAGCAATTACGCGCAGAACTGGGGGCCCAGCAACGGCTACCCGATCACAGGCGGCGGCTATGCCCCGCCGACAGGCGCCACGCAATACGAACTGGGCGCCAAGTTTGCAAGTGCCGATGGTCGGCTTTCCGCGACGATTGCCGTCTACGACCTCACCAAGACCAACATCCCGACACCGGATCCGAACAACCCAAATTTCTTCCTGGTAACCGGTAAGGTCCGCAGCAAGGGGCTCGAATTGGACCTTCAGGGCGAACTCGGGCGCGGCTGGCAAGTGATTTTTAACTTTTCCGACATCGATGCCCGGATTCTTCGGACTAACGACCCGGGTAACCCAGTCGGCACCCAGTGGCAGGAGACCCCGCGGATCATTGGCAACCTGTGGACCACCTACGACACGGCACGCGGCGCCGATCAGGGCTTTCGACTCGGCGCCGGTGTCAACGCCCAAGGGCCGACACCAGCCCTCAATTACACGGGAGTACCGGCGGCGCAGACGAGCGACTACACGCGGGTCCCGGGCGTCGCGACGCTGAATGCGATGGCAGCCTATCGGTTCACGACAGCTGGCCTGCGCTGGACACTTCAAGTGAACGCCTCGAATCTGCTAGACCAACGCTATTTCAACTACATTTCGCTCAACAACCCGCAGGCGGGCGGGACTTACTCCTACGCCGGCAATGTCTACTCCTACGACCGGCGCTTGTATGGCGATCCGCGCACGCTGATCGGTGAGATTAGCGCTCAATTTTAGGTGCCTACCAATGGCGCGTGCGCAGTTCGTTTGGCTACATCGGTGGACCGGCCTACTGATGGTTGGGTTTCTGGTGCTCGAGGGCGTGACGGGTAGCGTGCTTGCTGTCAGGCGCTTGGTGGAAGAACTCGTTACGCCAGAGCTTTTCGCCGTTCACCGATCCGGTGCGTCGCCCTTATCGCTCGCGGTGTTGGCTGAACGCGCGGAGGCCCTGACGCCCGAGGCGCGTGTCGGATACTTTTGGGTGGATGATCGACAAGCCGTGATGCGCATGCTCCCGCGCGTAAATGGTACAGCGACGCTGGCGTTCGACCATCTGTTTCTCGATCCTTGGACCGGTCAAGAACTCGGACGCCGGCTCGATGGCGATTTATCGCAAGGCCTCATCAATTTTGTCCCTTTCCTTTATCGCCTCCATATGAATCTGGCTCTGGGCGACGCTGGAACACTAGTGCTCGGCATTGTGGCGCTTGCATGGACGCTCGACTGTTTTCTGGGTTTGTATCTGACGTTGCCTCGCGCGACAGCGCATTTTCTGCGCCGGTGGAAGCCGGCATGGACACTGAAGTACCCGGCACCGGCGGTCCGCGTGAATTATGACATCCACCGGTCAGGTGGCCTGTGGTTGTGGCCTTTGCTATTTGTCTTCGGCTGGTCGAGCGTGATGTTTAATCTGCCGGCCGTGTACGAACCCGTAACGGCTCGGTTGTTCGACTATCGATCAGACCTCGATTTATTGAAGAATCCTCCCCTTCATCCGAACGCGACGCCGCACCTTGCGTGGGGCGATGCCGAACGGCGCGGCGCCGAACTCATGGCGCGCACGGCAAAGCTCGAGGGATTCAATATCCTGCATCCATACGGCATGGCGTACATCCCTGAATTCGGTGTCTACACCTACGCCGTCGCCAGCGACGTGAATATCGAGGCCCACGGGTGGGCGACCTCGCTTTGGCTCGACGGCGACACCGGCGATCTAGTCAGCGTCGATCTCCCTCGCCGTGAGCCTCGTGGCAATTTCATCGGCCTTTGGCTCCGGGCAATACATTTTGCAGATCTTCGAGACTCAGTAATGTACCGACTCCTAGTCTGCATGGTAGGTCTCGTAGTTGCCGCTCTGTCGATCACGGGCGCGTATATCTGGCTGAAGAAGCGGCGGGCGCGCCGCCTGTCGCATGCAAAAGTTGCACGGCGTAACGCATTGCCCGGCGACAGTCGCGCGACTGCACGAGCTCCCGCCGGTAACGATGCCGTTCGAACTCATCCGCCAGGTCGCAATTACTAATAGAGTGCTAAAGAGCGACCGCGGATTTCTGTCCACGCCCCTGGGGGTCATCGGGCGAGTATTTCGAGATCGTGCGCGAAGTCATCGATGCGGGTGCTCAATTCGCCGAGCAGCCGGCGGTTGCCTCTGGCATCGAGGATGTAGGTCGCCGCCGAGTGGTCAATGCCGTAGTCGTTGCCGACCGGAACCTTCGCGTGAGCGACGTAGAAGCCCGCCGCGACCTTGTCAATTTGCGATACAGTACCGGTCAAGCCAATGAAGTGTGGATCGAATGCGGTCACGTAGCTCTTGAGAAGCGCCGGCGTATCGCGCTCTGGATCGAGCGTGATGAAAAGCACCTGTACGCGATCACTCGCCGAGCCCAGTCGTTTCATCACTTGCGCCAGTTTGAAGAGTTCGGCGGGGCACACGTCCGGACAGTGCACGTAGCCAAAGAAGATCACGAGCACGCGCCCTCGGTAATCGGCGAGCGAATGGGCTCGGCCGTCGTAGTCGAGGAGATGAAAGTCGGCGAGCGCCGGTCCCGGCGGCAGAGTGGCTAGACGAAAGTCGGGGGGACGCAGCCAGTAGATTCCAGACAGTGCGCCCGCGAGCAACGCTATAACTCCCACCAGGAAGGGGATGGTAAGGCGCTTCCCTTTAGCGGCTGTCATGACGGATCACTAGCGCCGGGCGCGCTCATTGCGCCAAGGTCTTGAACGATTACTTCGACCTGCACCGCACCCGCGTGCTGGAACACCAGTGTTAAGGGGAAGCGATCTCTTTTCTTGAGAGGATGGATTAAATCGATCAGCATCACGTGTAGGTTGTTAGGCTCGAACCGCACACGTCCTCGAGCAGGTATGTCCACCGACCCCAGTTCGCGCATCTGCATGACGCCGGCAACGGTCCTCATGGAGTGCATCTGCGCTTGTCGAGCAATCGGGGTTTCGAGATGCTCTAGCACATCCCGATCTCCCCAATTGACAATCTCGAAATACGCGACGCCGATGCTGATGCCCGGCGGGGTCGCGCGCGACCAGGCATTCACGACTTCGAGCGATTCGGCTGCAGGCCCTGCTGCCGGCACTGCCAATGTCCAGAAGACGAGAGTAGGCAGCCACGCCCATCGAGTGCGTAGAAAGCGCGAGATGAGTATCTTTTGGAGGCCGCTAAATTCTACGGGCCGCCCAAGAAAGTGGGCGTTGATTTTCGTTCGATGCATGGAATTACCCCCGATGCTTACGTGTTAAGACGGACTCGCGCGGCCGGCGCCTTGCGACGTCGGTGGGCGAGTCACTCGCCAAACATTGCCTTCAATCAGACGAGCGTGGGGGTCCGCGAGGCGAGCTGTAGCGGGGAGGAGGATTGGGATGGGAGGATTCTTGCTCAAGAGGTGGCGCGTTAAGTGGCGAGTCCAAGCGTATGATAGAGCCCTGTAGAGCCGCCGGAAGCGGCGCAGGGCTTGCGCTCTGTGCAAACGGACAGTAGGTCAAATGTGTTGAGTGCGAACCAGAATGGCCAGGTTGCATGTGACGGGACGCACCGCCGTCGCACAGCATCATTCGGGTCTCGCCGTTAACGGTCATCGGCATGAAGCCGACCGGGATCAAGGCTCGACACAATGATGCGACCAACGCAACTACTGCGAAGCAGTTGCGCATCATCCGGCCGTGCGGGCGCATCCAGTAATGGGGCATCGGCTCCTACTGTGCTTCAGCACACGATCAAATAGCACCAGAAGGCCGTGCATTCCATGTCTAGTCTCAAGTCGACTCTAATCTTGATAACCTATGTCCCTCGCGCGAGCATATGCGAGTTCAAGTCCGGTCATTATGCATTGTGCCAATACAATCGCAGGCTCAGCAAGCCAATGACGCGAGCAGGGGGGGAGAAGTACACCGACACCGATGCCTGTGAAAATCAGCAAATCGTGCGGTGGGCGGCGTCCGCATCGTGAGCTCGAAGGCAACCTGCTTCAGACGCTCGCCGCCGCCTCGGGCGCAAAGTCGGCTACGCCCGGCGTTCGCAGTTCTGTTCTGAAGTGGCGGATGATGAGGGATTCGAACCGGATTCAGACCCACAGTCGGATCAGCAACTTACTGATACAGAAAATAATTCTGTCCCCGGGGATCCCCCGGAATCCCCATAGCTGTCACCGGAGCTGTCACTGGAGATCCCCCGCTCATCAACAAGCACGGACCTCAGAACTATAGCTACGTAACCGCAGGCGCAGTGAGGACGATAGACGGCGATAGATGCCGAAAGGGCCAAGCTGCTTTGAATGGCAGCAGAGCTCTGCATCGCCGCTGTCGAATAAAGGTTAAGAAACGGAGATTGCGTCAGAGGCTGACCCTGAGGCCTGCAAACACCTCCAGCGGTGCGGCTGGGCTGAGGAAGCGGTTGTCGACTCCCGGACCGTTCGTCACGCCATCCGACGGTATCCCTGGTGCGCCGATGCCCGTCGGGTCGCTCAGAATTCCCCAGGTGGAATACTTGCGATTGAACAAGTTGTTCACCGAGGCGAACAGCTCGACATGCACGACCGGATTAAAGCTCGAGTGCAGGTTCACCACAACGTAGCCGGGAATCGGCGCCAGCTGGTTGGACTCGTCGCCCACATAGTAGAAGTTGCTGACCAGATTCGCGGATGCTCCGACGGTCCAGGTCGGCAGCACCTTGTAATCCGCCCCGAGCTTGATGCGATGCTCCGGGATACCCGGCAGCCGGTCGCCGGGCAGCACCTGGATGTCACCCAGGGAGTCCTGGCTTGGGTTCGAGGGCGAGGGAACGACGAGCGGGGATCGGAACGTCGCCTGCACGAAGCTATAGTTCGCATAGGCGGAGAACCTGGATCCCCGGATGTTTATGCCGGCCTCGAATCCCTGCCGCTGCGTGTCTCCAATGTTCTGGAAGAAGCCCTGGCTGACCGAGGTCGCAATTCCGTAGATGTCGTCATGCAACAGAGTGCGGAATGCGCTCAGGTTCCAGCTGACCTGGCTGTTGCCACCCGGAATATCGCCCACCTTTCCGCGTAAGCCGATCTCGAGCGTGTGCGAGATGACCTGCCGCAGATTCGGCGGATCGCCGGCGAGGTTTGTCGGCAGCAGGCAGGGAGTCAGCGGATTGGAGCACTCGATCTCACTGGCCGTCGGCGTGCGGGTATTAGTGGACCAGCCCCCGTACAGCGTGACCCGTGGGCTGAGCCTGTACGTCGCGCCAAGCGAAGGGTTGAAATGCACGAAGCGATTGTAGCCGTTGAGATTGGTGCCGAGTTGGTCGGTCAGATTGATGTGCGCGACGTTGTAACGCCCGCTGCCTGTGACGGCCAGATCTGGCGTGAGGTTCAGTGTGTCCGTGAAATACGCTCCGAGGTTCTTGTTCACGGAGTCCACGCTCACCGGGATAGGATCGCCATTCGCGATCGCCGCGTCGGAGTTCTCCGGCGTGTACACAAAGAGGTTGGAGGGCAGCACCAGCAACTGCGGGTTGATCACCCCAATCTGGGCACCGGTGTAGAAGCTCGTGGAGGCGTAATCGATGGCGGCCCCAACGCTGAACTGATTCTCAAGCCCCAGCAGTCGGTCCGCATTGGTAACCTGGAGTGTCGCTCCCCTTCCCCAAGCGTGAATCGACTCAAAGTCGTTCTCGCCAATGGCGGTCGTCCCACCATTGGAAATATCGGGGAGCGTCTGCCCGGCGGCATTCGTCAGCGGGGTCACGCCGTCGGGCTGGCAGAGGATGCCGGGCGATGCCATACAGGCCGCGTAATTGGTGGTGTTGCCGTTGGATACGCTCTGGGAGAAATCGCGATAGTAGAGCACGCCTTGCAAGGACCAGCTGTCGTTGAACCTGACGGTACTGTTCAAGGCCAAGAAGTTCAGGTCGTTGATGTTCGCCTGGGGACCGGTGAATACCAGCGAGCGACTGACAGCCAGCTCCTGGACTGGGGCTGATCCCTGGCCGTTCAGTTGGTTCTGCGCCCGCGTATAGCTAAGATCCAGTTGAACGGCATCCGTGTGGTAGCTGAGTGCCGTGTATAGCGTCCGGATCCGGTCGCTCGAGAACTCGCGCCAGCCGTCCCAGTCCAGCGCTCTCCCCGCCACATAGAATCCGAATGGACCCGAGTTCGTCCCGAATTGCGCGACCAGCGCACGCTGGCCATAGGAGCCGCCCGATAGCTCAACATCCCCGCCCCGATACGTGAATCCGTTTTTCATCGTGACGGAGACTGCGCCCCCCAAGGCGTTGAGCCCATAGAGCGGACTGGCGCTCAGCAGTTGCACTTGGTCGATGGCCACGTCAGGGAACAGGTCCCAGTTCACCGTGTTGCCGAACGCTTCGTTGATTCGTACCCCATTCTGATAAACCGCCAGTCCCTGCGGCGTGCCCAGGACGGGGGATGCCTCGAAGCCCCGGTAGAGGATGTCCGGTTGGAACGGGTCGTCCAGGTTGTCGTTGATACTGACGCTGCTGAGGTTCGCGTTGAGCGCCCCGGTGAGGCTGGGTGAGCCATCGCGGGACAGGTCCGAGGCTGAAAGGGACTGC
>Ga0335073_10001539_pt1 | contig 30933 bp, 28 predicted proteins | sample Lox_Sample_22_FD_207093 | JGI IMG/M metagenome (GOLD analysis project Ga0335073, IMG submission 207093) | Soil microbial communities from Loxahatchee National Wildlife Refuge, Florida, United States - Lox_Sample_2.2 | ecosystem: Environmental > Terrestrial > Soil > Wetlands | place: USA... | reverse complement strand
GGCGGCCCGCATCCGCACCGAGGTCTTCGGGCCCGGGCCCTCGCTGACACCCGGCATCGCGCCAGCGGCCGCCCGCCGGCCGCACCCGCCCGTCGGCCAGCCCGGCACCGGCCCCCTAGTGGCGTTCGCGCGCAGCGACCTGAACGCGCCCTGGGATGCCGGCTACGCCAGCCTGCTCGAGTTCGCCGAAGCCTGCGACGTACCGGTGCGCTGGTCATGCCGCACCGGAGTGTGCCACACCTGCGAGACAGCCGTCATATCCGGAACAGTCCGCTACGCCCCCGCGCCGGTCGATGACCCTGCCGACGGCAGCGTACTGATCTGCTGCTCGCAGCCACGCGACGATCTAACCCTCGACCTGTGATGCCCCCGGGACGGCCCGGATGCGACCATGGGTCCTATGCGTCCTGACATCAGACCCGGCGGCACCTTCCCCGATTACTCGCTCCCGGACCACACCGGCACCGTGCGTACGCTCAGCGAGCTTCAGGGCCGAGATCCGCTGATCCTCACCCTGGCGCGCGGCAACTACTGCCCTAAAGAGCACCAGCAGCATCTCGAGCTGGCGGCCAACTACTCCAAGGTCGCGGTGGCCTACACCCAGATCGCCACCATCACCACGGACGACCATCACACCCTGCAAGAGTTCCGCGCGTCGGTGGGCGCCCAGTGGACCTTCCTGTCCGATCCCGGGCGGACCGTCCAGCAGGACCTGGACATCGCCGAGTACACCGACCCCGAGCACAACCCCATGATCCCGCACACCTTGGTGCTCAAGCCGGGGCTGGTCGTTCACAGTGTCTATAACGGCTACTGGTTCTGGGGCCGCCCGTCGTTCTACGACCTGTGGCATGACCTGCGCGCCGCGACCAGCGAGATCCGCCCGGACTGGGATCTGAGCACCCCGGGGCTCCGCGAAGCCTGGGACGCGGGCGACTACTCGAAATTTCACGGCTGGGACCGGCGGTCCCCAGGGTCGATGCCGACCTCATATGTCGAAGCGGGCAAGGGATGACCGCAGTGCGCACGCCTTTGTGCGAGCTGCTTGGGATCGAACAGCCGATAGTCCTGGCGCCCATGGTTCCGGTTCCCCGGCTGGCTGCGGCGGTTTCGAATGCCGGCGCGCTCGGCATGCTGACGCTGACGTGGTCCGATGACGTCGGAGCCGTGGTTCGGGAGACGGCGGCGCTGACCGCGCGACCGTTTTGCGGCAACCTCGTTCTCACCGAAGATCGTCACCGTCGCCTCGACCAGGCCCTTGACGCCGGCTTGCGGATCGTGTCGTTTTTCGAGGGTGACCCCAGCAGCTACATCAAGCAGGTCCACGACGCCGGGGGCATCGTCATGCACACGGTCGGCACCGCCGATGAAGCACGGCGGGCAGTCGCCTCTGGCGTGGACGTGATCGTCGCGCAGGGCTGGGAGGCGGGAGGGCACGTGTGGGGTACCATCGCGACACTTCCGCTGGTGCCCGCGGTGGTGGACGCGGTGGCGCCGGTGCCGGTGATCGCGGCTGGCGGGATCGGTGACGCCCGCGGCGTCGCCGCGGTGCTCGCCCTGGGCGCCCAGGCCGCGTGGCTGGGCACGCGGTTCCTGCTGGCCGAGGAGATGCCGATCCACGAGGACTACCGGCGCCGCCTGATAGCGGCGGCCGAGACCGATGCCCAGCGGTACCCCAACCTCTACTCGGTCGGGTGGCCCGACTCTCCGCACCGCGCGCTCCGCAACTCGACCGCCGACGCGTGGGAGGCCGCGGGCCGCCCCCCACTCGCGCAGCGGCCAGGAGTAGGCGACGTGATCGCGCACCTCGCCTCCGGCGAAGCCATCGTTCGTTACGAGGGAGCGCCGCCGATGGTCGGGACGACCGGTGACATCGAAGCGCTCTCGATGTGGGCCGGACAGAGCGTCGCACTCGCGAGTAAGTCACAGTCGGCGGCGGACATCGTGACCGAGCTCACCTCCCGCCTGTAACGACGCCGCGGGAGAGGCCGGCAGCGCGTGGCTTCTCCCGCGGCGGGCTGAGGTGGGCCGAACCTGCTGAGGCTGAGCCGACGGTTTCTATGCCTCTTGGTCGCCTTGTACCTCTTCGCGCTCGCGGCGGCGGGTCGCCGCGGCCTTCTGGGCTGCTTCCTCGGCAATGCCGAGCCGTTCTTTCGTCGCCGCGCCTTTGCGCGCGGCTTCCTCGGCTTCTCCTGTGCGCATGCGCGTCTCCGCGCCCTTTCTCGCGGTCTCCTCACGGTGCTCTTGCGGATGAGCTCCGAGTTGCTTCCAGCTGGTCTCGGATAGGTCGACGTCGTAGTGGTCAGCGGCCTTCTCGATGTTGGCGAACGCGAGGGCGCGATCGGCATCGGAAACGTCGATGACCTGGTCGAAGCGTGCGACCGCATTTCGCACGTGCGGCACGAGGTGAGAGCGGGACTCCGGCGGGGACATCCAGAATGTGATCGGAGGCAACGTGGCACCGGGTGCTCAGCGGGAGCCGGTGAGACCAGGCCGGGCGGCGCGCCCGTAGCCACCGGCTCGAAGGAGGAGATCGGATGTTCGTGCGGATCAACGACAACAGCCTGAACGTTGAGGTGCTGGGTCCTGACGGAGCCCCGGTCATCATCGTGCATCACGGCGGCGGTGGCATCGGTTCCCTGGCCGAGCCCAAGGCGAGCTTCGGATGGCTGGCGGACAGGTTCCGGGTCGTTGTGTACGACGCTCGCGGCTGCGGCATCAGCGAGGGCAATCCGCCCTTCAGCCACGCGCAGTGGGCGGCGGACCTGGACGGGGTGCGCCAGTGGCTGGGTGTCGACCGGGTCATCGTGGCCGGGGGCTCCTACGGCGGCTTCATAGCCATGGAGTACGCCATTGCCTACCCCGAGCACACCCGGGCCATGATCCTGCGCGACACCTCTCCGGACAGCACGAACCTGGAGCTGGTGTTCGAGAACGCGCGCAAGCAGACGCGCGTCACCATCGACTGGGACAACTTCGAGCGCTACTGGACCGGTCACATTCGCGATGATGCCGATCTGAAGGCGTGCTGGGCCGAGATCGCTCCGCTGTACTCCTATGAGGACGACCGGAAGCGGGCGGCCGCGAGAGTAGCAAACGGGAGCTACCGGTACGAGACCCACAACTGGTGCTTCCAGCAAAACCGGCCGATCTACGACGTCAAGCCGGCCCTTCCCGGCGTGCGCTGCCCCACGTTGATCACCGTCGGCCGGCATGACTGGGTGACCCCGGTGGCGATGTCAGAGACCATCGCGGCGCTCATCCCGGGCTCACAGCTGGTGATCTTCGAGAAGTCGGGCCACTCGCCGCCCAGCGACGAGCCCGAGCTGTTCCGGCGCGTCGTTCGCGACTTCCTCGCGCAGGTAGCTCCCGAGGCGCTGGCCGACAGCCGGCCGCAGGTGCCGTGATGACACCATCCACGGTCGATGTCGGCGTCCCGGGCGCCGACGCGCTGGCGATGGCGGTGCCGACCCGGTGACCGCCCGCTTTGATGCGGTGGTGGTGGGCGCCGGCCCGGCCGGCAGCATCGCCGCGCTGGTGCTCGCCCGCTCTGGTGCGCGGGTGGCGCTCGCCGACAAGGCGACCTTCCCGCGCGATAAGGCATGCGGGGACCTGGTGGGACCCCGCGGGGTTCAGGTTCTGGCGGATCTCGGACTGAGTGTCCCCGACGCCGGGCAGGGCTCTGACCTGCTCGCGGTCGGCCCTTCTGGCCAGCGCAGCAGGCTGCCGGCCTTTACCGGCCGCACCTACCCCGGTTACGGGATCATCGTGCCGCGGCTGGCGCTGGATCACGCGTTGCGCGGTGCCGCCCTGGAGGCAGGCGCGATCCCGGTAACAGCCCGGATCACGGCGGTCGAGGCGGACGGGGACGGCAGGGTCAGTGCCGTGATAACCAGCGACGGCCGGCATCTGGCGGGAGAGGTCATCATCGCCGCGGACGGGGCGCTGAGCCCCGTGGCCCGGCTGGCCGGGATGCTCGACCCGCAGGCCGCGCTGTGGGGTTTCGCGATTCGCGCGTACGTGCCGGCGGAGGTTCCGCTGCCGCTGCTGGTCCTGCTCGACGCCAGCCCGTGGCGCATCTACCCGGGGTACGGATGGCTGTTTCCCGGCGAGGATGGCCAGGCGAATATCGGCATAGGGGTGGGCCTGGGCAGCGAACGCGGGCGGGCGTCGCTGCGAGGCGATCTGGCCCGGCTGGTCACGCTGCTCGGCCAGCGTGGTGACCTGAGCGCCGACGCTCAGCCCGGCCCGGTGACGGGCGGGTGGCTGCGCATGGGCGGCACCGGCACCCCGCCTGCCGTCGGCAACGTGCTGCTGGCCGGGGACGCCGCGGGGCTGATAAACCCTCTGCAGGGCGAGGGCATCGGCCCGGCCATGGTCAGCGCCCGGCTGGCCGCCGAGGCAGTGCTGGCCGGCCCGGCCCGGGCGGGTGACACATACGCCGGGGCGATCGAGGCGGCGTTCGGGCAGTACATGGCCGGCGCGGCGGCGTTGCAGAGCGCCCTGCTGCGCTGGCCGAGGACCGCATCGGCGGCCACGCGCCTGCTGACCGCCCCGGTCGTACGGCGCGTTGTCGCGGGCACCTGGTCGGTCTACTGGAACGGCCTGGTGGACGGCGCCCGCCCCCACCCCTCGGCCTGGACCGCGCGCGCCGTGCAGGTCCTGGCCGGCAGCCTCCCCGAACGTCGGCCCGGCCGCAGGTAACGTTCCACCGCGGATCCGTTCACGCGGCGGGCCTGCCATCCCCGGGATTCGCGCCCGCGCCATGCGCGGTGCGGACCACGGCCGGGCCGGCGGACAATGGGCAGAAATGGCTGACGCGAGGGAGACGCGAGTGCGGGTCGGCATCCTGGGGCCGCTCGAGGTCCGTGACGACGCCGGGAGCCTGCTTCCCGTCGGCGGGGCCCGGCTGCGCGCCATGCTGATCCGGCTCGCCATCGCCGACGGCCAGGCGGTCTCGGTCGAGCGGCTGGCCGAGGACCTGTGGGACGGTCAGGGTCCGGCGGACGCCGCCAACGCGGTCCAGGCACTGGTCTCGCGGCTGCGCGGCGCGGTCGGCCGGGACAGCGTGGAATTCGGGCCGGTCGGCTACCGGCTCGGGGTAGACCCCGGCGACGTGGACGCGCGCGCCTTCGAGCGGCAGGTGGGCGCGGCGCGCGGCGCGCTGGCCAGCGGGCGCCTGGCCGAGGGCGCGTCGCTGCTGGCCGAGGCGCTAGGCCAGTGGCGCGGCCCGGCGCTGGCCGATGTCGCTGACGCCCCGTTCGCGGCGGCCACGATCACCCGGCTGTCGGAGCTGCGGCTGGCCGCCCTCGAAGACCGGATCGACGCCGAGCTGGCCCTGGGCCGGGGCGCCGAGCTGGTGCCCGAGCTGCGCGAGCTGGCGGCCGAGCACCCGTTGCGTGAGCGGCTGCGGGGGCAGCTGATGCGCGCGCTGCAGGCGGCGGGCCGGCAGGCAGACGCGCTCACCGCCTACGAGGACATCCGGCGGGCGCTGGCCGAGCAGCTGGGCGTCGATCCCTCGCCCGCCCTGGCCGCCGTGCACCTGGCCATCCTGCGCGGCGAACCGCCATCGGCGGCCAGCGCGCGACCCGCGTCGGCCGGCCAGGAGCCGCCCGTCAGCGGCGGGACGGCTGGGGTGGCGAGGCCGGGCTGGACGGACGGTCCCGGTGCGTCGGCGGCGCCGCTGACCAACCTGCCCGCCCAACTCACCAGCTTCGTGGGCCGCGGGCAGGAGTTGCAGCGCGTCGGCAAGCTGCTCAGCGAGGCGCGGCTGGTCACGCTGACCGGGCCGGGCGGGGCGGGCAAGACGCGGCTGTCGGTCGAGGCCTCGGCCCGGCTCGCCGAGCAGTGGCCGGACGAACTGTCCGGCGGGGTGTGGTTCGTACCGCTGGCCCCGGTCCGCGACGCCCTGGACGTGCCGCAGGCCGTGCTGGCCGCCCTGGGCATCCAGGAGACGGCCTGGCCCGCGGATCCCGCCGAGGCGGCCCGGCTGGCCGCCCTGCCGCCGCTGGACCGGCTCACCGACGCGCTCACGTCCCGCCGCCTGCTGCTGGTCCTGGACAACTGCGAGCACGTGGCCGCGGCCGCGGCCCGGCTGGCGGGCCAGGTGCTCGCCGCAGCGCCCGGCGTGCGGATCCTGGTCACCAGCCGGGAGCCGCTCGGCGTGACCGGCGAGACGCTGTGCCCGGTGCCGTCGCTGGAGCTGCCGCCGGAGCAGGCCGACGCGAGCGAGGCGGTGCGGTCCCCGGCCGTCCGGTTGTTCGCCGACCGCGCGGCCGCCGTGCGGCCGGGGTTCGAGATGGACGAGGCGACCGTCGGCCCGGTGGTCCGGATCTGCCGGGCGCTGGACGGCATCCCGCTGGCCATCGAGCTGGCCGCGGCGCGGCTACGGGCGCTGACCGCGGCCCAGGTGGCCGACCGGCTCGACGACCGGTTCCGGCTGCTGTCGGTCGGTGACCGCGCCGCGCTGCCCCGCCACCAGACGCTGCGCGCCGTGGTGGACTGGAGCTGGGAGCTGCTCGACGAGCCTGAGCGGGCGGTGCTGCGGCGGCTGTCGGTGTTCAGCGGCGGCGCCACGCCCGCCGGCGCCGAGCACGTGTGCGCGCTGGGCGGAGATCACCGGGAGGTGATCGACCTCGTCGCCGCGCTGGTGGACAAGTCGCTGGTGATCGCGACCGGCGAGCACGAGGTGCGCTACCAGTTGCTGGAAACGGTGCGGGCCTACGCGGCCGACCGCCTGGCCGAGGCGGGTGAGGAGCACCGGGCCCGCGCCGCCCACGCCGAGTTCTTCCTGGCCCTGGCCGAACGGGCAGAACCGGAGCTGCGCTCGCGTGACCAGCTGGTGTGGCTGAACCGGATGACCGCCGAGCACGGCAACTTCTCCGCCGCGCTCCGGCATGTGACCGGGGCGGGGGACGCGGCCTCGGCGCTGCGCTTCGTCGGCGCGCTGGCCTGGTTCTGGCTCACCCGCGATTACGACGCCGAGGCGGCCGAGTGGTCCGCCGCGGCGGCGCAGATCGCCGGCGACGCCCCGCCGCCCGGGCTGCGTGACGCCTGGGCCATCTGCCAGCTCATCGCGCTGGTGGGCCGGTGGCAGGAGCACCCGCCTGCCGCGGCCTCGATGCCGGACGTGGCGCGGCGGGTGACGGCGCTGACCCACGAAGCGAGCCACCCGCTGCTGTTGCTCGCCACGCCGATGGTGTGGGCGCTCAGCGGCGACGGCGAGGCGGCGCGGCGCGGCCTGCGCGCCATGGGCGAGCGCTCCGACCCCTGGCTGCGCGCGGCCAGCGAGGTGTTCGGCGGACACCTGGCCCTCAACGACGGGCACATCGACGAGGCCGCCGCCGGCCTGGCCGCGGGCTACGCCGCGTTCCGCGAGCTGGGCGACCGGTGGGGCATGATCATGAGCCTGACCGGCCTGGCCAACGTGGAGCTGGCCCGGGCGGCTCCCGCCGAGGCCATCCGGCTGCTCAACGAGGCCCGCGGACATACCAGCGAGGGCCTGGCCAGCAACTTCGGCGAGATGATCAGCATCTCGCTGGGCCACGCGCTGGCCCTGGCCGGCGAGTTCGACACCGCTCGCGCCGAGCTGGAACACGGGATCGAGGTGGCCGACCGGATCGGCGAGCGCGACGACCACGCCCACGGCTACCTCGAGCTCTGCGAGCTGGCCCGGCGCGAGGGCGACCTGGGCCGGGCGCACCAGCAGCTTGACCGCGCCCTGGCGATCGTCGACCCGCACCCGCGGCGTCCGGACATGATCGGGATGGCCGCGATGGCCTACAGCCGGGCTGGCTGCCTGGCCGAACAGGAAGGCGACCTGGACGAGGCCGCCCGCTGGCACGCCAAGGCGCTGGCCCTGCTGGCCGAGGGGAGCGCCATGATGCTGCCCAGCAACCCCCTGCTGGCCAGCGTGGTCGAAGGGCTGGCCGCGCTGGCCGCCGCCCGCGGGGACTACGCGGCCGCGGCCGAGCGGCTCGGCCTCGCCGACGCCTTGCACGGCTTCCGGGACGCCAGCAGCCTGGAGCTGGCCCGGGCCGAGTCGGCCGCCCGGGCCTCGCTCGGCGAGAAGGGCCTGGCGGCCGCCTACGCCCGCGGCCGGGTGCTCGGGAGGGCCGACGCACTGGCCCTCGTGCCCTGAACGCGCCGGCGGGGCCGACGGCCGGGCACGAGGGCGCGCCGCGTTAGCGGCTCACACCCGGCGGGCGTACAGCCGCATGGCCAGCGGGAACGTCACGATGACGATCCCGGCCGCCCAGGCCAGCGTGTAGAGCGGGTGCAGGCCGACCGGTCCGCCGACGGTCAGCGCCCGGACCGAGTCCGCCAGGTCGGTCACCGGGTTGACCCGGGCCCAGGCCTGGAGCCAGCCGGGCATGGTCGCGGCGCTGGCCAGCAGCACGCTGCTGCCGAAGGTCAGCGGCATCGTCCAGATGAGCGACACGCCCTGCACCGTCTCTGGCGAGGAGACCGACAGCCCGATGAGCACCGAGATCCAGCACACGCTCAGGTAGAACAGGTAGGCCAGGCCGTAGGCGGCCAGGATGTCCAGCGGCGCGGCGTGGAACCGGAAGCCCAGGGCGCAGCCGAACCCAGTCAGCACGACCATCACCGCGCCGAACCGGACCGTGTCGCCGAGCACCGAGCCGATCAGCGGGGCCGATCGGGCTATCGGCAGGCTGCGGAACCGGTCGAACACGCCCTTGCGGATGTCGTCGCACAGGCTGGTGCCCAGGCCCATGGTGGCGAACATGGCCATCATGGCGATCAGTCCCGGCAGGAGCTCCTCCAGGTAGGCCTGGGTGCTCCCGGCGACCGCGCCGCCGAACACGTACAGGAACAGCACCAGGAACACCGCCGGCATCAAGATCACGTCGAGCAGCTTCTCCGGTGTGTGCCGGATCTGCATCACATTGCGCCAGGCGACGGTCAGGGACTGCCGCAGCGTCTTGGCCGCGCTGACCCGGGAGGCCACCGCGCCGCGCGGCGGGGCCGCCGGGCCGGTCCCGGCCGGCTCGGCGCTCGCCACGGGAACACTCGTGGTGTGGTCAGTCAGCTGCGTGGTCATGCCGCCCTCCCGGTCTGCTCGTCACCTTCGTCTTGCGCCGCGTGGCCCGTCAGCGTCAGGAACACCTCGTCCAGGCTGGGCAGCCGCAACCCCAGCTCGGCGGCGGCGATGCCCTCGTCATCCAGTCGCCGCACGACCGCGGCCAGCATGGCCGGGTCACTCGCGGGCGCGGTGACCAGGCCGGTGTCGTCGCGCACGTCGACCGCTGACCCGGTGATCTCCTGGACGGCCAGCGCCACCGGGGCGGTCATCGTCCGGTCCAGGGCCCGCACCACCAGCGACTGACCGCCGATCTGGGTCTTCAGCTCGCCCGGCGTGCCCGAGGCCACCACCCGGCCGCGGTCGACCACCGCGACCTGGTCGGCTAGCTCGTCGGCCTCGTCCAGGTACTGGGTGGTCAGCAGGACCGTGGCGCCGCCGGCCACGATGCCCTTGACGGTGTCCCAGACGTCGATGCGCGCCCGCGGGTCCAGGCCGGTGGTCGGCTCGTCGAGGAACAGCACCTCGGGGTCGCCGAGCAGGCTGGCGGCCAGGTCGAGCCGCCGCCGCATGCCACCGGAGTAGGTCTTGACCGCGCGACCGGCCGCGTCGGACAGGTCGAAACGAGCCAGCATCTCGCGGGCCCGCCCGCGGGCCGCGGCCCGGCTCAGGCCGAGCAGCCGGCCGATCATGAGCAGGTTCTCAGTCCCGGTCAGCTCCTCGTCCACCGAGGCATACTGGCCGGTCAGGGCGATGAGGTGGCGGACTTGCACCGCCTGGGTGAGCACGTCGTAGCCGCAGACGCTGGCGCGCCCGGAATCGGGACGCAGCAGCGTGGACAGGATCCGGACCACGGTCGTCTTGCCGGCGCCGTTGGGTCCCAGCAGGGCCAGTACCTGCCCGCGCTCGGCGGCGATGCTGACGTCGGCCAGGGCCCTGGTGGCGCCGAAGCTCTTGGTCAGGCTTTCGGCCTCAATCACGTGTGTCATGCCGCCAGACTGGACGACGGCGCTGATACCGCGCCGTCAGCGCGCTGACAGCCCACTGATCCGGCGGCGGCTGGCCGAGGCCGAGATCTGGGAATCTCCGAGCGGCAGCCACGGGTCAAAGGTCCCCGGGCCCGGGCCGTTGTCCTCTGCTCAGGCGGGCTAGGTCCTGCTCGGATGGTGTTGTGGATTGTCATCCGGTGCGGGAGGTCGCCATGGCTGACACAACGTACGGGGTCCTGGTCGGATACGACGGCTCGGCCGGCAGCGACCGGGCGCTGAGCTGGGCGGTCCGGGAGGCGAAGGCGCGGGAGACGGTGCTCACGGTCTGCCTGGCGTGGACCGAATGGTATGACGCACGGCGCGTATCCGCGGGCCCGCCCGGTGATGTGGTCGCCGACTACGCGCGCAGGGCGGCGGAGGAGGTCGCCGCCGGGGGGTTCCGCGCGGCGCGGGATCTGCTGGGCGGCCAGAGCGTGCGTCTCCTGGTGGTCTACGGATCACCGGCCAGCGTGCTGTGCGACCACAGCGCGGCCGCCGACATGGTCGTGGTGGGCTCGCGCGGTCGCGGCGGCATGTCCGGGCTGCTGCTGGGATCGGTCGGCCTGCAGGTCGCCGCGCACGCCTCGGGGCGGGCGGTGGTGGTGCGCGGGCACTGGCAGCGCAACGGCTATGTGCCCGGCGCGGTCGTGCTGGGCGCCGACGGCTCCGCGTGCTCGCGGGCGGCCGCCGCGCTGGCTTTCGAGGAGGCCGCGCTGCGCAATGCCCCGCTGCTGGCCGTGTGCGCGCTGGCGGACACGGCGGGGAGCCTGGGCCGCGCGGATCACCTGCAGCAAGGGTTCGAGCAGCTCATCAGCCGGTTCGAGAAGGAGCATCCGGAGGTCACGGTGCTGCGGCAGGTCTCGCCCGGCGGCCCGCGTCCCGCGCTGCTGGCCGCGGCGCACCGCGCCCAGATGCTCGTGGTGGGCGCCCGGGGACTGGGCGGCGTCCGGGGAATGACCCTCGGCTCGGTCAGCCAGGCGCTGCTGAGCCACGCGCCCTGCCCGGTCGCGGTCGTGCACCTGCCCTAACCGGCACCTCGCGAGGCCGGGCCCGCGCCGGCTGCGGTCAGCGGCGGGTGGTCCACCGGGGACCGGTCGTGGACCATTCCGACGCCCACGCGGCCAGCCGCCGCCGGTCCAGCACCAGGCGGCACAGCCAGTAGCAGCCGAACGCGGCGACCGCGCCACCGAACACGATCCCGACGGTGATCACGATCGACGCGAGCAAGGCGCCGAACGGGCCAGGAGGCTGGGACTCCGGCTGGCCCGAGGCGGTCAGCCACACCGGCACCCGGTCGCCCGCGCGCGCGTTCCACAGGACGGGCACGGTCGACGTGCTCAGCATCCCGGACCGCTGCCGGCCGTCCGGTGCCCGCCACCGCGCGGCGGCCTCCCCGGCCGAGGCCAGGATCGTGCTGGCCGGGCCGTTCTGAGTGAGCACCGCCGTCGCCGGGTGCAGCGCGGCGGCCTCGGCGCGCTGCGCGTGGTAGATGCGTTCGCCGATGAACGGCGCGGCAGCGACCGCGGCCAGGAACAGGGCCGACAGCAGCACCACTATCGCGCCCTCGACCCGGTCGGAGCGCCGTCTCAGCCTGCTTGGCGTGATCAGCAGCCGGGCCAGCCACCGCAGCGGCCGGGCCGCCACCCGGCACTTACCGGCCATGACCGTCAGCTTCCGGCCGGTGCCGGAGTTCCGACCCTCTCCACCACGTCCACCACGCCGTCGATGTCCCAGATCAGCCGCACGGCCACCGGGAGCAGGTCGTGCTGGCCGGCGGCGCCGGGCTGGACGGTGAGGACCACGACCCCTTCGTGCACGCTCACCGAGACGCCGGACGGATCCGTGAGCAGGATCTCGGTCAGCAGCTCACGGACCTCCCCGGCGATCTGGGCGTCCGGGCGCAGGAACACGCTGAGCAGGTCGCGCCGGCTGACGATGCCGAGCAGCTTCCCGTCCGGGTCCACCACGGGCAGTCGCTTGACGTGGTGGTGGTGCATCACCGAGGCCGCCCGGGGGATCGGCGCGTCCGGGTGAATCGTGATCGCCGGCGCGGTCATCAGCTCTTGCGCCACCAGCCGCGGATGCTGCCTGGCCTGACTCCGCGACCAGGGCAGGTGGCGGGCCTGGCCGGTCCGCGCCTTCCGCGCATCCTGGTCTTCCGCGGCCAGCAGGTCGGCCTCGGACACCACCCCGGCCACGTGCCGGCCCATGGTCAGTACCGGCACGGCGCTGATCTTGTGCTTGGCGAGCAGGTGGGCGATCTCCTTGTACGGGGTGATCCGGTCGACGGTCACCACTTGGGTCGTCATGACATCACGGACCGTGCTGTGCCAGCGGCCGTGATGATGCGCGGCCGTCGGCGGCGTCCCTCCCTGCTTCGTGGCGTCGTCAGGCGGGACAGCGCGGCCAGGCTGCTCAGCCAGGTGCTCCTCGATGGCGGCGCGGGCCCGCGTCACGTCGGCCGCGCTGGCCCGGCCGTGCAGTGACTCGTAGTAGGCGGCGCCGAGGTGGCGGAGCATGGCGTCCAGATAAGTGTCACGTGACACGCCCGTTCCCCCTTTTTGATCCGTTCGTGGCCCGGCCCGGGTGGCCGGGTACCGCCGGTTTCAGCGTCTCGCCCCCGGGCCGGACTGGTCACGGCTGAATGTCACCTCCAGCAGGGACTTCGGTCATCACGAGCGTCAAGGCCCGCCCCGAATGCTCGGGGCGGGCCTGGAAGGGGCTGCGTCGTTCGCGCGCAGCGACCGCTCTGTTCGCCTCAGGAGATCCACACCGTGGTAGGCGCCGAGGCGATTCCGTTCGCCACCACGAAGCGTGCTCCGGGGCTACTGGTGAGAGCGCCGCGGACCGAACTTGACCCAGGCCACGATGCCGATGCCCACCAGCAGCAGCAGCCACGGGGACAGCAGGACGTGCACCAGGAGGCTGAGGACAGCCACGGCCACGACGGCGGCGAGGACGAGGGCGATGATCGCGAACATGGTGATCGGTCTCCATTTGTTGCAGTGATTGTGCCGATGTCTCCAGGCTGCCGCCGCCGGCGGCCTGCGTCGATCCGGATCAGCCCCGGTTCGACCCGGAGATGCATCCCGGACCCATCAGGGTCAACCCTGGCCCGGCGGTCCGGGTGCCCGGTGCAGACGCGGCGTGTCATGATCGGGCCAAGGTGAAGGGGGCGCTGTGCGGTACGAGGTCGTCGCTGAGGCCTACCGTGACCTGGAGCAGATCAGCAGCCGGCTGGCGCTGATCGAGCGCCTGGCCACGTTGCTGGGACAGACCCCGGCCGGGCTGCTGCCCACAGTGTGTTACCTGTGCCAGGGCCTGATCGCGCCGGAGTTCGCCGAGGTGGATCTGGGCCTGGCCGAGAAGCTGGCCGTGCGCGCGGTGGCCACCGCGACCGGCGCCGCTCCCGAGCGGGTCACGGCCCGGGTGCGGGAGGTGGGCGACCTGGGCCAGGCCGCGGAGCAACTGCTGCAGGTCACCGGGTCCGGCCGCCCGGCCCGTCTGCCGGTCACGCTGGTGGTCGATACCTTGCACCAGATCGCGGAGGCCGAGGGGCCGGGTTCGCAGGGCCGCAAGCTGGACCTGCTGGCCGGCCTGCTCGCCGAGGCCACCCCACTGGAAGCCCGTTACCTGCTGCGGCTGGTCACCGGGGGGCTGCGGCTGGGCATCGGCACGCCCACGATCCTGGACGCGCTCGCGCAGGTCCACGCCGGCGGGCGGGCGGCCCGGCCGGTGCTGGAACGCGCCTACAACATCTGCTGCGACCTCGGCCACGTCGCCGCGGCCCTGGCCGGCGGCGGGGTGACGGCGGTCGAGCAGATCCGGGTCCGTCCCGGCAACCCGGTGCGCGCCATGCTGGCCCAGCGGCTGGCGGACCCGGCGGAGATCTTGGCCAAGCTGGGCGGGCGGTGCGCGGCCGAGTACAAGTACGACGGCATCCGGGTGCAGGCCCACCGGACCGCCGACGGGACGATCGAGCTGTTCACCCGGCGGCAGGAGCGCGTGGCCGCCCAGTTCCCCGACGTGGTGGAGTTGCTGGCGGCCGGGCTGGGCCCGGCCGAGGCGATCGTGGAGGGGGAGGTCGTCGCGTTCGATCCGGCGGCGGGGGAGTTGCGCCCGTTCGGGGAGGTCATGTTCCGGCGGCGCAAGTACGGCATCGCCGACGCCGTGCGGGACGTGCCGGTGGGCCTGTTCTGCTTCGAGCTGCTGTTCGCCGACGGCCAGGACCTCACCACGCTGCCTTATCCGCAACGGAGAGCCGCCCTGAGCCAGGCCATCACGGCGTCACCTGGGCTCCGGCTCAGCACCGCCACGGAGGTCGGCGCCCCGGCCGCGCTGGACGCGGCGTTCGAGCAGGCGATCACCGACGGCTGCGAGGGACTGGTGTGCAAGTCGGTCGGCCCGGCCTCTGGCTACCAGGCCGGCGCCCGCGGCTGGCAGTGGATCAAGCTCAAGCGGGACTACCGCACCGAGCTGTCCGACACCGTCGACCTGGTCGTGGTCGGCGCGTTCGCGGGCCGCGGCCGCCGCGCGGGCGTGTACGGCGCGGTGCTGCTGGCCGCCTACGACCCGGCCGCCGATCTGTTCCGCGCGGTGACCAAGTGCGGCGCCGGGTTCTCCGACGCCGACCTGGCCGCGCTGCCGGCCCGGCTCGCGCCGCTGGCCCGGCCGGACCAGCCGCCCCAAATCGACGCGCGCCAGACGCCCGACGTGTGGTTCGAGCCCGGGCTGGTGCTGGAGATCCTCAGCGCGGAGCTGACCCTCTCGCCGACCTACACCGCGGGCTGGGGTCAGATAAAGCCGGACGCGGGGCTGGCGATGCGGTTCCCCCGGTTCACCGGCCGATGGCGCGACGACAAGGGCCCGCGCGACGCCACCACCACCGGCGAGCTGATCGACCTGTACCGCACCGCACAGCGGCAGCCCGCGGGCACCTGATCCCCGCGGCGGCTACAGCGCCGCCTCGATCTCGCCGAGCGTCGCGTCCAGGACGTCGGCGACCAGGTCGATCTCGGCTCGGGTGATGATGTAGGGCGGGCTCAGGTGGATATGATCGCCGCCGCGGCCGTGGTTGGCGCCCGCCACTCCCGGCAGGATGAGGACGCCCCGTGCTCGTGCGCCGCGGACCACCCGGCCGGTGATGTCGGCTTTTTCGGGGAACGGCTCCCGGCTGGCGCGGTCGGCCACGAACTCGACGCCCGCGAACAGGCCCAGCCCGCGCACGTCGCCCACGATCGGGTGGCGCCGGGCGAGCTGATCGAGCGCCGTGCGCAGGTGCTCGCCCTTGGCGGCCACGTCGTCGAAGAGCTGATGGTCGAGGGCGTACCGGAGCACTCGCAGGCCGACGAACGTGCACAGCGGGTTGCCGCTGTAGGTGAACCCGTGGTTGAACGTTCCCGAGCCTGCCGTAAACGCGTCGACGACCCGCTGGGAGGCCAGCACGGCTCCGAGCGGGACGTATCCGCTGCTGATGCCCTTGCCCATCACGACGATGTCCGGCCGGACGCCCCAGTGCTCGAGGGCCAGCCAGCGGCCGGTGCGGCCGTAGCCGGTCAGCACCTCGTCGGTGATGAACAGCACGTCGTAGGCGTCGCAGATCTCGCGGACGCGCTGGTAGTACTCCGGGACCGGCACCACGGCCGTGACCGTCGAGCCGATCACCGGCTCGGCGATGAACGCGGCGATGCTGTCCGGCCCCTCCATGAGGATCATCCGCTCCAGGTCGTCCGCGCAGGCCACGCCGCATCCGGGGTAGGCGTGTCCCAGCGGGCAGCGGTAGCAGTACGGCGCGGCGACGTGCGGCACCGCCGTGAGCTGGGGCAAGAACGGCTCGCGCCAGGCCGGGCGGCCGGACAGCGACAACGTCGCCAGCGTGCTTCCGTGGAAGCTCTGCCAGCGCGCGATGACCTTGTGCCGGCCGGGGTGGCCGCGCTGCAGGTGGTACTGGCGGGCCATCTTGATGGCCGTCTCGTTGCCCTCCGAGCCGCCGGAGACGAAGTACACCCGGGCCGCGGTCTGCGGGCTCATCGCGACCAGCGCCTCGGCGAGCTGCTCCTGCCAGGGGTTGGTGAACGTGGCACCGTAGACGAAGCTCAGCTCGCCGCCGTGCCGCGCGATGGCATCGGTGATCTCCCGCACGCCGTGCCCGATCACCACCGTCCCCGCCCCGCCGACCGCGTCGAGGATCCGCTGCCCGGCCGCGGTCTGCAGGTACATCCCCTCGGCGCTGACGACCGACTCGTACGCCGCCCGCAGGTCGCGGTAAAACACCGCCGAGCTCACCGCGCGTCACCTCCGTCATCGCCCGCCAGCCGGCTCGCCTCGCCGGGGCGCAGGCAGATCTCGCCCAGGTGCAGGCCGTCGCCGAACCGGCGGCAGGGATGGCGCTGCCACAGGAGCTTCTCGTGGCCGGGCAGGATGCGGCTGGTCTCGCCGCCGGTGACCCGCATCAGCTCATCGAGGGCCAGCAGGCATTTCTCCTGGCTGCCCATGGCCAGGCCGATGGGAACGTAGCGGCCGTCGCCGCCGACTCCCTCGATGTTCGCGTACAGGAACATGACATCGCCGGGAACGACCCACACCCCGGAGGACTCGTTGCGGATCACCACGTGCTGGTGCCCGTAGGTGTGGGTGTCGAAGTCGGGCACCAGGCTGACGCCCGGGAACACGTCCGCCCAGGGCCCGTCGACCAGCCGGAGCCGGCCCTGCCCGGCCAGCTGCAGCAGCCCCGCCAGGTCCTCGGTGCTCACGCCCTGCTTCAGCCAGTCCATGGCACGCGGCAGGCTGACCGCCCAGGCCCACTTCTCCAGCTCCCGCCGCTGGATGTAGACGGTGGCGTTGGGGAACGCGGCGACGTTCCCGAGATGGTCGAAATGAGCGTGGGTCACCAAGATCGCGTCCACGTCCGCCGGCCCGACTCCGCACCGGGCGAGGAGCCCGGCCGGCTCACGCCAGGTCGTGATGCCGTCCGAATCGGCGAGTTCCCGGCCGCGCCCGGCATGCCGGTAGCCGGCGTCGACCAGGATCGTATGCTCGTCGCTGCGCAGCACCGTGAAGCAGTACGGGATCTCCCGCTCGCCCGTCTGGCCGTGCAGCAGCAGCCCGAGCGGGGAGCTGGCCCGGGCGAATTCGATCACCCAGATGGAGTAATCGGCCACCGGCCTGCCTCCCTGGCCGGGTCACGCCCGGCCGGTCATGCGGTCACGCCCCCGTCCACCAGGAGCGGCGAGCCGGTGGTGAAGCTCGACTCCGCACAGGACAAGAACAGCGCCGCCCGGGCGACCTCGACCGGGTCGGCGAACCGGTGCAGCGGGTGAGCCGCCCGGTCGGCTTCGCGGACCTCCGCCAGCGGCCGGCCGCCTGGCCGCCCGGCCAGCCACGCCTCGTGCAACGGCGTGCTGACCGAGCCCGGGCACACGATGTTGACCCGGATCCCGTCGCCCGCATGGTCGAGCGCCAGCGCCCGGCAGAGCATCAGCAAGCCGCCCTTGCTGGCGCAGTAGGCGGCCCAGCTCTGGTCGGCCATGAAGCAGTTGGCCGACCCGGTGATGACCATCGTTCCGCCGCCCGCAGCGATCAGCTCCGGGATTCCGAACTTGGCCAGCAAGAAGGCGCCGGTCAGGTTGACATCCAGCACCCGGGTCCATTCCTCGACCGACATCTGCGGCACCGTCTTGGCGACGCCGATGCCGGCGTTGGCCCACAGCAGGTCGAGCTGGCCGAACCTGTCGACGGCGACGCGAACCGCGCGCTCGACGTCGGCGGCGCTGGCCGCGTCACCGGGCACGAACACCGCGCGCCCCGGCCGGGCCGTGATCGCCGCCGCCACGGCCTCGCCGCGAGCGGCGTCGGTATCGACCAGGACCAGGGCCGCTCCCTCCGCGGCGAAGAGCTCCGCCCCGGCGGCGCCGACGCCGCTCGCCGCGCCGGTGATCAGGCCAACCCGGCCCTGGAGCCGCCCTTGCGCCGGCGTCACCGGCCCCACCCGCACGCACTCATACCCGTCACTCCACCACGGCGGCGGACCATCGCTCCGACAGCGCGCTCATCGAGCATTCGCTCAGCAAATGCGCATCTGCTCGCCTGGGAGAATTATCGGTCCCGGCCGGACGGGCGGCAACCCCTGACCGGGCACGGCGCGCGGCCGGCGGTGCCGGGTGACAGGATAAGACGGTGAACGGCACGGGCTTGGTCCGCCGGCCGGCCGCCACGCTGGCGGAGGGCATCGTCACCCACATCGGCCGGGTCCCGGTGGACGTCGCGCTGGCCCGCGAGCAGCATGCGGCCTACGCCGGCGCGCTGGCGGCCAGCGGCTGGGTGATCCGGCACGCGCCGGCGGCTGATGACTGCCCGGACTCGGCCTTCATCGAGGACCCCGTGGTGGTCTGCGAGGACCTGGCGGTGCTGACCCGCTCGGGCGCGCCGGCGCGCCGGGCGGAACTGCCCGGCGTCGCGGAGGCGGTGCGGTCGCTGGGGCTGCGCACGGCGCACATAGAAGAGCCCGGGGTGCTGGACGGCGGCGACGTGCTGCAGGTCGGCCACACGGTCTACACCGGGCGGGGCGGGCGGACCAACGGCGCGGGCATCCGCCAGCTGCGCTCGCTGCTGGCCCCGCTGGGCCGCACGGTGATCGCCGTCCCGCTGGGAGACGTGCTGCACCTGAAGTCCGCGGTGACCGCGCTGCCCGACGGCACGTTCCTCATGCTGCCCGGGCTGGTGCCGGCCGAGCTGTTCCCGGCGGTGCGCCCGGTCGCCGAACCGGGCGGCAGTCACGTCGTGCCGCTGGGCGGTGACCGCGTGCTGATCGCCGCGTCCGCTCCGCGTACCGCCGAGCTGCTGGATGACCTCGGGTTCACGCCGGTCGTCGTGGACATCAGCGAGTTCGAGAAGCTCGAAGGCTGCGTCACCTGCCTGAGCGTGCTGCTGCCCGGGCGATAGCACCCGCCGCCGGCCACCGAAGCCGCGACGTCCACGGTCTGGTGCTGCTGCTAGGCCCATGAAAGCATCGGCAGCGGTAGCGGCCGGCGGCAGGCTCAGCACCGGAAGGGTCAGTGCGCACGGCTCTCGCGGCCGGCCGGGCAGCTCCTTCTAGTTAGGAGGAACCCGCATGTCCCATCACCTCGACACGCCTCTCGCCAGCCAGACCGGCCAGCTCTACCTCGATGACCTGTACGTATTTCCCGGTGACGGCAGCACGCTGCTCATCATGGACGTGAACTCCAACGTCAACGGCAAATACTCCGAGCCCGGATTCCACCCCGAGGCGCGTTATGAGTTCAAGGTGCACTTCGACGGGGCCGACTACGAAGACCTGACCTACCGGGTGTCGTTCGGCGAGCCCGGCGCCGACGGGCGGCAGGCCCTGCGGCTGCACGCGCTCACCGGTGCGCAGGCCCGTGACGACTCCGCCGAAGGCGACCTCGTGCTGGACGGCATGACCGGCGAGGCGGCCAGCAGCGGGGACGCCCGGATCTGGGCCGGGCGCATCACCGATTCCTTCTACATCGACCTGTCGCTGCTGGCCATCATCAACGGGGCCGTGAAGAACGGGTCCGCGGCAGACCTATCGGGCTGGCGGCCGGACCACGCGCAGAACAGCTTCGCCCACACCCACGTCGACTCTATCGTCCTGGAAGTCTCCCACCAGCACCCGCAGCTGCGGCCCGGCGCCCGCATCGGCGTGTGGTGCGCCACCAAGCTGGCCACGGACGCGGGCGGCTGGCGGCAGATCAACCGCTTCGGGCACCCGATGATGTGGCCGATCTTCTGGCCCGACGACGTTGAGTTCACCAACCCGGCCAACACGAGGCACCCGGCCGAGGACTTCGGCGCGGACGGCGCCTACCTGGCCGGGCAGATCGCCGCCGTCGTCGCGGCCACCGGAACCTCCGCTGACCCGCAGGACTATGGCCAGGCCGTGGCCCGGGAGCTGTTCCCCGACGTCATGCCCTACGTGGTGGGCACGCCTGCGATCTACGGGTTCGCCGGCTTCAACGGGCGGACCATGGCCGACAACGCCCCCGAGGCCATGCTGTCCCTGGTCACCAACATGGCCGTGCCTTCGGGGCTGCAGCCATCCGTATCCCAGCACGCCCGGGCCGACAGCTTCCCGTACGTGGTGCCGGCCTGACCTCGGGAATCCCGGCGTAGCGCCCGGGCCAGATTTGCTCCGAACTGTCGCCGATTCTGCGTTCTGCGCGGTGTATGGCCTGGTGTTTCGTTATAGCCTCCAGGCGGAGGCCGGTGGCGAGCGCGGGAGAGAAGCTCATGACGGTCATTAAGGCAAGCAGGGTCGCTCGGCTGTCCCGCGGCGGCGGCGTCGAGACGATTCCCCTGATCACCTGGCGGAGCTCGGAAGAGAAAAACCGGATCACGACGGGTATCAGCATCTACCCGGCAGGCACCGGGGCGCCGCTGCACCTGCACCATTGCGACGAGCAACTGACGCTGCTGGAAGGCCGAGGCGAGGTGGAGATCGCGGGCCGGGTCACCCCGCTGGAGCCGCTGGACACCGCCTACGTCGCGGCCGGGACCGAGCACGCCCTGCGCAATACCGGCGATACCCCCATGAAGATCCTCTGGGTGTACAGCTCAGCGCTGGTCACGCGGACGTTCGTGGCCACGGGGGAGACGGTGGACCACCTGTCCCCGGCCGACCAGATGATCCGCAGCAGCTAAGCCGACTACCCGGGGACCGCCGCCGCCCGCGCGGGGGAGCGCCGCAGCCCACGTGGCGGCTGGGGCTCGTACGGGACCGGTGATGTTGCCTCCAGCAGGAGCAGCGCGACATCGTCGGAGAGCTTGCGCCCGGTGTGCGCCAGGAGCCGGCCGAGCAGCCCGTCGGCGGCGGCCTGCAGGTCCGGGTGCCGCAGCGTGTCGGCGCAGTCTTCCAGCCGGAAGTACCGGCCCGCCCGGTCGCGCGCCTCGAGCAGGCCGTCGGTGTAGAAGACCAGCCGGTCGCCGGGGCTCACCGTGAACGTGGACGGCTGCAGGTCGGGATGCAGGCCTAGCGGCGTGGCGTAGGCACGCGGGGTCAGCGCCTGCAGCCCGCCGTCGGGGGTCAGCCGCAATGGCGGCGGGTGACCGCAGATCACCAGCTGGAGCCAGCCGTGCGGGTCGAGTTCGGCGAATACGGCGGTCACGAAGTCTTCCTCGTCGCAGGCCCGCGTGACGGACCGGTCGACGACCCGGGCGATCTCCGGCAGGGACAGGCCCGGCTGGGCGCAGGCGTCGCGGAAGCTGGTCATCGCGACGCTGGCCAGGCGTACCGCCGGCAGCCCCTTGCCGCGCGTGTCCCCGATGAGCCAGCGCGGGCGGCGTGCGTCCGGGACGACCTCGAGCAGGTCCCCGCCGACCCGCGCCTCGGCCGCGGCCGAGACATAGCGTGAGGCCAGCCGCCCGGTAGTGACGGTGGCGGGAATCTCGCGCAGCAGTGCGCTTTGCGCCACCCGGGCGACGGCACGGACCTGGCTGAGCCGCCGCTGGGCGGCGGCGCGCAGCGTGGCGTTGGCGACGGCGAACGCGGCCAGCAGCACCAGCACGCTCAGATGCGACACGAGCATCCCCGGCGGGCCGGGCTGGCCGGCGATGAGCCCCAGGCCCAGCAGCAGTGCCCAGCCCGCCAGCGCGGCGGTGATCCACGGGGACAGCACCAGGGAGGCCAGCAGGGGGCCGACCGCCAGCCAGGCGATGGGGATGAGCCCGTGCCCCGTGCTGTACTGCGCCACCGCGACCGCCGCGATGGCGAACGGCAGTATCAGCGCGAACCCGCGCTTCGCCCGGCCTCCCGAGGGCTGGGCGGGCCCCGACGCATCCAGCGTGATGCCCCGGACGCTGCTTGCTGCGCTGGACTTCGTGGTTGCGCTCATGAGGGCCGCCTTCCGGCTGTCTCGCATCCTCGGCTCCGGCCGCACATGTGACCACTCTCGAAGACGAGCCACAGCAACCGCTGACCGCAAGCTCAGAGCGAGCGCAGAGAACATGAAGCTGCCGGGCCCGGGAGTAAGCCCGCGGTGTGCGGGAAGGCGAGACCGAACCCTGTCACAGCTTCGGGCGGTCCCTTGTCATCAAGGGAAAGCCCCCACGCGGGAGGAGAAGATCATGCGAGTCTTCGTCACGGGAGCGACCGGGGCACTAGGACGGTACCTGGTTCCCGGGCTGGTCATGGCGGGTCACGAGGTCACCGCCACCACGAGGACACCCGGCAAGGTCGCGCAGCTGCGCACGGCGGGCGCGGAGCCGGTGGTCCTCGACGGGCTGGATCGCGAGGCGGTGATCGCGGCGGTGCAGGCCGCCGCGCCGGAGGTGATCGTGCACGAGATGACCGCGCTGGCGGGCTTGCGGAGCCTGCGCAATCCCGACCAGACGTTCGCCGCCACGAACGAGCTGCGGACTCGGGGCACCGACAACCTGCTGGCGGCCGCGGCGCAGGCGGGCACCCGCCGGGTCATCGCGCAAGGCTACGCCGGGGCCGGGCCGGACAAGCGTCCCGGCCCGCTGAAGACCGAAACAGATCCGTCCGACTGGCGGTCCATCCGGTCGGCCACGGCGGGACCGGCGGCGATGGCGTACGTGGAGAAGACCGTGCCGGCCGGCGCGCCCGAGGGCATCGTGCTGCGCTACGGCGGCCTCTACGGGCCGGGCGCCACGGATCTGCTGCTGGACATGCTGCGCAAGCGGCAGGTACCGGTGATCGGCGGCGGGGCCGGCGTCTGGTCGTTCATCGAGGTCACCGACGCCGCCGCGGCGACGATCGCGGCGGTCAGCCAGGGCGCGCCCGGCCTCTATAACGTCGTGGACGACGACCCGGCCCCGGTCGCGGAGTGGCTGCCGTACCTGGCCCAGGTCGCGGGCGCGAAGCCGCCGCTGCGCCTGCCCGCCTGGCTGGGGCGGCTGCTCGCCGGGGAGTTCGTCGTAGCCCAGATGACCACCTCGCGCGGATACTCCAACCAGAAGGCCAGGAAAGGACTCGACTGGGTGCCGCAGTACCCGAGCTGGCGGGAGGGATTCCGTGCCTGGGTCAGCGGATGAGGCCGGCGTCGCAGCGGCGCAGTACCGGCCGCTGCTGTTCTCGATCGCCTACGGGATGACCGGATCGGTGGGCGACGCCGAGGACATCGTGCAGGACGCGTTCCTCGGCCTGACCCGGGCGCGCCAGGCGGGCACCGCGATCGCCGATCCGAAGGCGTACCTGACGACGGCGGTGACGCGGCTGGGCATCAACTACCTGAAGTCGGCGCGGGTGCGGCGGGAGACCTACGTGGGGGACTGGCTGCCCGAGCCGGTCGTCGTGCCCGCCGACGGGCCGGGGCCGGCCGAGCACGCCGAGCTGGCCGACTCGCTGTCCATGGCGTTCCTGGTGCTGCTGGAGGCCCTCTCGCCGGTGGAGCGGGCGGTGTTCATGCTGCGCGAGGTGTTCGGGTACGGCTACCCGGACGTGGCGAGGATCACCGGCAAGACCGAGGTGAACTGCCGGCAGATCTTCGCCCGCGCCCGGCAGCGCATCGCCGCCGGGGCGCAGGCGCGTGACGCCGCGCCGTCCCCGGCGCGGCGGGCGGAAGGCGAGGAGCTCGCCCGCCGGTTCTTCGAGGCCGCTGCGGGCGGCGACATGGACACGCTGCTCGGCCTGCTCGCGCCCGACGTGGTGCTGCACAGCGACGGTGGCGGCAAGGCGCAGGCGGTCGGGAAGACAGTGGCCGGGCGGCAGCGCATCATGCGGCTGCTCGCCGGGCTGTTCAGTCGGGGCCAGGCCCTCGGCACCTCCCTCCGGCTGGCCTGGGTCAACGGCCAGCCCGGCGCCGTGCTGTACGACGCCGCCGGGCGCGTGATCAGCGTGATCGAGCTCGAGGTCGCCGACGGCGCGGTCCAGGCGATCCACGGCGTGGTCAACCCTGACAAGCTCGGCCATCTCGGACCGGTGTCTGACCTGGCCCGGCTGCCGGAGAAGGAGTGATGCCCGCCTGCGCGCGGCTAACTTCCTGGAGCGGCGTCCAGCGGGCGCCTCGCCACGCGCTGCTCAGCCGCTCGACGGGGGCGCGTGCGGTGCCTTGCCGAGAAGGTTCGCTGCGGCGGCCACGGCGGCGGCGGCCGCCCGGTCGCGGCGGTCGAACGACCGCAGCCGGTGCAGTGATGCCGACCGTGCCTGGCGGCTGATGAGGCTGACTCGGCTCTGATCGGCCATGATCAGGGCACGAACGGCAGCGGTGGCCGTTGCCGGGAAGGCGATCGCGGCTAGGCGCCGGGCAAAGATATACCCGGGCAAGTTGATAGCCTCAGGCATGAAGTGACCCAGTTACCTGCTTCCCACTCGGCCGATTGCCACTTTTCCGTGGCAGAAGCGCTCCGCCTCGCTTGCCCGGTGCGGCCGGCGTGCGGTTGGCTGGCGCAGTGAGCAACATGTGGACCGCTCCCGAGGACGACCCTCGGTCCTACGGCAACCCCGTCGGCGAGAAGGCCACCTACCGGGAGTACCTCGGTAACTACCGCCTGATCATCGAGATGAAGTGCGAGGGGCTCGACGCCGATCAACTCGCCCGGCGCTCGGTGCCGCCCAGCACGCTGAGCCTGCTCGGCCTGGTTCGCCACCTGGCGCAGGTGGAGAACCACTGGTTCCAGCGCGTGCTCCAGGGCAGGACCGACGCGCCTCGCCTCTACAAGCGCGAGGACGACCCCGACTGGGACTTCACGGACGCGCGGGCCGATCCTGCGATGGTCGAGGACGCCTTCGCCACCTGGAAGGCCGAGATCGGCCAGGCCGACGAATGGCTCGACGCCCTCGACGAGGCCGACCTAGGCGGCCAGATCCCGTTTGACGACGGCACAGTCGCCGTGCGCGACGTCGTGGTCCACGTGATCGAGGAGTACGCCCGGCATGCCGGCCACGCTGACCTCCTGCGCGAGTGCATCGACGGGCGTACCGGGCAGTGACGGCCGCGGATCGTCGGCAGGTGACGTTAGCGTCGTAGCATGGCTGACTTCATTGATGCCGATCTGCGTGGCTCCCGGCTGGAGCGGGTTGACCTGGCCGGCGCGCAGCTGCGCGCCGTCGACCTGGCCGGGGCGCAGTTCCGCGGGGTTGACCTGAGCGGGGCGGTGATGCGCGGCGTCGACCTGGTGGACGTCGACATCCACGGCGAGGTCGAGAACCTGGTCATCAACGGCGTCGACGTCGGGCCGCTGATCGAGGCCGAGCTCAACCGGCGGTATCCCGACCGGGCCAAGATGCGGCCGTCGGACCCGGCCGGCTTTCGCCAGGCGTGGGACATCCTCGGGGAGCTGTGGGACCAGACCGTCGGACGGGCCCGTCGCCTGCCACCCGAGCGGCTGCACGAGTCCGTCGCGGGCGAGTGGTCGTTCATCGAGACGCTGCGCCACCTGGTGTTCGCCACCGACGCCTGGATCCGGCGGGCGATCCTCGGCGATCCGTCGCCGTGGGACCCCCTGGACCTGCCCTGGGACGAGATGCCCGACACGCCGGGAGTACCCCGCGACCGTGCCGCCCGGCCCTCGCTGGACGCGGTGCTCAGCCTCCGCCGCGACCGCACGGCCACCGTGCGCGAGGTTATCGACGGCCTGACGGCCGCGTCGCTCGACAGCCGCACCGAACCGGTCGAGGGTCCCGGCTGGCCCCGGCCCCGCAGCTACCTCGTGCGCGAGTGCCTGCTGGTCGTCCTCAACGAGGAGTGGCAGCACCGGCTCTACGCCGAGCGAGACCTGGGCGCCCTGGAGGCACAGGGCGCGTAACGGGCCAGGAGCGTCGTTCACGGGGTGTAGCGGAGGATGCCGGTCTCGGCGGCGCCGCCCTGGACCGGGGTGAGCGTGCCCGTCGCCCACGAGGAGCCGGTGCCGGGAACGGCGACGATGCCGCTGGCCGAGTCGTCGTAGCCTGGCGGGGCCGGCGCAGGCTGGCTGGTGAAGGTGCTGTGGCGGTAGTCGATGATGTCGCCCGCCCCGGGGCGGGCCGGGTCGGCGGCGGTGAGCCAGAAGCCGCCGTGGCCGTCGGGGGTGAGCCCGGTGACCCCGCGGAGCGTGCGGTTCTTGACCACCGTGTGCCAGGTGGAACCGTTCCAGTGGAGCAGGATCAGGCCAGCCGGGCTGAACCCGGTCTGCTGGTTGACCGCGGGGGTCTCCGCCACCCACGCGTCGCGCGGTCCGGCCGCCGTTATCGCGGTGGGCACCCAGGGGTAGCCGCTACGGACCGCGGGGAACGCGGGAAAGCGGGGCGCGGACCAGACCGCGCCGTTCCAGTGCATCGCGACGATGGCCTGGTGAGCGCGGTGGATGGTGGCCTGTGACACGCCCAGGGCCCAGATGTCATCGGGCGCGACCCCGTCGACGGTGACAGGCGTGCCCACTGGCACCGAAACGGTCTGCCAGGCCGCGCCGTTCCACCGCCGCACCACCGCGGGCCCGTAGCCGGGCAGGGAGGAACCGGCCTCGCCGAAGGTCCATACGTCCCGGCTGCCGAAGACCGCCGCGTCCAGCACAATGTCCGGCCGCGCGGTGACCTCCGAGGTCGCCCACGCCGAGCCGTTCCAGTGCAGCGCGTACTGGATCGCGGTCCCGCGGTCCGGCAGGACCGGGAAGAACCAGGTGTCGCCGGGTGAGGTGGTGTAGATGGCGGAGTCCAGCTCCCACGGCCCGATGACGCCCGTCAGCCGCGCGGGCAGCGCGACGGCCAGCCAGCGGCGGCCGTTCCACCGCTGGGTCACGAACACCGGCTCCGGGTCGGGCACCAGCCCCAGCAGCCAGGCGTTGTCCGCGCCACTCGCGGCGATCCCCTGCAGGTCGAGGAGGTTAGACCCCCGCAAGATCCGCTCGACCCGCCAGCCGGACGCGGCCTGAGCCGGGACCGGCACGGCGGTCAGCGCCATCACGGCCCCCGCGGCCACGGCCATGGCCATCCATCGCAGTTTCCGCCCCATAGCGGCCTCCCCCGTTTCCGGGCCGCCCCCGCTGGCCCGTACATTCCTTGGACGTCGGGACGCCGTCGCCCGGTTCCACCCGCCAGGGATTCTCCCGGACCGGAACATGCTCCCGGAGATGCGCGGTGGCAGACTGCGGCTGTGACGGCTGGTCTGCGGGCCCATGAGGGCGGCAGCGGGGAACCGCTCCTGGTGTTGCTGCACGGCCTGGGCGCGACCAGCGACGTCTGGGACGGGTGGCGGCCCTGGCTGGCCCGGTGCTGGCCGGGACGCTGGCTGGCGCCCGATCTGCCCGGTCACGGCGGCTCGCCGCCGCTGGCGATGTACACCTTCGACGGCTTCGCGGCCGCGGTCGCCGGCCTCCTCCCGCCGGATGCCAGCGCCGTGGTGCTGGGGCATTCGCTGGGCGGGGTCGTCGCGCTGGCCCTGGCCAGCGACAGGTTCGCCGCCCCAGTGCAGGCGGTCATCGGCCTGGGGATCAAGGTCGCCTGGAGCGATGAGGATCTGGCCCGGGCCCAGGCCGCGGCCCGCCGGCCGCTGGCCTGGTTCGCCTCGCGCGACGAGGCGGCCGCCCGCTACCTGCGGGTATCCGGCCTGGACGGCCTGCTGGCCGCCGATGACCCGGCGGTGGACGCCGGGCTGCGCGAACAGGACGGGCAATGGCGGCTGGCCATGGACCCGGGCGCCGTCGCGGTCGGGGCCCCCGACGTGGCCGGGCTGCTGGCCCGGTCGCAGGCTCCGGTGACGCTGGCCCGCGGCGAGCGCGACCCGATGAACACCGATGAGCAGCTGGCCCGGCTGGGCGCCCCGGCGGTCACGCTGCCCGGGCTGGGTCACAACGCCCACGTCGAGAGCCCGGAGCTGTCGACCGCCCTGCTCGACCCGTACCGATGACGCCGGCCAGCGCCCGCCTGTGATCTGGGTCAGGCGGAGCGGGACCTGCCGAGGGCCAGGTCGAGAGCCTGGCCGAGGCCGAGCGTCATGCCGTGGGCGTAGGCCCGTTCGCACTGCTCCTCGCCGAGGCAGGTGCGCACCTGGTGGAGGCTGTCCCGGCGGTAGCCAGCTTCCGGGTCTTGCCACGCTTCCCCGGTCCGGTCCAGGAAGGCCTGCGCGACGCCGTGCAGCTCGGCGGCTTGGTGCGGGTCGCCCAGGTCCGCGGCGACGCACGCCAGGCCGAGGGTGCAGTAGGCGAGGCCGGACCGTTCCCCGTCGCGACGGCTGAGCCGCAGGCCTGCGTCGAACCTGGCCCGCGCACCGTCCGGGTCGCCCTCCTGGCGCAGCACCCAGCCCAGGTTGACCAGCACGTGGTGACTGGTCGCTCCGATCGCTGCCATGGCTTTGTCCGCCTGTTCCAGATGAGCCCGGGCGGCGGGCGTATCGCCGGCGCGCAGCGCGTGCACGCTGGCGTTGTTGTGCAAGAAGGAGCTGATCAGCTGGTGGCCGGACCGCTCGGTGCAGGCGATGGCTTCGGCGTACAGCCGTTCCGAGCGAGCCGGGTCGATGACGTCACCAGCCAGCAGGTACGCCGCGAGGCTCGTGGCCAGCATGACATCGTCGCCCAGCTGGCGGGCACGCTCGACCGCCTCCTTCCCGAAGGGCAGCCCCCGGTCCGGCTCGCCGGCGAAGTAGCAGACGTCACAGAGCGTGGCGAGGGATTGGATGAGCACCCGGTCGTCGTGGAGCTGACGAGCGAACTCCACCGCCTGTTCGCCCAGCCGCTGTGCTGTGGCCAGGTCAACGGCGCGGCCCACGAGCGCGGCATTCGCCAGTCCCAATCCGAACAGTCTCCCGTAGGTGCGAGCATCGGGCCGCTCCAGTACCGGCGCGAGCAACGCGAGTTCTTCCTCGGGCCGGGAACGCGCCATCCAGTAGCTGTGGAGTGCGGCGCCGAAGCGAAGAACCTGCGCGGTCCCGTCCGGGTCGCGGGCCGCGTGCTCGGCCGCGCGCCGCAGGTTCGCCTGCTCGGTGTCCAGCCGTGCGAACCACTCGCCCTGGTCGCGCCCGTCCAGGTGCGGAGCCACCGCCTCGGCGGCCTCCAGGAAGTACTGGCAGTGGGCCGCCGCGACGGCGGCCTCCTCGCCGCCGACCTCGGCGAGTCGTTCGGCGGCGAACTGGCGGATGGTCTCCAGCAGCCGGTAGCGCAGGGCGCTCCCGGTAGGTTCCGCCACCACGAGGCTCTTGTCCACCAGCGAGCCAAGCACGCCGGTGACCTCAAGCGCCTCGAGCTCACCGAAGCCGCACACCTGTTCGGCGGCGTCCAGGTCGAAGCCTTCGGCGAACACCGACAGGCGCCGCAGCAGCGACTGCTCGGCCCCGTTGAGCAGCGAATAGGACCAGTCGACGGTGGCCTGCAGGGTCTGCTGCCGCTTCAGGGCGGTGCGGCTTCCCCCGGTGAGGAGACGGAAGCGCTGGCCGAGACGGTCGTGCAGGGTGCCGAGTGACAGCGAGCGCAACCGGGCCGCGGCGAGCTCGATAGCTAGCGGCATCCCGTCCAGCCGGGCGCAGATCGACACGATCAGCGGGCCGGTTTCCTCGTCGACGGGCAGGCTGACGCCTTGTTCTTTCGCCCGCTCGACGAACAGCGCGACCGCATCCGAGGACCCGGGCGCCGGGACGCCGCCGGCGGATCCCGGTAGCGACAACGGCGGCACCCGGTAGATGGTCTCGCCGCCGATGCCCAGCGGCTCGCGGCTGGTGGCCACGAGGTGGACGCGCGGGCAGCGCCGCACGATGGCATCGGCGATCTTGGCGCAGGCTCCGATCAGGTGCTCGCAGTTGTCCAACACGATCAGCACGTCCTGGGTGGCGAGGGCGTCGAGCAGGGTCTCCGGGACGGGCCGGCCCGGCTGGGTGGCTATGCCCAGTGCCCCGCAGATGGCCGGCGCCACCGCGTCCTCCTCGGTGACGGCGGCCAGTTCCACCAGCCAGACCCCGTCACCGGACCCATCCAGCAGCTCGGCGGCGGCCTGCAGGCTCAGCCTGGTCTTGCCCGATCCGCCGGCCCCGGTCAGGGTGACCAGACGCGAGGATCCGACCAGGGCCCGCACCTGGGACAGCTCCCGCTCACGGCCGACGAACGTCGCCAGCTGGGCCGGGAGGTTGTTCGGCAGCGCCGGATTGTCGAGCGAGCGCAGCGGCGGGAACTCGGCCTGCAGGCCCGCCGCGTCCAGCTGGAAGATCTGTTCCGGGCGGCCCAGGTCCTTCAGCCGGTGCGTACCCAGGTCCCGGAGCGCCGTGCTGGCCGGGAGCGAGTCGCGGACCATCGCAGCCGCGGTCTCCGAGAGCAATACCTGACCCCCGTACGCGATGGCCGCGACCCGGGCGGCGCGGTGAACATCCAGGCCCACCAGTCCGGTGTCCGTCTGCGCTGCCTCGCCGGTATGCACGCCCATCCGCACCCGGACCTGCTCACCTTCAGGCCATCCGTGTGCCTCCAGGGCCTGCTGCATGTCCACCGCGGCCGCCACGCAAGAGCTCGGCGAGGAGAACACGGCGAAGAACGCGTCTCCGTGGGTACCCACTTCCTCGCCGTCGTGAGCGGCCAGTCCGGACCGGATCAGCGAGTGGTGGTCGGCGAGGGCCTGCGCGTAGACGCCTTCCCCCAGGCGCCGGAGCAGTGCCGTCGAGCTCTCAATGTCGGTGAACAGGAACGTGAGAGTCTCCACGGTCACAGCGTAAAAGCCGGCGGCTGCCCCCTGGACAGGCAGGCAGCGGCCTTACCCGTAGGTCTCGAGAATGCTGCGGTGCAGGTCGAGCAGGCCGGGCACGTCGTCGGCTTGCACCCGGCCCATGCCGCACTCGGTGCAGATACCCCAGTCCCGTGATCCGGCGGGGGAGTGGGCCAGACTGCTGTCGATGTGGGCTACCTGCTCGGCGGTGGTGCCGGCGGCCTGGCTGGCGGGATAGTAGGGCACGAGCGCGAAGTACAGCTCGGTTT
>Ga0335073_10001538_pt1 | contig 30980 bp, 26 predicted proteins | sample Lox_Sample_22_FD_207093 | JGI IMG/M metagenome (GOLD analysis project Ga0335073, IMG submission 207093) | Soil microbial communities from Loxahatchee National Wildlife Refuge, Florida, United States - Lox_Sample_2.2 | ecosystem: Environmental > Terrestrial > Soil > Wetlands | place: USA... | reverse complement strand
GCTCCGGCACCCGTCCCCAGGTATTGTCCCGTCACCTGGTCCAGCGCAGCTTGGCCTACCTTCTGAGCTACGTAACGAAGAAGTCCCTCTCGCGTCAGGTCCGCATTGCAAGAGGGCGAGTACAACCCTACATTCAGGTGATCCCGCTTAGGGAAGATCCATCCGTAGCCGCCAGGGACCGCGTCAAAATCGAAGGTGAGATCTAAGCCACCCCTGGGTGTCGCGCTTTGCAACTCCAGCGCGAAGCCGCGGGAAAACCACGTACCCTGGCCGCAAAGGCGTCGCATTTGCCCGCTGGCTCCATCTGCACCGATCAGATAGCGCCCCTGGTGAGTCTCGCCATCCGTTTGCAGGCGCACACCGCCAGAGAATGCGGCAATCTGGCGCACGGCGGATATCCTCTGAAAGCACGCGCCGGCGGCAAGCGTCTTTTTGAGGCAATATTGGTCGAACTCGGTCCGCACCGTCATCACACAGATCGGTTCGCGGCTCTTGAGAGAGGTTGAAAGACTTCCGGATTCCAATTGGGCTACCCGGACAACTTGCCGTACGATCGGGTCAATGGAATACCTGAGCGCCTTAACGGCCTTCGTCGTAAGGCCACCTGCACAAGCCTTGTGCCGGGGGAAGTCACTTTTGTCCAAGAGAAGTACCGACTGACCTGCCTGAGTGAGATCGTAAGCAGCGGCGCAACCTGCTGGCCCCGCACCGACGACAATCGCATCCCAAAGCCGAGCGCCGCTCGCGGCGTTCACGTAGGATTCGTCAGCCACTCACTCGAGTGCTTCTCCAGCGCGATGCGCACAAGTTGGCTTCGCGTGCGTACCCCAGTCTTCTCAAACAACTGCTGCAAGACTGCCTTTACCGAGCTCTCGGATATGGCTAGCCGGGCGCCGATCTCCTTGTTGGTCAGCCCCTCGAATACCCCTTTGAGCACAGCCTGCTCTCGCTGGGTCAGGCTTTGCGTCCTGCGCGGAGCGGCCGCGTTCCCGGTTGCCGCAGCGATGATGGAACGGGTTACTGCGGGGTCCAGCCATACCTCCCCGGCCACGACCTTTCGGATTGCGTCGACCAATCGGCTAGGTGGACTGTGCTTGAGGAATACCCCCGAAGAGCCGCTTTCCAGCGCCCGCAACATCACGGAATCGCTCATTCCCGCGGTTACCAGCAAAACTCGTCCGGAAAAGCCGGCGCTTCTCGCGCGGTCGAGAAACAGCGTGCCCTGTTCCGGGCCCAAATCGTAATCCAGCAGGACAACATCTATTTCCCGCAGCCGCGGCGAGGTCAGTGCTTCGCTCGCCGAGGCGCAGGTGTCTACGATCTGAAAGTCAGACTCAGTCTGAAGAAGCCGGCTGAGGCTCTCGCGGAACAGACTGTGGTCGTCGACCAACAATATTCGAATTTCGCTGCTCATCGTGTTCATTCTTGCTCTCTCGTGAAGCGGATGACAACTCCACCACGAACATCGACCCATCGGTCTCCGGTTCGTAGTGCAGGTCGCCCTTGAAGCTGCGCATAAACGCGCGAGACAAATAGAGTCCCAACCCTGTTGACTGCGCGTCTTGCTGGAATGGACGGAAGAGTCGCTCGGGGTGGGTTACCCCGCCCCCGGTATCGCGAAAACAAATTACAACCCCCGGCCCTTCGTGCCGCGCGCTCACCGTCAGTTCCCGCCGTTCCCGGCCCACCATGGCTCGCTCACTATTCTTGGTCAGGTTCAGGAATACCTGCATGAGACTTTGACGATCCGCCCAGACGTGGGGTAGGTCATTCTCGATTTCCCACCGGCTGGTGATCTCGTTATCCCGGAGAGAAGATTCGATAACAATGCGCAGCTCGTCGAGCAACGGCGCCACTTCGACCGTAGACGCCTGGCTCGCGGTTTGGCGCAGGTCCATGGCAGCAATGCGCTCCAGCGCCGTGATCAGTGTGCCCAATGTCTCAAAGTCTTTGTTTTCTTTCAGTTGTCCCGCTCGGGTGAGGCTTTCATGAACCAAAGCAATGGCCCCGCACACGTTGCGCACTTCATGGGACACAGCTGCGACCATGATGCGCGAACTAGCCAACATCTGATGAAAGCTCGCTTCTTCGTGGGTTCTCAATTCTTCCGACGTATCCAGCACCATCGCGGCCAGCCTCGGACCCGCACTGGTCGCGTATGTCGAAAACCAGACATCTGCCTGGAAGACCTCACCGTCGGCTCTGCGGCCACGGCACTGCATCGCCGTCCTGAAAACCTGTCGGTTGCTGTCTAGCGCCGGCACATTGACGAGGGAGGGCAGATAATCGCGGATCGATTGTCCGGCCAACCCGCCGGGCGCCATCCCGAAAAGCCGGTCCGCCGCATCGTTGGCCAGCAACACACGCCCGTTGGAACCGGTCGTAATGATCGCCGCCGGGCTGCTGGCGATCAGTACCTTCAGCTGCTCCTCCGCATCCCGCCGTGCAGTCACCTCACTCTCAACTTCTCGCATGTGGCGGACCGATAGCCGACGGCTGCGAGCTACTTCGTGCATGAACAAGCCCATCAATAAAAAGCCGGAGAAGTAAAGCAAATCACGTGGCAGACCGGTGTTTGGGCCCCACAAAAAGGCGTCGAAAGCCTCGGCCAGCCAGGCGCAAACCACGGCGATCCCGCCGATCTCCCAACGGGTCAGGGATGCTCCGGCCACCAGCATCGGCGCCATATATAGAAAGCCCAACGGGATTTCGCCAGGGGTGTTGGCGTCGAAATACCCGATGATTCCGATCATCAGCGCGACGATCAAGTAGGTGGTCTTGCGGTTGCCCCACACGAACATGGAAAACACTTGCATCTATACTTTTCCCTGCCGGATTGAACCAACATTACATTCTAAAGGCTTCAGGGTTCTGTCTCTCGTCGGTTGAATGACGGCGGGCGCGTAAATCTGGGCCGAAGCAAGGTCGGAAAGCGTGGTGCAGGCAGAGAATCTGTCTCGGTTACGTTCGGGTGTAACCTATCTGATGGTTGTCCATATGAATTCCTAACGAAAGTTTTATGAAGCAGTTGCAACGAAACGGGTAGTCTCAAGATCGAAAGATACTTAGAACTGACCGATTGCAGCCGACCGCCTCAAGTAACATCGAATCTAGCGCTTCCGGACGCCTGTCAGGTTCGACAACCTGCTTTGGGCGCTCCCATGGGGGTGCGCCTGGGTGGCGGGCAATATCGGCATATTGCGGCCCGATTTTTTGCGAGAGAGGGTTCTGGCGATCGGCAATGCGAGGCTTCGCTCACTAGTGTGCGGCCTGATTCCGTCTTCTGCCTGGTCCAAATTGCTTTAAAAGGCGTGCGATCTACCCATCCTGCGGCGAAGATTCGCTCGGGCAGCGTGGATTGGACGGCGAGGTCTATTTGATGAAGTACACGGTGGTCACAGCGGTAGTCCTCAGTCTGGGGATCTGGACCGGTTGTGGTGGCAATAAACAGAACCTCGCGGCCCAGGCGCCGCCTCCCGCCCAAGTCGAGAATGAGGGCGGCGTTAGCCTCATCACCGTCGACCGGCCAAGCCGCTTTCCGGTCGCCGCCGCAACTCAGTTTCAGGCTGCTTCCACACTCGATGTGACCGGGACAGTCAATCCCGATGTCTCTCGGACCATTCCCGTCATTTCTGTAGCCTCTGGCCGTGTGGTAGCGATCCATACCCAACTGGGCGCTTTCGTTAAGAAGGGTCAGCTGCTAATGGAGGTGCAAAGCACCGACATATCCAACGCTTTCGATCAATATCTGAAGGCAGTCAACGATGAGAGATTGGCCCGCACCCAGGACGAGCGCGCCAAAATTCTCTACGACAAGGGCGCCATTGCCAAGAGCCAACTGGAAATCGCGGATGACAATGAGGCGGATGCCAAAGCGGACCTGACCGCGGCGGAGCAGCAGCTAATAGTTCTTGGCGTCGATAAGGATCATCCGTCCCTTACCGCTAAGGTGTATTCCCCGGCCACCGGGGTCGTCATTGCGCAGAATGTCACCAATGCCGCTGCGGCCGGTGTCGCGTTGTCCGGCTCCTCCACCGCGTTCACCATTGCGGATCTTTCCCATGTGTGGGTCATTTGCGATGTTTACGAGAACGACCTGCCGATGGTCCATGTTGGCCAGACGGCCGATATTCGGCTAAATGCCTATCCTGCCCGCGTAATTACCGGGACGATCGGTGAGATCGACGCTCTCCTCGATCCTTCTATTCGCACAGCCAAAGTGCGCATTCAGGTTCCAAATCCCGATCTCTTGATGCGTATCGGGATGTTCGCCACAGCCACGTTCCATGGCCGGAGGCCTGAGGAGCACGTCGCGGTGCCGGCCTCCGCCATTCTCCATCTCCATGACCGGGACTGGGTCTACGTTCCTGCCGGCGAAAAGCAATTCCGGCGTGTAAGCGTGGTCGGCGGCGACATGATCGGCGATGGCAGGCAGGAGGTGGAATCCGGCCTCGCGGCCGGCGAGCAAGTCGTGACCAATGCCCTTGAGCTGCAGAATTCGGCGGAGCAGTAATGATCCGGAACCTGGTCGATTTTGCTCTCAACAATCGGTTCATGGTCCTGGCGGCCGCTATTATCCTGTTCATCTGGGGCGCCATTTCCTTTCACAATCTTCCCGTGGAGGCCTATCCCGACGTAGCCAATAACTACGTCGAAGTCATCACCCAATGGCCTGGGCGAGCCGCTGAGGAAATCGAGCAGCAGGTAACCATCCCTATCGAAATCCAGATGGCCGGCATCCCGCATATGCAACATCTGCGCTCCTTCTCGCTGGCCGGGCTCTCCGACATCAAGATGATCTTCGATGACTCCTCGGTCAACGACTGGAATCGGGAGAAGGTTCTCGAACGTCTTTCCATGGTCACGCTGCCTGCAGGCCTGACGCCGCAAATGGGTTCCGACTGGAGTCCCGTCGGACAGATCTACTGGTACACGCTGCACAGCACCAATCCTGAATACGACAACATGGAACTGAAATCGATCGAGGACTGGACGCTGGAGAAGCAGTTCAAGTCTGTCCCCGGCGTGGTTGATGTCGCAAGCTTCGGCGGCATGACGCGCGAATACCAGGTGCGCGTAGATCCCAATAAGCTCATCGCCTACGGATTGAGCATCGGCCAGATCGAGCAACAACTGGCCAATAACAATACCAACGCTGGCGGCAGTTTCATCGAGCAAGGGCAACAGCAGGTGAACATTCGCGAAGTAGGTCTCTACCGTGATGTCCACGACATTGAGGAAACCCAGCTCAAAACGTCCAATGGCACAGCCTTGCGGGTCAAGGACATTGCTACTGTCGAGCAGGGGCCAAAGATCCGCCTCGGACAGATCGGGAAGGCCATCCATCGCGAGGACGGCAAGATCATTGACGATGATGATGTAGTCGAAGGCATTGTGCTGTTGCAGAAAGGCGATGACTCTGACTCAACTCTTGTCGGCATACACGACAAGGTCAACCAGCTCAACTCCCAGATTCTGCCCAAAGGTGTCAAAGTGGTCCCCTTCCTGGACCGCAGCGACCTGTTGCATTACACGACCCATACTGTTCTACACAATTTGACAGAAGGCATCATCCTGGTCGTGATCATTCTCTTTCTCTTCCTGGGGAATGTCCGCGGCGCCCTTATCGTTTCCTTCACCATTCCGTTCTCCCTTTTGTTTGCTTCCATTTGTCTCGACCTCCGTCACATTCCCGCCAATCTGCTGTCGCTGGGCGCGCTCGATTTTGGCATGGTCGTTGACGGTGCCGTGGTCATGGTCGAAAACATTGTTCGCCATCTGGGCCGGCGCCGCGCCGACAGCACGACCCCGATGGAGCAAATCCGTGAGGCCGCGCACGAAGTGCAGCGGCCGGTCTTCTACGCCATCGGTATCATCGTCACCGCATATCTGCCCATCTTCACTCTCCAGGCCGTCGAAGGACGCTTGTTCAAGCCCATGGCCTGGACCGTCGCCTTTGCCCTCCTGGGTGCCTTGATCTTTTCCATGCTGATCGCGCCCGTTCTGGCAAGCTTCTTGTTTTGGAAAGGAGCCCGCGAATGGCATAACCCCGTCATGAGCTGGATTACAGACCGCTATCGTCACACGGCAACCTGGGCCATTGAGCACCGGGCCGTGACTGTTGGGGTGGCGATCGGCGCCCTGGTCCTGGCCGGTTATCTCGGCTTGAGCGGCGTTATCGGTTCAGAGTTTCTTCCCCATCTGGATGAAGGGGCTATCTGGGTGAGAGGCACCCTTGCCCCCAGCACCGGTCCCACGGCCAGCATCGCCACCATGAACCGGGCGCGGATTATCCTCTGTTCTTTCCCCGAAGTCACGAAGGTTGTATCCCAGGCGGGCCGCCCCGACGACGGCACCGATAGCACCGGCTTCTTCAATACTGAATATTTTGTCGACCTGCTTCCCAAGGAGAAATGGCGCCCGGCCTTCCATAAGAACAAGGACGAGCTCATCGGAGCCATGGACCGAGAGTTGGAGAAGATGCCAGGGGTGGTATGGAACTTCTCTCAACCTATTTCCGACAACGTCGAAGAGGCAGTCAGCGGCGTCAAGGGCGAGCTGGCGGTTAAGGTCTACGGCGATGACCTGAAGCTACTCGAATCCAAGGCCGACGAGATTGCCGGCATTATGAGCAAGGTGACCGGGGTTCAGGATCTGGGTGTCTTTCGCGTCATCGGCCAGCCCAACCTGAATTACACCGTCGACCGTCCAGCTGCCGCCCGGTTTGGCATCAACGTCTCCGACGTGCAGGACGCCATTCAGACCGCGGTCGGCGGTGGGGCTGTCAGCGAGGTATTGCGCGGTGAGGCACGCTACGACCTGGTGGTTCGCTACCTCAAGCCGTACCGCGACACGAGGGAAGCCATCGAGGACATTCGCCTCCTTTCGCCCTCGGGCGAGCGAGTTTCGTTGGCTCAGTTGACCCAGGTGACGGAGGACGACGGAGCCGAAGAAATTTACCGTGAACAAAACCAGCGCTACGTAGCCATTAAATACAGCGTCCGTGGCCGCGATCTGGGCAGTACCGTGGAAGAAGCCATCGCCAAGGTCAACCGGGAGGTTAAGCTGCCGCCGGGTTACCACCTCGACTGGGCGGGCGAATATCAGAGCCAGAAACGAGCCGACAAGCGGCTGGCGTTGGTCTTGCCCATCACGATTACTCTGATCTTCATCATCCTCTACACCATGTTCCGTTCCGGCAAGTGGGCATTACTGATTATGTGCAACGTCATCATGGCGCCGGTCGGGGGATTGCTGGCGCTGTTGCTGACCCACACCAATTTCAGTGTCTCTTCAGGCGTCGGCTTTCTTGCCCTCTTCGGTGTCTCGGTGCAAACCGGCGTCATCATGCTCGAGTACATCAATCAGCTGCGTGTGCGCGGGCACTCGATTGAGGAGTCCGCGGTCGAAGGCGCGGTGCTGAGGCTGCGTCCCATCATGATGACTATGCTCGTGGCCACGCTGGGACTTCTCCCGGCGGCTACGTCGCACGGCATCGGCTCCGATTCGCAGCGTCCGTTTGCCATCGTTATTGTGGGCGGTTTGATTGCCGCCCTAGTCATGAGCGTCTTTCTGTTGCCGACACTGTATGTATGGATTGCGGGCGAGAATGACATTCTGCCAACGCCGGAAACGGAGTTTGAGAATTGAACTCGAGCGCCCGCATCTCGACACTACTGTTGTTTTGTTTTGTGTTTTGCCAGGCTGGTTATTCTCAGGCGCCAGCACCACCGGTCCCTCCTCCACCTCCTCCGCCAACGGCGCCCGTCACCATCCAGCAAGCCGTGGAACAAGCGCTGGCACACAATCCCACCTTGTTGGCCGCCCAACAAAACCTGCTCTCTATGAAAGGACAGGAGGTCGAGGCCGGCCTGCGCCAGAACCCGATGTTTACCGTTTACGGCGCGGACCTTTCGGATCCTGCTACTTCAAACACTCCCTATTCGTACAGCCTGGAGCTTTCGCGGCTTTTCGAGCGAGGCCAGAAACGTCGCTGGAGGCTCGATAGCGCCCGCGCGCAAACCGCTCAGACCGACGGTCAGTACCACGATCAAATACGGCAGGTCACCTTGCAGGCCAGGCAGAGCTTTACCAACTTGCTGCTGGCCAAGGCAGCATTGAAACTGGCGCAAGATAACTTACGCGATTATCGGCACGTGCTTCAAATCAATCATGATCGCTACCAGGCTGGCGACATTGGGAAGCTGGATTATGAAAGGCTCGATTTGCAACTTGCGCAGTTCGAATCGGACGAGACGAATGCAGAGATGAACCTGGTGCAGGCGAGTGATCAGCTGCAGACGCTGATGGGTTACCAGCAGCCAAGCCGTTCGTTCGATATCACCGGCGATCTGGTTCCTCCGCCGGTTTCGGCGACTCTCACGGATCTGGAGCAGAAAGCGTTGGCCGCCAGACCGGATTATCGCGCGGCTCAGGCTGGGGTGCGTGTGGCCGATGCGAATGTGAAGCTGGCCTACGCCAACGGCACGACCGATCCTACCCTCGAGGGGGAATACGATCACAACGGAAACCTGAGCAGCTATGGCTTCTACGTAAGTATCCCCGTCCGTATTTTCGACCGCAATCAAGGAAACAAAGACACGAGTAAGTATCTGGCGCAATCAAGTCATTTCAGCGAAGTGGCCGCGAGGAACCAGGTTTACTCCGATGTGGATCAGGCGTGGATCGGATACACCACGGCCAAGGTTCTGTCAGACCGCTACAACGGCCACTATCTTGCGGAAGCGAAAGACGTCCTGGCTATTGCCCAGTTCGCATATGAGCACGGCGGAATCGCCTTGCTTGACTATCTGAGCGCCGTGCAGGACGACCGAACCACCAGCCTGAATGCCCTGAACTCCTATGCCGCAACCTGGATGGCCATCCACCAGCTGTCCTTCTCAACCGCCACCGACGTTGTTCCATAAAGCCACCAAATTTGCCCTTCGGCAAACTTCAGGGATCAATGAACAGCAGCAACAGAATTGTCATCCCGACCGAAGCTGAGCGAAGCCGAGGAATCTGCAGTTTCTCTCTTTATCCACTGCTCTTCGTTTCCAGTTCCACCCAACGCGCATACAGTGCATCCAACGCTGTCTGCGCTTCTTCTGTGGCGAAAAGCGCTTGCTGCAAACGCCCCGCATCAATAGCAACCGCAGGATCTTCCAGCACCGCCCGCTCCCGCGCAAGCTTCTCCTCCGCATCCGTAATACGTTCTTCAATGGTTGCAAATTCGCGCGCTTCCATGTAGGACAGCTTCTTTTTCGAGTTCGGGCCCCGCTTCTCCTGAGGTGCAGCAGGTTTGACCTCCGGCTGCGGTGTCTGCCGCCAAGCCTCCCACTGGGAATAATCCGCAAATCGCTCTGCGCCGCCACGGCCGTCCAATCCTAGTACGCTCGTGCAGACGCGATCCAGCAGGTACCGGTCGTGGGTCACCAAAACCAGGGCTCCAGCAAAGTTTAATAAACTCTCTTCCAGAATCTCCAGAGTGGGGATATCGAGGTCGTTGGTAGGCTCATCCAGCAACAGCAAATCAGCGGGTTCCAGCATCAGTCTTGCAATCAAAACGCGTGCCCGTTCACCGCCCGAAAGCTGTCCCACAGGTTGATTGAGCTGATCGCCGCTAAAAAGAAATCTAGCCGCCCACGAGGCGACATGGATCACGCGATCTTGATAAATGACCGCATCGCTATCAGGGGCCAGGGCACGGCGCAGCGTGATGTTCGGGTCCAATATGCGGTTCTGGTCGAAGTAGACCGTCCGCAGCGCACTGGCCCGTCGGATCGAACTCCCAGCCGGTTCGATTTCGCCCCGCAAAAGGCGTAAGAGAGTTGTCTTGCCGCTTCCATTGGGGCCCACCAGGCCGACTCGCATTCCGGCACTGAACACAAAGTTGAGACCCGAAAACAGCGTCCGTTCGGCGAAGCCGTAATGCAGATTCTCTAATTCCAGCAGCCGTTTGGTCTGGCGCTCGGTCGCCGAGAATTCGATGGCCGCAGTCGACGTGCGGTTCCTGCCCGAAACCTCAGCCAGTTCGCCGATCAATTCGTTGGCGCGGTCAATCCGCGCCTTGGCCTTGGTGGCCCGGGCCTTTGGTCCCCGGCGCAGCCACTCGATTTCCGTGCGAACGCGATTGGCAAGCGCTTCCTGCCGCCTCGTCTGACCCTGAAGAAAGTCTTCTTTCTTCTGCAGAAACGCGCTGTAGTTTCCGTCGACTCGAAGCATTCCCTCCGGGTAGGCGCGGCTCAGCTCAACCATTTCTGTGCACACGTTTTCCAGAAAATACCGGTCATGGCTGATCACGACACATGCGAAAGATGACGAATCGAGCAAGCCTTCCAGCCACTCGATCCCGGCCAGATCCAGGTGATTCGTAGGCTCGTCCAGCAGAAGAACATCAGGCTGCTGCACCAGGGCCTCGGCGATTGCGAGCCGTTTGCGCCAGCCGCCCGAAAGGCGCGAAGCATCAGCTCTGAAATCTTCGAAGCCGCTACGGCCGAGAACCTCTGCGAGCCGGCCCGCCCAATCTGCTGGCGGAGCACCGATCCGTTGGAGCGCTGCTTCGACGACATCGCGCACCGTGGTGCCGGGAGTAAATTCGGATTGCTGCGCCACGTAACTCAGCCGAGTGTGCTTGCGGGTAACGACCTCGCCGTTATCAGGGTCGATCTGACCCGCGAGAATGCCAAGCAGCGTCGACTTGCCCGACCCATTGGGGCCAATCAGGCCGATCCGCGCCCGCTCTTCGATAGTGAACGCGACGTCGCGCAAGAGCCGGTCAGCCCCAAACGATTTCGAGATGCCCTGCGCATTGAGAATAGGAGGCAAAATTGTCCTGAAGGTACGGACTTTACGGACCGTAAGAAAAATGCAGGTTTTGTATCAGGGCACGACTTTTAGTCGGGCCCTGATACCCGAAAATAGTTTCAGGCTTTAAGCTCTGAGGGCGGCGCTTCCTTCGATTCAGCGGCTCAGCGCGATGCCGGATACCCCACTTGTCCCGGCTTGCCATCGATCCTTCGCGCTTTTTGCGAAGGTGGAATACAACCGCTAAGCAACCCTCAGTTCCATTCACCGCCGGGTCGCAGCACTCGCGGTCGTATATTCCTCGTACGGCCCCTTGAAGTCCTCAATCGTGCCCGGTTCAAAATGCCAGATCCGCGTAGCCACTTCATCGATCAGATCGTGGTCGTGGGTCACCATCAGCACTGTGCCTTCATACCGCTGAAGCGCGATATTCAGTGCATTGATGGCCTCGAGGTCCAGGTGATTTGTTGGTTCGTCCAGCAAAAGGATGTTCGGCTTCTGCAGCATAAGGCGGCAGAAAATCAGCCGCGCAGCCTCACCACCGGAGAGCGCCTCAGTTTTCTTCAAACCCTCTTCGCCGCTGAACAGCATCTGTCCCAGCAGCCCCCGAATCTCTTCCTTAGTCACCTTTGGGTCGAATTGGTGCAGCCAATCCGAAATGGTCATGCCCTTTTCGATCGAACCGGTATGATCCTGCGGGAAGTAGCCGATCTGGGCTTCGTGGCCCCATTTAACCATCCCGCCATTGAGGTCGAAGCCTGCCTCAGCTTGTTCGGTATTCACCAACAGCGATTTCAGCGTTGTGGTCTTGCCGAGGCCATTCCGGCCCATGAGGCAAATTTTCTCTCCCCGCATTACCGCAGCCGTAAAATCCTCGATAACCTGCTGCTCCCCGTACGACTTGCTCACATGTTCGAACTCGAGCACATGCTTGCCCGATGGCCGCAACTGATCAAAGCGAATGTAAGGCCGTTGAATATTGGACCGCGCCAATTCGGTCGTTTGTAGCCGCTCTACTTCTTTCTTGCGCGATGTGACCTGGCTGGATCGGGTACCGGCCGAGAAGCGGGCAATGAATTCGTTCAACTGCGCGATCTTTTTCTCTCGCTGCGCATTCTGCGCTTCCAGGCGAGCACGAATCTGGGTCTTGGCCAGCACCATGTCGTCGTAACCGCCCGTGTAGGTGATGATCGTCTCGTAATCGATATCAGCCGTATGCGTGCAGACGCTGTTGAGGAAGTGACGGTCGTGCGAAATGGTGATCAGCGTCCCCTCGAACTCCACCAGGAAATTCTGCAGCCAGTGCACAGAGTCCAGATCGAGCGAGTTCGTAGGTTCGTCCAGGAGCAATGCTTGAGGTTTGCCGAATAGGGCCTGTGCCAGCAGCACCCGGACCTTCTGTCCACCCTGCAACTCGCTCATTTTGCGTTCATGCAGCTCATCGGGAATATCCAGTCCCTGCAGCAAAATGGCCGCGTCGCTCTCGGCGGTATAGCCGTCTTCTTCACCGACGATGCCTTCGAGTTCGCCCAGCCGCATGCCGTCCTCTTCGGATAGTTCGGACTTCTCATAGATCGCATCGCGTTCGGAGAGCGCCTTCCAAAGTCCCTGGTTGCCCATAATGACGGTATCGATGACGCGGTAGGCATCGAAGGCGAACTGGTCCTGGCGCAGAACGCCAATCTTTTTGGGGCGCACCACGCTCCCCTTCTGCGGGTCAAGCTCGCCGGACAAAATCTTCATAAACGTGGACTTGCCGGCACCGTTCGGGCCGGTCAACCCGTAACGCCGCCCGGCGATAAATTGAGTCGAAACCTCCTCGAAGAGGAGCTTGGACCCGTAACGCATAGTGACATCGCTGACAGAAATCATGATTCAGTCTCTGGTTTCTTAGGTTTCAATTCTATTTTCGCAGCTTTGCAGGCTCCGGCGTAGCGCCGTTTGTACTTAGCGCACTACCTTGAGCTGCGAGGCAAACATCTTGTGTGATCGGACAAGTCTCAGATTCAAAAAGCCGGATTGAAGGGTATGGGCTTCAGCCCATACGTAAAAAATACGAAGTGATGGGATCCGCGCGCCATCTCTTTCGCGGTCAAAAAATCCGCGACAAAATCTGATTGGCGCTCAAAGCAGCCAGATAGGCAAGTCCAGTCATGTAGCAGAACTGCAATGCCGGCCATTTCCAGCTGTTTGTTTCCCGCCGTACCACCGCCAAGGTGGAAGTGCATTGCATGGCGAACGCAAAGAACACCACCAGCGCAATCGCGCCGCCGATCGTCATGTCGTGGCGCAGCGCAGCCTGCAGGCCGACGGATTGCGTGGCAGGGTCCGCACCATACAGCGTTCCTAGCGTGCCGACGATCACTTCGCGGGCGATTACAGAGCTCAGCAGCCCAATGCCGATCTTCCAGTTAAATCCCAGGGGATGCAGGACCGGTTCGATCCAGTGTCCCAACCTGCCGACCACGCTCTCGGTTAGAGGAGCAATGTGGCCACCATGGAAGGGCACAACGCTCAGCACCCACAGACAAAACGTGACTGCCAGGATTACCGTGCCCGTTTGCTTGACGAACACGGTCCCTCGATCCAGCAGACGCAGGCCGATAGATCGCAGAGTGGGCCACCGGTATTGTGGCAATTCCAAAATGAACGGAGCGGCATTCGCCTTCAGGATGGATGATTTGAGGACGCGCGCAGTCGCCAGCGCCGCCAGAAAGCCCATCAGGTAAAGGCTCAACATAACCGCGGCACGCAGGCCGAAAAAGCTGCCCAAAATCGGCCGGTTGGGGATAAACGCGGCGATGATCAGCGTGTAAATCGGTAACCGTGCGGAGCAGGTCATGAAGGGCGCCACCAGGATGGTCGCAAACCGGTCGCGTTTATTCTCAATTGTTCGCGTGGCCATGATGGCCGGCACGGCGCAGGCATACGCAGACAGCAGCGGAATGAACGCCTTGCCGTTGAGGCCGATGGCGCGCATTACGCGGTCGGCGATGAGGGCCGCCCGAGCCAGGTAGCCGGTGTCCTCCAGAACGCCAATGACCAGAAACAGCAGCAGAATTTGCGGCAGAAAAACAAGAACTGCCTGGACGCCGTTCCAGATCCCATCTCGGAGGAGGACCTGCAGCCAGGTCCACGGCAGAACGCTGACTGCCGCCGCCCCTGCCTTGTTGAAGATTTCCGTCAGCCAGTCGCTCAGGGGCAGGCCGGCTGCAAACACCACCTGAAAGACGCCGATCACCACCGCCAGGAAAATCACCGGTCCCCAGATCCTGTGCAGCAGCACGGCATCCAGCCGGCGCGTCCAGCCCGAGGAGAAGGGTGCCTTGTATTTGGTGCGCGTGCTTACCTGGGTCGCCCACTGATGGCAGGAGGCCGCATTTTGCAGCACCGGGAGCTGCATGGGCTGCAGGCGGGCTTCCGCCGTCTCGGAAAGCCGAACCAGGAAGCGGGAAATAGCATCGAAGCCGGCACCCTTGGTGGCGCTGATCATGGCCACTGGCGCCCCCAATTCTCGAGCCAACGCCAGTGGATCGATTTCGCCTCCGCGCGCTGTCATCAGGTCCGACATGTTGAGCAGCACCAGCGTAGGCAAACCCATGGACAGGATCGGAGCCGCCAGCATCAGCTGACGGTTCAGCTGCTGCGCGTCCAGGACCAGCAGAACGGCGTCCGGAGCCGGTGTCCCCGGCATATTGCCCTGCAATACGTCGATCGCAACCCTGGTGTCTTCAGAAGAGGATTGAAGGCTATAAATTCCGGGCAGGTCGATGAGTGTTATCTCACGATGGCCGATGCCGCTCATCCGGGCCGAGTGGTGTTCAACCGTTACCCCAGGGTAGTTGGCTACCTTCTGCCGTAGGCCAGTCAGGCGATTGAAAAGAGTAGACTTACCGGAATTCGGAGGGCCAATCAGGGCGACCGTACTGACCTTGCCCGCTACCCGCGTGTGGGCTGGCTCAACGGCGACGCCTCCTCCGGGGCTGCAGTGGCTCATCGAACCGCCTTTCGCTCCGGCATGCACACACTATGAACCGAGATAAACTGCGCGGTTTCTTTGCGTAAGGCCACCTCGGTGCCGTCCACGCAATACACTGTTGGGTCGCCGGCAGGGGCACGGCGGAGCGCCAGTACCCGGCTCTCCGGAACAAACCCAAGGTGCATAAGCTGCCCTTGAATTTCTTCCGGGAGGTCCAAAGAAGCCAAGGTAGCGCAGGATCCAACGGCAAGTTCGCTGAGCACTGTCGACGCGAGCGCGCGAGGCATGGCGGTAATGGCGTCCTCTCAATCCGGGGGCACAAATGCGACCGATGAGGTCGCATATCTCACTATACGATTCTTGCGGCCACAAATTCAATGCCGACTGGCGCCCCTGTGGCACTTATCCTTCCATTTCAATTCCCTCGGATCCCGTTTGGCCGGCGAATAGGTACCTCCCGTCAAATACCGAGCGTAGAATGCCGCCCATGACTGTCGATCAATTCCGCGCCACTGTCCACGAATCCGAGCCGCCGGCGAGCCTGTCTCCGCTGCTCAGAGCCCTGTGGTGGGACGCCAAGGGAAATTTCGACCAGGCGCACAAGATCGCTCAGGACGATCCTTCCAGTGAAGCAGCCTGGGTACATGCCTACCTTCATCGCAAGGAAGGGGATCACCCGAACGCCAGCTACTGGTACAGGCAAGCCCGTCAAGCCCATCCAAAAATCTCATCGGATGAAGAATGGCGGCAAATTGCCACAGCACTCCTGGAACCGCATTTTCACTAAGGTATGACACCGCCGAGCAGCACGATCAGCAGCAAAGGACAGATAACCCTGCCTCTCGAGATTCGCCGCCGCCTCGGCCTGAGAGAAGGCGACCGGGTGGAGTTCGTCGTCGAAGATGAGCGAACCATCATTCGCCCGGCTCGTACAGCCGAAAATCCCTTCGAGAAATATGCCGGCTCTCTTCCCGCTTTCCACTCCAAGGCGGAAATTGACGCATGGCTCAGTGAACTGCGGGATGAGGAAGAGCCGCATCGTTGATAACTGCTATTGATGCGAATATCTTACCCGCGCTCTGGTCAGGCTATAGAGCACCTAAACGACTGTTGGCAGACTTTGTAATCGGCTCTCATGCAATGTTGCAGGCTGATCGCCTTATGTCACTGGATCCGGGGCGATACCGCCAATATTTTCCGGAACTAAGGCTCGATTAGACACGGTCAACAGCCCACTCACATAAGCCGGTGTGAGCGGAATGCGCCGCGGAGCCACCCCCGTTGCATCGAAAACAGCCGCAGCCACAGCCGGCGGGGCCAAGGCATTTGGAGCTTCACCTCCTGATCCAAATCCTTTGTCATCGCGCGAGATCTGCACCACCTTGATTTCCGGCACTTCCTGCATGGTGAGAATCTTGTAGCGCCGCCAATCTATGCTGGTGACTTTTTCCGTATCGAAGGTGACTTCTTCCTTGAGTGCCTCTCCCAGGCCCATGACGACGCCACCGCACATGCACCGCTCGAGCTGCCGCGGATTGATGACCTTGCCACACTCCACCCCTATGGTGAATTTCGTCACCTGCACAGTTCCCGTTGCCGGGGTCACCAGTACCTCGGCGATCCCGGCCCAATAGGCATTTTCTCGAACCACAACAGCAACGCCTCGGCCCGTGACCGCTTCATTACCCGTTCTGCGTGCTCCGGGTTGGGGTGATGGCCGTTGCTGCCATCCAGCTGCGCTGGCTGTCGCCTTTAGTATTGCTATCAGTCGCTGATCCGAAGTGTGACGGAGGCGAAATTCAATAGGATCGATTTGCGCTGCCGCCGCGGCCTCGTTGATGAGCGACTCCAGGGCAAAGTTCTGCTGCCGCTGGCCGGGAGTCCGCATGATCAGCCCACGAATTCCTCCATATGCGGCGTCTGAGCACAAGTTGCGCATCGCATAAACCTGCTCCAGCCTGCTTTCAACCTTGTCGTAGGGCCACTCGAGTGCGAGAAAGCCGCCGGGCTTTTCGACACCCGCCGGCATCCCTGCCAGCATCGCGCCCAGAGGCCGGGCATCCATCATATGAGGGGAATGAAAGGAGCTCTGCACTGCCGTTAGATGGCCGTTTGCATCCAGCGCGCCTTGCATATCGCAGAACCACGCCGGCGAAGCACCCGACCAGGCCAGGTCCTCTTGCAGCGTCCACTGCACGCGCACCGGCTTACCTGTCAGCTGGGAGAGGATAACCGCATCTGCCTCTGCGCCGTCGCCGCCAAAGGTTTTGCGGCCAAACTGCGCAGCGTGGCTGAGACAATTCACCACCACTTTTTCCTGCGGCACTCCGAGAATGTTCGCGATACGCGCGCGCGAGGCTTGCAGATGCCCAGGCTGTGCCCACACAGTCGCCGATCCGTCTCTCCGTACGTCGGCGACCGCGCAAAACGGCCCGATGGGCGCATGCTTGATGTACGGTTGGTCGTAGCTCGCAGTAACGGTTTTGGCCGCATTCGTCATGGCAGCCTGCACCTTGACCGCATCGCCTTTGCTCGCGTCGGGAGTTCCCCACGAATGCGTCCGCAGTGTTTGGCTGAGATTCTCGCTTCCCGGAAGACCCGACCAGCTCGTCCATTTTGAGCTGTTTGCTACGGATCGAACCGCGCTGATCGCCTCCCACTCGTTCGGAGAAACCACCGCCACCAGGTTGCCCTTGCTCACCACCTGGGCCGTGGGGAATTTGCTTTTGTCTATTTGTCCGAGCGTCGTCAGCGTAGCGCCCAGCGCCGGCGGCTTCACCATGCGCGCGTGCAGCATCCCCGGTAGCTTTAGATCGCAACTCCACTGCGCGCGCCCCGTGACCTTGTCCGGAATGCCTGGCATCGGGTACGACGTTCCAACAACCTTATATTCACTCACCGGTTTGCAAGGCGGGTCGCCTGCCACCGTCAAACCATCCATGCCCGCCCAATCCAATCCGGCGACGCTGTTGGCGCCGGGAGGGGTGAATCGCATTGCGCTGCCCTTGATGGGAATCGTCAAATCCAGCTCATGCCCCTGAACCAACTGCGCGTACGAGACGCTTTTCCCTGCACCCGAAACTACACCGTTCGTGGCCTCCAGCGCAGACGCCGGCGAGTCGAGCTGCTTAGCCGCTAACTGTAGTAGTGCCTGATACGTATAAGCCGAAACCTTGCGCAGGTTAACCGCGCCCGTCAGAAAACCAGCGGAGCAGCCTCCATCCGGAGTCTTGTCCGTGTCACCCATCACTAACGTGATCTTCTCCGGTTGCACCCGCAGTTCTTCGGCGACGACCTGGGCGTAGAACGCGCTCATCCCGGTGCCGATTTCCGCTCGGCCCGTGCGGACAAGAATCGTCTCGTCGCTGCGAATCTCGAGCCATGCAGCGATCCGGGCGGCATCCATCGCAGGTTGCGCTATCGCAGCACCGACAGCTTCGGGTAGACGCAGGGAAACAAACAGGGCTCCGCCGGCTTGAACAAAAGCGCGGCGCGAAATAGCAGGGAACTGAGGTCGCGGAGGCATGGTTCCCTTAGGCAGCCATCGCCTTGGCGGCACGCTGCACGGCAGAGATGATGGCCGAGTACGTTCCGCAACGGCAAAGATGCGGCGACGGCGGCGTATTCGTGAAGTAATCCTTGATGTGCGCCACGCTGGGATTCGAATTCTTCTCCAGGAGCTGGACTGCGGCAATCATCATCCCGCTTTGGCAATACCCGCACTGTGGTACCTGCTCGTCGATCCACGCCTGCTGCACAGGATGGAGAATCCCGGACGCCGAATTCAAACCCTTCTTTGCCGCCCACCTCGCCGCCAGCCCCTCGATTGTGACCACCGGCTTTCCAGCCACGGAAGATACAGGTGTTATGCACGAGCGAACCTCCTGGCCATCCACCAGCACCGCACAAGCGCCGCATTGCGCAAGGCCACATCCGAACCGCGGGCCCCGAAGCTCCAATTCATTCCGCAATACATACAGAAGGGGTGTTTCCGGCGATGAAGAAACAACATGTTCACCGCCATTAGCGTTCAGGGTTATCTGGCTTGCCATTCGGCCTCCCGTTATTAACAACTACATTGTGATACTAATAGTCGAGCCTCGTCAACATCTGCCGAAGCTACCCGCTCGCCGCCGGATTTTGAGGAGAAAATGGACAGCTGGCCTTATCTACTGGGGGAAACCGTCTCAGTTACACACGATCCTGCCGTCACCCTCTCCGTGCTGTTGCGACCAGATACCAGGCCGGCCAGCTCAAAGCCCAGTTTGGAATCCACGCGCCGCTCGAAGTCCACAGAGGAACGGTCAAAGCTGTGACGCCGACGGCTAAAGCCAAAGCGGAACTACGCCTGATGCGAACAATCTGCAAACCGCGCTGTGCACCCCATATCGCAGCCGGCAGGAAGAGCAGGAGGCACAGCCGCGACAAAGACTCCACCCGAAAACGTTCCAAACAGAACAGGCACGGAGCGAAGCATAATCCGGCGCTCACCCACACCGTTCGCCGGGACACCGATCCGACCACGAACCCGCCGGTCCACGACCACGCCGCGAGCAGCAGTACATTACAGAGAAACAGCATCAGCCCTGGGCCAAGGGTAAGCCCGGTGGCATGGTGAATCGGCGCGTCCATCAATTGCTGATAAGCCCGGCTCACGGAAAGAGAAAAGCCCATGAGCAGAAAGCTGCTGGGTAGAGCAAGACCAAAAGCCGCGAGCCAAGGTCGCCAGTGACGCCATAGGTCCACTTCGCGGCGAACTACCAGGCCCAGGACTGCGAGCAGCGATTGCCACCCACTCTCACCTGCTTCCAGCAAATCTCCCTGCACAGCCTCGCGCTCTTCCGGTTCCAGCAGCAGGCAGACCAAATCGAAACATCGGGAGGCAAGGATCATGATGGCACCCTCGCTTTGTTGATGGCCCAGGAAGCACCGCGGCTGGCGCTTGCGATGGCTTCGTAGAAGCTGCGAGCTGCTTGCACCCCTTTGGGTGTAACGCGAACCATGCGTTTAGCGCGGCCGCCGCGCTGAGCCGTTGCCTCACCCATCCACGTTTTTAGGAAACCCTTGGTCTCAAGGCGATCGATAGTCGTGTACAGGGCGCCAATGGAGCACTTGCGACCGGTCGTTGCTGCTAAAGTCTCTCGGATGGCTGCCCCGTATGCCTCATTGCCGAGCTTTGCCGCGGTCGTGATCAGTAAATATTCGAATTCGCCCAACATGGTTAGAGCTACATTGTGATACTTATCGTGGCCGCCGGTCAAGCACATGCTATGGCTCTCCAGCGCAAGAACCGGAGCAGCAATCTCTGCTTTGTCATCCCGACCGTTAGCGGCCTGTCCCGGCGTGGCGTGGAAGCGAAGTGGGGATCTGCAGTTTCTTTCCCAGGCCACTATCCTCAAACTTACAAAAAGAGCCATCTCAACCAAAGCCCGACCGGTTTGCACCCTATCCTCAGGTAACGGATGATTAGGGAAGAGAGATGAAGTAAGAATGAAAACAATGACCCGTCGGGAATGGCTGCAGGGAGCGGCAGCTCTAGCCCTCACATCGAACCTTGCAGGAGCCGGCAGCAAAGATCTCATCCTCCCTCATGCGCGGCCCCAGCCAGGGGCGCGACATTTTCGTAGCGAGGCCGTCGAAAATCTCATCCGTCAGGTGAAGAGCAAGATTCCCGACGCATCCCTCGCTACTATTTTCGAAAACTGCTTTCCCAACACACTCGATACCACTGTGTTTCCCGGCACCTACGAAGGCAAGCCCGACACTTACATCGTCACCGGGGATATCGATGCCATGTGGCTGCGCGATTCCTCTGCGCAGGTGAACCCATACCTCGCGCTGGCGAAGCAGGACGCGCGGCTCCGCGAGTTGCTCGAAGGCGTCATCCGCCGCCAGGCGCGCATGATCCTGATTGACCCCTATGCAAACGCATTCATGCGTCATAGAAATTCGTTGCCTCTCTCTTGGGCGGTGAACGATAAGACGCAGCACTTTCCCGGTGTGGGAGAGCGCAAGTGGGAAGTCGATTCCCTTTGTTATCCAATACGCCTCGCCTATGCCTACTGGCAGCAGACCGGCGATACCCGGCCGTTCGATTCCCAGTGGAAAGAGGCTGCCGCAACCATCCTGCGTACATTCCGCTCCCAGCAGCGCAAGCACGGGCCCGGGCCCTACTCCTTTCTGCGCAAAACCGAAGTGCCCACCGATACCCTGGCCCTCAATGGATTCGGCAATCCCGCTGTTCCGGTTGGCATGATCTTCTCCATGTTTCGCCCCTCCGACGACGCCTGCACTTATTCGCTGTTCGTTCCGGCGAATCTTTTGGCGGTCGTCAGTCTTCGCCAGCTTGCCACTCTGGCAAAGCAGGTTCTGAATGACGAACGGCTTGCGCAGGAAGCCCAAGCCCTGGCTGGAGAAGTAGAAACCGCAGCGCAGCGCTACGGCAAAACGCAGCATCCGAAGTACGGCGAGATCCTGGCCTACGAGGTCGATGGCTATGGAAACGTGCTGAAGATGGATGACGCCAATTTGCCGGGGCTATTAAGTTTGCCGTATCTGGGCTGTTGCCGCCTCGACGATCCGCTGTATCAACGAACCCGGCAATTTGTGCTCAGCGATTCTAATCCGTATTTTTTCCGCGGGACGGCAGCAGAAGGTGTCGGGGGGCCCCATTTGGGTCTGAACATGATCTGGCCCATGTCGATTATCGTCAGGGCGCTCACTTCGACAGACGACTCTGAGATTCGCCGGTGCCTCCGCTGGCTTCGTAACACCACCGCCGGCACCGGATTCATGCACGAATCCTTTCAGAAGGACAATCCAAAGGTATTTACCCGACCATGGTTTGCGTGGGCCAATAGCCTATTCGGCGAAATGACCGTCAGGCTGGTATCCGAGCGGCCGCAGGTCTTCGCCGGCGCCAGCAGCTACTGGAACTGACACCCCGCCAAAAATGCCGGCCAGTGTGCTGCTGCAAACCAGTCTCGAGAAAACGCCACCAATCTCACCCACGCAACGACAGCCCTGATTCCCGCGAGCCAGCCCGCAGAGTTCGCCCTGCCGGCTGTCCCTGATAAAAACCAGGCTAAATCGAAAGCGTCAGAATGCGGTTGAGGCGCTGCACGAAAACAGCAGGGTCCTGCAGCGGGACACCTTCCATCAGCAGGGCCTGATCGAAGAGCAGCCAGGCCGCATCTTCTGCAACCGCGTCGTCCGTCCGCGCCAGCAGCTTCTTCACAATTTCGTGATTGGGATTGATCTCCAGCGTGGGCTTGAGCGCAGGCAAGTCTTTCTGCCCCATCGCGCGCAGCGTCTGTTGCATTTTCATCGAAGGCTCGTCTTCGTCGGAGACGATGCAGGAGGGGCTGTCGGCAAGCCGTACCGAAGCGCGCACATCCTTCACCCGGTCACCCAGTGTGGCCTTCAGTTTGTCAATCAGAGGCTTGACCCTATCGGCATTGTCCGGCTCCGCTTCGTCCTTCAGGTCGTCGCTCGTAGCAGCTTTGTTGACCGCCTTGAGATCGATATCGCCATACTTGTCGATCCCGGCGAAGACGATTTCGTCGATTTCATCATCGAGCAGCAGAACCTCGAGATCCTTCTTCTTGTAAATCTCGAGCAGCGGGGAAGTGCGCAGCAGGGCCTCCGTTCCGCCGGTAATGTAGTAGATGCTCTTCTGCCCGTCCTTCATCCTTGACTTCACATCGGCAAGGCTGGTAAGGCCTTCGACTTTGGTCGATTTGAACCGGATCAGGTCGAGCAGTGTCTCGCGGTTGGCGTAATCGCTGTACAGGCCTTCCTTGAGCGGGCGGTTGTACTCAGTGATGAACTTGAGATACAGCTCGGGCTGTGTCGAAGCAACGTTCTTCAGTTCCGAAAGGATCTTCTTGACGCTGGCCGTCCGGATACTGGTGAGGATCTTGTTCTGCTGCAGGATCTCGCGGCTGACATTCAGGGGCAGATCCTCGCTATCGATTATGCCGCGAACGAAGCGCAGATACTGCGGCAGAAGCTCCTTCGCATCGTCCATGATGAAGACGCGTCTCACGTAGAGCTTCACCCCGGTCTTGTACTCAGCCTGGTACAGGTCGAGCGGAGCCTTCGCAGGGATGTAGAAGAGCGTGATGTATTCAAGGCTGCCCTCGGCACGGGTGTGAAACCAGAACAGCGGATCTTCCCAATCGCCCGTCAGCGATTTGTAAAGCTCTTTGTAGTCCTCGTCCTTCAACTCACTCTTGGGTCGGCGCCAGAGCGCGCTGGCAGCGTTGATCTGCTCAGTCGTCCGTTTCTTGATTGATTTCTTTTCCGCCTCGTCCCAGTCGCTCTTGTCATAGGTGAAGAAGATGGGGAAGGCGATGTGGTTCGAGTACTTTTTGACGATTTCCTTGAGCCGCCAGCTATTCGCGTATTGCTGGCCTTCTTCATTCAGGTGGAGCAGCACCGTAGTGCCGGCAACCGCCCGCTCTGCGGGCTCGATCTCGAACCCGGTCTTGCCGTCGCTGATCCAGCGCCACGCCTTGTCTTCGCCTGCCTTCCGCGAGACAACCTCGACCCGATCCGCCACCATGAACGCGCTGTAGAAGCCCACGCCAAACTGTCCAATGAGGTTCGAGTCCTTCTTGGCATCGCCGGAGAGTTGTGAGAGGAAATTCTTGGTGCCCGAGCGGGCTATCGTTCCAAGATTCGACGTCAGATCCTCCTCGTTCATGCCGATGCCGGTATCGGCAACGGTCAGCGTCTTTTTCTCTTCATCGAGTTCGAGGTCGATCCGGGGATCGAACGGCAGGCTCTTGTAGGCCTCATCCACCAGCGTCAGGTGGCGGAGCTTGTCCAACGCGTCCGATGCATTGGAAATGAGTTCCCGGAGAAAAATCTCCGGATGGGAATAAAGGGAGTGGACGATCAGTTGTAGTAGCTGACTGACTTCTGTCTGAAATTCGCGCTTCGACATGAGCTTATTATCGCCAAAAACAGGTGCCCTGTGTTGACGGGAGCAGACCGCCCAGGGCTGTCCCCCTGCGTGTTGCATCTCCGAGAGCAAGGAGATGATTTTCGACAGAGAGCGTAGCGAAGCGGAGAGATTGGCGGTTTGCCTATCCGGTCACAATTCTCGATACACTCCCCTACCACAGCCCTCCGTGCATCCGGTTTTTTCACCTCAGCTTTTCCCGAAATCGCCGTGTTTTTCGGGTAACCTCCCCTTGGTAATCGAACCAGAACGCCGATAACCAAAGGTGGGATTGTCCGGGTTTCGAGCAGAGGCTAACTTCGGCTAGCACGGACCACGGGGAGGTCTTAGCCATGGCGGAGGACGTTGCGCGGTTCTCGGGTTGCACAGTAAAACTTGCACTTCTCAGCTTGGCCGTTATCAGCACCCACGGCGTTTTTGCAGCCGAGCGCCACATGGATTGCAAGGTCTACGAGCAGCAGGAACAGGCAAACGTCGAAGCGCAAAGACGCGTCGACCCCGCAATTCAGGATGAACGGTTCGACATGGTTTTCTACAGCCCTGCGAGAAACTCATGCCTGGCATCGGTTTTCTTTGTGAGAGGCGAATCGACCTACGGCGGCATTCTGGATATCTCAGAGGGCAGGATGATTTGGGCGAAAAGCTATCGCGGCACAAGCTTCAGTCCCTCCCGTATCGTTGCCATGGACACCGAATTGGACGACGAAATCAAAGCCATCGAATCGACGCCCGATAGCAGCACCACATCGCGTTCACTCGACTTTCTGCCTCTCCTGCTGGATCGCACGATGAACACGCTGCCGGCAATCAAAAATGCTTTCACAGAAGCGCGCTAAACAGCCCGCTGAAAGGTCTCTGGGAGCTTAGCGGCCCACTTTTTGCCGAACCACTCCAAGGCCTGCTACAGAACGCCGGAAAGAGTATTCGCCATGCGCACCCAGCAAAATCAGATCGGCGTCAAATCACGGACGCTTCTTCTCCGCCGACGCCGCCTGGAGAAATTGCAAAACCTGCTCAATCCGGTATAGGCGCACAACTTGGGTAAGTGCGACCGTAGGAGTGTCCTTGGGCATCTGCTGCCGCAGGACTTGCCGAAAACCATCGATCGGCAGGGTCTTGTCCGCGTTCGTTTCCGTATCTTGCTTCAGCTTGTTCCAGCGGTCCGCGAGGGCCTGAGCCCGGTTGCTGGCAGCATCTTCCCCTAAGGCGGACTCGACATCCTGGAAAAGCTGGGCCCAGCGCTTGGACTGCTTTGGCTGCGATGGCTTGTTGAGAAGAGCGTGGAATATCGCAGGGAGTGCGCCGTAAAACTTTCGGCCAATCGCTTGTCCTATGAAATGGGCCACCTTCTCTATCCGCATCATCGACAGCTCTCTGGAATTGGAGGCGTCCAGCCCGTAGCGCGCGAGTAGCGCATCCTGCTCGGCCTGCGGCCAATTTTTGTGATCCTTCCAGGCCGAGATCGCGCCGGCTCTGATCTCGGGATCGCCTCCGGTGACGCTTTCTGATAGCAGAACCCATCGCCTTGCCAAAATCTGCGCGGCCTCACTTGCCGGGTCAAGATCGAGGGCCGCTTCCACCTCGTGGAAAAGCTGTTTTCGAGCCTCACGACGTTCTTCGCTGGATGCCGCAGCTTGTTCGATCATCAGGGTTCTTTTCGTCCAGCCTTCTTCGGTGTAGTACTTGCGCATGAAATCCTTTTCTGGCTGCATCTCTATAACCTCGATGATTCTCCTCAAAACAGACGCGTTGGCAGGCTGATTCGACCGAACCAGTCTCTCCGCTTCTCCGATCGCGTGAATGGCGCGGTCGAGCAGTTCTCGCTTTTCCGTCAGGGCCCGCAGTTGCAGGCGCAGCGACTCTAGAAGTGTCAGAGGATTGCACTCCAGAAGCACCCTGACCTGTTTTAACGGTATGCCAAGGAATTTGAGTGCGACGATCTGTTCCAGGCGCTCGAGGTCCGCCAGGTTGTAGAGCCGATATCCTGAGCTACTTCGCTTCGGCTTAAGTACCCCGACACGATCGTAATGATGTAAAGTTCGGACGGTCACGCCCGCCAAGACCGCAAATTCATGCGCCCTGTAGAATTTCTCCATCGCCTTCCAACTCCATGGTCAGGTATGACGTAGGGTCGGAGTCAATAGAGTACGAACGCTGAAATGTCAGCCTCATTTCGGCGCCGCCATCTCCTTCAAATACCCAGCCGACAACGTGCCTTTGCTCTTCGCAATCGGCAGCAGAGTGGGATAAAACTGCACGAACGTAGTATCCACCGCGCCATGATCGGCATGACAGGAGTAGCAATCGGCCGTTGTCGGCACCATCTTCGCGCTTGCCTGCGGCGTCCCGTCCGCTTCGAAACCGAAAAACGCCCATTTTCCAGCAAAGCGTGCCGCGTCCCTGACGTGCACTTCGACCGCCATTCGTTCGCCCTGGTAGTTCCCCTTCTGGTTAATCGAGCCTTTGCCCTCGGCCCCGCGAACCTCGAGCACCAGCATCGTGTGATCCGGCCAGGTTCCCGTCTTCACAAACGATTGGTATGCGTCAGGGTTGACGAACACATTGTCAAACATGTGGTGATTGCCCATCTGCATCGTGGGGTTATAACTCATATCGAACCCCGAAGTCAGGTAGACCCATTCCCGGTAATGCTCGGGGAATCGCAGGTCGCCGGCCGCGGTGTATTGAGGCAGCTCGTCCGCCGGCAGCGGCGCGCCTAAAGCGAAAATAAGACAGGCGAACAGGGAGACGATCTTGGCTGTGGTCAACATACTGGAAGTATCCCTTTGAGAATAGACCCAGGACCAGACTGGCGGCTGCACGGTTCCGTTGATTCGCTGCATCCTTCCTGGGGCGCCATCAGCATGGCATAGGATTTGGACATGAAGACAAGCAGCCGGCGATTACAGCGTGGAAAGTGGATCGCATGTATATGGTCCGGCTTCGCGCTGATCGCGGCCATGCAGACGGTTTTCGTCATGCGGGCGGAGGGCATGCACCACGCCTGGCTGCGGCTGTTCTTCACCACTGCCCTCTCGTTTTTGCCGTGGGCGATAGCCACGTCGATGGTGATGCGCCTCAGCCGGCAATTCCCCTTGGCTCGGTCCACCTCCGGCGCATCGTGGAGCGTGCACCTTGCAACCTGCCTTCTCATCGGGTTGGCCTTTGCCGCCTGGTCCACTTGGCTCGACAAAGCTCTCGACCCCTATGGGAACGGATACCCCACGGGGCCGTTCTTGCATGCTTTCCTCGTCAGATTCTTTGATGGCATCGTCTCTTTCCTCGTTCTCTACGTCACCATCCTCGCTGTCAGCTTTGTGCTCGATTCCCGTTCCAGGCTCGCTCACCAGCAGATGGAGACGGCCCGTCTCAACGAGCAACTTTCGAGAGCACAGCTTGAGGCTTTGCGGCGTCAGATCGAGCCTCACTTTCTATTCAATAGCCTGAACGCCATCGCAGGCCTCGTGCGGGAGCGAAAAAACGACACTGCCGTCAGCATGATCGCCGGCCTGAGCGACTTCCTGCGCCGCGTATTGGAAGATTCCACCCGGCAACAGGTCCCGCTAGCAGAGGAACTAGAGTTTACCCGGAAGTATCTCGAAATTCAGAAGGCGCGATTTGTGGAACGGCTGCAGTTCACTGTGGATGTCCCCCACGAACTGCTCCCGGCGCAGGTCCCCACTCTGATGTTGCAGCTCATAGTAGAGAACGCCATCAAGCACGGCATCGCTCAGAGGGCCCAGGGAGGTAGGATCCGTATCGCAGCCAGTCGTGCCGACAACCAACTCACCCTCAGCGTCTACAACGACGGTCCCGCAGTGATATGGGACAACATGCGCTCCGGCGTCGGCCTTGCGAACATGAAGACCCGCCTGGAGAGCCTGTACGGAGATGCGTTCGCGCTTCGCATGCTGACCCATCAAGCGGGTGGTCCAGAGCCAGGCGGAGTGGAAGTATCCGTATCCGTTCCGTTTCAGGAGTGAGCATGAATGCCCAACCGTCTGGGGGCAAAATTCGCACCGTGATTGTGGACGATGAACTGCTCGCGCGCAGCAATCTCTCCGTGCTCTTGCGTGCCGACGCGGACATCGAAATTGTCGGCGAATTTGGTTCAGGGGAAGAGGCGCAAACAGAAATCCGCAGAACCCGGCCGGATCTGCTGTTTCTTGACGTGCAAATGCCTGAGTGCGACGGATTCGACGTCTTGGAACTTTTGGGCAGCGAGGTGCCTCCGGCGGTCATTTTTGTCACTGCCTACGACCAGTATGCGTTGCGCGCCTTCGATACTGCAGCGCTGGACTATCTGCTCAAGCCATTCGACGATGCGCGATTTGCCCGGGCGCTGGACCGGGCCAAGCAAAGGATCGCCCAGCAAAAGGATCAGCCACGAAAACCTCGTTTCGTGACCATCAGAAGCGCTGGGCAAGTGACATTCCTTCCCATAGATGAAATCGACTGGATCGAGGCAGCCGACTACTATGCGGGTCTCCACGTAGCCGGTAAGACGCACTTGTTGCGCCGCACCATCGCAGAACTGGAGCAGGATCTGGACGCCGAAGTATTTTGCCGAATTCACCGGTCGGCGATCGTGAATCTCCATCGCGTGCGCGGTCTGAAGCTGAATCAAGATGGGGAGTACATGGTGGTGCTCGAGGGCGGGACTTGCCTGCGGCTTAGCCGGCGTTATCGAAAGCTTGTGCAGGCGCGCCTCGGCATCTGAGGCTACCGGCAAGTTCTTCGCTTGAAGAACACGGCCATTCGCCCGTACCTGAATGGCTTACGAACAGCCCAGCTTCAGAAGCCCGCTGAGGGCTTTCAGCAACTTGTTCAGCTCCTGTTCCCCAGGGAAGTTTCTCGCGGCCTGATCCGCACCACCGAAAGACCCGTAATTTGCCGTTTGAATCGAAATCGCCTCCAGGAACATCCCTACAGCCACGTACCTGTGTGTGGGATAGCCCGGTTGAGAGAGCGCGGACGTGGAATGGCAAAAACATGAGAAAGATAAAAGAGCATATTCACGGGTACACTTACGGCACGGCAGAAGTACCGATGTCGCCGGTGACGCTGGCCGAACTCAAAAGCCTGAAGGAAACCGTGGGCTTCACCCGTGAGAGCGAGCACTATTTGCAGCTCGCGGGCCATGTCCTTGAGGGGCAGACAAGGCAGATCGTGCGGCGTTGGCGCAGCGAAATCATCGCGTCGATTCCGAATCTCGCCCGGCACTCGCGCTCGTTAGAAGGCAATCCGCTGCCGGATTACCTGGCAAGCAGTAGTCTCCGCTTCGAGCAATGGATACTCGATACCTGCTTCCGGCCCTACGACCAGAACTGGCTGAACTACCAGCATGAAATTGCGCTGCGGCATACCGCCGTGAAAAAGAATCAAACCGACAAGGTACAGTCGACGCCCTATGTTCCGCTGCGCGATGTGGTCGGGTTTATCGCCGTCATGAATGAGACCATCAAGCCCTTTCTTGCCGCCAAAGCGAATTCCCAGGAAGAGGTCGAAAGAATGCATCAGGCCTGGTGTAAGTCGATGCAGCTGCAAATGGGCCTATGGGCCAAGCCGTACACCGGCCTCAATGAGTGGTAGCGAAACCGCTGGTGACGCAAGGCCCACTATTTCACACCCTTATCGGGATCCCATGCCCCCTGCAGCTTGCGCACATAGACCATCTGCCCGATGTGGTACGCATTGTGGGTGCCGACATGCGCGATCCGGGAAGCCCAGATGGCCACCTTCGCGTCATCCGCACTTTCTACTGCTTGCTCCCAGTCCGTCATGACCTGGTCCAGGTCTTTGACAGTCTGGGCCCAGCTTTTGGCGTCGAAACTGTTGAAGGTTTCGTCGTTGTTGCCGTCGAACTTTGCCGGCTTTTCGCCCTTGAATCTTGCCAGCGATTCACGATCCCAGAAAACCAGGTGATTCGCTAACTGGCCAACGGAATGGTTCCCGCTCCTGTCGGTCCAGCTCGCCTGCGCCGGTGTGAGTCCGGCAACTGCGGTGTTGGCGGGCACGAACCACTCCGCCTTGTTGTGAGTGGAGCGCAATTGCTCCAGCAGAACAGCTTTGAGCGTCATTGGTTTCTCCTGCCCAAAAGCAAGAGATGGTAGCGACATCATCACCGCGAGCACGATGTATCTCATGTCGGCCTCCTGGCGCCTTTGTCTTTTATGTTCTCCGGGATATGCCCTGAAATGTGAGATCTATTGTGTCACGAGCTGGTCTAGACTGAGGCGCGGAGGTCTTCATGCGCTCATCTCCCGCTCTGTGCGGCGGGGTCTTCTATAGCTTGGTGTTGGGAGGGGCACTTCACGCGCAGACCGTTAAGGTACAAGACGGCGGAACGCGCGAAATTCATCGTGATACGACTACCATCAATCCGGGCATCATTGCGGGCAATGACCGGCCCATGGTCACCACCCGCGAGTTTTGGTACTGCCCACAGCTTGGCCTCAACCTCTTATCCACCCTGAATGGTCCGCAGAGTGGCAGGCAAGTCTTCACGGTCACAGAGCTCAGCACTTCGGAGCCGGATACGAAATTCTTCTTGCCCCCTGCGGGATATAAGGTTGTAGATCGGCGGAATGAATTCCCGTCCCAGTATTAGCGGTGCCCACCGCCCGGGTGCCCTGCCGGCCCTCTGCCGGAAAATCCCGGAGAGTGCTCCCTCCCACCGTCATGGCCTGGATTGCCCGGATGACCGTGTCCGTCATAGGCGCCGCTGGCGTGGAAACCGCTGAACGGTGCCTCCCCGCGCGCGGGGAGAGGACCGTGGTAGCCATGACGGGGATCGTAGCGCTCGTCTACATGGCCATAAAAGCCGTGAGGTCCGTGGAACCAGGGGCCTGCCCCGATGAATACTCCGCCGATGAACCAATCCGGTCCGTAGTACCCATAGGGCGCGCAGTCATAGGGTGGGTAAGAGAAGTAGCCATAGGGGCACACCGGCGCCACGCCGATGTTAACGGAAACCTGCGCCGGCGCGGCAGAAGATGCGCTCAGCACAACAGCTGTGATTGCAGACGATGCAAGTATCTTGAATAAATTCATCCACTTCCTCCTGGACTACTGGCTTTAGAGCGTATTTTTTCAAGCAGAGTTGGTTGCGGGGTCTTGCTATTCTAGGCGGGTTGTTTCTTTCGCCTTGAGGACCCATGGCCGCACTGATCGATGCCATCGACGTAAAGCGCAAGATGTTCGTGGAATTTGAAAACGTCCCCTTCT